>ENA-UEQN01002636-UEQN01002636.1-human-gut-metagenome-genome-assembly--contig:-NODE-2636-length-12195-cov-3.513616_pt1 | contig 12195 bp, 10 predicted proteins | sample MGYA00242940_ERZ507944 | MGnify/ENA primary metagenome ERZ507944 (study PRJEB26167, sample SAMN06115449) | human gut metagenome | host: Homo sapiens | place: China:Fujian | collected 2015-08-20... | reverse complement strand
CAAGAAAAATTCATGTTTTTCTGCTATTCTGAGATACACAGGTGATGGAACATGACCGTGCGGGAACGGATGGAACAGGAAGAATACGACGTCCTTGCGCCTCATGCGCAGAAAGCCGCGGAGAGCCAGGGCCGCCTCTATCCCGAGGAGGACAACGACGTGCGCACCTGCTATCAGCGGGATGCCGACCGGATCTTACATAGCAAGTCGTTCCGGCGGCTGATGCACAAGACGCAGGTCTTCCTCTCGCCGGAGGGCGACCATTACCGCACGCGCATGACGCATACGCTCGAGGTCGCGCGCATCGCACGCACGATCTGCCGCGGGCTGCGTCTGAACCAGGATCTCGCCGAGGCGGCAGCCTATGGGCACGACCTCGGTCACACGCCGTTCGGCCATGCGGGTGAGGCGGCGCTGACGGACATGATGGGCCGCCCGTTCCACCACAATGAGCAGTCGCTCCGCGTGGTCGACCAGCTCGAGCGCGACGGCCGCGGCCTGAACCTCACCTACGAGGTGCGCATGGGCATCCTCGGCCACACGGGCACGTTCATCCCCGAGACGTGGGAGGGGCAGATCGTCCGCGTGTCCGACCGCATCGCCTACATCAACCACGACATTGACGACGCCATGCGCGCCGGGATTTTGACGGAGGATGACATCCCGCGCGACATCGCGCTGGTGCTCGGCGGCTCCCATTCGGCCCGCATCAACACGCTCGTCGAAAACATGATCTATCATACGCAGGAGAGCGGCGTCCTCGGCATGGAGCCGGAGGTCGCCGGCGCGATGGACCGGCTGCGGACGTTCATGTTCCAGCACGTCTACACGAATCCCGTCGCCAAGGGTGAAGAATCGAAGGCGAAAGACATCATCCGCCGCCTCTTTGAGTATTACAGCAAGCATCCGGACAAGCTCCCGGCGGATTTCATTCCGCAGCTCGACTTTGACGGCATGGAGCGCATCGTCTGCGACTATATCGCGGGCATGACCGATAAATACGCGATCTATCAGTATTCCGAAATTTTCATCCCCACCGACTGGCAGGTAAGGTGACAGTTCGCTGCGCCCTGTAGGGGCAGGGGCCCGAATCGGCCCCTGCAAAATGATATTCACAAACCGGAAAGGAGGTCCGCTGCCATGCCATTCCCACAGCCGTTTCTCGATGCACTCGTCGAGCGCAATCCGATCGAAGAAGTCGTGGGCCAGTACGTCACGCTGACGCGCAAGGGCAGCAACCTCTTCGGACTCTGCCCATTCCACTCGGAGAAGACCGGCTCGTTCTCCGTCGCGCCGGAGAAGGGCATCTATTATTGCTTCGGCTGCCACAAGGGCGGCGGCGTGATCAACTTCATCATGGAGATCGAGTCGCTCAGCTATCCGGACGCCGTCCGCTTCCTCGCCAAGCGCGCGGGGCTGGAGGTGCCGGAGGACGAGGAATACCGCGCGCAGTACAAGCGCACTGAGCGGCTCTACGCCCTCTGCAAGGATGCGGCGCGGTGGTTCCGCAAGCAGCTGCTTGCCGATGCGGGGCGCGAAGCGCGGGATTATATCGTAAAGCGCGGCCTTTCCACGCAGACGGTCAACCGCTTCGGACTCGGCTTCTCGCCGAACGAGTGGTCGGCCCTGATGGACGCGATGCAGAAGCAGGGCTACACGCAGAAGGAGCTGCTCGACGCGGGCCTCGCGGTCAACGGCAAGAAGGGCGGCGTCTATGATCGGTTCCGCAACCGCCTGATGTTCCCTATCATCGACATTCGGGGCAACGTCATCGGCTTCGGCGGCCGCGTCATGGACGATTCGACGCCGAAATACCTGAACTCCCCGGAGACAGAAATTTTCAACAAGCGCAAAAATCTCTTCGCTCTGAACATCGCGAAAAAGAGCAAACAGGGCCGCATGATCCTGACGGAAGGCTATATGGACGCGATCTCGCTGCACCAATACGGCTTTGACTGCGCGGTCGCCTCGCTCGGCACGTCCCTGACGGAGGAGCACGCGGCGATCCTGGCCAAATACGTCCCGGAGGTCGTCCTGACCTACGACGGCGACGAGGCCGGGCAGAACGCCACGCGCCGCGCCATCCCGATGCTGGAGAAGGTGGGCCTGCGGGTCAAAGTCCTGCGGATGCAGGGCGCGAAGGACCCGGACGAATTTTTGAAAAAATACGGGGCCGACCGGTTCAGCCTCCTGCTGGACAAGTCGGAAAATCAGGCGGAATATCAGCTCGAGAGCCTGAAGCGCAAGTATGACCTGACCGACGACGAGCAGCGCGTCGAGTTTTTGCAGAAAGCCGCGCAGCTCATCTCCACATTCCCGAGCGCCGTGCAGCGCGAAATTTACGGCGCGCGCGCGGCAGAGGCTGCGGGCATTTCCGCGGACGCAATGAAGCTCGAGGTCACGAAGGCGTACAAAAAGCGGCGCGCCATCGAGCAGAAAAAGCAGCGGGAAATTGACCTCTCGCCCGCGCGGCAGCAGCAGCCGCTCGTGCGCAGCATCCGCTATGACAACGTCCGCTCCGCCGTGGCGGAGGAAGGGCTGCTGCGGATGCTGCTGAAGGAGCCGGAGCTGATCCCGACGGTTCGTCTGCCGGGAGAGCACTGCTCCGTGCCGCTCTTCGGGCACGTGCTGGAGCTGCTGCGCGAGCGCTTTGCGCACGGGCAGCCCGTGACGCTCGGTGCCCTCGAGGGGACGCTTTCCCGCGAGGAAATGGAGCACCTGACGATGGTGGTCAACCGCAAGGACATGACCGTCTCGGAGCAGGCAATGGACGATTACATCCGCACAATCGAGGAGGAATATACAAGGACGCACTGCCGGGGCGGCGACACGCTCCTGCAGATGGCCAGGCAGAAGAAGGAAACCGGCGGGTATGGAGGTTAGACGATGACGAAAGAAATGGAGCTTCTTGGCAAACTGGAACTCAGCGAGGAAAACCGCGCAAAGCTGCTGGCATTGCTGGAGGAAGGCAAAAAGTCCGGCAAGGTCTCGTCGAAAAAACTGGTGGAGACGCTCGACGCCGTGGACGCGACGGAGGAGCAGACCGAGCAGTTCTACGACGTGCTCGAAGCGGCGCACGTCGAGATCGACGTGTCCGACGTGCTCGACCTGATCGGCACGGCGGAGCTGGACAACCCGACGCTCGGCGAAATGGAGGCCATTGAGGCCGAGGCGCTGGAGGTTTCTGACAAGCAGCTCGAAGAGGAATATGAAAACGCCAAGCTGGACGACCCCGTCCGCATGTACCTCAAGGAGATTGGCAAGATCCCGCTGCTGACGCCGGAGGAGGAGCTTGAGGTCGCAAAGGATCTCGTCTCCGAGGATGAGAAAGCACGCGACGCCGCGCGCAAGCGCATGTCCGAGGCGAATCTCCGTCTCGTCGTCTCCATTGCCAAGCGCTATGTGGGGCGCGGCATGCAGCTGCTCGACCTCATCCAGGAGGGCAACCTCGGCCTGATGAAGGCCGTCGAAAAATTCGACTACACCAAGGGCTATAAATTCTCCACCTACGCGACCTGGTGGATTCGGCAGTCGATCACCCGCGCCATCGCCGATCAGGCCCGCACGATCCGCATCCCGGTACATATGGTGGAGACGATCAACAAGGTGCTCCGCACGTCGCACTCCATGGTGCAGTCCCTCGGCCGTGAGCCGACCACGCAGGAGATTGCGGCAGAGCTGCATATGGACGTGCAGAAGGTCGAAGAAATTCTGAAAATCGCGCAGGAGCCGGTCTCACTCGAGACGCCGATCGGCGAGGAGGATGACAGCCACCTCGGCGACTTCATTCAGGACGACGACGCCTCGCAGCCCGCCGAAGAGGCCAGCTATACCCTGCTGCGCGAACAGCTCGAAGAGGTGCTCAAAACGCTCACACCCCGCGAGGAGGAGGTGCTCCGCATGCGCTTCGGCCTGATCGACGGCAAGCCGCACACGCTCGAGGAAGTGGGCAAAAAGTTCGACGTCACGCGCGAGCGCATCCGCCAGATCGAATCCAAGGCGCTGCGCAAGCTGCGCCACCCGTCACGGAGCAAAAAGCTCCGGGATTTCCTCAATTAAACGCAGAAATACGGACGTTTGGGCGCATCGAAAAATTTTTCTTGACATCTCGCAAATTTTTCGTATGATAGACGTTGTTACGATAAATCACCGTTTTCACGGAGGCAGTTATCATGTTTGAAAAGATTCGTTCGTATCTGGCGTCAGAGCTGGATATTTCTGAGGATGAGATCACCCGCGACACCACGTTCGAAAGCCTCGGCGTCGACTCGCTCGACACCGTCGAGATGGTCATGGACCTCGAGCAGGAGCTTGGCGTCGAGCTGGAAATCGAGGAAAAGATCGCCACCGTCGGCGAGCTGGTCGATTTCGTCGAGAGCAAAGTCGATTAAATTTCAGACTTCGGCCCATGGCAAGGCTGCACTACTCGGGGAGATAGCGGTGCCCTGTTACCCGCAATCCGCTCCAGCGGGGAGGAATTCCTGACCGAGGGTGCGTATCGTATCGTCTGACCTGTATAAGCGGCGTTGAAGATTTGGTCTTACGCAACAAGGCTCTGTGAACCGTGTCAGGTGGGGAACCAAGCAGCACTAAGCAGTCCCCCTTGTGTGCCGTGAGGGAGCCGTTTCCGAGCTGGCTGTGCAGGTAACGGGTGTGGTGCGCATTCGGAGAAAGGTGTGCAGTCTTGCCATGGGCCGAAAGTTTTGTATTTCGTATCCCGCCGGGGCCGTCTCAACCGAGACGGCCCCGGTTTTGTATGTTCTGTTCACCGCCGTACTCCGCTCGCGTCCGTAGGGGCGGCCATTGGCCGCCCGAACCCCCGCCGCAGCGGCTTGCCTCCCCTTCGTAAGGGGAGGTGGCATTTGCGAAGCAAATGCCAGAGAGGTCGGCGCATCCCCCTCTCAGGCGCTGCGCGCCAGCTCCCCCGGAGGGGGCTGGCGCGGCAAAAATGTGACAAAACTGTAAGATATCGCGCCGGAAATGTAAGGAGATTCGATGGCCCGCCGGTCGCAGTCTGGTATACTGGTGCCAGAAACAAGCAAGGAGGCATATAACATGTCGATTTTGGAGGTCAGCGGGCTGCGTAAGGTCTACACCACCCGCTTTGGCGGCAGCCAGGTCGAGGCGCTGCGCAATGTGAATTTCTCCGTGGAGGAGGGCGAATATGTCGCCATTATGGGCGAATCCGGCTCCGGCAAGACGACGCTTCTGAACATTCTCGCCGCGCTCGACCGGCCGACGGACGGCTCCGTCCTGCTCGACGGCAAAAATCTTTCCGCCGTGCGCGAGCAGGAGGCCGCCGCGTTCCGGCGCGAGCAGCTCGGCTTCGTGTTTCAGGAGTTCAACCTGCTGGACACGTTTACGATCGAGGACAACATCTATCTCCCGCTCGTCCTCGCGGGCAAACGCTATGAGGACATGCGCGAACGGCTGCTGCCGCTGGCGCTGGAGCTTGGCATTTCGGAGCTGCTGAAAAAATATCCCTACGAGGTCTCCGTCGGGCAGAAGCAGCGCGCCGCTGTGGCCCGCGCGCTCATCACGAACCCGCGTCTCATCCTCGCCGACGAGCCGACCGGCGCGCTAGACAGCCGGGCGACGGACGAGCTGCTGCGCCTGTTCGCGGACGTCAACCGCCGCGGGCAGACCATCCTGATGGTGACGCACTCAGTCAAGGCCGCGAGCACGGCGGGCCGCGTGCTGTTTATCCGCGACGGCGAGGTCTATCACCAGCTCTACCGCGGCGAGGACAGTGATGCGGCATTCTATGAGAAGATCGCCGGGACGCTGACCGTGCTGGCCACAGGAGGCGACCGGAAATGAAACGATCCTTCTATCCCCGCCTCGCCATCGACGGGATGCGGAAAAACCGCCGCATGTACGGGCCGTATCTCGCGATGGGCGTGCTGATGGCAGCGATCTGCTACATTCTCTCGGCCCTCTCGCGGTCGGATGCGCTCAGGACGCTCCCCGGCGGCGACAACCTCTGCATGATCATGGCGCTCAGCAACGTCGTGCTGCTGATCTTTTCGGTGATTTTCCTGTTTTACACAAACTCCTTCCTCATCCGGCGGCGCAGGCGCGAATTCGGCCTCTACAACGTCCTCGGCATGAGCAAGCGCAACCTTGCGCGCATCCTCACGTGGGAGACGCTGCTCACGGCAGCCATCGTCATTGCGGGCGGTCTGTTCTTCGGCGTGCTGCTCTCCAAGCTCATTGAGCTTGCCATCGTGAAGATGATGGGCGGCACGGCGACGCTGGCCTTCCCGTTCGACCTCTCTGCCCTGCTCGGCACAGCGGGCGGCTTCGCGGTGATCTACGCGCTGCTCTGGCTCGTGTCGGTGGTGCGTGTGGGACGAAGCACCGCCGTGGCCCTCCTGCGCAGCGAGGCCGCGGGTGAGAAGCCGCCGCGGGCCAACTGGTTTCTCAGCCTGCTGGGCCTCATCCTGCTCGGCGCGGCGTATTATCTGGCCGTGTCGATCAAAAACCCGCTGGACGCGATCACATGGTTCTTTGTGGCGGTGGTTTTGGTCATTTTCGCGACGTACCTGCTGATGATTACAACGTCGGTGCTGCTCTGCCGCGTGCTGCAGAAGGATAAGCGGTATTACTACCGCGCAAACCACTTTGTCTCCGTCTCCTCGATGGCCTACCGCATGAAGCGCAACGGCGCGGGGCTGGCGTCCATCTGCATTCTGGCAACGATGGTGCTCGTCATGATCTCGTCGACGGCAAGCCTCTATTTTGGCAAGGAGGATTCGCTCCGCACGCAGTATCCGCGCGAGGTGAACGTCCAGCTCTGGCTGTCCTCCCTCTCGCAGATGGAGGATCACAACCTCGATCTCTTCCGGACGGCCGCGCAGCAGGCCGTGGAGGACTGCGGCGGCGAGATGCAAGACGTGATGGACTACCGCTACATCAACACCACGGGCTATCCGATGGAAGACGGCGTCGAGATGGACTGGCGCGAATATGACCACGACAGCCTGATTTATTCAAAGCTGCGTGACTATTTCTTTGTGACCGAGGCGGACTATGAGGCCCAGACCGGCGAACAGCTCGACATTCCAGAAGGTGCAGTCGCGCTCCGGACGTACGACTGCGATGACGCGCCGCTGGAGCTGAGGATCCGCCGCGGCGGGACGCTCCGCGTCGCGGAGAGCCGTAAGGGCTCCGATCAGCTTGGGCTGGCGCAGAACAGCAATCTTGCGCGGGTCGTGGTCATCGTTCCGGATATGCAGGCGATCCTGGATGTGTTCCCGGCGTCGATCCAGGACATCAAGGACAGCAACTCCTTCCGCTGGGTCTACGGCTTTGACACCGGCCTTGACGCGGCCGGGCAGCGCGCCGTGAGCGGGGCCGTCTCAGAGCATATCAACGCGCTCGATCTTGGCGAAGGGCAGGGCTATGACTGGTACAGCCTCGCGCTCCGCGAGACGAACCGCGCCGACTTCTACGGCAACTACGCCGGCATGTTCGCGCTCGGCATCCTGCTCAGCATCGTGTTCATCCTCGCCGCGGTGCTCATCATCTACTACAAGCAGCTCACCGAGGGCTATGAGGATCAGGCACGCTTTGCCATCATGCAGAACGTCGGCATGACGCGGCGCGAGATCCGCCGGAGCATCAACTCGCAGCTGCTGACGGTCTTCTATCTGCCGCTGCTGTTTGCGGGACTGCATCTCGCGTTCGCGTTCCCGATGATCCGGCGGCTGCTGATGCTCTTCGCGCTCTACAACGTCGGGCTGTTCGCCGCCGTGACGGCCATCAGCTTCGCGGTCTTCGCCGCGCTCTATGCCGTGGTCTACCGGCAGACGGCGGGCGCGTATTACGCGATCGTCAGCGGAGGCCGCGATGAATAGGCCGCAGCTGCCCGCGCCGAAATGCCGTGTGCGCAGTGTGCTCTCCAAATGCATCACAGGCGGCTCGCTGGCGCTGATCGCGGTGCTGGCGATCCCCGCCGCGCTCCTCGTCGGACTCATCTACCTCGTCTGGACGGCTTCTGACGCCGTCACCGGCAGGCTCGAACACCGCACGGATTATTTGTAGGGGCCGATGCCCTCATCGGCCCTCAACCCCGCCGCAGCGGCTTGCCCCGCATCATACCGCGGGGTATGCCGGGCGCGCGTTCCTTACGCGCCCGGCTGAGAGGGACTTGTAGGGGCGGCCATTGGCCGCCCCTACATTCAAAATTCAAGAGATTTTAGATCATTGCAAAAGATTCTGAGTGCGGCAGAGGGCGGCATAGGTGCCGTTCAGAGCCGTCAGCTCCGCGTGCGTGCCCTGCTCGGCAATCTTCCCGTCGACGATGACGACGATGCGGCTGGCGGCGCGGATGGTGGAAAGGCGATGGGCGATGATGAGCGTCGTGCGGTTCTTGGCCAGCTCGTCAAAGGCGTGCTGGATCTTCGCCTCGGTCATGGAATCGAGCGCGGAGGTCGCCTCGTCGAGAATCAGGATGGACGGATCTTTCAGGAAGACGCGGGCGATGGAGATGCGCTGCTTCTGCCCGCCAGACAGGAGCGTGCCGCGCTCGCCGACGTAGGTGTCAAAGCCGTCGGGCATCGCCATGATGTCGTCGTAAATTTCGGCGCGCTTGGCCGCGGCGACGATCTCGTCCATGCTTGCGTCCGGGCGGCCGTAGCGGATGTTCTCGAGGATGGAATCGGCGAAGAGGAAGACGTCCTGCTGGACGACGCCGATGGCACGGCGGAGGCTCTGCTGCGTGACGGCGCGGACGTCCTGCCCGTCGACGCGGATAGAGCCGCCAGTTACATCGTAGAAGCGCGGAATGAGCTGGCAGAGCGTGGACTTGCCTCCGCCGGACGGCCCGACAACCGCAATCGTCTCGCCGGGGTTGACATGGAGCGAGACGTCGTGCAGAACGTCCAGCTCGCCCTCGTAGGCGAAGCTGACGTGGTCGACGTCAATCGCGCCGTTGACCTTCGAAAGCTCCTTCGCATCGGGTGCATCGTCGAGCGCAGGCTCGGTGCGCATGATCTCGACGAAGCGCTCGAGTCCTGCCGTGCCGTTGGCGAACATCTCGGCGAAGTTCGCCAGCTTGCGGATCGGGTTGACGAACGTGGTGATATAGAGCGTGAACGTCAGCAGGTCGACCACGTCCATGCGGCCCTGCATGATGAGCGCGCCGCCCACCGTCACGACCGCGACGGAGAGGATGCTGAGGAAAAACTCCATGCTGGAGTTGAAGATGCCCATCTCCTGATAGAAATACTTCTTGGAGCCCTTGTACATCTCGTTCGAGCGGCGGAACTTCTCCGCTTCGACCGATTCGTTGGCGAACGCCTTGGCCGTGCGCATGCCGGAGAGGCAGGATTCGATGTCGGCATTGATGACGCCGACCTTCTGCTTGACGAGACGCGAGGCGCGGCCCATCGCGCGGCGGCGCGACATGATGACGAATACGGCGACCGGGATGAGCACGCAGACGACGAGCGCGAGCCGCCATTCGATTGTGAACATGACGATGAGTGCGCCGGTGATCGTGACGATGGCGATGAACAGGTCCTCGGGGCCGTGGTGCGCCAGCTCGGTGATCTCAAAGAGGTCGGTGGTCAGGCGGCTCATCAGATGGCCGGTGCGGTTGCGGTCGTAAAAGTCGAAGCCAAGCGTCTGCATGTGGCCAAAGAGCGCCTCGCGGACGTCGGCCTCGACGCGGATGCCGAACGTATGGCCCCAGTAGGTGATGACATAATAGAGCAGCGAACGGATGACGTAGGCCAGCACGACGATGCCCATGACAATGAAAAACGTCTTGTATTGCAGATTGGGCAGGAGCGTGTTGATCGCCTTGCGGGAGATGACCGGATAGGCCAGGTCGACCAGCGCAACAAATAGCGCACAGACCATGTCGAGGAAGAACAGGCCTCGATGCGGCTTAAAAAAAGAAAGGAAAATTGAAAACATTCCTTTCTGCTGATAGTCTTTGGTTGTCATGCGAAGTTCTCCAATTTCTTTCTGGTCATTCATTTTCTATATTATATCGGAGCGCGCAGGGAAAATCAAGCCGCGCGGCGGTTGCTTTTTCCCGGCCTTGCGGGTATCATAGAACAAATGAGGTGAGGCAATGGAAATTCTGGAGCAGAACGCGGCGTACGTCGTGTGCGTGAAGCCAGCCGGCATCCCGTCGCAGGGCGAAGGGCCGGAGGCCATGCCAGCGCGGCTGGCAGCGGAGCTGCGCGCATTGTCAGCGCAGCCGGCAGCGCATCCGCCAGCGCATCCGCCAGCGGGGCCGAGCGCATCGCCAGCGGAGCCGTCATTGGGGCTGCATGGCGAAATTTATCCGGTGCACCGGCTCGATCAGGCGGTCGGCGGCGTGATGGTCTACGCCCGGACGAAGCAGGCCGCGGCGGCGCTCTCCCGCGCAATTCAGGAGGGACGGATGGAAAAAGAATACCTTGCTGTGCTGACAAAGCCGATGGCCGAGCCACATGGAACGCTTCGCGATCTATTATACCACGACCGCGTCAAAAATAAGACCTATGTTGTAAAACGAAAGCGGAACGGCGTGAAAGAGGCCGTTTTGGACTATGAAACATTGGCGTCCGGCGCGGAGGGGACGCTCATCCGCGTGCATCTGCACACCGGGCGGACGCACCAGATCCGCGTGCAGTTCGCCTCGCGCGGCTGTCCGCTCGCGGGCGACGGGAAATATGGCGGCAAGGGCAGCGCACCGCTGCTCTGGTCGTACCGCCTCTCCTTCCCCGATCCGCGCGACGGGAGAATGCAAACATTCGAAAAAAGTCCAGAAAATCCTCCCTGGGAAGCATTATTCGCGGAAAAGCAGCAGTGAAAACCACGTAACGAGGTTGCCGCCGTAGAAGTCAATCCCCTCTTTTTCTGCGAGGGCCGTGACGATGATGCCGTGGCTTTCCACGCAGGGGAACATCAGCTCCGGATGGCGGCAGGGCGCGTCCGGATAGGCGCAGTGCTCGCAGATGGCGCACGCCTCGGTGGACAGGGCCATGACATCCTTGACGTGCGGCTTCAGAATGGCGAGCGCCTCGCGCGTGACGGCCTCGTGCGGCGCGCGGGTGGCGAGCGTCTCTTCGAGGTTCGCAATGTCAGAGACCTCGGTCAGCGTGGTCAGATACAGCGCGTGCGGATAGGAAAGGCACCGCGCACGGCACTCCTCCACCGTCCCGACGGCGGGCGGGCAAGCCCATGTTTTTCCATACATAAGGCATTCCTGCTCACAGACGCGGCGGATGCGCTCTGAAAATTCCAGCTCTGCCGTCTCGATCCAGCCGTATTGGGCCAGCGGAAGGGCGGAGAGCTGCTGCTCGATCAGTTCCCGGTTCAAATGGCTCACCTCGCAAAATCTTTAACACGATTTTACACGATGCGCGCCGCCGCGTCAATGGGCTCAAAAAAGAATCAATGGCAGGCGAGCTGCGCAGTCCTGCCATAAAAAAATGCACCCGGCGCGGTGTGTGAGACGCCGGATGCGTTTTCACCCGCTTGCGCGGGCGAGAAAAGTATGATATACTTTTTGAAAAGTCTGCTCGGATGAAAGCAGGTCTCTCTTCTGCCACAAGTATTGCACGGCGCGGCGCATTTGTCACCCTACCGCCCCTTCCCATGGGGGAAACTCGTGGGAGAGAAGGACTCTACCGGCAGTAGAATTCTTTGAATTTTCAACGCATTTTAGATCATAGCGCAAGGAGGTCACCATGCAGGTCGAAGAAGCCGCCCTGCGGCGCACCGTTTCAAAGAATATCGCCGCGTACCGCAAGGCGCACAAGGATACGCAGATGGATCTGGCGGCGAAGCTGAATTATTCCGACAAATCCATCTCGAAGTGGGAGCGCGGAGAGAGTCTGCCCGACATCTATATCCTCACGCGCATCGCCGACCTCTACGGCATCACGGTCAGCAACCTCATCGGCGAAGAAGAGCCGCCGAAGGAGGATCGGCCTCGGTTTCACATGTTCATCCTGATTTTGTCGATCGCGCTGACGTTCGCGGTGGCAACGCTGATCTTCTTCCTGTTCGTCGTGTTTGCGATCCCGTATCGGGCGTGGCTGTTCTTCATCTACGCGATCCCGGTCGCGTCAATCCTCGCCATCGTGTTCACGAGCCTCTGGTGGGGCCTGCTCTGGCAGGGGATCTCCACGTCGCTGCTCGTCTGGTCGCTGGGCCTGTCGCTCTATCTGTCGCTGCCCGTACCGAATCTGG
>ENA-UEQN01002630-UEQN01002630.1-human-gut-metagenome-genome-assembly--contig:-NODE-2630-length-12212-cov-4.316275_pt1 | contig 12212 bp, 9 predicted proteins | sample MGYA00242940_ERZ507944 | MGnify/ENA primary metagenome ERZ507944 (study PRJEB26167, sample SAMN06115449) | human gut metagenome | host: Homo sapiens | place: China:Fujian | collected 2015-08-20... | reverse complement strand
TATTGATATTTTTACTATATAAATTTTATTTTTGATCAGGGACTTTAAGTACAGCGCCTGTTGCTGCTGAAGAAACCAAGGCTGCATAGCGAGCTAAGTAACCGCTGGTTACTTTAGGAGGCGGGCATATCCACGCTTCACGGCGTCTGGACAGTTCTTCGTTAGAAACTTTAACATTAAGTGTGCGGTTGGGAATATCGATTTCGATGATATCACCGTTTTGTATAAGTGCAATATTACCGCCTTCACGTGCTTCAGGGGAAATATGACCGATGCAGGCCCCGCGGGTTGCACCGGAAAAACGCCCATCCGTAAGGAGTGCCACATCTTTATCAAGTCCCATACCGGCCAGTACTGATGTGGGATTGAGCATTTCGCGCATACCTGGTCCGCCTTTGGGTCCCTCATAACGAATGACTACGACATCTCCTTTTTCTATTTGTTTACCGCAGATTGCTGCAATAGCTTCATCTTCTGAATCGTAGACTTTAGCAGGGCCAGAATGTACAAGCATTTCTTCGGCGACGGCACTTTCTTTGACTACGCTGCAGTCGGGGGCGATATTGCCTTTGAGTACAGCAATGCCGCCTGTTTTGCGATAAGGATTCTCAACGCTGTGAATAACATCAGGACGGGTGATAACAGCATCAGCAAAATTTTCGCCCATAGTCTGACCTGTTACTGATTTTGCTCCCTTATGAATCAAGTCGAGTTTACTGAGTTCATGCATCACGGCATTGATTCCGCCAGCTTCATTAAGGTCAATGATATGATGGCTGCCACCAGGGCTAAGTTTAGTCAGATAAGGAGTTTTTTTGCTTATTTCATCAAATAATTCTAATGGTAATTCTAAGTCTGCTTCGTGGGCAATCGCGGGTAAATGTAAGGCAGTATTGGAAGAACCTCCGATTGCCATATCAACAGTTATGGCATTTTCGAAAGCGTCCATTGTCATAATATCACGCGGACACAGGTTTTGAGCAACAAGGTCCATGATTTTAGCACCTGCACGTTTGGCAAGAGCGATACGGGCACCCTGGTAAGCTGCTGGTATAGTACCGTTACCGGGTAAGCCCATACCAAGTACTTCAGTAAGGCAGTTCATAGTGTTAGCAGTGAACAGACCAGAACAGCTGCCGCAGCCTGGGCATGCGGCATGTTCGATGATGCTGAGTTCTGTTTTGTCGATTTTTCCTGCTTCAAAACGACCGGCGGCTTCAAAAACAGTGGAAACACTGATGTCGGTTCCGTTAAGACGTCCTGGAAGCATAGGCCCGCCGCTGACAACGATTGCGGGAATATTAAGACGTGCGGCTGCCATAAGCATACCTGGCACGATTTTATCACAGTTAGGAATGAGTACAAGACCGTCGAACGCGTGACCGTTAGCTACAGCTTCAATACTGTCGGCTACAAGTTCGCGGCTGGCGAGAGGATATTTCATACCGTTATGGCCCATGGCAATGCCATCGCAGATACCGATTGCAGGGAATTCGATCGGAGTTCCGCCAGCAGCTAAAATACCATGTTTAACAGCTTTGGCAATCTGGTCGAGGTGCATATGTCCGGGGATTATTTCGTTTTGGGCGTTAACTACGCCGATAAGTGGTTTTTTTAAGTCTTCTTCGGTGTAACCCATCGCATAAAATAAAGAGCGGTGAGCTGCTCTGGTTGAACCAAGCTTTACTTCTTCACTACGCATAATTTTAATAACCTCTTTCCCTTAAATGTCTCTTTTATCTGTCTGTCTATCCAAGTATAAGGATATTAAAAAAATTTTACGGTATTTTACGAAAAATGTCAATTTAACAGATAATTGTGTAAGCCATGATTTCACCGTTTTTTTACAGGATAAGGGACTTTTTAGGTAGCCAAGGAACAGAAGATTATTATATAATATAAAAGCAACAGGTTTACATAATAAAATTTAAGTTAAGAGGTGTGATATATGAAAACAAAGATCACTGAGCTTTTAGGAATCAAGTATCCTATCATTCAGGGTGGCATGGCCTGGACTTCAGATGCAAATCTGGCAGCTGCTGTTTCCAATGCCGGCGGCGCTGGTATTATTGCTACAGGTGGCCGCACTGTAGAGTGGACCCGCGATGAAATCCGAAAAGCCAAAGATTTGACCGCTAAACCTTTCGGCGTCAATATCATGCTGATGGCTCCTAATATTGCAGAGATTATTGATGTGGTTTGTGAAGAAAAAGTTGCCTTTGTAACTTTGGGCGCTGGCAATCCTGTTCCTCATATCGAAAAATTTCATGCTGCAGAAATTAAAGTTATTCCTGTAGTTCCAAGTGTCAAATTGGCAAAGCGTGTTGAAGAAGCAGGTGTTGATGCCATGGTCATCGAAGGTATGGAGGGTGGCGGGCATATAGGTCAGCAAACTACTATGGCTTTAATGACAAACGTACTGCCGCTAATCAAAAAAGTACCGGTTTTGGTAGCAGGTGGTATTTCAGATGGACGTGGAATTGCGGCAGCGCTTATGATGGGAGCTGACGGTGTACAGATGGGATCACGTTTTATTCTGACGGACGAATGTCCTACCCATCCTAAAGCTAAAGAAGCCATTATTAAGGCTACTGATACTGATTCTGCTGTAACTGGGTTTTCGCGCAATAATGCTGTGCGTTGCCTGAAAAATGAGTTTACCAAAGAATATTTGGAAAAAGAATGCAGCGGTGCGCCGCAGCAGGAATTAAACGATTTTGCTACGGGAACTAACCGTTTGGGTGCGGTGGAAGGCGATATTGTCCACGGAGCTGTTTTAGTAGGGCAAAGTCTGAACGTTTTAAACGACATTCTGCCTTGTGCTGAAGTGATGGAAAGATTGATAGCTGAAGCAAGAGATACTTTAGCTAATGCGAAAAATATTGTGCTGTAAGCATAGTGATCAATTGAAAACGCAGCCGGGGATGACTTCGGCTGCGTTTTATATATCTTAATGTTAAATAGTGGCATCGAAAATAGTTTGAATAAATAATGGCTCTATAGTATAATATTATGGTAAAAATATCTTGCGATTTGTAAGGTTTAAAGATTTAGGGGGAATATGACAATGTCCGGACATTCGAAATGGGCAAACATCAAACACAAAAAGGGTAAAGCTGACGCAGCACGCGGTCAGATTACTACCAAAATCGGCCGCGAGATTACGATTGCGGTAAGAATGGGTGGCCCTGACCCTACCGGCAATATGAAATTGAAATTGGCTTTATCAAAAGCTAAGGCCAATAATGTTCCTAAAGATAACATTCAGCGCGCTATCCAAAAAGGGCAGGGTGCTGCAGATGCTTCCAATTATGAGGAAATTACTTACGAAGGTTATGGTCCTGCTGGTGTTGCTGTAATGGTAAGCACTTTGACTGATAACCGTAACCGTACTGCTGCCGATGTTCGTCACGTATTTTCTAAATACGGTGGGAACATGGGCGAGACTGGTTGTGTAAATTGGATGTTTAAACGCAAAGGCGTTTTTAGTATCGACAGTGAAGCCGGCTATACGGAAGATGATTTGATGTTGATAGCGTTAGAGGCAGGTGCTGAAGATGTTAAAGCTGAGGAAGAAGGTTTTGAGATAGTTACCGAGCCTGAGGATTTTGATGCTGTTGAAAAAGCTCTTGCTGATAATAATATCGAAGTCATGATGTCTGAGATCGCAATGCTCCCTGACACAATGGCAGAACTGTCTGACGAAGACGTTGTTAAAGTCAGGAAAATGCTTGAGGCATTGGAGGACTTAGACGATGTGCAGGATGTTTATACAAACGCAGACCTGCCGGAAGAAGACGAAGAATAAATTGTGCGACAGGCAGGCTCACCAAGGCCTGCCTGCTTTCTATCATAATCAGGAGGGAGCACGAAGAGATGCTGGCAATTGGAATTGACCCTGGTACTGCTATCTGCGGCTTTGGCCTGGTGGAAATGGTAGGGAATAAACTGACTCCTATCCATTATGGAGCTGTGTTTACGGATAAGGATATGCTGCCTGAACTCAGGTTGAAAAAAATCTACGATGAACTGAGCGTCTTATTGGATGAATATCGTCCGGATGTGATGAGTGTGGAACAATTGTTTTTTAACCGCAATGTAACGACAGCAATAAGCGTTGGTCAGGCTCGCGGTGTGGCACTTTTGACAGCAGCTAACCGCGGTATCCAGATCACGGAATTTACACCGATGCAGATCAAGCAGGCTGTTGTAGGTTATGGCGGCGCTAACAAAGAGCAGGTGACTTTTATGGTACAGAAGCTCTTGAATATTCGTACAAAACCTAAACCAGATGATGTCGCTGATGCTTTGGCAGTGGCGATTTGCGGATTGCATACGGCAGCGACAAGACGATGGCAGGAGTTGAAGTAAATGATTGGATCAATTAAAGGAAAGGTGGCCTATCTGGCAAATGAATATTGTTTGTTGGAAACTAACAGCGGTGTTGGCTACAGGGTCTTTATGCCTTCGGCTCATTTGGGACAACTTGCTGTAGGAATGGAAGCTAGAGTGCACACTTATATGGCTGTGCGCGAGGATGCTATTTTACTGTTTGGCTTTCTGAATCAGGAATACTATAATTTATTTTTACTTCTTCTTGGGGTCAGCGGTGTTGGTCCTAAGGTTGCATTAGGCATTTTGTCTGCCGTTAAGCCGGATGATTTTTATCTGGCAGTGCAAAGCCGTGACCTTAAGGTTTTAACAAAGTTGCCAGGGATTGGTAAAAAGACCGCTGAACGGTTACTTTTAGAATTAAAAGATAAAGTAGGCGGTATAGGCGGTGACAGCGGTTTTGCCGATACTGCATTTGGCGGCGGTAGTGCTGCTGTGGATGAAGCTATTGAAGCATTGTGTGCTTTAGGATACTCTAATTCGGAAATCATGCCTGCTTTAAAACAGATTCCGAATTATGCAGAACTTAGCAGTGAGGTAATTATTAAGCAGGCTCTCAAATTGTTTGCCGGGAGGAAATAATGCAGCCGGAAGAAAGAATTATTACCGGACAGGAGCAGGACGCCGATGTATGGCAATACAGCCTGCGTCCTCGCCGCCTGGCCGAATATATCGGGCAGAATCAGGTAAAACAGAATATGGAAGTATTCATCAAGGCTGCTGCCGACAGGCAAGAAGCGCTAGATCATGTGCTTTTATTTGGGCCGCCTGGTCTGGGGAAAACCACATTAGCAAATATTATTGCCAATGAATTGAATGTTAATATTCGTGTTACGTCAGGCCCTGCTATTGAACGACAGGGTGATCTGGCAGCGATTTTGACTAATTTAGGTGATAATGACGTGCTTTTTATTGACGAGATTCACCGCTTATCCAAAACAGTGGAAGAAATCTTGTACTCAGCAATGGAAGATTATGCTTTGGATATCATTATCGGTAAAGGCCCGAGTGCGCGCAGCGTGCGGTTAGATTTGCCAAAATTTACGCTTATTGGTGCTACGACACGTTTAGGAGCCATTGCGGCTCCTTTACGTGATCGGTTTGGTGTACAGTGCCGGTTGGAATTTTATAAGCCTGATGAATTACAGTTTATTATTACACGTGCTGCTGAGATTTTAGGTGTTGAGATCGCTGCTGACGGAGCAGAGGAAATTGCACGCCGCAGTCGCGGAACTCCGCGTGTAGCGAATCGTTTGTTAAAGCGCGTGCGCGATTTTGCACAGGTGTCAGGTGCTGCGGTTATTACTGGACAAATGGCAGATGAAGCTTTAGCACGCTTAGAGGTTGATCGTTATGGTCTTGACCGCAATGATCGACGCATTCTTCAAACGATTGTTAAAACATTTTGCGGTGGACCTGTTGGTATTGAAACCATTGCGGCTGCAGTAAGTGAGGAAACAGATACTATTGAGGATGTAATTGAGCCATATCTTATGCAACTGGGGCTGCTTCAGCGTACACCGCGGGGGCGGATTGCCACACGTGAAACGTATCGTTATTTGGGAGTGCCTTTCCCGGAAAAGGGATGATGTGATGAAACTGCTATTGCACGCCTGCTGCGGACCTTGTGCATGCTATCCTGCAGAGAAGCTGTTGGTTGACGGCAAGGCTTTTGATATTTTGTATTTTAATCCAAATATCCATCCATATAAGGAATTTAAACGGCGATTAAATGCTTTACGAGAGTTATGCGAGAAAAAACGTTATAAGCTGATTGTAGATAAAAGCTACCCTCTGGAAACTTGTGTGCAAGGGATGCTGGATGAACCTGTAATACGCTGCGCTTACTGCTACAGAGTGCGTATGCGTTATGCAGCTCAGTATGCCAAAGAAAATGGTTATGATGCTTTCTCAACGACTTTATTAGTCAGTCCGTATCAGAAGCATGAACTGATCATACAAATGGCTGAAGAAGCTGGGAAGGAATTTGATATCCAGTTTTACTATGAGGATTTTCGCAAAGGTTATCAGCGTGGTGTTGATATAAGCCTAGAGCTGGAGTTATATCGTCAGCCATACTGTGGCTGCGTATTCAGTGAAAGGGACCGTTATGAGAAGAAGTCTAAGGTAAAGTTAGACTAGTTTTAGAGAAGGGGGCGTCCTCATGAAAAAACTGCTGCTGCTTGTCGCATGGGTATTCTGTATCAATTGTGGCATAGTAATGGCTTCATCGCCTGATATTGCTGTTGCTGTCGTACATGGTCAGTTTGCAGCTGAGCTTAGCTGTGAGGATGAACTGATGGTAAGAGTACCGGATACCGGAGAGGAAATGGTTTTGAAACCGGATAGGTATTTTGTAAATGCTGAGGGTGGTACTGTCAATTTGGGTGCGCAGAAGTTTGGCGCCAAAACGTTACGTTTTGTGGTAAAAGAAAATGGCAAGCCCATTGAAGTAAATAAAAAAGCTTACCGTGGCAGCTTTGAGGTACGTATTTCCGCTGACGGAAAGACTTTAGATGTGGTCAATGTACTGCCGTTAGAGCAGTATTTATATAGTGTTGTGGGCGAAGAAATACCTGTGATTTTCCCTGATGAGGCAATTAAGGCCCAGGCTGTAGCAGCAAGGTCGCTGGCTTATAACAGGCTTGGAAACCGCAGTCGTTTAGGTTATGATCTGAAAGCCAGTGAAGAAGGGCAGGATTATTATGGACTGACAACAGAAAAACAGGCTATTAATAAACTGGTCGATGTCACAGCGGGAATGGTAGTCACTTATAACGGGCAGCCAATTGAAGCTGTTTATCACCAAAGTGGTGGCGGGCAGACGGAAAACAGCCGCGATGTGTGGGGCAGATATGTACCTTATCTGCGCAGTGTGAAGGATTACGACTGGGATGCACCTATGTATAACTGGGAAAAAGCTTTGCCTGCAAGTGAGATCGAACGACGTTTATCGACGCGTGGATATGCTGTCGGCAAACTTGAAAGCATACGTTTATCACCGCTGGAAGGCAGTAGCAAAATGTTTGGAAATGATCGCACTGCCAGCGGACGGGTGCAGGAAATGCTGTTCAGCGGCAGCGGCGGGACATTTCTTTTTACAGGACAGCAGGTGCAGGAAATATTAGGGCTCAACAGTACTTTTTTTGAAGTGGAAGTCAACCGTCCTGTACCAAATTCTATTGAGATTCCTATTGAAAATCCTTATGGAATAGAAATCGGCAGGAAGGAAGTCCCGATAAAAGTCAGCGAACGTAGTATTAGTTTTAAAGATATTTTAAAGGATCTGCATTTTGTCAGCGGTGAAAAAGGTGAGATGGTAACTTTTAAAGGCCGTGGGCAGGGGTCCGGACTGGGACTTTCCCAGTGGGGAGCACGTGGGATGGCAAATAGTGCGCCGCCACGCAGCAGGGACTATTATAAAGAAATTTTAACTCATTATTATACAGATACCAGGGTTGAAAAAATTTACTGAAACCGGAGATTAAGATGCAGGTAAAAGATTTTACTTATGAATTGCCGCAGGAATTGATTGCGCAGTATCCGTTGGAACCGCGCGATCACTCAAGATTGCTTGTTGTAGATAAAAATACGGGAACAATAGAACACAGACATTTTTATGATTTATGTGAATATTTGCGGCATGATGATTTACTGGTTTTTAATGATACACGTGTTATTCCGGCACGTCTGCATGGCGTGAAGGATACTGGTGCAAGAGTTGAGGTATTTTTGCTGACACGTTTAAACAGTACGGATTGGGAAGTTTTGGTTAAACCTGGTCGCAAACTGCGCGTTGGGGCAAAAATAAAATTTAGTGATGATTTGTCCTGTGATATTATTGCTGATACGGATTTTGGCGGAAGAATAGCACGTTTTTATTATAATGGCGTATTCGAAGAGATTTTGGATCGTTTGGGTGAAACGCCGCTGCCTCCGTATATTACGGCACCACTGGAAGATAAGGAACGTTATCAAACAGTCTATTCAAGAGAGAATGGCAGTGCTGCAGCACCAACTGCCGGATTGCATTTTACCAAAGAACTTTTGCAAAAGATTAGGGATATTGGCTGCGAAGAGGTTTTTGTAACACTGCATGTTGGTCTTGGGACTTTTCGCCCTGTCAGTGTTGATGACATCAAAGATCATGTGATGCACAGAGAGTTTTACTCTGTTTCACCTGAAGCGGCTGAAGCTATTAATAAGGCTAAAGCTGAAGGTCGGCGTATCGTTGCTGTAGGAACTACTGCGGTACGTACTTTAGAAGCTGCGGGTGAAAGTGGTGTGATTAAAGCTGGCGGGAACTGGACAAATATCTTTATTTATCCTGGATATCGCTTTCGACTGGTAAATTCATTGATAACTAATTTTCATTTGCCGCAGAGCACGCTTTTGATGTTGGTATCAGCCCTGTCAACACGTGAGATTATGCTGTCGACTTATGCTGAAGCTGTATGCGAACATTATCGTTTCTTTTCTTTTGGTGACGCTATGTTTATTACTGATTTGAATAAATAATTTTTAGGAGAATTTATGCACGCAGTTACATATGAATTAATAAAAGAGTGCAGTCGGAGCGGCGCGCGATTAGGTAAATTACATACTCCGCACGGAACTTTTGATACGCCGATGTTTATGCCTGTTGGAACACAGGCGACCGTAAAAACATTAGCGCCAGAAGAATTATATGCTATGGGCAGTCAGGTTATTTTGTCTAACACTTATCATTTGTTTTTACGGCCTGGCCACGAATTGGTCAAGAAAGCCGGAGGTTTGCATAATTTTATGCGTTATGACCGGGGGATGCTGACAGACAGCGGTGGATTTCAGGTTTTCAGTTTGGGAGCCATGAGAAAAATCAAAGAAGAAGGTGTGACATTCAGGTCGCATATTGACGGTTCAAAAAAATTTCTGTCGCCAGAGATAGCCACAGAAGTACAGGAAGCATTAGGCGCCGATATCGCAATGGCTTTTGATGAATGCATTCCTTATCCGGCTGATTTTGATTATGCCAAAGAATCAACTCTGAGAACTACGCGTTGGGCCAAACGCTGTTTAGATATACATACCCGTGAAGACCAAGCTATGTTTGGCATTGTTCAGGGTGGAATGTATCCGGAACTTCGAAAAATGAGTGCTGATCAGCTGACGGAAATGGATTTTGCTGGTTATGGAATCGGTGGACTGAGTGTTGGTGAACCTAAGCCGCTGATGTATGACATTTTAAACCAAACAACTGAGCATATGCCAAAGAATAAAGCCCGTTATCTAATGGGAGTTGGAACCCCAGACTGTATAGTAGAGGCAGTAAACCTGGGTGTCGATATGTTTGACTGTGTATTTCCAACAAGGGTAGCGCGTAACGGTACAGCAATGATCCCAGAAGGACGGCTGGTTGTACGGAATGCAGCATATGCTGAGGATTTTCGTCCTATTGATGAACGCTGCGGCTGTTATACTTGCCGTAATTTTTCACGGGCCTATATCAGGCATCTGTTTAAGGCAGAAGAGTTGTTTGCTCTGAGGCTGCTTACGATTCACAATCTACATTTTCTGCTTGATTTTACAAAGCAGATTCGTTCTGCTATTGCCAGTGATACTTTCCCTGAGCTGCGCGAAAGATTTTTAGAAAATTATCGAGGCTAAAACAGGATTTTTCGTTTTTATGGCGAATATAATCCCAGATAGGGGAGAATTATGAAGGAGGTGTTCCCATGCAAGGTGGAGATACTATGGCGATGATCAATGCGATCTGGCCGTTTATCTTAATGGGCGGTATCTTTTATTTTATGCTGTATCGTCCTCAGAAACAAGAACAACAAAAACGTCAGAGAATGCTTGATTCTTTGAAAAAAGGCGATAAAGTAGTGACTATTGGCGGTATGTTTGGTGTGATTACCGCTATCAGTGAAAAAAAGGTTACCTTAAAGCTGGCTGAAGACGTGGAAGTTGATTTTGCACGTTCCGCTATCAGTGCTTTTCAAGATCCCGTTAAGCAGGAAATGGCAGAAAAATAATGAAGAAACAACAATTGCGCAAGGAGTTAAAATCTTTGCGCAATCAGCTTTCTAGGGATCAGGTTGACCGCTGGAGCAAAAAAATCTGTGCAAATATTATGCTTTCGCCACAATATCGTCATGCTGACGTCATTTTTGGTTATCTGGCATTCGGAAACGAACCGAATATAGACATTGTTTTAGAGCAGGCTAGACTCGCTGGTAAAACGGTTTGTGTTCCGCAGATAATTTCAGAAACAGAGATTTGTGCGGTGCGGTTTGAAGGTTTTGGTCAGTTATCACTTGACCGTTACGGAATCCGCAGTGTTAGTGGTACAGATGTTGTGATAAATCCACATGAAATAGCTTTGGTATTGGTGCCTGGAGTTGGGTTTGCTAAAAATGGCAACCGAATAGGCATGGGTGCAGGTTATTATGACCGCTTCTTGGCACAGGTTGATAAAGCTGTGCTGATGGGTGTGACTTATAATGCCCTGTTATGCAGTAAAATACCAGTAGATTATTATGATAAACCGGTGCAGTATCTGGTTACTGAAACAAACGTTACTCTTTGTGAGTAGCTTGTTTATAAAAGTTTTGATGAACTTACTAAAGGGGGCAGCTAATTTTGAGATGGAATGAATTAGGCAAATTCTTGATTATCTCGTTGGCGATAATCGGGGGTTTCTGTGTTTATATTTCGCCTTTGTCAAATTCCATTAAACAGGGACTTGATCTGCAGGGTGGTACACATGTTGTGCTTCAGGCTGTTGATACACCTGAGTTAAAGGTTGATGATGATGCAGTTAATCGTTCAGTGAAAATTATTGAACGCCGTGTTAATGAACTTGGATTGACCGAACCGGTTATACAGCGTCAGGGTAAGGATCGTATTATTGTTGAGCTTCCTGGAGTTAAAGATCCTGATAAAGCGATTGCGATGCTCGGACGTACCGCACTTTTGGAATTTAAAGATGTCAGCGGGAAAACTGTTCTGACAGGTAAAGACTTAAAGGATGCTAAAGCGCAAATTTCTCAGGGCAACCAGTCTGTTGTCGGTTTGGAGTTCAGTGATGAAGGCGGCAAAAAGTTTGCTGATCTTACCGCACGTAACATAGGTAAACCGATCGCTATTGTGTTAGATGGTGAAGTGCTTACCAATCCTGTAGTACAGGAAGCTATAACTGGCGGCAGAGCTCAAATCTCAGGATCACGTACTATGGAAGAGGCTGAGCATTTGGCTATTTTACTGCGTAGCGGTTCTTTGCCTGTGAAAATTGAGGTTATGGAAAACCGGACTGTTGGACCTACATTAGGTCAGGATTCTAAAGAAAAAAGTATTAAAGCTTTTGGAATCGGTGTTATCGGTGTTTTTGTATTTATGATTCTGTTTTACCGTTTATCAGGTATTGTAGCTTGTATTGCATTACTGCTTTATGTAATGATGCTGCTTTTAGTGATGCGGTATCTGAATGCGACGCTGACTCTGCCTGGTATAGCTGGTATCATCCTGTCTATTGGCATGGCAGTAGATGCTAATGTCTTGATTTTTGAACGATTTAAAGAAGAAATTCGCAATGGTAAAACTTTACGTTCAGCAATGGATGCAGGATTTAATCGTGCGTTTGTAACTATTTTTGACTCTAACGTAACGACTTTAATGGCTGCCGTTATTCTTTTCTATCTTGGTACTGGACCGATTAAAGGCTTTGCAGTAACATTGGCTATTGGTGTTATTTTGAGTATGTTCTCGGCTATTACTGTGACTAAATTTTTGCTGCGCTTTTTGATTTCAAGCAATTTCACTAAAAATCCCGCTTTCTT
>ENA-UEQN01002624-UEQN01002624.1-human-gut-metagenome-genome-assembly--contig:-NODE-2624-length-12237-cov-8.560691_pt1 | contig 12237 bp, 18 predicted proteins | sample MGYA00242940_ERZ507944 | MGnify/ENA primary metagenome ERZ507944 (study PRJEB26167, sample SAMN06115449) | human gut metagenome | host: Homo sapiens | place: China:Fujian | collected 2015-08-20... | reverse complement strand
CAGCGCCGTAAGGTCTCCATCCCGATGCGTCCCGACCACGGTCACCAGATGGTGGATGACTTGAAGAAGAAAACCAATCCGGGGTACTCTTGCATCGGCCGTCTGAGAGGATTGGCAGAGCTGAGAGGGCTGGAAATGGGAATTGCTAAATCACTAAGTGTAGTTTCTTAAAATAAAATAAGCCGTTGTGAAAAACAACGGCTTATTTTTGTTTGTGTCGGAATGAGGCGACTTGCACCCTACTTTTTCTACTTTTTTTTATTTTTGTTGTTTCTTGTTTAAATTGTATGATTATCAGAATGTTGTAATTACGGTATAAGCAAAGAGAAACAAAGACAAAATAAATAAAACAAAGATTTTGCGGAACAAAAACGGAACAAATGTAGTTTTTGTTCCGCAAATCATGTATCTTTGATTTTGGATTTAAAAGTATAAAATATGGCAAATGTAAAATTCCTCATTCGTGATACAGATTCCGACAATGAGCAAACCATATACATAACTTCCCGTTTTGGCAGAAATGAAAAGCTTATGTATGCTACACCATTGAAAATAGAACCTTTGTTTTGGGATGAAAAGAAAGAGTGTGTTAAAAACTCAAAGTATTGTGTTAATAAGGATGAGATTAACGCAGCCCTTAAAAGTCTTGAAGGGAAAATAATCACTTTCATTGCGGAATCGACGACAAAGGGCGAGCCTGTTACTAAAGACAGCCTTAGAAATTTCCTTGATATTCACTTCGGAAAGAAAGTTGCGGCCGCACATGATTTTCATTCGTTCTTTGAAGAATTTATCCGGTTATGTGATACAAGGGTAAGCCCCCGTAGAGGCGGCCAGACTATCGACTATAAGACCAAACGCGAGTATGCCCGTACCTATTACTACATTCAAGAATACGAGAAGAAAAGGAGAATACGGTTGGAGTTCCGGAGTATAAATCAGTCTTTTTTCAATGATTTTGTTGCTTTCCTGCAGGACCTTGGTTTGAGCACTAATACAATTTGGCACAAAACAGTAAGTCTTAAGGCTGTAATGAAAGCGGCCAATGAGCAGGAGCTAACGGATAACACTAAATATCAACTATTCAAAAATGTATCAGAGGAGAGCCAGTCTGTTGCTTTGAGTGAGAATGAACTTGATACACTTGCATCCTTTGATTTTTCGCATTCTCCCCGATTGGAACGAACACGGGATTTGTTTCTCGTTGGTTGTTGGACTGGATTACGGTTCTCTGATTTTACACGTATTAGAGAAGAAAATATAAAAGACGGGATGATAACCATTCAACAACAGAAAACGAATGAGTTTGTAACTATCCCTTTGCATCCGGTATTCTTACGTATTTGGGAGAAGTATAACGGCAATCTTCCAGGCAATATAAGCAATCAGAAATTCAATGATAATTTGAAAGATGTATGTAGGGAAGCCGGACTGATGGAACATGTAATGAAATCAATAACCAAAGGTGGCAAGAAGCAAACTACTATTTATGAAAAGTGGCAGCTCGTTTCCTCACATACGGCCCGAAGAAGTTTTGCAACTAATTTGTATAAATCCGGGTTTCCAAGTATCAGCATAATGAGGATTACCGGGCATAAGACCGAAAGTAGTTTTTTGAAATATATCAAAGTAACGAAAGAAGAACATGCAAAACTTCTCATGGAGCATTGGAGAAAGAACGGTAACTTATTAAAAATAGTGTGATGAGATATAATTTCAATTTTGAGAGTGTAGAAAACTTTATCTACGATTGTTGCGATAGTCTTAAATTTATATGCGAATATTTTAAACTATCATACCCCGATAAGGTTATAAGCAGAACGGAGAATGAGTTTTGCGAATCGGAACTTTCCGAATATCAGATTCAAGATGAGACTTTTATAAAAGATACTTGTTTTTTTGTTTTTTATGGAGAATATCCTACCGATATTGCCAAAACTGTAGATAGTATATTTTTGCAATTAAATCCGGAACAGCGTAATATACTTGCAATAAAAATCATACGTCGGTTCATTCCTATACTATATTGCAAGCATTTTAAAGTTAGCGATTTTTTATTAGCGGCCGTCTCTGTTTTGGAAAAAACGGGTACATATCCGTACTATTCTGTAGCTGGAACGAATAAAATAATATATGCTAGAAAGATGTTCATTTTGTTTTGTGGGTGGAAATTTCTTTGCGAATTATATACTATTTTTATTGATTATGATATAGATATAAAAAAGATATTGGATAAATCATTGTCAAAGGTAATATATCAATATCTCATGTACGAATACCCGGATTTATTACCAGATGGATTGCCTGATATAGCCAGCTTAGACTGGCGTATGTTTGGTTTGAGAGAAACAGAGGATGCAGATTTGTGCAATAATACACAGGGGGAAACAAGAAAAGCCTCTGCTGGCGCTACAACAAGAGTTCAATGTGATGTTTTAACGGCCTTATTACGAGCTGGCGATTTCAATATTCCGGATAATAAAAGCTTCGCTTCGTTTATTTCTTGGCTTTGCGGGGGTACTTCTAATAATATAAGGCAGCGCGGTTTTTATGGTAATCTTTCAGACGAAAACATAAATAGTATCAAAGAAAAATGCTCCCTTATCGGATTAAAATACGAAAAAGGGAAGATAACGCAGGGGTAGCCCTAAAATGTGTCACGTTCACCCCTAAAATGTGTCACGTTACACGCTATTTTTTTCAAAAAAAAGCCTATATTTTTGCATCCATGATAATAAAAAACAGAATTGTTATGGATGCAAAAATTTTATCTTCTAATGCCTTACTCATTCAGCAGTGTACAATGAATGATGTAGAAAAGGTACTTTCCCGCCTGCTTGATGAAAAGCTGGCAAATATACTACCTATATCCACTCCGACAGAATGTGAATCCAGAGATGGTTTGTATAAACGTAAAGAAGCCGCCGACATGTTAGGCGTGTCTCTTGTAACGTTGGATACATGGGCTAAAGCCGGAATAATAAAATCCCGTAAAATAGGAACCCGTATTTATTATACAAAAAATGCCATAGATGAGGCTCTGAGGGCTGTTAACGGATAGTTCATTTAAAAGATATTGGTATTATGGATATAGATAAACTATCGACAAAGGAGCGCGAAGCCCTTTTACATGCCCTGTCTGCCAAAAAGAAGCAGGAAGAAACCGCCCGGCGCAAGAACTACCAGAAAATGCGCACCCGCTTTATATCCTCTGTGGAAAAGAGATTGCGTAAGTACGTGAAGGATGGGCAAGCGTTTAAAAGCTGGCTTCGCGATGAGGCTGAATCCTATTATAAAGCTCTGAAAGAATACGGAGAACTGAAACGTGACGAACAACTGGGTTTTACCGTAAATAACGACACGTTCCGCATACAGGTGAAAGGAAACCGGGTAAAACGTTTCGACGAGCGGGCGGATATTGCCGAAAAGCGCCTGATAGACTATCTAAGCAAGTGGATAAAACAACGCGGTGACGGTGAAAGAAACCCTATCTACAAGTTGGCTATGTCTCTTTTACAGCGTAACGAGTATGGCGATTTAGATTATAAGTCTATTTCCCGCCTTTATGAGCTGGAAGAGGACTTCAACGACACCGAATATACGGAAATCATGCAGTTATTCAGAGAAAGTAATACCGTAGAAGGTAATGTGATCCGTTTCTACTTTGAAGAGAAGGACGAGTTGAATAAATGGAAACGTATCGAACCCTCGTTCAACCAGATATAACGGGGTGTTCAATGTGTCTGTTTGCCGTATTGCGCTCTCTTATACAGAATTGTTCGACCGTATCGGTGTAGGTATTGGCGAGGCTATAAAGGTATCTTATTTTAAATCGGGGCATGTTACGCTTTTTAAGGAGTATACATAATTGTTTGATAATCAATTAGTTAATATGATTTACAAACGCTCCTTATGGTGCACTTATAAAACATTGTAAATCAAATGATTAAAAATAAAAAGATAAGAAATTAACAATTTACGGCAACTTGTCCTATACTGTCCGTAGGGCAGTCGGTACGACTTAAAGAACAGTTAAGGCATGTACAACGAAGGAAACATAAAATAGTCTCGGTTCCCATTTGTTGAGGCTTCCGGATTACAAGTTACCGCCCAACGATAAAAAAACGCCAAGGCGAAAAGAAACGGCAATAGCCGGCTAGTGTGATTGGTAGAATGAATTATAAACTCTAAATAATCAGATTATGAATGATATTGTATTTCGTGGTAAGAACAACCAGGCACTAACAAACAGTTTGTTGGTAGCTGAAAAGTTCGGAAAAGGACACGGTGATGTATTAAAGGCTATTGACGCTTTATTACCTAAAATGACTGAAAACCAATGTAAAGGATATTTTGCGGAGACATCAGTAGATATTCCTCAACCTAATGGCGGGGTGAGAAATTCAAGAGTTGTAGTTATGACCCGCGACGGACTTACATTGCTTGTTATGGGGTTCACGGGGAAAAAGGCTTTGAAATTCAAATTAGAATATATCGCAGCCTTCAATGCCATGGAGAAAGCAATAAAAGAGGGAGAGTATGCTAAAGTTGCAGAGTTGGAACAGCGTGTTAATGCTATTGAACGTTTGGCCGCAACAAATACTTTGCCTGAACCGCTGGCTCCGATGTCGCTACGTGATACTATCCGCATGATGGTTAACGATTGTGCCAGAAAAACGAATAGGCCGCAAAGTGATATATGGCGAAATGTCTACGATACACTATACTACCGTTACCATGTATCTGTACGCTCATACAAGAAGAAACACCCGAAAGAAACGACATTAGAGGCTGCGGAAAGACACGGAAAGTTGCCGTACATCTATGCTATCGTGTCGAACATGAACGCCATGTTGAGATGATGATATGAAATAAGCCCGATTTTGGCGTTATTATCTCCCATGTGGTAAAACGTATGCCGACAATGAGAAAAGCCCGTAGCGAGAAAAGAAAGCCGTTTACGTATGATTACGATGTACAACAATGGAAAGACCACCGAAGAAATATATAGTCCAGATAGATACGTTCTATCTTGCTGATATGCTCTTTTATTGGAGCTACTACAATCAGCCGTGCTCCTTACTGATGCAGAAGCCCAATACAGAAGGGTTAACGGCCGTAAAGCTGGTGGTAAGTAATGATGAGGCTGCAAACTTCCTGCTACGTGTCAAGGAGAAAACCGGCTGCAAACTGTATGATGTCACGGATAATGCGCCAAAATAAGCGCGTGTTTCGTTTGTTGAGGCTTCCGGCATATAAATACCGCCCAACGATAAAAAGCCCGTCAAAGCGAAAAGAAACGGTAATAACGGGCAAATATAACCGGATGCTGCATAATGTAAAAACAGATAGACTATTTGAAGGAATAACATAGCGGATTGTATGGAGACAGACTATAAGAGACAGACCGATGTAATATGCAATTGTGAAGCGTTTTGCCTCCGATATATACAGAGATGGCAGCCGGTGGCAGTTGGCCGCTAAAAGCCGGAAATGAATGTAGAACGAATGGAAACAACGTGTACACTATCTGCATGAGGGGGGGAGTGTTTTTTTATTTGCCGGCATTTACTCAAATCCACTGCCCCTATCCTGAGAAAAATTTTTGTTTTGGAAAAATTTGCTGTGGGGGTAAGATTAATGTAGAAGAGATGATGTAACAATGAAGCGGAATAACCGCTAAGATGAATATAAATTTTTAATAACTAAATTATGGAACAAAAGAAAATTTTTGGTAAGGGAGAAAAGCTACTTTATGTAGGAAGAGACATGAATAAAAAGGTATTGGTAGCATGTGCGCAAGTTGGGAAAGAGATTTCGGAAGAGAGCGCAGTACGATTAAGCCGTGCAGAAGCATGCCGGCTTGGTATTCAATTATTGAAATTGGCAACCGATGTAGTACCGCAATCCGGCATTAAACTGGAAGCCTTAAGGGAACCGGCTACTATCAACGTTTTTCAAGCAATTAACCCGGACGAAACACCCGCAAACGCTGTATTTGTTCTGATGGAAGAAAGCGACCAAGCAAGACAATTGAGAGCTGATAACGGGCGCGAACCGTGTTTTACGATTGCCGGAAAAGATTTAGAAAGGCTTATTCGTGCTTTGGCTAAGATTGTATAACGTAGATCCGGGTAGGTTATCCATGTGGCAAGCCTACCCGGTTATATATTTGAATAATATTTGATTAGAAAATAGTTTAAAAATATGGCAGATATAATTACCCGTTTAATAATGAACTCCGACCAATATAGCGGTAGTTTGGAAAAGGCTCAAAAAAGCCTGGATAAATACATTCAGAAAAATTTAAATTTAGGGACAGTTGCAAAGGGTGTAACGTCAACTTTGGGAAAAATGGCTATTGGGTTAGGTGCGGCCGCTACTGCGGGCGAAGCGCTAAATAAGATTATGAGTTCCAGTCAGGCTAAAGGGGATGCTATGGCGGAAACGATGAAAGCCGCAAGGACTACAATAGACCAGTTTTTCTACGCTTTGGGTGCCGGTGAATTTTCCCCCTTCATAAGAGGGTTAGATAAGATAATAGACAGGGCAATAGCTACGCAAAAGGTCATAGACCAATTAGGAAATACACAGATAAGTCATAGGTATTTCTCATCTAAAAATGAGGGATTGATAGCAAAAGGGCAGACATTGGCTAAAAACAAATTTGCTCCGGTTGATGAGGCTAACAAAGGCTTTGATATGTGGCGGGAAGGTATAGAAAACCAGCAACGGATAAATGTAACGTTGCAGCATGATACGATAGAGGCAGTAAAGGCTATATTGAAAGAAGAAATTGGATGGGACGATATAGAACTATCCATGCAAGATTTAGACAAAATACTCTCTATTGATGTAAAAAAGCCCGGAGAAAGGGATAGGTTAAAGGAAAGATATAAAAAGGAGTATGAGGCTTTCAGGCAGGCGGCATCCTTAGCCGAAAATATGTATCAACACTTCGATGAACGCGGGAATATCTTGCTGGAAGGTGACATAAGCGGACTTAGTAAAGAATATAAAATAGCTACGGATGAAGAACGTAAGAACGCAAAAACGCAACTCTTTCAGAAATATAGAGATGCAATACTCGTAAACGCCGGCTTAAATAAACTTAGTGATGAAGGACTTACCGAGCTCTCAAATATGGGGATTGAATATCAAAATTTAAACAACCGAATAGAGAGCCAAATAAGAGAGTTTAACGAAACCGCCAATGAATATAACAATAGAAACAAAGGGATAAAGGGTTTTAACCCAATTACAAGCCTTGAAGGCTATAAGGTATATACAGGCTCCGGAACAGGTAGCGCAGGTGTAGGCGCTGGCAATAAAAAGGAGTTGGGTGTAGAAGTGGGGTATGTTGAGAGGGATTTAAAGATAAAGACCGCCATAGAAAGAACTTCCGACAATAAGTTAAGTGATGAAATATTCAAGGCTATCCAGGGTGATAAGAAACTTCCCGTTTTGATGCAGCCCGTTCAGGAACTTATCGAAGGTGGAATGAACGAAGGGCCGGAAGAAGGCGATAACACCCTGGTAAATAGTCTTACCCGTCGTATGGAATTGTACGAAGGAATACAGCAGCGTATCTCCATGTTGCGGGATGTACTTAAATATGCTACCGGAGAAGAGGCCGAACAAATCAAAGGGATTATAAAACTATTAGAGGAAGAAGGCGATAAATTGCAAAATATAAAAGAAAAGGAAGAAGGTATAAGCGAAGTAACCGGTTCGCTTAGCCAAATCGGGAACGCTTTATCTTCGATGAACAACGATATATTGTCCTATATAGGGGGTACTATATCAGCAATGGCGCAAATAATTCAAGTAGTACAGACCTTAACGGCTGCAAAAAGTGCCGAAGCTGTTGCAACGCAAGCCACCCAAAAATGGCCTATGAATATCGTAGCTATCACCAGCACGATAGCCGCCATCACTAGTGCTATGGCTAGTGTCCGATCCATAGGCAACTTCGCTGAAGGTGGTATTGTAGGCGGAACCAACTATCAGGACGGTATCACTGCTCGTGTCAGCAGCGGTGAAATGTTCATTAACCAGGCAGACCAGAAAAAGCTGTATGATTCCATTCATTCCGGTAATCTTGGCGGTGGTAACGGGCGCGCAGTGGTTACCGGTGAGCAAATTGTGATAGCGGCCAACAATTGGGGGAAGCGCACCGGAAGGGGAGAGATATTATTTACAAAGTAATACAATAGCCTCAACAATCATAAAAGCCCGGTAATACTACCGAGCTTTTATTGTTTCCTGTAATCTGATGAATGATTATAAACTAATTACCCTATTGACACCGGGACAAAGATAGTGTATTCGGTTCAAAATATCCTATTTTTCATATATAAAAATTATCATACCCGTATTTTTTGAGACAACCACCCGATAAAATGTTCCGTTTTTAATATTAAATGAGCTGATAAGGAACAAAAAACGAACCATGGCAATGCGGGAAGTATGTAAAACCATCCCGCCCACATGAAAATATAACGAAAAAGCTATGTTTTTAATTTGGTAGATTATAGCAAAAACGCTATATTTGTAGCGTCTTAATAAAAACGGTCTTTTACATTATGAGGTACAATCAGTTTTTTGCGGAACTTACCGCAGCAGGTTGTTACGTTCTCAGGCATGGGGCAAACCATGATATTTGGTATAGCCCTAAAACGGGAAACAAATTTGCTTTGTCAAGGCACGGCAAACAAGAAGTACCTACCGGAATGGAACGTAAAGCAAGAAAGGTTCTTTTGGGGGAGTAATCCCCCGGCCTTTTGCGCTTCATACTTGAAAGACCGTAAATGTTGGGGCAATGGGGTACGGTAATGGTGCCGTACTCCTATTTTAAAACAATGTATATGAAAGTAACTGTAATCATGGAAAAGGCGAGCGATGGGTATTACTCATGCTTTGTAGAGGAAGATTTGCCCGGCTTTGGTTTGGCTGGATATGGAGATACGGCAGAAGCTGCCAAAGAAGATATGATGAAAGCGTATGAGGAAATAAAGGAGATGCAGGCAGAAGAAGGCAAGAAGGTGCCGGAACTGGAGTTTACTTACAAATATGATATGCAGTCTTTTTTCAATTATTTCTCATTCCTGAATGTTACTAAGGTTGCAGAGTTGGCCGGTATCAACTCTTCACTGATGAGGCAATACACTTCCGGTGTGACAGCGGCCGGACAAAAGCAATACGATAAGATACGGGTAGCGGTGGAACGTATCACTAAAGAGCTTTCCGCGGCTACTTTCTAAAGATAGTGTACCGCCGTGAGGCGTGGCCGTTTATTAAGACAATGAAGCCCCGGATATAAAACGAACGGGGCTTTTTTATTAATCTTCTGGAACAGCAACAGGTATTTCTGAAATGAGGCTATTTCCGCGTCTATGATAAGCCGTTGAAGCCTTGATATGTTGTGTTCTACCTAAATTATCTTTTATGGGGTGCGTTTGACGCACATCATCATCTAACATGGTGTTCCGTTCTCGTACAGATATTCCGGGGCTATATCCGCACCGTTGGCCCAAAATACAGTGACGTCAACCCCGTGCCGCTCAAACTCGCTTTCGTCTTTCAGTTCCTCGAAAGCCGGATACTTTAGAAGTGGCGTTAAATCTACTTTTCTTCTTTCTCCATTGTTGAACGTACACAAAAGAGTGTGTTTGCCCATATATTCGGCGGATTCTACTAATAGTATCATAATCTTTGATTTTAGCGTTTAACCTTTTCTATTGTTGTTTTAACGGCTATCGGTTGACCGCAGTAAGGGCATGTTTCGTTGTCTGTCTGTTTGGCTACTTCTTCCGGGGATGCGAATAACTGCCACATAGGAACGTTTAGGGCGGTGGCTATCTTTTCGAGAGTAGCTGTTGTTAATGATTCGGCTGAAACCATTTGCTTAACAGCGGACAAACTCACATTCATTTTATCGGCTAACATCTGTTGCGTACAGCCATTTTCTTTTAGAACTTCTTTTATTCTCATATTCGCTGAATTTATTTATTACAAAGTTAGCTTTATTAGCAAAAAGCATAGTATTTACTATCTTAATTAATATTAATAAGATAGTATATTCTATTTGTTTATTTTGTTTGATACAGTAAACGCTATACCTTTGCGCCATAAACAAAACGATAATTTACACGAACATGAAACATTACAATTTATCCGAGATTATGAAAGCCGCACATAACATGTACGGAACCGGAAAATACCGCTCTTTCGGTGACGCATTGCGTAAAAGCTGGAAAGTTGCAAAATTCCGTTTGGGCGTTGAGGCTCGCCGGGTACAAACTATAGCTTACTTTGAAGCAAAGAACCAGGAAGCCGAAGAAAGGGCCATGTTTGTTGCTGCTTTTAAAGCCATACAAGCGACACAAAGAGAGAAACAAGTAAGTGTAAGGCTCTCTAATGTTGAGGCTCATACGGATGATTATAATAGAGGGTGGTGTTATTCTAACTTCCGGGGCTATTGTAGCAACTATTGCGGAGATTAAAAAATGATGGATAAGAATTTGGATTTATGAAAAAACGAGTATCTTTGCGTCGAACACGCCAAGTTCATGTATTAGACATAATTTGTAGTAGCTATTTTTTTTATAGCTACGCATTGTATTTATATTATAAAGATATAATAGGCTATCTCTCACATGGGTTACTACAATTATGTAATAACTTGGACTTGGCGGTTCGTGAGGTGATAGCCTTTCTTATTTTAAAACTCAAATTTCATAACATGCCAAGTCCTATGAAATTAGAGCAGGAGCGAAGTATAGTAACCCCTACATCTACGTCCGGCAACACGAAAGTTGCTATCAGTCCTTTTGATATTAAAAACTCTCCTTCTTTTTTGGAGAAAAGAAAATGTGTTGTATCTTTGCAGTGCTCTATATATCGAAAGGCGGAGATGTCCGCAAATTACTTTGTGGGCTTTTTTATGTCCGCAACAAAACATATACGGTTTCATGCCCCCGTGTCAATGGTTAATGCCTTGACTGCCTTTCGGTGTAGAGCAACGGGTCAGTGTGAAACCGTTCTCCTTTTTATACAACAATTTTATAAACAAACTTTTTAATTAGTAATGCTCTACACTAATAAAAACGGTTTGTCGGGGAATAATAGTATCCGGCAAACAATGCCCAACGGTACGAAAACCGCTATCACTCTTATTTTGGTGTTTCTCACCTTCATTAATCCCGTGTTATTTGTCTTTCCTGCTGCATTGTGTGGCTACATGCTTTCAAGGGAGAATGATAACACCTCTATTTGCTAACAATTAATCATTAATCACCGGCGGGGCGTGGGCTTTTATCCAATCGCTCACCCCCGACCGGAATAAAACACTATATCATTATGGAAACATTAACTATCGAACAATTAGGCGTGAAACTTTATGAAGCAATGAATCCGGCGCTCTGGTCTAACACTCCCAGGGAATGGCAAAACAAAATAGTATCGGCAATCCAGGCTATTGCGGAAAATGAAAAAGAAATAAACCCCGATAATATCTACTGGCTATCGGAGCTTTATACAATGTTCGGTCAGATCGAAAAATCGGGTGTTGCCTCAACTAATAAATTGCCCTCGTCATGGGACGTAAATAAGCGGGGGACCAACGTATGAATATAGAGGAAGTATTAAAACGCGCCTATGAAAGTCCAGACGCGATTAACAAGGTGAACGAGGCCTTATATTATATCCGGCTATCGGAATGCAAAGCTATACAGGAACGCCGCCGGAAAGAAATGCAGAAAGAAATGCGGGTTGTTAAGTGTGAAAGTAGAACCCAGCCCGGAACGTTCAATCTAAGAGAGCTAAACAAACATCTTATTCATTAATAAAACATCGACATGATAAAGAACATGTTATTCCCTTATGATAGGGAAGAGTATTTAAACCGGTTTGTATCCGCCGCCGTATATACCTGTTTGCATCGAGTGGGTGACTATATGAAGCAAGCTAGAAACGACGCTTCCGGCTTATATCTTAAAAAGGCTATGGCTGAACATAAACAGCTGGTAAAGCTTGTAGGAGAAATTAGGATAGAAGCCCGGAAGCCTCAACCTGAAGGAAGCAATGAGAGAAAACCGAATGTTGTCTTTTCATCCCATGGAAAGAAAAAAATAGACTTTATTAGTATGAGGATTTTTTGTGGGTCAATGTAAAAACCTGAGGGGTAAATTTATAAATTGTTATCTTTGTCTCCAAATTCATAGCTTATGGAATTAA
>ENA-UEQN01002617-UEQN01002617.1-human-gut-metagenome-genome-assembly--contig:-NODE-2617-length-12250-cov-12.942167_pt1 | contig 12250 bp, 9 predicted proteins | sample MGYA00242940_ERZ507944 | MGnify/ENA primary metagenome ERZ507944 (study PRJEB26167, sample SAMN06115449) | human gut metagenome | host: Homo sapiens | place: China:Fujian | collected 2015-08-20... | reverse complement strand
ATTGAATGTATAATTTTGCAAATTTAAACAAAAGAGTCCGGCTTCCCCCTTCACGGAAGACCACTTTTGCCTTTTTTTGTACGCCTAAACCTTCCAGGTTGATCACTTTTCCGGCTCCGAAGGTAGGATGAAAAATGATCATACCGGGAACGACCTGATTGGAGTCGATCGGTTTGAGTTTCGATCGGTCGATGGCCGGAATATCTATTGTTGCGGGTTTATTCAAAGTGATCGCCGGCTGATGTAAACCGGACATAGCTGTTGTAGTTTTTAATTTGAAACCTGAGGGTTCTTCCCGCATCGCGATATATCCTTCGAGGAATTCCTGATCGATCTCACCGATAAAACGGGAAGGCCGGGAGGATACCACTTGGCCGTTTTTGTAACGGGAAGTGGCGAACGACATGAAAGCCCGTTTTTCTGCCCGGGTGAGAGCGACATAGAAAAGCCGCCGTTCTTCTTCCAGGGCGGCAGGAGTGGTCACACATTGCTGGGCCGGGAAAAGTTCTTCTTCCAGACCGGTGATAAAGACATTGCTGAATTCCAGTCCTTTCGATGCATGGATGGTCATGAGGGTCACTTTGTTTTGATCCCCTTCTTTATCTCCGTCCTGATCTGTCAACAACGCTACTCCTTCGAGGAAGGCCGGTAATTTATCGTCTTTCCCCTCTTTATAGGCGGTTTCACTGAAATCTTTGATACCGTTCAGGAGCTCCTGGATATTTTCTTTCCGGGATACGCCCTCCGGTGTTTCGTCATTGGAAAGGTCGTCGATGATACCGGAAGAACGGGCGATGATAACAGCTGCGTCATACGCATTTTCATTCGCTATCTGTTCCCGGAAACGTTCGATCAGACTACCGAATTTCTGTAATTTGGAAAGGGTACCGCTGTTGAAAGCGCCGGCCACCTTATCGAGGTTACAGAGTACGGTCCACAGGCTGACATGATATTTTCCGGCGATTTCCCGGATTTTGTCTACGGTCGAATCTCCGATTCCCCGACGGGGATAGTTGATGATCCGTTTGAAAGCTTCTTCATCGTTCTGATTCACGGTCAACCGGAAATAAGCCAGCAAATCCTTGATTTCTTTCCGTTGGTAGAAAGATTGGCCGCCGTAAATTTTATAAGGAATATTCCGTTTACGGAGGGCTTCTTCTAAGATACGCGACTGGGCATTCGTACGGTAGAGAATAGCAAAATCGCTGTATTCCTGCTGCTCGTAATTGGCTAGCCGGAAGATTTCATTCGTGACCTGGAAACCTTCTTCCTTATCGGATAAGGCCCGCAATACCTTGATCTTTTCACCTTCTTCGTTTTGAGAAAAGGTCTTTTTGGGAATTTGTTCTTTGTTCTTACTGATCACACAATTCGCTGCATCTACGATCGTGGTCGTCGACCGGTAATTTTGCTCCAGTTTGTATAGCTTGTATTCCGGATAATCGTTTTTAAAATTAAGGATGTTCTCGATCCGGGCTCCCCGGAAAGAATAAATACTTTGTGCATCATCCCCGACTACACAGATGTTATGATGCCGGTCCGAAAGTTTTTTTACGATCAGGTATTGGGCGTAATTGGTATCCTGATATTCGTCGACCAGGATATAATTGAATTTCTGTTGATATTTGGTCAGAATGTCCGGGAAATCACGGAACAGGATATTGGTTTGCAGCAAAAGATCGTCGAAATCCATAGTATCCGATTGTTTGCAACGCTGCTGGTATTGTTTGTAGATTTCTCCCAATAACGGGCGTTTGCTGGCTGTATCTTCGGATAAAATGCGGGAAGATTGGGCATAACTCTGAGCGACGATCAGGTTGTTTTTCGCCATCGAAATCCGTCCGAGGATTGTGCTCGGTTTGTAAATCTTATCGTCCAGCTTCATGTCTTTGACGATGGTCTTGATCATATTTTTAGAATCCTGGGTATCGTAGATGGTATAGCTCGATGTATAGCCTAATTTCTCGGCTTCGAATCGCAGGATTTTTGAAAAAATCGAGTGGAAAGTTCCCATCCACAGGTTGGCAGCGATTTCCTGGCCCACTAACTCTGCAATTCGTTTTTGCATTTCACGGGCAGCTTTATTGGTAAAGGTCAGGGCCAGAATTTTATAGGCCGGCACTCCCTGACTGAGCAATTGGGCTATCCGGTAGGTCAATACACGTGTTTTGCCTGAACCGGCACCTGCAATGACCAATGAAGGACCTTCTGTGTTGATGACCGCCTCCTGCTGACTGCTGTTTAATTCATTGATAAAATTCACCCTGAATAAATTTTTGATCGACGATAATGATTGATTATTTCCCGTAGCAAAATTAAAAATTAATCTCCAGCCTCACAAAATACCGGGGATTTTTAGTAATATTGCAAGGATAATCGTCAAAGTGTGTGGAGATGTAAGTATTGTAAAACTCTTCTGTATGTTATGGTTGAGACATAAATGTTGATCATATGCGGTATGTATTGTTGTTGTTTTTCGTGTTCCTGACCGGACTTGGATTTTCCCAGCGGATTCAGATAGAGGGGGTGGAAGTGAACTATTCTTCCCATTATCCGGACGGACCGCTGTATGTTATCCGTCAGACCCAGGCCGGAGCGGTTCCGGAAGGGCAGGTGAGTTTTGTGCCGGGAGGAGATCATTGGGAATTCGGCTGGACTTACGAGGGTTCCCCTCAGGCCGTTGTTCCGTATGAGGATTCTACCCGCTTGACCGTCCCTTTGCTGGGGAACGGACTCTATACTTTTACTGCCCGAAAGGACGGGGTGAATACGGTTCAGGAACGGTTTTATGTGTTTTATGATTTTATGGATTTTAAAATTACTTTGACCGATGTACTGGATTGTGAATATATTACGATTCATATCGATTATCTTTATATTCCCGATTTTGCCGGTTTTCCCGGTGGAGAGAATGTGGATTACTGGGTCGATTGGGATGGCAAAGAACGGCAATTGTCTTCTATGAATGACTATCGGTATGAAGATCTAAGTCAGTCTGTTGCCGGATGTGCCGAAGATGTGTCTTGCCGCATTAGGATCAAGGATCGTTTCGGATTCGTATGGGAAAGTAACGAAGTGACTTACGAATCGATGATCCCGGAGGCTGTCCCTGAACTGACTCTGGGAAATACGGTGGATGTGGTCGGGGAAGTCGGCGATGAAATGGGACAGGCACCTTTAGAAGTAGAATTCGATGCTTCCGGTTCTAAAAATGCTTCTTCTTATGAATGGTATTTGTATAAAGATACGACCGATTTGGTCGGAATGGTCTTATCGCCCGAGGATAGCCTGATTGGAAATCAGATCCGGACACAGGAAGATTTTGTTTATACTTACGAGCATTCCGGGCGGTATAAGGTAATGCTCGTAGCCATTCATGGAAAAGGAAATTTTTGCCGGGATACTTCGGATATACAATATGTAAATGTCGTCGAATCTTTGCTGGATGTCCCGAATGTCTTTACACCCAATGGAGACGGTAAGAATGATATTTTTAAGGTGAAAGCCTTGTCCCTGGAATCTTTCCAAGGGGTGATTCTGAACCGTTGGGGACGTAAAATCTACGAATGGAACGACCCTTCGGAAGGCTGGGACGGACGTATCGGGGGTAAATATGCAAGCCCGGGAACTTATTTTTATGTGATTACTGCCAAAGGAAGAGAGAAGGTGAATCCTCCGAAATATGTTAAAAAAGGAGCTTTGTTGTTAGTCCGTTAAGGGAAATATTTTTGCAACTAAGTTTTTAGTTGAAACGTTTGTTTTATCGTTGAAATCTTTCTTTATTTGTGATGGAATATCAAAACTATTGAAATAAAGATATATTTCGTTCTTGGAATCCTGTTTTGTATTATAGGAAATTATGCTCAGGACATCGGTCGGCAAATTTTAGAAAGAGAGTTGGACCGGAATCATTACGATGAGGTTTTAAGAGGTGTCGATTCTTTATACCGGATAGAAGGTGAATCTTCCGATTTGCTTTTTTTGAAGGTAAAGCCAATGAAGGGATGTTGCGTTATAAGGCAACTTTCCGCTGTTATTCGGAGTGGTTGGAGCGGGATTCTTCCGATTGGGATACCCGGCTTGCTTTAGCGCGGGTAGCAGCCTTGGCGGGGCGGACGATGAAAGCGGTCGATATCTATGAACAATTGGCCGGAGAAGATTCTCTGGATTTTTTTGTCAATTATCAGCTGGCCCGTTTGTATCAGCAGATAGGTAAAACTGTTCGGGCGATCGGAATCTATGATCGTTTATATCAGACAGACACGACAAATGTCATTTTATTAAAACGGATCGGAGATTGTTACAACCGGATAGGCTGGAGTATGAATGCCGTAGATCATTATTTACGTGCTGTCTGTTTGGACCCGGAAGATGGAGAGACTGTCGTGAAGGCTGTCAATCTGATGATGGCGAATACAGTTTTGTTTCAGGCTTATAAAAAACTGACCGGGAAACAGCAGCAAGAGGTGATGGCTGCCATTCGGGATACCAACAGGGTGGCTGATTTATGCGAGAACAATTCCGGTCTGAAAGCTGTCTGCTTGAAGAAGTTCCCGGCAGCCTTCCAGCAGCCTTTGAAGAATCTGTTTGTTCATTTATGGGAAAATGCATTGCGTTCCCCAAAATTTAATGATCATTTTTTCGACCGGGTTGGAAGATTTTATTGATAAATTTATTGCTGAAAATAAAAGTATTGAAGTATGTCCGTTTTGTGCTTTGGAAAGTTTTTATGATTTGCAGGGGCAATCCAGACGAGAAATAGGTCATTGGTTGTGTAAAGAACAATATCCCTATCTTGTGGTTAATTTTGATAATCTTGTACCGATTGGGCATGATTGTACTCTGGTTAAACATTGATGTGTTTATTATCCTGAATATCGGTTACATTTAACTTTTAAACGAACCGGCACTAACAAATGATATTAAAAAAGGGGATTAGGAGTTAGTGATATAAACCCAATGATCTTTTTAATATTCAACAAAGGTATGAGTCTGCAATTAATGATAAGGTATTCTGATGGTGACGGGGGGATTTCATCTGCTCGTGGCGGTGGCAGGTGGATGGGACATGTGGCGGGACATCATCATGGACGGATTTGCCGCTTCCATTGGGAATGATGCGGAAAGGGCATACGCTTTTGTTTTTTTTGTGGGCGGGATACTGCTCCTTTTGGGGGGTACATTGCAGTATTATATCCGTAAGGAGCAGAAGCCTGTGCCCTTGTTCCTGGGGTATAGCTTGTTGCTGGTGTCGGTCGTAGGGTATATTCTATTGCCTTTGTCGAGTTTCTGGCTGTTGATTCCGCAGGCATTGATTATGATCGGGAGTACTTCGATGGGGGTAAAAGGCTATTAGCACCCGAGGACGTGTCTTGCGGGCTATTTCCTTTTTGGCATGCGGAATGGAATTAACTTAAAAGGGGGAGGAAGTACTAAGTTGGTGCCATGAGAAAAATAGAAGAGGGAATCGTGCAAGTGTTGACAGAGACGGGAACCGCTTTTATTTGTTTAGCGGACGTGACGGAGTTAGCGCCGGAGTAGAACAGGGGATGCCCCGGGTATAACAGGTACTTTTTCATTGCGGATATAAGCGGGATAAAAATGACGTCCACGATGTGTGCTTGCTGTGCGGACATTCCGGTATTCCTGTGCCGGAGGAATACAGGGAATCGCAGGGGGGAGAGTACCGGGTAAGCGTCCGTTTGTGATAGGGTTCCCTCCGGATAGCCCGAAATACACATCACTGCGGGCTATCCGGAGATTAGCAATTTTGGAAAAGTGATTGTATCCGGTTTGGTATAATTTTGTCCGCAGAGATGAAAAAGAAATTGACAACAGAAGAAGATTACAGGCAGCGGGTGGACTGGGTGTGTATGTATATCCGGGAGCACCTCGACAAGGAGATTGATATGCGTCGTCTTGCCGTCTTGTCGGCATTCTCGCCGTTTCATTTTCACCGCATTATGCGCGCTTATCTGAAAGAACCGATCGGAGCGTTCATTATACGCACAAGGGTGGAAACGGCGGCGAAGCTGTTGCGTTATACTGATCTCCCCGTCGCGGATATTGCCTACCGGGTGGGGTACGACACCCCGTCATCGCTGACCAAATCTTTCTGTAAATTTTTCGGCATCTCTCCTAAAATGTATCGTTTAACAAAAAATTATCAGATGATGACAACACAGGAACCGAAGGCCGAAGTGAAGCTCAGCCGTGCCAAAGTCGTGGAACAGGAACCTAAGACGGTTCTGTACATCAGTGCCACGGGAGATTATAAAAAGGTGGATTACAGTGCGATGTATATGCGGATGTGGGAAGAGATCAAGCGGCAGGGACTTTTCTCGGCAGGTATTGAACATTTGGCTTTATACCACGATAATCCCGAAATCACGGCCGAAGAAAACCTGAAATGCGATGTATGTATCCGCATTTGCAAACCTGCCAGACCCAACGGGGATATCGGCGTAAAAACCATCGGCGGCGGACGTTTCGTCGCGTTTACGTATATTGGTGAGTACTGTAAAATAGGGGCGGCCTATGATAAAATTTACGGGGAGTTACTGGCAAAAGGAGGTTTCGAGGCCCGGGGCAACTACTGTTTTGAAAAATATGTGAGCGATCCCCGTCGCACGGTTCCGGAAAAGCTGAAAACGGAGATTTATATTCCGATAGAGTAAATTTGCAGGAACACGTCCGGGGAACCATCCATACCGTGCCTGTCGGGAATGGTTCCGGATAGCTCCCAAGACGCGTCCCCGTGGGCTATATTTTTTGAGTTGTGTATCGACAGATTTTATCCTTTGCAAACTGTCGGCTTCGATTTTGGCAAAGACCCAATTTTCTCCTTCTATCGGTGATGTTTCTCAAGGCTATGGGGTCGCCTTACTTTCTTGCTTCAAAACCGCATGATTTTCCTGTATAACACCAGGCAATATTCCAGGCACACGTACCGGGGTTATAGGCCGGGTGGGTGTGGCTGGAATCGGCGGGAGGCCTGGGGCTATTCTATTGGCAGGTATTCGATGGGTTGTTGCCGGGTTTTATCCAGGGGAAACGATTGGTATCGGACTGTGTTGAAATTGATATTTTTCAGGTCGATGCAGCGAATGGTTGAGTTGTAGGCTGTTTTGTAATATATTTTGCGGTTGGTGAGGTCGATGGCCGAGGTCCACTGGGTGGCACTTGGAATGTCGGGGGATTCGCCAACGGGATGTTCTATGCCGATGGGAATATCGAAATTATTGAGGATGTGGAAGCATTGGAGGACGGTTTCAAAGCCTGTAGGCTGTTGGGGGGCTGTTGCTTTGTAAAAGCTGATTCGGACGAAACGGGAAGGCGGAGTGACATCTCCGGGCAGACCTAAAAATCCCGATCCTGCACCAAAAGCAGTCAGCGTGAGGTTACTCAGGGCGTGGGGGGCTACTCCTCCTGGAAAAAGATTTATGTAATTGCTCAGGTTGGTGAGCTGCCATCCGAATCCGGGGGAATTGGTCAATACTCCAACGGGGTTATCGTAAAAATGGGGGATGCCGTCTACAATTTCCAGTACTGCCTGTTTGCCGGTAGAGTCGCCTATGCGCCAGTGGACGGTGGAAGTGGAACCGGGTTTGTCCAGTCCGATAATCCGGATGGAAGGAAGGGCTGTTCTAACTTCGTCGACAGAAGAAAATTGTGCAAGCATCCAGGTTACCAGTTGCAGGTCGTTGACAGTGTGGGCGTTTTTTGCCGGGTCGTAGGCGGAGTAGCTTCCGTACCGGGGAAAATAGAAAAGGCCCGCAGAAAGCCCTGCTTCATTGAGTCCTTCGGCTATGAATTCTTTTTGTATGATGGCCAGTCCGGCCATGCCGTATTTCGTTTGGAAGGTAGCTCCGTTGAGTCCTTCCGGCGTATAGGTTTTGATTTGCCTGCCTCTGGGGATAATAACGTATTCGCTGGGCAGGTCGCTTTCTCCCCATTCAATGGTGCGGGCCTGGATGTAAGCTCCGTCTTTTGCCTGTAGGGAGAGCCCGGTGCAGGCTTGTAAGGAAAAATGGGCACTCAGGAAGAAAATGAGCAGACTGAGGATAAGGTGTTTCATAAATGATAGGATTAAAGTTAGGTGAAATCTGCAACAGTAGGATTGTGAATGGTCAGGCCTCCGTCTGCTACGAGGGTTTGGCCGGTGAGGTATTGGGCATCCTCAGAGGCTAGAAAGGCTACCACGGAAGCGATGTCCTGGGGTTGGCCGAGGTAAGGCAGGGCATTGTGGCGGGCAAATATTTTCCGGGTTTCTTCCGGGAGATTGTTCAGGGCTGCGGGGGTCAACACCAGACCGGGTGCAATGGCATTACAGCGGATGTTGTATTTCCCCATTTGGGTAGCCGTATAGCGGGTTAAGTTGATGATTCCTGCTTTGGCGGCTCCGTAATACGTGCCCCTGAAATCGCCGGTGAGCCCTCCGACGGAAGCTATATTTACGATATTTCCTCCTTTCTGCCGGATCATTACCGGGATGACAAGTTGGCTTAAATAGATTGCGCAACGTAGATTAATATGGAAAGCCTGGTCGAAATAGCTGATATCCAGATCTTCGATGTTTTTATCTTTTTGCAGGTCGGTGCCTCCGACATTATTGACCAGAACGTCGATCCTGTGGTATTTTTCCAGTGCCGTCCCGATCAGCGTCCGGCAGCTTTCGAGGTTTTCGGCAGAGAAATAAACCGGGTATACTTCGGCTTTTTCTGCTTTTAAATCCTGGGCCAGAAGGGCCGTTTTTTCTTTTGCAAAATCTGCCATGACAACCATTCCGCCCTCAGACACGATGCGCCGCGTGGTAGCTTCTCCTATTCCCGAAGCTGCGCCGGTGACGATCACCACTTTATCTTTAAATCTGTCCATTTCCATCTCCTGTTTTCTTTTATAACGGTTGTGAGGGGGAAATGGTTGGCAGGGGGGATGATTTTTGCTGTTTATACAAGGCTACAAAAAACTTACTCCAATACAAACGGCAATACATTTGCTTTGCCGTGGACAGCTTCGGGCTGGTAGTTGAATTCCTCGCACGAAGAAGCAGTTAGCTCTGCTGGAGTGCATGGCGGCCGGCTTCTTCCAGAAATCTCGGCTTTGTCAGGAGAGGGGGCGAAAGATCCGGTCTTGTGGCCATATTTTGGGTGCAAGCTAGTAATATCTGCATAATTGTGTTTTAAAGTTTGTGCAAAAGTAATGAATAATCGGGGTAAACAAGGAGGACGGAATTACAGCTAATCATGGGGACGGGGCAACCGTCTAGTTTAAGGTAAAATAAGAGGTCATTTATCCTTCCGGCAAATGCATCCTGTCAGGTGGTCGTTGATAAATCCTGAAGCTTGCAGGTGGGCATAACCAATCGTAGTACCGAAGAATTTGAAACCCCGCTTTTTCATATCCTTGCTCATGTCATCGGATTCGGGAGATGAGGCCGGAATTTCACTTCATGACCGGGCGGTGTTGACAATCGGTTTTCTGTCGGGGAAGAACGATAGGGTGTAATTATAAAAACTTCCGAACTCCTTGGGTATTGGAAAATCCACTCAAAGTAGTCCCCTTAATTCACAGTAATTTGACCCCTGTTAAATTTTCCCATTCTCCCTTCTGTTTATTCTTGTTTTCTTCGTATTCTTCCTGTCCGTTATGCCGGGTTCTACATTAAATTTCGTTTACAAATATAACGATTATTTTTTACTTTTACATTTCCGCAGCGACTCCCCGAAGAGTTCAATGCGTATGGCCTGATGCACAATTCTGTCCAGAACGGCATCGGCAATCGTCTTTTCTCCAATAACGTCATACCAGTCTTTTACCGGTACCTGTGATGTTATGATGGTAGATTTTTTACCATGCCTGTCCTCTATGATATCCATCAGATTCATCCGCCCCTGGGAATCGAAAGGTTGTATACCAAAATCATCCAGTATAAGCATATCCAACCTTTCGATTTTCTTGAGTTCTTGCAGGATTGTACCTTTTGCCTTGGCAACCTTAAGCATCCCCATAAGTCTGGATGTATTGGCATATAACACTTTATATCCTTTTTGGCAAGCCTGGAAGCCAAAAGCTGTTGCCAGATAACTTTTACCTGTTCCGGCGCTTCCGGTAATAAACAGGTCTTTGCGCTCTCTGACAAAAGTCAGGTCGGCCAAACGCAGGGTAAGGTTCTTGTCCAGCCCCCTTTCCACCGAGAAGTCTATTTCTTCAATGGTGGCCTTGTATCTGAAGGAGGCCTGACGGATAGCCCTCTCTACCGCACGGTTTCTGCGGTCATCCCATTCACTTGAAACCAGCCATGAGACGAACTGGTCGGTAGTCATACTCTCTGTCCGATGTGTTTCCAAACTTGTTTTAAAGGCATAATACATACCTTTAAGGTTCATTCCTAACATCTTTTCCAATGTATCCTGATTCATTTCCATATTGCATCTGGTTGGTTTATTGATAATATTCTTTTCCTCTGATATTCTCATGGGAAGGCATCTCCGTTTCTTGCCCGGCACTGTCTTCCAACGGGAACTCATCCTGCCGGTTGTTAAGGATGCGCTCAATGATGGGGTAATTGTACAGACCGTAACTTGTAGCCCAACGACAGGCATTGGTCAGTCGGGTGTTGCCGACCCTGCGTGCGAAGCTAAGAATGCCCTGGCACGATTTATAGGCTTGCTCCGGATGTTTTTTCTCTTCCATCACCCGACGGATATATGCCTCCACGTCCGGATGGATAGCTGCCGCCTCATGTATAAATTTGTCCGGGTTCCATTCCGTGATATAGCGATGGTGTGAAGCCAGATGCTCTTCCAGGGTCGTGTACCGGCAACGGGCCCTGTTGCGGGTATGGGTGGCAATCAGCTCGTAGCCGTAATAGATGCATACCTGGCGTGAGGTATATGACAGGATGACTTTCTTGCCTATATAGCGGCAAGGCACGCTGTAGTAATGGGCATCTTCCCCCAGGCGGACATGGCCGTTTTTCATCACGGTAGCCCTGTAACGATGCCTGAGTTCAAAGCGGATGGGATTTAGTTTGCGCAGGGAATCACGTTCTATCTCCTCGAACTGTTCCCGCCGACTGTATTTGCGGCCTGTGAGCGGAGTGTTGTTATGGAGTTCCAATGCCACGCGGATAGCCGCGTTCAGTGAATCCAGGTCATAAAACTCGCGTTCCTGTATCTTGGGATAGATACTGCGGTAAATCAGTTTAACGGCACCTTCCACCAGCGCCTTGTCACGTGGCTTGTAAGCCCTGGCGGGGATTACGGTACAGCCGTAATGTTCGGCAAAAGCGGCAAAGTCTTCATTCAGGATAGCCTCGTATTTACTGCTCTTGGTAACGGCAGACTTGAGATTATCCGGGATGATGGCGGAGGGAACTCCCTGGTAGTATAACAGGGCGTTTTCCGAAGCACGGATCAAGTCCTCTTTTTTCTGGCTCATGACAGCTTCCACATAGGTTAACTGGCTGCAAGGAAGAATCGCGACAAAAACCTCCACAGGAATGATTTCTCCCGTATCAAGGTCGATGATGGAAAGTTTGTCGCCGGCGAAGTCTATGAACATTTTATCACCGGCTTTATGCTCAAGATGCATGATGGGACGGCTGCAGGCTATATATTGCTGAATCAGAATATAGAAGCGGGTGCGTCCGTAGCCATCCGGATGGGAAGAAAGGTACTCGCGATGCAATGCCTCGCGGGTAACACCTTTCTTCTTAAGCCGCTTGCAATACTCGGGTAACAACGACTTTAGTTCTCCCAGCCGTTCACTTTCCGTCTTTACTCTGCTCTTTTCGTGGAATAACTTTGAGAGTTCCTGGTCCGGCAGGGACAACATCTGCTCATAATCCAAACCGCTACGTTGAAATACTTGTAAGTATTTCTTGACCGTGTTGCGAGAGACGCTTAACATACTGCTGATACTTTTGGTCCCATGACCCTGGGAGTAACAGCGTAACACTTGACGAATCTTTTCCATTCCTAATTGTTTATTGGGCATAAATGACTTTTATTTGTTTTTAACAAACAAAATAGAATTATAGACCGGATAAACAAAAATCAAACTCACTTTTGGGGGATCATTTTAAAGTGAATTTAAGGGATCACTTTCGAGTGAATTTAGGGGATCACTTTAAAGTGGACGGAAGGGGGCAAATATGAGTGAATTTTCCAGGAGATGGACGCCCCGACGTTCCATCGCGGTATCGAGGTCTTCGCCTCGCAAATCGCCAAAGAACTGCAGGAAGCAA
>ENA-UEQN01002616-UEQN01002616.1-human-gut-metagenome-genome-assembly--contig:-NODE-2616-length-12259-cov-5.341077_pt1 | contig 12259 bp, 10 predicted proteins | sample MGYA00242940_ERZ507944 | MGnify/ENA primary metagenome ERZ507944 (study PRJEB26167, sample SAMN06115449) | human gut metagenome | host: Homo sapiens | place: China:Fujian | collected 2015-08-20... | reverse complement strand
AAATCACCCCCCGGTTTCTCCAGCCGGGGGGCTTTCTTTTGGCCGCACCAAATTCTCCCCATGGGCATAGGATGCACCGGGCAGGCGGTATAATTTGCCCGCAGAGCGCCAAAACTAAGGATGAAACCAAAGCCCGGGGGAGTGATAAATGTGACCATCAAGCGCGGCGATATCTACTACGCCGATTTGAGTCCGGTGGTGGGCAGCGAGCAGGGCGGGGTGCGTCCGGTACTCATTGTGCAAAATGATGTAGGCAATCGATATAGCCCCACCGTCATTGCGGCAGCCATTACCAGCCAACACGATAAGGCCAACCTGCCCACGCACATCCAGGTGCAGGGCAACGCCAGCGGCCTTACGCGGGATTCCATTGTTCTGCTGGAGCAGATCCGCACGATTGATAAAAAGCGGCTGAAGGAGCGCATGGGCCGGCTGGATGACACCAGCATGGCGGAGATCGACACGGCGCTATCTATCAGCTTTGGCTTGGGGCGGGGCGGCACTACATAGTGTGCCCACCTGCGGCAAAGAAAGACAAGCAAAGCCCCCCGGCTGGAGAAACCGGGGGGTATTTGGTTTATCTCTTAGGAGATATAAGCAGTCGTGGGACTAACTTATTTCTTCAGGGAGATGGCAGCGCCGGAAACCAGAGCAACAACAGCCAGAGCAGCAGCTACGCCAACAACATCGTTAGCGCCGGTGCCGGGGTTGGTGGTGGTGCCGGGGTTGGTGGTGGTGCCAACGGTACCAGTAGTGGTCAAGGTTTCGGTAGTGACGAGAACAGTGGTCATAGCGGGAACATTGAAGGTCAGAACGCCGTCGTTGTTAGTAGCAGCAACAGACAAAACCTTGCCGTCAACACCCTTTGCATATACCTTGTAGACAGTGTTAGCATCAACGCCCAGAGCAACCTCACCCTTTGCGGGCATATTGTAGAGGTTAGCGAGGAGAGCCTTGGGAGCTACATTACCGGAATAGCCCTTATCCTTGGTTGCATCAAAAGTGATTGCAGTATCCAGGGCATAGAACTTCATGCCTTTAGTAAGAGTATAAGTCATGCCGTTAACAGTAACCTCAAGAGCAGCAACATCCTTGCCGTTCTTATCCTTCAGAGAAGCAACAACATTCACCTTGCCGCCAATGGGAGAGAAAGAGCTGCTGTCGTTTTCAACAGGATTGAGCTCTTCCTTCTCATAACCGAAGGAATAACCGAGGATTTCATCGGGTTTAGAAGCCTTCAGCAGGGTAACAGCATTATAGCCGGTAGCCTTGAAAGCTACACCAGAAATCTGGATCTCGGGAACGGTAGTATCAGCAATCTTGTTCAGATCGCTCTTGAATTTAATCTGATACTGATAAGCGTTGGCAAGATCACCAGGGCCAGTCTTAACCCAACCCTGGGACTCAACATATTCAGCACCCTTTGCGAAAGTAACAGTAACTACATTGTTAGCAGGAACGAACTTACCATCCTTGGTATAGTAGAGAACTTCGGTACCAGTGGCATCTTTCAGCTCAAAGGTAACAGTCTCACCGGGCTTGATGTTGTCAATAACAGGAACTTTGCCAGTAGAAGTACCGGGCAGAGCAGGATCAGCAGGCTTAATGGTGATAGCCATAGCCATGGTGCAAACCATGATGACAGCCAGTACCAGTGCGAGTACTTTTTTCATTGTGATTTCCTCCTATAATTAAGCGAAAGGCCGCAAACCCGCTTAATCAAAGGCTTTTCAGCCATTTTGCCTACACCACCCACCCCCAAATTTGTGTGTAAAAAGTGGTGTAAATGGTGCATTCTTTTGGCTTGGGATAAGCCCCGTTCACCACCCATGAAAACCACAAATCACAATGTTTTTACCTCTATTATCGTCCAATAATATCCTTATTCCACCATTTAATATGTAAAATGGATAATACTGTCGTTACCAATTTGTAACCTTTCCATTTTTGTGCAAAAATAATATACCATCGAGTGGTGTAAGTGGATTTTGCTGCGCTGAGGGGAACGCATAGAGGACATTTTTGCAAAAAGTTCACGGATATTCAGTTGCGATTTCCTGCCGGGAGGATTATACTATATTCATATACCCGCAGGGGAGGAATCACTATGGATTACAAGCGCTGCTGGGCGGCCGTTGATTTGGCCGCTCTTTCTCACAACTACCACTGCATCCGCCGGTTTCTCAGCCCCGGCTGCCGTTATTTGGCCATAGTAAAGGCCGATGGCTACGGCCATGGCGCGGCCACAGTGGCGGGCCAATTGCAAAAGGACGGTGCCGATTGGTTCGGTGTGGCTACGATGGAGGAGGCGCTTGATCTGCGCCGACAGGGCATCTACCGGCCCATTTTGGTGCTGGGCTACACCGATCCCGCCGCGGCCCCTATTTTGGCCAGCAATACCATCACGCAAACGCTGTTCAGCGAGGAATACGCCCTGCAATTGGCGGCGGAGGCCGCCAAAGCCGGCTGTGTGGTGGATTGTCATGTGAAGATCGATACCGGCATGAGCCGCCTGGGCTTTGATGCCGAAAACGAGAATACCGTGCTGATGGTGGAAAAACTGGCGCAGAGCGGCAGCCTGCGCATCACCGGCATCTTTACCCACTTTGCCGTGGCAGATGAGGACACCGCAGTGAGCATGGCCTTTACCGAGCGACAGTTTACCCTCTTTATGGAGGTGTGCAACCGCCTGCAGGCCGATGGCGTGAATGTGGGGCTGCGCCACTGCTGCAATTCCGCCGGCACACTGCTGCACCCCGAATACCACCTGGATATGTGCCGGCTGGGGCTTTCGCAGTACGGGCTGGACCCCGACCCCTGCATGAAGGCGCTTTTGGAAATTCGCCCGGCTATGTCGCTGTACACGGTGGTTTCCATGGTCAAGGAAATTCCCGCCGGGGCCACGGTGAGTTATGGCCGCCAGTACACCGCTCCCACCCCGCGCCGCATTGCCACGGTGGCCATTGGCTATGCCGATGGTTACCCCCGCTCCTTGAGCAACCGTGCCGAGATGCTGCTGCACGGCAAGCGTGCCCCGGTCATCGGCCGGGTGTGCATGGACCAGCTGATGCTGGATGTCACCGATATCCCGGAGGCCCGTATGGGGGATATCGCGGTGGTAGCCGGCAGCGAGGGCGGCGAGAGAGTCACCTTTGACGATATGGCGCGCTGGGCCGGCACCATCAATTACGAGATCATCTGCGGCATCTCCAAGCGTGTGCCGCGTGTGATAACCGAATAACCAAGCATAAAGAAAGCCCCCCGGCTGGAGAAACCGGGGGGTATTTGGTTTATCTCTTAGGAAATTTAAGCAGTCAGCAGACTATCTTATTTCTTCAGGGAGATGGCAGCGCCGGAAACCAGAGCAACAACAGCCAGAGCAGCGGCTACGCCAACAACATCGTTAGCGCCGGTGCCGGGGTTGGTGGTGGAGCCGGGGGTGCCAGTGGTGGCGCCAGAGATGCTGGAAACATTCTTCAGAGCACCGTTGTAAAGAACAACAGCACTATAGGCGGGAACTTTAGCAGTTGCAACACCATCGTTAACAGTTACAGCAGCCTTAGCAACGGAACCATCGATGCTGACAACATAAATGTTGTACTTGTTGCTCCAATCAGTGATGGTAGCGGTACCAACCAAGTTGGTGTCGTTAACAGCCTGAGCGAGCTTGAGGGAGCTATCATAGCCATACTTGGTCTCCCAAGCAGAGGTCATGAAGCTGCCAGTGTAGTTCTTACGCAGAACCTTGGTGCCAGCGGTAGCCTTGAAAGCAACGCCATACTTGCTAGCGGCATCCTGCAGAACCCAAGTGTTTTCGGTTACGGGCTTGCCTTCAGCATCGGTGTTAGCAACCAGAGTGGTGAGAACGCTGACAGAGAATTTGGCATCGAAACCGGTGATAACAGTGGGCTTGGTGGTGTCGTCGAGCAGCAGTTCGCCAGTAGTCAGACCGTAGTCCATCTCATACTTAGCGGGGTTAGTGCCCTTGCCATCAAAGACATAGGTCTGCTCCAGCTTGCCGGTAGCCTTGAAGGTAACCTTGGTGATGGAGAAGTCATAAGCCTTGCCATCATAGGTAGCAGTTTCGCTATCCTTCATGGTGATCTGATACTGCCAAGAAGCAGCATCAGTTTTATCGGCAGCAACCTGAACCCAACCAGCAGATTTAACGAGGTCAGCGCCCTTACCATAGGTAATGCCAACCTTGTTGTTCTCCGGAACAAAATTATTGTTGGAGTCCTTATACCAACCGGGAGTGCCAGCGAGATCGGTCAGGGTGAAGTAGAGAACGGTGCCGGGAACCAACTGAGAATAGGTGCCGGGAGCGCTAGTGTAAGGATTATCACCGTTGGTATTAACGGTGATAGCCATAGCCATGGTGCAAACCATAACAACAGCCAGTACCAGTGCGAGTACTTTTTTCATTGTGATTTCCTCCTACTATCACAATGTTTTTCAAGCATCTTTTTGCGTGAGATAGCATAGAATAAGGAAGTTAATCTTTGCATAAAGGAGCATTATCATGCCAGATAATAACACAAACGCATATGATTATGGAGAAAGCTGGTTTTCTGTGGCTGGCGATGTGGATGATTTCATCTTTTACGGGGCAGAAGGAAAAAATATCCTCCGAGCGGTAAGCGCCCGGAGAATTTTTTTCGAAAGTGGTGTAGAATTGGTGTAAATTTTCGCTCATTCTTCCGGCGCCAAATTGCCCAGCCGCAGCCGGTGCGGTTCCATCATCTGGCAGCCGATGCGATACTGCTGCCAACCGCCGGAGTGGGCAAAAAGCCCATGATCATCGCTTCCGCTGGTGATAAGCAGCCCTTTTTTTTCGCAAAAGAGCGCCGTCTGCGTGGCAAAAATTTTGCTATGCGTGGGATAATAGGCCTCGATACCGCCCAGTCCCAGCGCGCACAGCTCATTAAAAGTGGTGTATAAACTGGCTAGTTCCATCCCGGAAAAATAATTGCCCGGATGGGCCAGCACAGCGGCACCGCCGGCCTCCCGGATGGCGGTGATGACCTCGGCGGCCTGCGGAAAGGGGTAGGCGGTGTAATCCAGGCCATAGCGGGCATACAGGGGCATTCCCTCGCTCAGGGTCTGGGTCACACCTTTTTCCTGCAGATAGTGCAGCCCGGCCCAGCCGCCTTTTTGCGGGTCGTAGTGGTAATCCCGGTACTCCTCCACACTCAGCTGCGGGTATTCCGGGGCCATTTTTTCGATGAGGTCCACGCTCATTTGCAGCAGTAGCTCCCGGCTGCGGTGGGCAATGGCGGCCAGCTGCGGCGTGGGGGTAAAACCATACCCCAGGATATGCAGGTGATACCCCTGCCAGCGGCAGTCGAATTCCGCCCCGCGGATGGATTGTACCCCCAGGTCCTCACAGGCGGCCGCAAAGCGCTCGCAGCCCAGCCAACTGTTGTGGTCGCACAGGGCGGCCAGGCCTACGCCACTATCCCGGCAGGCCAGTGCGGCCTGTTCCGGGGTCTGGGCGCCATCGGAAAAATAACTGTGAATATGCAGATCGACAAACATGGCCGGATTCTCCTTCGCGGTAATGGGTTTCCAACAGTGTACCATTTGGGGCGCAAAAAGGCAAGCCATGGGCATCTTTTGGCAGGGGTTCATCATTTTGTACCAAAACACCGGCAAAATGTATGCTATCTGTAAAATCGTACGAACCGGGTGTAAATCACTTGCCCGCTTTAGGGGGAAATGCTATAATAAAAGCTGGGTAAAAAGGGGGATTTTCCTCCGCCCGATGGCTGTTATCCCTTGCACAAAGGAGAGGATGCAAAGACCATGAACAGGATCACAAAATCGAAGGAAATGCCGGTTTATCTGTTCCACCAGGGTACCAACGCACACGCGTGGGAGCTGCTGGGGGCCCACCGGCAGCTAAATGGAAAAACCAACTTCTGCACCTGGGCGCCACATGCGGCGGCCATCAGTGTGGTAGGGGATTTTAATGGCTGGGACGCGGCTGCCAACCCCATGACCCGCCTGAATGAGCAGGGCCTGTGGGGCGCCACGGTAGAGCTGACCCATGACTATGATTGCTACAAATACCAGATTACCACGGCGAATGGGCGCACGCTGTATAAAGCGGACCCATTTGCTTTCCATACCCAGACTCCGCCAGAGAACGCCAGCAAGATCTACCGGCTGGCGGGTTACCGCTGGCACGATGCCGAATGGATGACGGAGCGGGCCGCACAGGATGCCCGCAGCCTGCCGGTGAATATCTACGAGCTGCATATCGGTTCCTGGCGGCGCAATGCCGATGGGAACTATTACTCCTATCTGCAATTGGCGGAGGAGCTGCCCACCTACCTGACCGAAATGGGCTACACCCATGTGGAGCTGCTGCCCCCCACCGAGCACCCCTATGATGGCTCCTGGGGCTACCAGGTGACAGGCTACTACGCCCCCAGCAGCCGCTACGGCACCCCGCACGACTTTATGGCATTGGTGGATGCCCTGCATGAGGCCGGCATCGGTGTCATCATGGATTGGGTACCGGCGCATTTCCCCAAGGATGAGTTTGGCCTGTACGAATACGATGGCGCGTGCTGCTACGAATACAGCGACCCCGCCAAGTGGGAGCACAAGGACTGGGGCACCCGGGTCTTTGATTTCGGACGCACCGAGGTGCAGAGCTTCCTCACCTCCAGCGCGAACTTCTGGGCGCATACATATCACATAGACGGCATAAGAGTGGACGCTGTGGCCAGTATGCTGTATCTGGATTATGGCCGGCAGGAGGGCGAATGGCGCCCGAATATCAACGGCGGCCGGGAAAACCTGGAGGCAGTGGCCTTCCTGCGCAAGCTGAACAGCGCGGTGCTGAGCGAGCACCCCGGTTTCCTCATGATCGCGGAGGAATCCACCGCGTGGCCGCTGGTTACCCGCCCGCCGGAAATCGGCGGCCTGGGCTTTAACTTTAAGTGGAACATGGGCTGGATGAACGATACCCTGTTCTACACTTCATTGGATCCCTACTTCCGCAGCTACAATCACGATAAGCTCACCTTCAGCATGATGTACGCCTTCAGCGAAAATTTCATTCTGCCCATCTCCCATGATGAGGTGGTACACGGCAAGGGCTCGCTGCTGAATAAAATGCCCGGGGACTATAACCAGAAATTCGCGGGGCTGCGCACCTTTATGGGCTATATGATGACCCACCCCGGCAAAAAGCTGCTCTTTATGGGCTGTGAGTTCGGCCAGTTCATTGAATGGGACTACCATAAGCAACTGGACTGGATGCTGCTGGATTACGAGAGCCACCGCAAAACGAAGGATTACATCCGGGCGCTGAACCACTACTACCTGGCTCACCCCGCCCTGTGGCAGGTGGAGGATAACTGGGATGGCTTCCGCTGGCTGAATGCCGATGACAACACACGCAGCGTCATCACCTATTACCGCGCCGATGAAAAGGGCAAAAAATCACTGGTGCTGTGCAACTTTGCCGCCAGCCGGTGGGAGGATTACCGCATGGGCGTGCCGGAGGCCGGTACCTACCGGGTGGCCCTGTGCAGCGAGGAAGAGCAGTATGGCGGCGCGGGATTTGACCGGGAAACGCTGTACCGCAGCGAGGAACAACCGCTGGGCCAATGGGCACACAGCATCACGCTGGATGTGCCGCCGCTCAGCTGCATGATACTGGAATCCATCAACACCGAGAAGGAGTGACATCAGATGTTCATGAAGAAAGAATGGGTGGCCATGCTGCTGGCGGGCGGCCAGGGCAGTCGGCTGTACGCCCTTACCAAAAAGCTGGCCAAGCCCGCGGTGCCCTTTGGCGGCAAATACCGCATCATCGATTTCCCCCTTTCCAACTGTGTCAATTCCGGCATAGATACTGTGGGCGTACTGACTCAGTACCAGCCGCTGGTGCTCAATGAATACCTGGGCAACGGCCAGCCGTGGGATTTGGACCGGCTGAACGGCGGCGTATTTGTACTGCCCCCCTACCAAAAAAGCAGCGGCAGCGACTGGTACACCGGCACCGCCAATGCAATCTGTCAGAATATACCATTTATCGAGCGCTATGACCCCGAATATGTCCTCATCCTCTCCGGTGATCACATCTACAAGATGGACTACACCAAGATGCTGGATCACCACAAAAAGATGGGCGCGGACTGCACCATCGCGGTTTTTGAAGTGCCGATGGAGGAAGCCTCCCGCTTTGGTATTATGAATACCCGCGAGGATACCACCATCTACGAGTTTGAGGAAAAGCCCAAGAATCCCAAGAGCAACCTGGCCTCGATGGGTGTCTATATCTTTACCTGGAAAAAGCTGCGGGAATACCTGCTGGCCGATGACGCCGACCCCGCTTCGGAAAAGGATTTTGGTAAGAACATTATCCCCAAGATGCTGGCGTCAGGCGAAAAGCTGGTAGCCTATTCCTTTGAGGGCTACTGGAAGGATGTCGGCACCATCGATAGCCTGTGGGAGGCCAATATGGACCTGTTGGATCCCAAGGTGCCGATGGATCTTTACGACCCCAGCTGGAAGATTTACAGCCGCAACCCCTGCATGCCGCCGCACTACATTGCGCCAGGCGCCAAGGTACAGAACTCGATGGTCTCTGAGGGCTGCGAGATCGCCGGCCATGTGGATTTCTCCATCCTGTTCTCCGGTGTTCATGTGGCGAAAAACGCCGTGGTGGATTCCAGCATCCTAATGCCGGGCGCCGTGGTGGAAGAGGGCGCCGAAGTGCACTTTGCCATTGTGGCGGAAAACGCGGTGATCCGCCGGGGCGCCTATGTGGGCGAACGCCCGGAACTGATGGCCGATAAAGACCAATGGGGCGTTACCGTCATTGGTGCCGGGGTCACCGTTGGGGCTGGAGCTATTGTACCCGCCCGCGGCATGGTAGAAGAAGATGTAGGGGAGGTGCTGTAACATGGCCAATAACAAAATGACGGGCATTATCTTTTCCAATTCGCACGATGACGCCTTGGGTGGCCTGACCGCGCGACGCTCCATGGGCTCAGTGCCCTTTGCCAGCCGTTACCGCCTCATCGACCTGGTCCTTTCCCGCATGTCCCACGCCGGGGTGGATTCTGTCGCCGTGGTCATGCAGAACAACTATCACTCTCTGATGGAACACATCGGCTCCGGTAAGGAGTGGGATCTTTCCCGCAAGCGGGGCGGCATTGCCTATTTCCCGCCCTATTCCTCCGCCGGCAGCGCCGGTTACAGCCGCGGTACACTGGAATCAATGACCGGGCTTTTGGGTTATCTGCAAAGCTCCAGCGCCGATTACATCGCCGTTTCGGATTGCGATGTCATCTGCGGTGTCGATCTTTCCGATGTCTTGGAGTATCACATTGCGCATAAAGCAGGCATTACCCTTATCTGCACGGAGCACGGACACAGCTCGGTCATGGTTTCCGCCGGAGAGGACGGCCGCCTGCTGGAAGCCACCCGCGGCGGCGAAGGCGACCTGATGTTCAATAATATGTATATCGTCAACCGGGAACTGCTTATTCAGCTGGTGACCGAAGCTGCCAGCCTGAATCAGTATTCCTTTGTGGATACCTGCCTGATCCAAAAAGGGCGGGAATTGCCCATCTACTGCTATCGGTATGACGGCTTTTGCCGGGCGGCCAACAGCATGCAGGCCTACTTTGAGATCTCGATGCGTCTGCTGGACCCCGCGGTGCGCAGCACTCTGTTCCCCATGGATCGTCCCGTTTACACCCGCGTGCAGGACGAGGTCCCGGTGAAATACGGTCTTTCCGCCGCCGTTTCCAATTCTCTTGTGGCCGATGGCTGCATCATTGAAGGCCGGGTGGAAAACTGCATTGTATTCCGTGGGGCCCGCATTGGGCATGGTGCGGTGGTGAAAAATTCCATCATCATGCAGGGCAGTTACATCGGCAATGGCGCCGACTTGGATTATTGCATCTGTGATAAGGGCGTGCTGGTGGCCGATAATCGTCGTCTGGCAGGTTATGCCAGCTATCCGCTTTACCTTCCGCGGGATACCAGAGTCTGAGCCTCGCTTATTTTAGCTTGACTAAAACTGTGCGGATGCCGCAGGCGATGGCCCCCGCACGCGCGCCTTAGGGGCGCTCGCCCGCAGCCTGCCGGCTGCGGGCCGCCGGCCCCAGCGTGGCCGGCGGTGCGGGGGCCCGCCCCGTACCGCGCAGTTACCTATTATATATAAGGAGGAAAGCCTGCAATGAAAATTCTGTTTGCGTGCAGCGAATGCAGCCCCTTTGCCGCCTCCGGCGGGCTGGCCGATGTGGCAGGTTCCCTGCCGGCCGCCCTGCAAAAGGAGGGCGCCGAGTGCCGGGTCATTATGCCGCTTTACGGCAGCATCGGCCTGCAGTGGCGCGCCAATATGACCTTTCTCACCAGCTTTGGGGTGCCGCTTTCCTGGCGGGTGGCGCACTGCGGTGTCTTTACCATGCAGTATGGCGGCGTACAGTATTACTTCCTGGATAACGAGCAGTATTTTAAGCGGGAGGGCGGCATTTACGGCTACTTTGATGAAGCCGAGCGCTTTGCGTTTTTCTCTAAGGCTGTGCTGGAGACCCTAACCCACATTGATTATGAGCCGGATGTCATCCACTGCAATGACTGGCAGACCGCTCTTATCCCGGTTTACCTCAATGTATTTTACCGCAGCGTACCAAAGCTCTCCCGGACGCATACCGTCTTTACCATTCACAATATCCAGTATCAGGGGCAGTTTGGGCTGGATGTGGCCGGGGATGTGTGCGGCCTGCCGGATTGGGCCATCGGTAAGGTGGAATTCCACGGGGACCTGAATATGATGAAGGGCGCCCTGGAGGAATGTGAGCGCATCTCCACCGTAAGCCCCACCTATGCCAAGGAGATCCTCGACCCCTATTTTGGCCATGGGCTGGATGAGATCCTGCGGCAGAAGGAGTGGAAGCTGTGCGGCATCCTCAATGGCATTGATACCGTTGGCTACAATCCCTCCAGGGATCACGCCCTGGCCGCCAATTTCTCGGCGAGAAAGCCGGAGGGCAAGGCCCTGTGCAAGGCCGCCCTCCAGCAGCAGATGCACCTGCCGGAAGAACCCGATACCCCCATTCTGGCCATGGTAAGCCGCCTGGTAAGCCACAAAGGGTTTGATTTGGTGGAATACGCCATGGAAAATATGCTGCGCATGGGGATGCAGGTCGTCATACTGGGCAACGGCGAGTACCGCTATGAGGAATTCTTCCGGGAGATGCAGCGGCGGCACCCGCAGCAGGTGGCCTTTACCTGCGGCTTTTTGCCCGCCCTTTCCCGCCAAATCTACGCCGGAGCCGATTTCTTCCTGATGCCCAGCCAAAGCGAGCCCTGCGGTCTGGCCCAGATGATCGCCCTGCGGTACGGCACCATTCCCATTGTGCGCAGCACCGGCGGCCTGGCGGATTCCATCATCGACTGGGATACCCCGGGCGGCGGCTGCGGCTTTACCTTCCAGAGCTACAATGCCGATGATATGCTGGGGGCCGTGCGGCGGGCCATGGGGCTGTATCACAGCGAATACCGCGGCGAAATGCTGCCCCGCGCCCTCAAGTGCGATTTCAGCTGGCGGCGCAGCGCCAAGCAGTACATGGCCATGTATTTGGGCATATAATAAAAAACAAGCCCCTGCGGATGGAAAAATCCAGGGGGCTTGTCTTTTTTTGTCGATTATGTTACCATAACCATGGTGCGACCAACACGGCCGGCGGTTGTTTTCCCCGTTCCTTTGGGAAGGGGGTGATGCGTATGGTTACATACGAGGCGCTTTTTGCGTTCTGTTTAGTAATTATTAGCATCATTGCTTTATTTCAAGGCAATAAAAAATAACCGCCCCTGCCCGCAAAGCTGACGGTTATTTTTTAACTTAAACTTTGGGGAAGACAACCGCTGTCCGGTCGCACCCTTCGCATTTATAGTAACATTTTGCATCCGCAATGTCAAGCGGGGCAAATAATTTGGGCCGCGGCGGGAAAAATTACACTGATTACAATTTCGTAACCGATTTGTGTATCTCTGGAGTACGCATCTGTATATGGTTGGAGGAATTCACGGATTATTTACAAATTTTCACCCTAAAAATTGCAAAAGGGGGTTGCAATTGGTTACAATATGTAATACAATGACTATGGTAAGCGGCGGTGGAGACGCCGCACACCACACCAAAATAATTTTAGGAGGAAATCACAATGAAAAAAGTACTCGCACTGGTACTGGCTGTCATCATGGTTTGCACCATGGCTATGGCTGT
>ENA-UEQN01002608-UEQN01002608.1-human-gut-metagenome-genome-assembly--contig:-NODE-2608-length-12276-cov-4.851299_pt1 | contig 12276 bp, 12 predicted proteins | sample MGYA00242940_ERZ507944 | MGnify/ENA primary metagenome ERZ507944 (study PRJEB26167, sample SAMN06115449) | human gut metagenome | host: Homo sapiens | place: China:Fujian | collected 2015-08-20... | reverse complement strand
GGAAAAGTATAATAAATGTATTCGTGATACACTTGAGTGATAAACAACACAAATAACATGGAGGTGTTGGTATGTATTACAAAGACACAGGATTTCGTGCTTTATACAAGCACTTTATAGCATTTCCTTTGAAGGACAATATAAAGCAGTGTATCGAGAACTATCCTAATGCTGAGAAGGCAAACTGTGTTTTAACTTACGGGTACATTGATCACGATGCTGGCTTAACTATGGAAGTATTGGCCGCAGGCTTCAAAGACGGTGACGGTTTTACATTTTTGACATTTCCGTTGAAACAAGAGCCTTTATTCGTGTGGGTGCTGTAATTGACGATGAGTTCTTCTTCTTTGACGATGCAGACGGAGGGCTGAGCAAAAAAATACGCCGAAAAGCTCGATGTGCTAAAGCATTATGAGGCTTCAGAAGAAATTGAGGAAACCCGCAAAATGGGCTTTTTAGATAAGTCTCGTCACGATTTTTACCCCGATGATGTGATGGTTTACCTGACAAGAGAGGGCTTGAATCCGGAAGGCTGTTGGGTACGAATTATTGGTCTTGGCGATCATTTTATCATGGGAACGCTGCTGAATGAGCCAGGCCAAGACTTTGGCTATCATAGCGGCGAAAAGGTTGCGTTCTTTATTCAGAAGCAGGAAGATGAGGGTATTATTCTTTACACTAATATGACACCCAGCCGAAAACTGACCGCTGAGGACTTGGAAGATGGCACATTGCTGAAAGAAGCGGTAGCAGTTTTCAATAAGGAAAGAATCGAAGATCACTTCTTAGATGTACTTGAATTTCTGAAAGACAGTTATGTTTGGATACCATGTAATGCTGTCATGAGTGAAGCTGATATGGCTCGTTTCGAGCAAGCTATGAAAGATGCCGGAGATGATCTCTCTGCATTGGTGGGCGAAGAATTCACCACTAACGATGAAGTAAGATTGGTTCCAGATATTTTGCAGAATGGCGATCAGTTCTATTTCCATGTCTTTTCGAGTGAAGAAGAAATGGGCGAATACGGCGAGCATTTCTCAAAGGTACAGAAGCATCTTTTAGAGGTTATCCCTATGGCAAGGAATAACGAAAAGAATGTATCCGGCATTGTCCTAAATGCCTTTACAGAGCCTTTTGTGCTTGATGCCGAGATATATGATATTGTCGAAAAAATGAAATCAAGATTGGAGTAAATAATAATGAGCGAACATAAGATAGATGTCATGTGGGACGATGCTCCCGTAGATGTTTCCACCGAGGTCAACTTCATTTGGTCTATCGCCAATAAGTTGAGAGGTACATACCAGAGCGACAAGTACAAGGACGTTATTATTCCTATGGTCATTATCCGCCGCTTTGAGTGTGCTTTGGAAGCTACGAAGCAGGCTGTCGTGGAGCAGTACGAGAAGAATCCTGCATATCCTGCAAAAGCTATGTGCCGTGTATCGGGGTATCAGTTCTTCAATACGAGCGAGTACACCCTTGCAGAACTTGTCAATGATCCCGACCACCTCGCAGCGAATTTCCGCAACTATATCGAGGGCTTTTCTGCCAATGTGCAGGACATTATCAAAAGCCTTGATTTTGATAAGCAGATTGACAAAATGGACAAGAATAACCGTCTGCTGTCGGTGGTAAAGGCTTTCTCGGAACTTGACCTTGATCCCAAGACCATTGACAATGTTAAGATGGGCTATATCTTTGAGGACTTGATTCGTAGGTTCTCTGAAAATGCCGAAGCCGGCGATCACTACACGGGCAGAGATATAATCAAGCTCATGGTCAACATTCTGCTTGCAGAGGGCTGTGACGATATTTTCGATGACCACAAGGAGATCACCATACTGGACCAGGCAGCAGGCACGGGCGGTATGCTCTCGACTTCATATAACTTCATTCATCGCTATAACCCGACTGCGAAGGTGCGTCTGTTCGGGCAGGAGATCAACCCTGAGTCCTATGCTATGTGCGTGGCTGAAATGCTTATCAAGGGGCAGAATGCCGAGAATATCCGTATGCAGGACACTATGAAAGCTGACTGTTTCCCTGACAGACAGATGCGTTTCGTAATCGAAAATCCGCCGTTCGGTACGCCGTGGGGTGGTAAGGACGCAGCAGAGGGTGTTGAGCAGGCTGTCAAGGAAGAAAACCAGAAAGGCTTTGACGGTCGCTTTGGTGCAGGACTGCCAGGTTCAGGCGATATGCAGTTGCTTTTCATTCAGTCGGCTGTGAATAAAATGGACAATGCCCTCGGTCGGGCTGCGATCATCGAAAACGGCTCTCCGCTGTTTTCGGGCGGTACTTCTTCGGGTGAAAGCCAGATCAGACGGTGGCTACTTGAAAATGACCTGATCGAAGCGATCATCGCACTTCCCGTTGACCTGTTCTACAACACAGGTATCGCTACATACATTTTGGTGCTGTCGAAGGACAAACGTGAGGAGCGCCGTGGTAAAATTCAGCTCATTGATGCAGGCTCGATCTTCCACAAGCTGCGCAAAGCTCTTGGAAACAAGAAGAACGAGATCAGTCCCGAAGACCGTTCTGCTATCACTAAACTGTATGCAGACTTTGCTGAAAACGAGCTTTGCAAGATCTACCCAAACACGGAGTTCATCTATCGTGAGTACACGGTCATGCAGCCGTTGCAGAGAAGCTATGCCCAAGGCAATGCTGTCAAAGGGTTCGCTCTCCTCGCTGTACGATCCTGCAAAGGTGGCAGAGCTTGAAAACTCTGAGGAGGAGCTGACGGGCAAAGAATTGAAAAAGCTCGAAAACTACCAAAACAACGCACCTGTTTACGAAGCTATCATCAAACTGCTGAGATGCGCCGATGATGATAAGGTATATTTATCCCCTGCGGAGTTCATGCCCGTACTGACTAAGATACTCAGCACCGCAACAACAGACAAGAAGCTCCTTGACAAGATCGCTGACGGTCTGTCGGTCATGGACAAGTCTGCCGAGATTCAGCGTGATAAGAAGGGTAACATCATCTACGATAAAGAGACAAAGGACACGGAGATCGTGAAGTTTGATGAAAGCATCGAGGACTATATGGCTCGTGAGGTGCTTCCCCATGTTCCCGATGCACAGTGGTTCTTTGAGGAAGATCTGAGCAAGAAGTCGCCTATTGTCAAGACGGGTGCGGAGATCCCGTTTACAAGATATTTCTATAAGTATCAGCAGCCGAAGCCCAGCGAGGAGCTTGAGCAGCGGTTCTTGGAGCTTGAAAAGTCTGTGAGTGAGCGTATCGCACGGCTGTTTGGCTAATGAAAGGAGATTATATGTATAAATTCATTGCAGCTCTGAGCGTTATTATCAGAACATTTTATCTGCCTAATCCCTTTGATTCATTAGGCACTACTTTCCCTGTTACTATTGGAAAAAACACATTGACGATGACACCTATTGTCATGAACTATCTTGCAGAGCCTGTGCTTCATGCGCTCACTTTTGCACTTGTCGGACTGTACTATTCAAGAAGTGAGCACAATCCTTCAAAGGGCAGTTTCTTATATCTTATGTTCTACTGTGTTCATGTCGGACTCCTCTATTTAATGGGACTGTTCGGGTTTGCTACATGGGCTGTTGCACTTATACTTATTGTGTATGCTATGGCACATATCGGCTTTAACGCTCTTAAAAACAGAGTAAGATATGGGGTGTGAATATGCGTGAAATGAAGGATAGTGGGATTGAGTGGATAGCAGATATTCCAGAGCATTGGAGTGTTTCTAAGATTGGAGGGTTATACTCTCTACGAATGACAAAGGTTAGCGACAGGGATTATCCACCTCTTTCTGTAACAAACAAAGGTATTCTGCCTCAATTAGAAACAGCAGCAAAAACTAATGCACACGATGACAGAAAACTCGTTTGCAAAGGAGATTTTGCGATAAATAGCCGTTCTGACCGTAGAGGTTCATGTGGTATATCTTCATATACAGGCTCAGTTTCGCTTATAAATACCATTCTCCATCCTATGACGGAGATGCACCCTCAATACTATGACTGGCTTTTTCATACTATCCAGTTCGGCGATGAATTTTACAAGTGGGGACATGGTATAGTCGATGATTTGTGGACGACTGGTTGGCAAGACATGAAGAAAATTTCGATTCCCACTCCTCCGATTACTGAACAAGCAGTAATTGCCGATTTTCTCGATGAACAATGTGCTGAGATTGATACACTTGTCACAGACATTCAATCCCAAATCGAAGCCCTTGAAGAATACAAGCGCTCCGTCATTACCGAAGCGGTCACAAAGGGGCTTGATCCTGATGTGGAGATGAGGGATAGTGGAATTGCGTGGGTTGGCGATATTCCGGCACATTGGCTTGTTGAAAAGGTCAAGTTTCATTTGCAAAGGAATGAGCCAAGAAACCCAGGTGATAAACAGGTATTATCAGTTTATCGTGAATACGGAGTGATCCCTAAAGATAGCCGTGACGATAATCACAATGTAACATCAGAGGATACCTCTAATTATAAATATGTTGTCCCAGGAAACCTTGTAATTAACAAAATGAAGGCTTGGCAAGGTTCAATGGGTGTATCGGAATATGAAGGTATCGTAAGTCCAGCATATTTTATATATAAGTTCACGGATAATCAGATAATGCCCAAATATCTGCATTATCTTTTCAGAAGTTGCTATAAGGACGAGTTCAGAAGAATATCTGGTGGAATTAGAGAGGGACAATGGGATTTATCTCCTTATGAGTTTTCTAATACACTTTTGCTAATTCCTCCAACTGATGAACAGAATAGAATTGTCTCATACATTGATGCGAGGATTAGCGAAATTGAATTTGCAATTACTGAAAAGAAACAGCAGATCGAAACAATAGAGGAATACAAGAAGTCGCTGATATTTGAGTATGTGACGGGGAAGAAAGAGGTGCAAGCTTGATTATGATCTCAAAAGAAGCTGAAAATCTCCTGTTTGAGATTATCGAACATGAGTCTGACGGAAACCATTGGGCAGAACGATTTGAAGCAGCCGACCATCGAGAGGATATTATACTTCGTGGCTGTTTCAAGGAGCTGAAAGATAATAACTTGGTTCACACTACTTGGGCTGACAATATCCCCGTTATCATTCAGGTGCTAAAAGATGGCTACCTTTATCAGCAGCATAAAGAAGAACGAGAAAAAGCTGAACGTGAACTGACTATGGGAGCGTTTGAAAGAGAACTTACTGATTTACTTGAACGAGCCCAAAACATCAGACCACCCACACAAGTTTCCTATGACGGTGAAAGTATTGCAGAGCATAATATGCCTGCCAATGTGTGGATGGACGATGTGAGGATCTTCCGCGCCAAATATTTAAGTGAACACCCTTTGTATTCGTCAATGGAGTCGCTTTTATTCCATAGGAGCTTTAGCCGTTTAGTTGCTTCATTGACAAGTATAAGCAAAGATAGAGATTTTATTGATAAGATGAATGGAGTGGAAAAGGTGGAAGTTCCAAAGTATCAGGCAAAAACTTTGCCTGAATATGATGTGTTTATCTCCCACGCAAACCAGGATAAAGAGGAGCTGATAGAGGAACTTTACCAGTCACTTCAAAAGTTAGGGATAAGCATCTTCTATGACAAAGAATCACTTGAATGGGGCGACAACTGGAAAGAGCGGATTTTGAATGGTACAAAGAAGGCTGAGTTTGCTATTATTGTTATTTCCGAGAATTTCTTTGACCGTGAATGGACAGAGCGTGAGCTTTCTGAGTTCCTGAACCGTCAAAACCGTAATGGACAAAAGTTGATTCTCCCCATAGTACACAATATTACCATGCAACAGCTTCAGGAGAAGTATCCGAATGTGGCTGATATTCAGGCAATCGATTCAAGCAAATATAATTGCGATCAAATCGCTCTGCTGTTTGCAAAACAACTAATCAAACGACTGAAAGCCAATTAAATGGAGGTGTGTGGTGTGGCTAAATTGCTAAAAAAAGTCTCAAATGCCTATTGGGTGTATTATGTGAACGAAGCAGAAGCCAAGAAGTTTGATGACAGCAAGGTCGGAAAATGGATGTATTTTTTCAAAGATAATGACTTTGCTGCTAAAATATGCGAGAAAGCGGTTGCCGATGGCGTTGTGGCAGAAGCAAAGCATAGCAACGCTCCAGACGGTGTGTGCTGTTTCTATCTTCATTTCGATGATAAAGAAGCTCATAAACGCTGTATCACATATTTTCTTGAAAACGGTCTTATCCGAAAAACTAAGGCTGGAAAGCTATACAATATCTCGTTTAAGCTCGATGATCAGACACGAAACGGCGAATATGGCGACGGTTTTGTATCTGAGATCAAACTCGCTAATTTTGTAAATCTTGAAACTGGAGAATGGATCGGAGGATAACAGCATGAATGACATACTAACAGAAAAACAATATCAAGCTGAACTGCTCGGTATACTTCGTGACCAAAACGGCTACACGATCAGAAAAGCAACAGACTTCGACCGCCGTTTTGCCCTTGACCGTGAAATGCTGTTCGGCTTTCTGAACGATACCCAGCCTGAGACAATGGAGAAGCTCCTCAAGATACATAAGGACAGGCTCGAAGATACCATTGTTTCGTTCATCAATGCGGAGTGTACGAAGAAAAGGGGCAGCCTGCTTGAAGTCCTCCGTCACGGTGTCGAACTGTCGGGGCATAAGCTGGAACTGATGTTCACAAAGCCTGCAACCACTTTCAATAAAGATCTGATGCGGAAATACGAAATGAACCGCTTTACCGTCATGGAAGAAGTGTGGGCGAACGACAAAGAGCGAATTGATGTTGTTATCTTCCTCAATGGCTTTGCGATCATCTCTATGGAGCTGAAATGCAACTATGCAGGACAGTCAACGGACGATGCGATATATCAGTACCGTATGGAGCGTGATCCGAAGTCCAGACTGTTCTTATTCAAGGCAGGCACACTCGTCAATTTCGCTATGGACTTGCACGAAGTCTATATGACAACGAAGCTCGACGGTGAAAAAACTTTCTTCCTGCCGTTCAATCAGGGCAACGGTGAGGGTGTCAATGCAGGTGCAGGAAACGCTCCCTGTGGGGATGATTATCCTGTACGTTATATGTGGGACGATATTCTTACCAAAGATACCATTCTCGACCTGATCTCCAAATTCATTTTCATTCAGACCTCTGAGAAAGAGAATGAAAAGACAGGAAGGGTAGAAGTCAAGGAAAGTATTATTTTTCCCCGTTATCATCAGCTCGATGCTGTCCGCAAGCTCCTTGCCGATGTAGAGGAAAACCGCACCTCGCTCAACTATCTGATCCAGCACAGTGCAGGCTCCGGCAAGACCAATACTATTGCTTGGCTTGCATACCGCCTTGCGACACTCCATGATGCTGACAACAAGATCATTTTCGATAATGTTATCATCATGACCGACAGAGTGGTTGTTGACCGACAGCTTCAGAAAGCGATCATGGGTATGGAGCATAAGTCGGGGCTTATCCGTGTGATGGACGAAAAGTGTAATTCTGCCGACCTTGCTATTGCCCTCAACGGCAATACGAAGATCATTGCAACAACGATCCAGAAGTTCCCGTATATTGTGGACAGCGTTCAGGGCTTGAAGAATAAACGCTTTGCGGTTATTATTGATGAGGCTCATTCATCTACTGCAGGAAAAGATATGGCAGCAGTCACACAGTCCCTCGGTATGGGTGATGAGTTGTATCAGGATATGGAGGACGAGATCGCCGCAGAGCTTGCAAGAAACGGCAAACAGCAGAATGTTTCGATGTTTGCTTTCACGGCTACTCCGAAACCGACTACCTTACAGCTTTTCGGCACGATCAATCCCAACGGACAGCGTGAAGCGTTCCATGTGTATTCGATGAAGCAGGCTATTGAGGAGGGCTTTATCCTCGATGTATTGCAGAATTACACCACCTACAAGACCTTCTATCAGATAAACAAGGAAATTGAAGAAGATCCAAAAATGCAGACTGCAAGTGCGAAACGGCAGATCGCTCGGTTCGTTGAGCTGCACGAAACGAATATTGCCCAGCGTATAGAGGTCATCGTAGAGCATTTCCGCACAACTGTTATGCAGGAACTTGGCGGGCAAGCAAAGGCAATGGTCATTACAGCTTCAAGACAGGCAGCCGTCAAGTATTGTAGGGCTTTTGGAGACTATTGCACTAAAAAGGGATACAAGGGCATTCGTGCGCTTGTTGCGTTCTCCGGCAAGGTGAAGCTCCCTGATGATGATACGGAATACACAGAGCCCGGTATCAACGGTATCCCCGAAGATCAGCTCACCAAAGAGTTCGACAAGGACGATTATCAGGTGCTTTTGGTCGCAAACAAATATCAGACAGGCTTTGACCAGCCGAAACTCTGTGCTATGTATATCATGAAGAAGCTCAAGGGTGTCAATGCGGTACAGACACTTTCACGTCTGAACAGAATTTGTCCACCATTTGAGAAAAAGACCTTTATTCTTGATTTTGTCAACAGCTATGAGGATATTGTAGGGGCATTTGCTCCGTATTATACCACTACGCTGCTCTCAAATTCAGTTACTCCCACTGCAATCTATGACCTTGAAGCACAGATAGACGCTTATGCGATCATTGATCCCGATGATGTGGATAAAGTCAACGAGATACTCTACAAGGAGAAGGTGCAGTCTGCTGACAAGAAAAAGATCAACTTCTGCCTTGATAAGTCTCAGAAGCTGATCGAGCATTACAGTATCGAGAAACAGCGTGAGATCGTGGTTGACCTCCGTCATTTCGTCCGTTTCTATGAGTTTATGATCCAAGTATCCAGCTTTGAGGATACAGAGCTTCACAAGAAATACAACTACATCATTCTTCTGCTTTCTCACATCAATATCAAACACCCAGGCCCAGGCTTTAACCTCGATGGTAAGATCAGAGCGACACAGTTCGTGCAGAAAAAGCAGGACGAACATACAAAGACCGAAATTGTCGCAAAGCCTGTTGTGAAGCTGCCCTCTGCTGAAACATTCGGTCTGACTCCCGCAAAGGAAGAAAGGCTCTCTGAGATCATCGCAGCGATCAATGCACGGACAGGCAAATCCTATGACAGCGATGTTGCAGTAAAGGCAATGCTTCAGATCAGGGATATTCTGATGAAGTCCGACAAGCTGAAAGCAAGTGCAAAGAATAACACAGTCAAGGACTTTGAGTTCTCCTACTTTGACGATATTGATGATGCACTGATCGAAGGCTTGGAGCAGAATCAGGACTTTTTTTCCCTGTTGCTCAATGATGAGGAGATCAAGCGTGAAGTCCTCGGTATCTTTACAGAGGAGATCTATACATCTCTAAAGCAGGCAGCGGAAGAATAATAGAACGGAGATGATAAAAAAATGGCTATCAACATTGCTCCAAAGTCTCTTGATACAGAGCTGAGTGAGCTTATGCGTGAGGTATCAAGCGGTAAAGAACAATTACCTGAGTTTCAGCGTGGGTGGACATGGGATAATGACAGAATCCGTGGCATTATCGCAAGTTTATCTCAGGGTTATCCTATGGGAGCGATCATGCGGCTTGAATATGGGAATGAGAATGTGCGTTTCAAATATCGCACTATTGAGGGTGTAACAGTCACGGGAGTCACTCCTGAGTTCCTTATTCTTGACGGACAACAGAGATTGACTTCAATGTATCGTGCGACTTGCTGCAAAGAACCTGTTGAGACAACGACAGAAAAGGGCAAGGAGATCAAAAGATACTACTACTTAGATATTAAAAAGTGCTTAGACGAAAGTGAAGATCGTGTTGATGCTGTTATTGCCGTTCCGAGCGACAGAATGGTCAAGACAAATTTCGACAGAGATGTAGTCCTTGATCTGTCGACTCGTGAACTGGAGTTTGAACACGAAATGTTCCCCATAAACATCATATTTGACAGCAATGCCCGTGAAGATTGGGCAGACGGCTACAAGGAATACCACGAATACGATAAGGCATTCATGGAGAAATACAAGCAATTCAGAACTCAGGTCATTGATACGATCGTTGGCTATAAGTTGCCTGTTATCACTTTGGGCAAAGAAACGCCAAGAGAAGCTGTTTGCAAGGTCTTTGAGAATGTGAATACAGGCGGTGTACCGCTGACGGTATTTGAGCTTGTGACAGCTACCTTTGCAACCTATGACTTTGACCTTCGCAAAGACTGGATCGAGTGCAGAGACAAGATTCGTGGCAAGGGGGAAACTCTTAATACAGATGTTATGGAAGGTGTAGACGAAACATCATTCCTTACCGCTATTACGCTCTACACAACCTATCTTTCAGATAAAATGACTACTTGTAAGAAGAAAGATGTTCTCGCTCTGAATTTTGAAGATTACAAGAAAAATAGGGGTATTTTGCTTGAGGGCTACAAAATGGCTCGAAAGTTCCTGTTCCAGCAATATGTGTTCAGAAAGCGTGATCTGCCTTACACAACTCAACTGATTCCGCTATCAGCGATCTGTGCTGTGATCGGTACAGCTACATTCAATCTTCCAAGCACTCAAAAGATACTGGCAAAATGGTTTTGGTGCGGTATCATGGGCGAAATGTATGGCGGTGCGAATGAGACCAGATATGCAACAGATATTGAAGATGTTGTGGCAGAGATTCAAGGGAAAGATAGCCAGAACAGAACGATCAACGCTGCTTATTTCTCCGCAACTCGTTTACTGTCACTTCAAACAAGAAATAGTGCCGCATATAAAGGCATTATGGCGCTCGTATATAGAGAACAATGCCGTGACTTTATGCAGGGCATAACAATGGATATTGTCAAGAGTATGGACGAATCGCCGGATATTCATCACATTTTCCCTGAAGCATATTGCAAGAAAATGGGGCTTGACAAGACTAAATGGAACTCGATCGTCAACAAAACTCCGCTGCTTCCTGCGTCCAACAGACAGATCGGCGGTGATGCTCCAAGTGTTTACAGCGGGAATATAATGAAAAAAGCGGAGATCGACGAAGTTGAACTTCGTTTCCGAATCGAGTCCCACCTCGTCAACTACGATTACCTTATCGCAGATGACTTTGATCACTATTTCATAGCAAGGGCTAAAGCTATCCTTAAAGTCATTGAAGCTGCAATGGGTAAGACAATAGCCGATAAGGGTTCTGAGCAGACGATCAAGGAGTATGGTTGCAGCTTAGAAGATAATGCAAACTGAAAGCGGTGAGGTCATGCGAAATAATGCCCACATTCTCTCTGCTGTTTCGTTTCATTTCTCCTGCGGTGGTTTCTTTGGCGGTTACGGCAATGTGACGGTCAAAAAAGAGGGAAATCATGCCGTGCTGACGGTTAGTCCCTCAATGCTTCGTGAGGGTAAAGTTGAGGACACCACAAAAGAACTGACGATAGCCGAATGGAATGATTTTATCAGTGATGTTTTCTCAAAATATCATATAGACGATTGGAATGAGGAATATATCAATCATGACATTCTTGACGGCACTCAATGGTCGTAAAGGTCACTCTTGATAACGGCAGCGAGCTTGAACACTACGGCAGCAACGATTTTCCTCCGAATTGGAGGAGCTTTGTAAAGTACATCAATAACCTGATTGCTTTTTCGGGTGTAGAATTCTAACTGTAATCAATTAAAGCCGACTTCATCGAGGTCGGCTTTAAGCTAAGAAAGGAGCTTCTATGGACAAGGAACAGTATACAAAATTCTCCGATGCTCAGATTGGCAGTACGATCAACCGTCCCGTGCTGGTGTCTGCAATCGTAGAGAATACTGCACGAAACGGCAATACATTCGTGAAATATCGTATCGCAGTAGCATCACGGTCGGCTCTGAGCTTGTCTATCAGCTCGGCGCATTCCCCATAGCTTGCGGTGAGTGCCGACATACGGACACCAATCATATAGGCGATCGTAGTAACTACCTCTTTGGTATCAACGGTCAGGGTTTAACCTCCTTTATCGCTTGTACATTCGATCTGTTTATCAATGACCGTCATTATCTCGTTAAGCCGATTTTCTCCGATACCTTTGATCTTGCTCAGATCGGCTCGTAAACTGTCATAATCAAAGGAGTGTGTCATCAATGGGAACAGGAAAACAATATGATGAAGAGTTTAAAAAGCAGGCAATAAAGCTCGCAAAGGAGATTGGCACCAAGGCAGCAGCAGATGAGCTGTGCATCCCCAAAGGGACGCTGGGGACATGGGTGCAAAAGGCGCGGATCGGGGAAATAGACACAGGTGCAGGCTCACGTACACCGGGAGAGTCACTTACTATCGC
>ENA-UEQN01002606-UEQN01002606.1-human-gut-metagenome-genome-assembly--contig:-NODE-2606-length-12284-cov-4.409601_pt1 | contig 12284 bp, 10 predicted proteins | sample MGYA00242940_ERZ507944 | MGnify/ENA primary metagenome ERZ507944 (study PRJEB26167, sample SAMN06115449) | human gut metagenome | host: Homo sapiens | place: China:Fujian | collected 2015-08-20... | reverse complement strand
AAACATTAGACAAAATGAACAAATTATTATTAATTACGATCTTGTTAATCATCTTTATCGGATGTCATGAAAATCAGCAGTGGATGTCCAAAGAGAAATCAACCGCACGAAAGTCAGTTCTTGAAATGACCACCCGGTCCTATACGGCAGGTTCTTCAGTATTCACCGAAATTCTGCCCGAAGGGTCCGAAATAGGATTATTTATAACCTATGGTAATCAAGACAGTTTATATAAAGGCGCATCTCTTTATAAAAACGTAAAATCAAAGGCTATAGGCTCATCAAAAGGTTCTTTAAAATGGAAACAAACACCGCAGGTATTCCTTAGATCTAATCGACCGGTCATGATCTACGCTTACTCACCTTATAAAGTACAAATACCGTTAGATCCTACCTCCATACCGATCAAAATATCCCCAATCGCGGCGGAAACCCCCTCTTATGAATATGGGAGGCTCTCGCAAGGCCAAAAAGAGGTCAACCGTAAATCTCCGCTCGCGAAACTCTCCATGAATTATGCATTATCACTTCTCTCATTCGAAATATATCAAGATTCGGACATCAACGGGCTATTCAAGCTAACCTCCATACAGATCGGTAACCGTGCGGGAGGTAATACCTTGCAATATACCGGGACAATGGATATCGTAACCGGAAATATCAAAGGAACTCCCGGGGCATATAAAGCCACTTTACTTACAATAGATCCATCCGTAACTTTACGACACGCGAAAGCGGAGGAGCAAAATATCCGTATAGTCCCTACCTACTCTCCTATCCGGGAAAAAGAAGTTGAGGCGATCTTTACTATCAATGGAAGAACTTACAAATACATCATTCCGGAAGGCACCTGCTGGAATAAAGGATATAAATATTCCTATAAGTTATATTTCGATGGTAAAGATATCAGGTTACACGATTCCGTCGCCTATATATGGACACCTAAACTGAAGAAAAAATAATCAGTATATAAAATAAGAGTACTAATCTATGGAACTTTTCATTCTTACCGTAAAGCCTATCGAGAATAAATACGCCCGGACTCTAATCTTTTTTGCCTATTTTTGTAACAAACAAATCCCTTATCCCGTCTTCTTTGTGAAAGCCCCCACTCTAAGGCGCACGGACGAAGGGCGATCCAAAAACATAGTATTAACGAAAAAGTCAATTACAATGAAAAGATTACTAGTGTTACTGGCCATCCTCCTTATCAGCCAAGTAGGATACGGGCAGCAGAAGATGGATCAATTATTCAATGCTTTCCGGGGTGAAAGCGATGTTACTTCCGTAAATATCGGAAACATAACGATGAAGCTAGCCAGCCTGTTCACCGAGACAATGGGAGTAAACGGTATAGAGATCCTTGAATTTGATAATTGTGCCCAAGAGGTGAAAGACCGACTGTCTACCGCCATACGGAACCTGAGAGATCCTGATTATGAGACGATGGTCACGGCAAATGAAAGGGACAGTCGCACGAAAGTTCTTGTCAAAATAAAAGAGGATATGATCCGTGAACTGGTCATATTCACGACAGGAAGCGACAATGCGTTAATCCGTATCAAAGGAAAGATCAGCCCGTCCGATCTAGACCGGGTAATCAATGAGCACAAAACTGGAAATTATTAAGGGCGATACTGATGGACGTTGATGTTTTTAAACAACGGTTCCTACCCTTTCATCCTAAACTCTATCGGATCGCTTATGCCTTATTAGACAATAAAGCGGATGCGGAAGACATACTTCAAGATGCCTATTGCAAATTATGGAATAAAAGGGATGAGCTGGGAGATATCCAGAATCCGGAAGCATTTTCCATAACATTGGTCAAAAATCTTTGTCTGGATTTCCTGCGCTCGCCCAAAGCAAGCCGAAGAGACAACGAAGAGGCATTGGAGACCGTTCTATTAACGACCGACTCCTCGCCGGAAAAGGAATTGGAAGAAAAAGAGGATATCCGGCGTATACAAGAACTGATAGAACAGCTCCCCGAGAACCAGAGGCAGGTAATCCGCCTGCGTGGTATTGAGGATTGTTCCTATGAGGACATTGAACAGATTACAGGGCTTAGCTCCTCTAATATAAGAACATTACTTTCCCGGGCACGCAAATTGATCCGGGAGAAACTAGAAAAAGCAAGTTGTCATGGATGATAAAAAGATAGATGAACTAATAAACAAGGCACTCCAAGAGGATTTAGCCTTACCGGAGGGACTTTCCGAAAGGCTGGAACGACAAATCGACTTCCTAGCCCAAGAAGAGATATCTCCCCGAGTCTCACGAAGACGTTCCTTCTATTGGATAAGCGGAATCGCCGCCGCTATTCTTGGCGCCCTATTCCTCATCTTCACGGAGACAAATCGTCCGGCTCCCGTTATGGCCGATACCTTTACCGATCCTGAAGAGGCAGCTGTCGTAGCCCAAAATGCCTTGGCGTTCATGTCTAGGAATTTAAACAAAGGTCTCGGGCAGGTCAATGAAGCCAGTCAAGAGATCACAAAAATAAACAAGATCGTAAATAAACATTTAAATGATTAATACAATGAGACTCAAACAACTATATACAATACTGCTTCTCTGCTGCGTGAATATCTGTTTTGCCCAGAACAAGCTTTTCGACAAATATGCGGATATGGACGATGTTACTTCCGTATATATCTCCAAAAAGATGTTTCAGATGATGCCGGTCATGGAAACCGCCGGACTCAACCTTGCCAACCTGAAAGGGAAAATAGAATCCCTGCAAATACTCACCACCCAAAAAGCGGATTTAAGGGAACGAATGCGAGGTGAGTTCAAAGCCTTGATCGGAAAGGATCATGAAGAACTCATGCGAGTAAAAGATGGAAAGACCAAAGCCAATTTCTACGTCAAGCAACAAGGAGAACTGATACAGGAGTTGATCATGATAGCCGACATGGACGACGGGAGCTTCAGCGTCATGCAATTGTTAGGGCGTTTTACGCTCCAAGATGTGCAAGAAATTACCAGTGAGATCAACAAATAATAGGATAATTTCGTGAAAACCATCGGCTTTTTATAGTATCTTCACCACCATAAGTTAAACAAAAATCATACGCATATGAAAAGATTCATTTTTACAGGGATAATCATCCTGTTTGTAATGGCTGGATGTGGAGGCGACCATTCATCGACCGATGGTCTTATAACCGTGGATGTAAACGATAGTTATTCAACCAAAAAAGAGTTGGTCCTTCAAGACTTCATGGATGTGGAGTATATTCCGCTGGAAACAAACGATGAGTTTATCAATCGGGCATGCGTGCAGGCGGTTGGCGAGAAATACATAATCGTGACAAACTTTTACGATGATGGCAATATTTTCGTATATGGCCGGAACGGAAAAGCTATTCGCAAAATAAATCGCAAGGGACAAGGTGGAGAAGAATACGTGTCTATGAGATCGGTTTCGTTAGATGAAGAAAACGAAGAGATTTTCGTAAATGATTTTCATGCGAAAAAGATAAGGGTCTATGATTTGGAAGGAAATTTCAAACGAAGTCTGAATCAAAGAAGCGAGAAAAGTTCGTTTTACGTGGAAATGCTTGATTATGACAAGGACAACTTGATTTGCTATGATAAGTTTAATTTTGAGGTACCGTTCTTGCTTGTGTCGAAGCAAGATGGAAGTATAACGAAAGAAATCACGGTTCCATATAAAGAGAAGCAATTATTCCATATCGTTGAAAGACTTTATGATAAAGGAGAAACAAGAGCAGCTGGACCAGGTCCGTATAACAGTATAATTCCTTTTAAGGGTAATTGGATTCTATTTGAGGCCTCTTCAGATACGGTATACACCTTAATGCCTGATTACAGTTTGCGCCCGCTTATCGCACGAACACCCCCTATCCACACCATGGATCCGGGCGTTTTCGTCGTCTTAAGATTGATTTCCGATCGTTATTATTTCATGGAAAGCGTAACGAATATATATGATTTTAACACCGGAGAAGGTTTCCCGAGAAAGTACTTCGCATACGATACGCAAGAAAAGAAATTTTTCAACTATATCACATACAACGATGATTATTCTTATAAGAAAGAAATCTATATGGTGACATTTCCTCCCATCAATTCAAAAGGCGAATTGTGCTCTACCATCAATGCTTCCGAACTTTGCCAGGACTATAAAAGGGGAAAGCTGAAAGGCAAACTAAAAGAGGTGGCCGCGACATTGGAAGAGGATGACAACCGGGTGGTAGTGTTGGTGAGACCTAAAAAGTAAACGATTACCAATCATCGGTAATACGATCAAGCGGATTATTTCCCCGTAATAATCCGCTTAATCTCACTCAGTTTGTTCAAGGCTTCCAAGGGGGTAAGATTATTCACGTCCAAGTTCTTGATCTCATCCCGTACTTGGCTCAACACCGGATCATCCAACTGGAAGAAACTCAGCTGATACCCCTCGGCGGCAGAGGCGATCGCTTTTACAGGCTTACCCGTAATACCCTCCTGACGATTCTCGGACTCCAACTGCTTCAAGATCTCATTCGAACGCTTCACGATGCTTTTAGGCATACCGGCCATTTTCGCCACGTGGATACCAAAGCTATGCTCGCTTCCTCCCGGTATCAACTTACGCAAAAATATCACCTTATTCCCTACTTCCTTGACCGATACGTTATAGTTCTTGATCCGCTTAAAGGCACGCTCCATCTCGTTCAGCTCGTGGTAATGGGTAGCGAACAGCGTTTTCGCCTTCGCATTCGGGTGCTCATGAATATATTCCACGATCGCCCAAGCGATTGATATGCCATCGTAGGTACTGGTACCCCGCCCTAACTCGTCGAAAAGCACCAAGCTCCGGGAAGTCATATTATTTAATATATCGGAAGCCTCATTCATCTCGACCATAAAAGTAGACTCACCCACCGAGATATTATCCGAGGCGCCTACACGGGTAAATATCTTATCCACGATACCGATATGGGCGCTCTCGGCCGGAACAAAGCAACCGATTTGCGCCATGAGCGTAATCAAGGCTGTCTGACGCAATAAGGCAGACTTACCGGCCATATTCGGACCCGTGATAATGATGATCTGTTGTTTCTCGTCATCCAGATAGACATCATTGGCGATATAAGGTTCTCCCAAGGGCAGTTGTTTCTCGATTACCGGGTGGCGACCTCCCTTTATGTCGATCTTGTCGGAATCACTCACGACCGGACGGATATACTTATTCGCCTCCGCGGCCTTGGCGAAAGATAAAAGGCAATCGATACGCCCGATCAAGTTCGCGTTCATCTGGATAGGCGGAATATACTCCGTCAAGGCCAATACCAGCTCATTGAAAAGGCGGGTCTCCAGAGCAAGGATCTTTTCTTCCGCCCCTAATATCTTCTCCTCGTATTCCTTCAACTCCTCGGTAATATAGCGCTCGGCGTTCACCAAGGTCTGTTTACGGATCCAATTCGCCGGGACTTTATCCTTATGGGTATTACGTACCTCTATATAATAGCCGAAGACGTTGTTGAAAGCGATCTTCAAGCTTGGGATACCCGTCAATTCGATCTCGCGCTGCTGTACCTTCAACAAATAATCCTTGCCGGAATAAGCGATGGCACGCAAGTCATCCAATTCCTCGTTGACACCCTTCGCTATAATTCCTCCCTTATTGACCAAAGAAGGGGGATCGTTATTAATCTCTTTCTCAATTCGGTCGCGGATCAAAGCGCAAGCGTTTAATTGCTCCCCGATACGGCATAAACTAGGCTCCTCACTCGCCATACATGCCTCCTTGATCGGCTCGATCGCACGAAGCGCGACCTTTAGCTGAACCACCTCACGAGGAGATACACGGCCGACAGCTACCTTGGAGATAATACGTTCCAAATCGCCGATCTGCTCCAACTGCGTATCCAGCAACTCCTTTGTCTTCGGTTCACGGAAGAAATAATCCACGACCTCTTGGCGTTCTTGGATCGGTTTTACATCCTTTAGCGGGAATAGTATCCACCGGCGAAGCATACGAGAGCCCATCGGCGAGATCGTCTTATCGATCACGTCCAACAAGCTTGTTCCCTCATCGTTCATCGTACCCACCAGTTCCAAGCTGCGTACCGTAAACTTATCCAAGCGGACGTATCGATCCTCCTCGATACGGGATAAAGCGGTGATATGGGAAATATGCGTATGCTGGGTCTGGTCCAGATAATACAGAATCGCCCCGGAAGCGATAATACCTAATTTCAAGTGTTGTACGCCAAAACCCTTCAAGTTCTTCGTCTCGAAATGCTTCAACAGGCGATCCTCGGCAGCCGAGGTCGTAAAGATCCAGTCATCCAGCTCAAAGATAAAGAAATGAGGACCGAAAGCCTCCTCGAAACGCTTCTTGTTTCCCCGTTCGATCAACACTTCCTTCGGGGAAAAATTATTGAGTAATTTGTCGATATAATCGATGGAACCCTCCGCTGTCATGAACTCGCCGGTAGAGATATCCAAGAAAGAAATACCACATACCTCCTTGGCGAAATGGATAGAGGCCAAGAAATTATTCTCTTTATGATTCAGTATATTATCATTGATGGAAACACCGGGAGTCACCAATTCCGTAATACCCCGCTTCACCAGTTTCTTCGTCAACTTAGGGTCTTCCAGCTGGTCGCAAATAGCCACACGCTTTCCGGCCCGCACCAACTTCGGCAGATAAGAATCCAAGGCATGATGTGGAAATCCCGCCATCTCAACATGCTGCCCTACGCCATTCGCACGTTTGGTCTGTACGATACCCAGTATTTCCGCGCCAATCACGGCGTCCTCGCCATACATCTCGTAAAAGTCTCCAACCCGGAATAAAAGGATAGCGTCCGGATGTTTCGCTTTTATATCGAAATACTGCTTCATCAAAGGGGTTTCCACAACTTTTGCCACGATAGTAATCTTTTAAATGCGTTTACGAATTAATCCGCACAAAGGTACTATTTTTTTTCTATCCGTTTACTTTCTTATAATCCGCTAGAAAAGTAGCTAGCCCACTATCCGTTAACGGGTGTTTCAATAAGCCTTTAATGGCGGACAAAGGACAAGTAGCCACATCCGCCCCGGCCTCCACGCATTGGATGATATGCTGGGTGCTACGGATAGAAGCCGCTAAAACTTGGGTATCATAATCATAATAATCATACATTTCCACGATCTTACGTACCAGCTCTATCCCGTCGCTGGCAATATCATCCAAACGCCCGACAAAGGGCGATACATACGTAGCCCCGGCCTTAGCCGCCAATAACGCCTGACCGACAGAGAAAACCAGCGTACAATTCGTACGGATGCCTTTTCTGGTGAAATATTTTATCGCTTTAATCCCCGCTTCGATACAAGGTACTTTAACGACTATATTAGGATGTAAAGCTGCCAACTCCTCCCCTTCTTTTATCATGCCCTCTAAGTCGGTAGCGATTACCTCGGCGCTTACATCCCCGCCCACGATCTCGCAAATTTCCAAATAGTGTTTCCGTTGATTTTCCACCCCCCGGATTCCCTCTTTCGCCATTAAGGACGGATTAGTCGTCACGCCATCCAATACTCCCAATTCATTCGCTTCCCGGATCTGGTCCAGATTCGCCGTGTCAATAAAAAACTTCATAGCTTTAAACTTTAATGTTACGTAGTTGTATAACCCTTCTGATTCGCTATTAGTTCTAAATCAACCGTCTCAATCCCCTACTAATTCCATATACAAGTCGTTAAGCCGTTTGTGGAGATATAAAACAGCGTATTTTTCCGGGATAGGTATGCTTCTTGATACGATCTATGATCTTAGGGAGACGATCGAGAAGAAGATATATTTTATTTTACAGACAAAGTATATTTCCTATCGATCCATTCGGCCAATGAAATACCGCCCAATTCTTCGATAGTCTCTTTCCTTTTATAAGGTTTTAGTTGATGAATACGTTTCCAAATATCATTAAGCCAGACCTCATATCGGTTAGGCAACATAAGTTCTGGACGGAATTCCGATATATCTAAGTCTAAATCATCACTATTAAGAAGATAGTTCTTTATTAAAGTCGCAGATTCTAACAACTCACCAACCACATGCGGTAAAGGAAAAGGCAGAAGTTCATCATTCAGTTTCAATTGTTGGCCCCCTGCGGAAAAAGTGTCCCGCATATGAAAATTAACAACAGACCGGCGCGTACATAACCATAAGGCAGCATTCTCATAATTCCCACTCACTACTTCCGGGAATAAAATAAATATCTCCGCTTTTAGTCTCTTATTCCTTTCCGGATCCGCATATTCTCCATTATCCACCCACAGGCTTATATTCATATCCGTATGCTCCTCCAAACTTTCCTCAGCGGAAGTGCCCAACCACCAAGGCATAGCTTTCTTTTTGGCTTTAATGGCTTTTTCCCTATAATATTTTCGAACGATCTCTATAGAATCCGGAGCATTCCTTAATTGATCATAAGCAACTCCCATCTTACTAAAAATAGTCTGCTCTTTCGTTAATTCCATATTAATCAAATAACGGGGAGAATGGGTAACAGCTATATCGGAAAGACAATCCTCATAAGGACGGCACTTAAACTCCGCCGTCTTACCTCCCAGTTTGCCGAAGAGCATATAGATATTTTCTACATTCTTATCACGTGTAGACTCCACGATGCTACTTCCCGTAGATGTCCAATGATTCTCTTTTGTAGATTTTACCTCAACCCCATAATATTTCTCCGCGATAATATCTGGAAAATATTGGGCGGAAACCAAGCGTATCTCCTCCACACGGAAAGGAGTTCTACCGCAAAGTTCTTTCATCACGTTCACTACTACATTTTCCAGTTCCTTACTCTTACAATCGCAATACGTACCCGGAATAGCAGCTGCTTTTTCATTCAAGTATGATTCCAGCATAAACATAAAATCCGCAAAAGCCTCATCCGCTTTTTGAAGATTTCTATTACGCACAGTAATAATATTCTCCTCTTCCATATTATCTCTTTTTAAAATACAACGGCCATAAAGTCTGTATGCGATTCGCTATATGATACGCTAATACTGGAGGAACCGCGTTACCGATCACCTTATAAGCGCCTGAGGCACTTAACTCAAAACGTGTACTGTTCTTTTTATGGGAGACAAACGTATAATCCGGCGGAAACGTCTGTATCAAAGCACATTCTCGAGGAGTTAAGCGACGTTCTTGTAAACCGGCGTCTAATTCTTCCGTAATAATGCCCCCATGCTCCCGGGATAAACGACGGTATTCTATATTTCCATGATGCTCGGAACGAATCGTTGGGCCAATATTATCCAGCGCGATCTCCTTTTGGCCTTGACAATGAGCTCCCATATATTTCGCCTGTGAATAATACCGCTGGGATGGATCTTCTGTCCTATCCGGTTCCTCCAATCCTACAAATACATCCCGACAAACCACCGGTGGCAATAGTTTCTTATCTTCCACGGTGCAAGCATGTGTCGGACTCGGATAAGGATCGTAAGCTTTGGGTATCTTCTCCTCTTGAAGCGCTCTTAAAGCCTTAACCTTTAACGCGGACTTACGTATCCCGATAAAAATCACACGCTCTCTAGACTCCGGAACCCCATAATTGCCCGCATGTAAAACTTGAGGATCTAAAACAATATATCCATCCCCAGCCGCATGGGCGAAGTCTCTCTGAATAATACTTTTCACGTCTCCCAGATTCACCAGTCCCTTCACGTTCTCCGCGATAAATATCTTGGGTCTCGTAATATCGATCACCTGCTTCATCCAATAGTAAAGTTTACCCCTCGTCTCTTCCGAGGCCTCATCGTCCTCACGCAATTTCCCGGTATGATCCTTATTCGACTCAAATCCCAAACGTTTACCAGAGACACTGAAATCCTGGCAAGGAAAACCTCCCGTGACGACATCTATATTTTTAGGGAAAACTTTTTTCCCCGCTCGATGCTCTTTCACCAAGTCTACGATACTCTTTGTATTATAAACGTTTTTATCATATCCGAATCGATCCATATATTGAAGCCAAGCGGTTTGTGCCTCTTTCAATATATCATTCGCAAAGACCGTTCGAAAACGATTCTTCTGTAAACGAACCCAGTGTTCATCAATAACCTCTTGAATCCACGTACTTTGAGGAGATATAGACTTACGATGACATATAAAATCCCCCTCGAATCCTAAATCCATGCCCCCACATCCAGAGAACAGGGACAAGACCCGTAGTTCATTTGATGTATCAACCTCCTTTTCACTCATTTTCATATTCGATCCTTACTATAAGATATGCTTAAAGAACCACAAATTTACGAAGAATTTCAATTTTTTTGTTTTCATAGTCAATTGATTTTGATTCGGCATCCACTATTGGATAGTTTGTCAAAGATAGTTCTTAATCACGAGAGAGACAATATCGCAAACAAAAAATGCCTCAATAATTCTTGAGAATCTATATACATTATACAAGCAAAAGCCATGCATAGAATTATCTCTCTACACATGGCTCTTTTCACGTACTCTTTTCTTATAGGCAGTTATTCATCTTTGTTTTGGTTCCAAATAAAACATTATGTGTTTCTATACTTTATTATTCTATCATTTCAAAACAAAAGGAACATATACAGAGAGCATCAAATCCGAAAGATGTCCACGACGGCCATTAGCCGGTCCGTTATTGAAATGCTTCAAGGTATTGAAACAGCCATACTGATAAGAAAGGCCGAACTCACAATGCTTGCTTAAACGATATCCCACCTTCGCCATCACGGACAGGTCAAACACGGCTTGTGGCTGTACATAAAGCGTAGGAGCGATACCGACACCTAAATGGAATTTCTTGGTAAAACGCCAATTCCAACTAGCGGCTACGGAGATAGGCATCACAAACTCATCGAAAACATCAGCTTTCTTAGAAACATATATACCATCCTCTATACTTTCATAATAAGGAAAATACTTCGTCGTTTACATCTTCTGAAATCCCATCGTAATATCCAAATCATAAAAGAATTTCTGTTCCGGAAGGAATCGAAAGCGATAACCGATCATACTATTTAACTTATAATCGTGCCGATAAGACCAATTTGATTCATCACCCCAAGTAGTTCGTTTCCAACTATCTTGTAAAGGAAATCCAACACCGGCACCTACTAATAAGCCATGCTCAATTTGGGCGAAAGTAGAAGTAGAAACCAATAACAGTAAAAATAAAATTTTTTTCATAAATTATCACCAGTCTTCTTTTAAACTTATTTTTGCAGTCCCTTTATTACTTTCAGGCATTTCATCTGACCAAATTTCCATTCGTCCAGAAAACTCAAATCGAGGAGGAGTTACGATTGTAACTGAGTTTCTTGGATTTTCACCAACATGCCCTAACATACCTCCTTGATCCTTAGCTAAAAGTTTATTATATACATCTGTATGTAAAAGAATTGTTACCCCATTTTTATTCTGATAATTTTTAATTGAAACATTATATACTTCAAAACCACTTCCTGACCCTGAAGCTGTAAGACGTAGTATAATCATTGTACGGTGTTTTTTCCATAAAACTTTCTTTTTTTGACTAAGATAATCAAAGCCCAATGACAAATAATTTTTATTTTCAATAGTTTGTAACTCTATAAATCTTGGAATAGCTCGAACCTTTACATAATCACCACCTGGTATTTGATATTTACTTTCAGCTAGGTTTATATCATTCTTTTCATTTGTAGCTTCATTATTACCATACAATGATATCCCTGATCCGAAATATTCCTCTAAAGCCTTATATACAGGAGCATGTGCTACACTATCTCCTATCAAAAACACCCCCCTTCTATTCACAAAAGAACTATATGTAGAACCTTTTAATTTATAATGCGCAATAAAATCTGTAGAATCATAAGGTTCAAACATGAAAACATCATCATATTTTTGTTTGAATTCTTTGATTTGATGAGCAGGCCAAGGTTGGCTAAGATCTTTCTCATAATTGTATACAATAAGCTCCTGTTCTTGATCTGCTTCTTGCCATTGACTTACGAAACCTGCCCCCGAGAAAATATTATTTCTCTCTTCTTCTGACATATCATTCATCTCCCAAAGCATCGCATTAAAGACGGAATCATTCTTGAACTGAATACATTTATCTCCCGCATAATCTACAATTTGGAAATCTGCTTCACCAACAAAAGCCTTTGTTTGTAATCCTGTCGTTTCAGCAACATTAATCAATTCCGCATCATTACTACATGATATCATCAATAAAGTACATGCAGATGCTAAAAGCACTGTCTTTTTGTCCATACTTCTAAAA
>ENA-UEQN01002601-UEQN01002601.1-human-gut-metagenome-genome-assembly--contig:-NODE-2601-length-12299-cov-3.235313_pt1 | contig 12299 bp, 6 predicted proteins | sample MGYA00242940_ERZ507944 | MGnify/ENA primary metagenome ERZ507944 (study PRJEB26167, sample SAMN06115449) | human gut metagenome | host: Homo sapiens | place: China:Fujian | collected 2015-08-20... | reverse complement strand
TTGATCAATCTTGTCTCAATAAAATACGATATTCTGCCCGGGAAGTAAACATACGATAAGGTTCATCCACTGGATTTTAAACACGAAAACTACCGGCAGCGGACAGCTTTCGATTGTGCAGGAAGTATTGATCCGCCTGTGGGAAAACAGAAGGCACTATCAGGACATCACCTGTTTACGAAGTTTCGTATATACTATGATCCGGAATCAGTCTTTAAATCTGATCCGGAATCGCAAACGTTCAAGTCAACACTTTCATCTCCTGCCCGAAGAAGAGGAAAACAATTTTTTCAACATTCTCGTCGAGGAAGAAAGCAACCGTCTGCTTTTCAATGCGATAAATACTTTAGCTCCACAAAGTGCGGCCATCATACAACTCAGTCTTCAAGGCTTGAAAAATGAAGAAATCGCCCGGGAATTATCCATTTCCGAGAATACGGTGAAAGTTCTGAAATACCGTTCTCTGAAAAAACTCAGGCAGCTCTTGCATCATCGTATTTTCAACATACTCGCTTTTTATATCTGATTTACACAAAACAACACAGTTTCCTCCCTTTATCAGCCTCCCCAAACGATATACAGACGGTTCACAGATGCCAGGACATCTGTGAACCGTCTTCTGCAGATCCGGACTATAACTGACCGGAAGTTTTATAAATCAAGGATACCGGATTTCCCAAATCGACCTCAGCAGGAGTCTGCCAATACAAGCGCTTCTCTTCCGGTCTGTTCTTCATGAGCTTCACATTCAGAATAACAAACTGCCCGTTCGCCAAAGCACATCCCAGCTGAGGTTGTCCCTGAACCGATGCAGTCATATGTTTTACCGGAGCATCGAAATGCCAATAAAACGACACACCGTCTCCCGGAGAAGCATAATTGTAATAGTACATGTCGTTTCCTTTCATCAATAACAGGTACTTATCCGTCGACAAAACATAGGGTAAACAATCCTCATACACGAATCCGGACGGTAATTCCTGAACAGCAAGGCTACCCTCCTCATAGTACAATTCTGCTGTCGAACGTTTTAAAGTAAAGGTCTGTTGTAAGTATTTTCCTCCGGGAGTTTTAAGTATCATATAATAATATCCACCACTCCAATCCCCCCATCCTCTGAAATAGATCAACTCATGATCCCCCAAATCGTTCAGAGGAACAAAACCGTCAGGCCATCCCTTGTCGGCTTCCGGAAAAACAGCTGCATATCCGGCGTAGTTCACCCCCCAAAAATCACGGAAATCAAAAACAGCTGCCAGACGGTTACGGGGATTTGCAGCCGTTCCACGGTCGTGTACCACGGTATACCCTACCGCCTGCCAATCACAATCCAACAAATGTCCACGCACCTCTTCTTCACCGACCAGAACAGGCTCGGTAATAAAATAACCCGAATTAAACAAGGCATCGGAATACTTCAACCGGGTATACAACCGTCCATCTTTATTTTCAATGACATCCAGCCAATGCATCCAGGTTGCATTCACCGGTTCGAACTGTTCCGGGAATACTCCGTCCATAAAAGTCTCCGACAGATAAATATCGCGCAATAAAGTATTCCCGTCGATATCGATACAGCCCGGAGCTCCCTGTTGTAAAATCAGCAACGATCCCGGAGCAGTCCGGGAAAAATGCTCGGTTATCCGGACCGGACCACTACCCAATACTTCCCCGTTCGTTTCTTCGTAGACATCCGGGAAAGTCTGATTATCAAAAACACAATATATCCCTAAATCATCCATCTCGTAAGCAGTAATCATTTCCCGGACAAACCCCAGAGAAGACTGACCGTTCTTCTCAGACAAAATCATCCAGCCTTTACTTTTATAGGGAGAATCTATCCGGAGCGATTTCTGATTGCTGTATACCAATCCGTTTGCCCGGTCGGTTACCCTCAGGATCACCTGTCCCGTAGCTACAGTATCTACAATCCATTCCAGGTTAAGTTCGTCTCCGATCGTTTTACCGGCAAATGTCCACTCATATGCCAAATCGAGTTCGTCCCCGTTCCCGCTTGCAAAATGCAGAACCGGTTTATACCGGACCGTATCTCCCAGAGCTGCCCAGGGATAGGAATCCTGCCCGAAAGGTTCCACCTCGATCGTATTTACAAAACGATAATCGTTATTGCCTTTGTCGTCGTAACACCCTACAGACAGAAAAGCCAGCAGCCAATACAATAAATATATTTTATTTTTCATAGGTATCGGAATTATAAATTAATAACAAGGGATTTTATCAACCATCGGAGTCACATTATCGTCCCACATAATATTATGTTCTATGCAATACCGTTTAAATTGTAAGGTATACGCTCTGGCAACAGAAAGTTCGACCCCTTCCAGGGTATTCACCCCTGTGCACAAGATAAACTCCTCCATTTTTTTGGATGAATACTCTCCCAATATCAAGGACTCCAATTCTCCCTTCCACCATTCCGGCTTGCTCTTCACAGCGGTAAAGGTCAGTTTGGCTCTTTGTTGCCCATCCAGACCGGGCCGGAAATGCTCGTTTGCAACGATCCGCAAACCAACTGATAAAGTCTGTTCTGTCAACAAGGGATTCGAATTCATTACAGTCACTACCAGCGTATCCGTCACCCGGTCTTTCCGGAAAACCAGGTGTTCGGGAAGTTGGTAGTCAGTCGTTCCTGCAGTCGTCAGACTATCCACTACTTCCAGGCGGTAAGTCAAATCCTCTTCCGGTATATTTCCGGTCAGCTTCAAAACAAAAGCAACTTCATGAGTCGATGCTCCGGGATAATTGGCAAAAGAAATAAATGCAGTATCGGCTCCTTTTTCATTGACGAAAGACAAATACCGCGGCCCTTCGTAAAATCCGGTTGTATGATGGGTACAGGCTCCGATCACGAAGCACAGCAAACCGATAAATATGTATCTGTTCATAATTTTCACGATTAACATTAATTGATCACTTCATTATCCGGCAGAGGAAATACAAAACCATCGTCAGGCATAGATTCCAGGGGTTTTATGTTCAAACGTTTAAAATAATAATACAACTGCCCTTCCTGCATAAATTCACGCCGGGCCTCATCGATCAGTATCTTTTTAAAATCGTCGAGGCTGGAAACCGTCAGCCGTCCTTTAGTACAATCCCGGGCAACACGTACCTGATCCAGTTGTTCGATAGCGGCCTGAGTCTCTCCTTTCCGGTAAAGATATTCGGCTTGAATAAAATACATCTCGCTCACCCGGATCAGCGGAATCAAATCCTCGGTTTGCGTATATTCCAAGGTATTGTTGGTCGGTAAAATATATTTATTACAGATCCGGTCGGCTCCCGAAGTCTCTGTCAAATACTCTTTCCTCACATCTGCCTCATCGTCGAAAATACCGGGATATCCGGCCAGTACAAGTCGGTCGGAACTCGTCGTATAATAAGGCTCATAATTATCCAGGTTCAATTCGTTCGACAGGGCAAAAATCACTTCTTTATACCGTTTCCGATCATTGTTCTGTACCTCCTCCTTCTTTGACAACTGGAAACAAACTGCAGCATATTCTTCTGCATAGGCATCCAGTACTTCTTGTGCACAATGAGCGGCTTTTTCATATTCGCCCATATAATTATAAACCCTGGCCAGCTGGGCTATAACAGCGTAATAATTCATACGGAATCCCCGGTAAAGGAAAAACAAATCGGTTACCGAACTGCTCACCCAGTTATTCTTAATCCGTTTTTCAGCCACCAACATCGATTTGTCGGGTAGTGTATCGAACGGAGCTACTAAGTTTTTGGCCTGGAGCAAATCCCGTTCGACCAGCGACAAAATCTCCTGTACACTTTTATCCGGTTCGTAGGTAGAAGGATAATTCTCGAAATAAGGCATGTAATTTCCCGAAGGATTGGTCACCGGTGCCGGAGCCCAAAGCCGCAGTAAATCAAAATGCAGGAAAGCCCGTAAAGCCAGCGCCTCCCCCTGGATCATATGCTGTTCTGCCTCACCTCCTCTGAATTTAGAGGGATCCTCCCCGGTAATCCGCCCGACAATATTGTTACAGTTTGCAATCGAATTATAGGTATTCGACCAGATAACCTGAATCACCGACTTCACTGTTTCATCACGGTAAGCATAATTCTTTCCCGCGATTCCATATGCCGAATAATTCGACAATTTTTGAGTATTGTACAACTGTCCCAAAACATCAATAAATCCCCAGCTCATCTGCTGCCCGTACATCGAAGTCTGAGACATCTGGCGGTATACGCCGTTCAACGCATTCCGGTATCCCTCTCCGGTGGAAAACAAATCTTTTTCATCCACAGAATCCTCCGGAATCACATCCAGCCAATTACTGCAACCTCCCAATGGCAACAGTAAACAACAGGCTATTATCCAATGATATATTTTCATAATTCAAAATTTAAAAATTAGAAAGCAGCTTTCAGCGAAAAATTAAAACTCCGGGCATAAGGATAATTCAATCATCTTTCCACCTTCACCGACGACCAACGGCAAACATCGTTCGCACCGATCTCAAAACGCAGCATACTCAAGCCGATCGTCTTCATCCACTTCTGCCCGGCGTCGAAATCATAGCCCAGAGAAATGGAATTCAGGGTCAATACATTGTTATCCTCGACAAAACGGGAAGTCGGACGGGTACGCATGATGCTGCCACCCACACCACTCGTCAGTTTACGGTAACGGGCTTTGTCTCCCGGTTCTTGCCAACGTTCGGAGAACACCCGTTTATCGACATTGGAGGTGTATACATTCACATCTTCTACTTTGTCACGTAAAGTGCTGTTGTATATCTGGCCGCCGGCTTCATACATAAAAGTCATATACAAACTCAGATTTTTATAAGTGGCATTCAGCCCGAAAGTACCTTGTATTTTGGGTTCCATATCTCCCAAGACCACCTGATCGTTCGTATTCCAGGTATTGGTAATGCTTCCGTCCGGGCGGATAAAAATCTCCTCTCCGGTAGCAGGATCGATTCCAAGTGAGGGAACTCCCCAAATCGACGTCTGGGATCCTCCTTCGACATATTGAGTAAACGGCTGGGTATTCGAACCGTCGAACCGGTTACTGTTGGCAAAATGGTCTTTTACCCGGTCATTGTAAGCCTTCAGACTCTCCGATATTTTCAGGATTCTATTTTCATTGTGGGCCAGGTTAGCGAAAACAGCTACAAACAGATCTTTTCGACGGACTACTTCGCTCCGGAATTCCAGTTCATATCCTTTATTTTCCACCTCTCCGATATTATCCATATAAGTGGTAAAACCTGTCGAACTCGGAATCGTCACCGAATTGACGAGATCCACCGTTTTTTTCTGATAATAAGAAGCTTTGATATAAAGCAGGCGTTTCCATAAACTCAGTTCAACACCGGCATCCCAGGTATTCGTCGTTTCCCAGGTTAGGTTTGTATTCCCCAAAGCATAGAGGGTACCGCCGAAACCGGTTTTATACCAACCGTCCGTAAACATTTTATAAGTCGTTCGGGCTACATAAGGCGGAAAATTCACTTTCCCGGTTTGTCCGTATGAAGCCCGTATTTTCAACTGGTCAATAACCGTTTGTCCTTTCATAAAACCGTAGTTATGAATATTGACACCGGTCCCCGCAGACCAGAAGGGAGCAAACCGTTTATCCGCCCCGAATTCCGAAGAACCGTCCATACGTACCGAAGCATCCAGCAAATACACATCGTTATAACTGTAATTCAGGGTCCCCAGGAAACCGATCAGCCGGGTGGAATTATCGGAACTTACCGGTTTGGAAACAATTTCTTCGGCATAATTCGGAGAACTCAAAGCCCCGGAAGGGAATCCCCGGTAAGAAGCCGAAATATTATCGGTTTTGGCAGAGCGGGCATTCACCCCCAACAATAAATTGATATGGTGTTTTTCGACAGAACGGTTATAAGACAGGGTTGAACTCAGATCCCAGTAGAACTCATTTCCCCGGCTGGTATTCAATTCGCCGGAAGAAGGATTTTCTGCAGTCTGGGGAGTTGTATTTTTCGAAGACAACGGATCCAGAAAACGTTTCGTATCGGTAATCTTACGCGTCAGGCTGAATTGAGTTTTCCATAACAAACCGGTAGTTATATTCCAGTTGATACCCAGATTATCGACAAACTCTTCATATTTGGATTTATCGAAATTGGATAAAGTCGCCTCATAAAGAGGATTAGGGCGTTTTTCATTCTTTCCGTCCCAATTGGGCAGATTTTCCAGATAGTTCCCCTCGTCGTCCTTATAAGGATCGTAAGGCTGACAACCGGTATAGTCGGAAAAAGCCCCGTAAGGAGACTCCTGCGAACGGGTATTGGTATAAGTGACCATATTTTTGAGCTGGAATGAACCGATCCGGTAATCCAGATATACGCCGGCTCCCACCCGGTTCCGGAAAGACTCTTTCATCACCCCGTCTTCATTATTGTAGCTCAATTGTATGCCGAAACGGAAATTATCCGATCCGCCGTCGACGCTCAGGCTGTGTTTGTGATTGAAAGAGGTCTGTAACGGTTTCGATAACCAGTAAGTATCCACCCCTCTGGTAATGGAAGCCAATTTAGCGTAATATTGTTGTTCGGCTCCCAAAGGATTATCTTTAGCCAGATCTTCGAATACTCCGGCCGCCACTTCCGTTTCGAGTTTCTCGCGTGCATTCATCAGGTTATAATCCGACAGATCGGGTACCGTGACATCCCCTGTAAAATTATAGGACACATTCAACTTACCCATCTGAGGAGCCACCGTCGTAATCACCACCACACCGTTGGCAGCCCTGGAACCATACAGAGCCGTAGCCGCAGCATCTTTCAATATGGTAATACTTTCAATACGGTTAGGATCCATATCGTATAACTGTTCCACACTGATCTGAAAACCATCCATGATGAAGGTCGGTAAGTTGGGATTATCCTTCAGAGCCGATTTCGTCAAAGGATCACGGTCCAATTCCTTTACACCGCTGATACCCGACCTTCCCCGCACATACATTTCGGGCAGTGCATTCGGATCGGACCCCCAATCGTTATTGGTTTGAATACGGAATGAAGGATCGAAAGCCTGTAATGCCTTGATGACATTCGATTTCGAAACGGACATCAATTCATCTTTGGTCACTGTAACCGAATTTCCGGTAAAACTTGTTTTACGGACATTCCCGTACCCGGTCACCACGACTTCTTTCATCTCTTTGATATCCGGTTCAAGCGAAACCAATATTTCCGTTTGTCCCTTTTTCAGGTTTACAAGCCTCGTTTCCATCCCTACAAACGATACCAGTAAAGTAACCGTATCCCTTTCCAGGACTTCCATCGTAAATTTCCCGTGTGAATCAGTGACTACTCCGTAGGATGTCCCCTTCAATAAAACCGTAGCTCCCGGTAAAGCCAGGTTATTTTCATCGGTCACCTTTCCTCTGACCACCTGTACATTCACCCGGGAGTCCTGCCGTTGTTTTTCCGGCCGGATAATAATGACCTCATTCTCCACTTCATAGGTGAGATCCGTATTTTGCAGTAATTGTCCTAGAAAATCTTCGACTTCCGCATCTTTCACATCTATATCTCTTTTGCCATATCTGTTTACTTCCTCTACCCGGTATAAAAAACGGTAACCGGACTTTTCCCGGACCTCTTTTAAAACCTCGTCAATTGTAACCCCCTGCCTTTTTGCAGTAATACGCGTCTGAGAATAAGCTTTTGCCTGGATGGAAAACACCAACACCAGTACCAGTAAAATCCCCGCCTTTTCCAGAGAGAAATTTAACTGCAGCAAAATACTTTTCAGTAAAAAATTTCGCTTTTTTTTCATAATTTTACATGCTTAGTAGTTAATGATAGTAACGACACCCCGTTAATTGCTGAGTTCTTACGGAAGATTATCCCCAATAATCTTCCGTTTTTCGATATATAGAACACATCAATCCAAGAAAGGGATGAATAAAAAAGATACTTTTTTAAGATAATTTTCACATTATTGCCTTTTCCGTTTCAGCCGGAATCCCATCGCTCCTCCCAAGACGAGTAAAGGAATCAGGCCGATAAAAAGACCTTTTATCCATCCGATATCGGCAATATCGAGATAATGGGTATCGTCCGTAGGAGATGGACGGCTATTATCCACCGGGAATTGCTGATAAGTCATATAATGCAACATCTCCATGAATAACCCGAAATTATTCAGTCGGACATCGTCTTTCCGTAAAGCCAGTCCTTCGGTACTGAACCAATCGGCATCCCCGGAAACGATAATACGTTGTTCTTCTCCTCCCAGCTGCCGTTTCAAAGCCAGCATAAGCGTATCCCCGGCATATTCCACGATAGGTACCCCCTGAAATCCGTAGCCTGCATTGAACGACAAAGCCGTAGTACCCGGAAAAGCGACTTGGTATTGCCGGGCTAAAAGCCCTGCACCGACTCCGGTTTGTTGTGCCCCGGATTCAGCGATATCACCGACAATAAAATCTTCCTCCCAGTCGGCCTCCTCATGTTGCAGGATTATTCCTTCCTTAAAGCCGATTCCCAGATTTTTCACCAACCCGTTCATCAATTCTTGTTTACCCGGTTCACCGGTAATGATCAGATTACCTCCTTTAGCTATATATGAATCCAGTAATCCCTGTTCCTGAGGGGAAAATCTTTTTTCAGGAGCCGCAATCACCAGAATATCGATATCTTCGGGAATAACCGTCCGGCCGGTCAAATTCAGGGTATCTACATCAAACCCCTGATTCACTAAAGCATTCCGGCCGTTTCTTTGAATCAGTGAATATAATCCACCTTTATCATTCCAATACAAGCTCCGCTCCCCGTGTCCGGTCAGAAAAACTATTCTGGAAGCATCGGTCACCAACCGTTTCAAGGCCACCGTAATCTCTGTTTCCCTGGGGCGGATATCCATGCCGTCGTAAAAACGCAGAAAAGATTTCCGGCCGTTCGCCCGTTCCAGTAGATAAATCATCCGGTTTCCTTCGGAGGTCAGATCGATCTGCCGGTGAATTTCTTCCGGAGACAGAAAAAATTCCGGATCCAGGTCCTCGTCATCACATATTTTCAGCATTTGTTCCCTCAAAGGTAAAGAAGCCGTAGCCCCACGGAAACGGCTATGATCGGTGCTATCATAAAAATAGACATATTTCAAGCGGGTATCGGGTTTAAAACGTAGAAAAGGTTTCAATTCCCGGAGGTTCGACATTTGATTCTCCGGCATCCCTGCCGGAGCACTTTTATCCAATAAATTGACATACATGGTAATAGTCAGCTGATCGTCGATCAGATTCATGACCCGTTGGCCTTCGCGGGTGATGGTATTGTGTTCGGTTTCCGTCGTATCATAATAACACATGAACATCGGTTTCGAAGTCAGGTATCCGATTCCCAGAGCGATACAAACCACTCCCCCGTAACGTGCCCACCGCCACCACCAGGAATAATGCTGCTTGGTCGATTGCAATTTCAAAACAGACAAGGTCAAAAATAATCCGATCACCACCCCAAAGTACACGACATCTTCACTGCATATCAGTCCTGCCGTAAACGTTTTGGCCCGTCCCGACAAAGACAGCCACCAGGTAATCTCCTGTACGACAGGAATATCCTGCCAAAGTCCGCCTACAAAATTCAAGCAGGTAAGTATCACCAGTGTACCGACTGCTGCCACGATCTGGTAAGAAGTCAGGGTAGACATAAAGAGACCGATAGCCGAATAAGCACACAAAACCAGATAAATACCGAGTAACCCGGACAATATCAGCGGAATATCGAGGTTTTTCACAAAAATAAAAGCAAACACCACCTGCAGGAGCAAAATGACCAGCATCAATCCACCGTACAACATCATAGCAAGAAATTTCCCCCCGATAATCTGAAAATTAGTTACCGGCGAAGAATATAATAACTTGATAGAACCGGAACTATATTCCCGGCTCATCAATGCCATTGTCAGTAAAGGAATATACAGATACAGATTATTCAGCACCTTGAAGAACGAACCGCGATCCCCCAACAATAAAATCACTGTCTGGAAAGGAATCTGCCCCCGTCCCAAAGCTTTATTCTGCAATTGATAGCTAAAAGTATCACAAAATGCCATTCCGGCCTGAAAAGCAAAAATGATCAGGATCAGCCAGGCTATCGGTGAATAGAAAAACAAACGAAGTTCTGTCTGTGCTATTCTAAAAATCGTTTTCATTTGAACTTTCTTTTAATCTTAATTTCTTTTTCTTCTGTAGTGAACCACTCCATAAGCCAGGGCCAAAAGACCGGGCAGCAATCCCATGGTTCCGAATTTCAGCCAGGGCATATCCTTCCGTCCCAAATACAATTCGTTGTCACGGGGAGGTATACTGGGGAGCAATACCGGAAATTCATCCCGGGCCAACCAGCGGAAAGATTCGGTAGCCAGAGTGAAATTAGCAGTCTTAACTCCCTGCCGGGCCCGGGTCAGCTCTGCATTACTGATACAATCGGCATCCCCGGCAACTAAAATCCGCTGTTCTTTATCCCCGACCTTACGGTCCAGGGCGACAATGACAGGCAGTACTTTCCCTTCGGCCGGGCCCGGATGATTCAGACCCTTCAAAGCATCTTCTGCATACAACCGGTTCACTTGCCAACTGATGGAATCCCCCACACAGGCAACAGGTGTTATCCCGAAGCCCTTTTTCTGTATTTCCAGACCTGTACAACCAGGTAAAGCAAAACAAAAACCATATTGCCGCATTTTCTGGAAAACCGGGAACTTTTCATCCCCCTCCGGATCCATTCCGGCAATTGTCAAAGAAGGTAAATATCCTTCCCTGGCCTGTAACAGCATCCCATTCCGGAATCTCACCCCAATCAATTCTGCCAACGGATTTATAAATTCCTGCGTACCCGGTTCACCCAGCAAAAACAAATTTCCCCCGCGTTCAATATATTCGCAGATCATCCGGAAATCTCCCTCCGGGATCTTACTTCTTACATCGGCTATTACTAAAATATCCACTTCATCCGGAATTCTCTCCTTTCCGGAAAGAGAGAAATCTTCCACATCGAACCCTTGATTGATCAAAGCACTCCGCAAAGACAGCTCAGAGGAAAAAAAACTATAATCCATTTCTCTCTTATTCGTACTATTCCGTTCGCCGTATCCGGTCAGAAAACACAATTTGGGCGGTTTTACCAACAACCTTTTCAGAGCAGCAGTCATCTCCTGCTCACTGGGGAATACATACATATCTTTATACACCCGTAACCAGGTCTTCCGTTCACCGTTCCATTCCACCTGGCGGACAAAATGATTCAATTCTCCGCTCAGATCGATCTTCCGGCGAATCTCTTCCGGCGTCAGAAACATACCGAAATCCAAGCCCTTAGCCTGGCAGATTTTTTCAGCCCTTTCCCGGTCCGACAACCCGGGATACAATTCGTCCAGATATTTATATCCGGCATAATCATAATAATACACATAATCCAGTTTCAAATTCCGCTTAAAGCGGGCATAAGGGCGGAAACGTTCGAAATCCTTTTTATGTGCCGCTGGCAGCCCACTCTCATAATTGGCATCCAATAAATTCACATATGTAGTGATCTTCAGTTCTCCTTTCAATTGCCGGAGTAAATCCTGTGAAAGAACAGAAATAGTATTACTCTGCGTAGCGGTCGTATCCCAATACCAGGTAAGAAAAGGACGTGACGAAACATAACTGAGCACAACGACTCCTACTGCCAATCCCGTTAATTTCAGTATTTTTTTCCTCCCCGGCTGCTTTTCTCTTACCGCCTGTAAACGCCAGACCGAAAGTAAGAGAAAAGCAGCGATCACCACCAAAAAGTAAATTAAGTTTTCCGTATTGATCATGCCGGCGACAAAAAGGCCTACCCTACCGTTCAAAGCCAGCCAATAAGTAATATCCCGGACCAAAGGTATCTCCTGTCCCACTCCGCCGATAAAATTCAAAAAAGATAAAAAAGCCAGAGTTCCGATAGCAGCCACTACCTGATAGGAAGTGAGGCAGGACATAAACAGCCCGATGACAGCATAAGCACAAATCAGCAGATACATACCCAAAAAATTCGAAAAAATCAGCGTACCGTCCATATGCCCGATCGTCAAAGCCCCCAGACCGACATATACTAAAATCACCCCCAGCAAAACGGCACAATAAATCATAACCGACAAGTATTTTCCCAGGATAATCTGGGCACTAGTCACCGGAGAAGAATACAATAGCTTTATAGAGCCGCTGCTGAATTCCCGGCTCATCAGTCCCATGGTCAGCAAAGGAATATAAAAATACAAGTGTTCCAGCATCACCGGGAAAATAC
>ENA-UEQN01002591-UEQN01002591.1-human-gut-metagenome-genome-assembly--contig:-NODE-2591-length-12352-cov-3.973442_pt1 | contig 12352 bp, 10 predicted proteins | sample MGYA00242940_ERZ507944 | MGnify/ENA primary metagenome ERZ507944 (study PRJEB26167, sample SAMN06115449) | human gut metagenome | host: Homo sapiens | place: China:Fujian | collected 2015-08-20... | reverse complement strand
CGTTTCCGCTTCACAGCGCCGCTTCCGCTGAAGTCCCCCTGAAAAAGCAGTTGTTGACCATAACCATAATTCTCTATGGCCTGCACCAAGTTATTCACACTGTCCACAATTTTGTCCACAGCGATTTTTCCTTTGTGTATCAAGTCCTTCCGGACTTTTCTAAAAATTTGTCAGGTTCTGCAAACGAAGCACTTTCGCACACGAAACCGCGAAACTTGTTTACATAACGCATAATTTGCAGGAATCTTGTCATCAAATTGTAAACATTAACCCTCTGTGCCGCTTTCGACACAGAGGGCGATTTTCGCGTTTATTCGGAATAGTCCATGGAGATGGGCCGTGTGGCAAAGGCGTTCAGCTCCTGACCGGCGCGTGTCCCGGCGAGGTATTCGTAATAGCCCTGACTGCCGATCATCGCGCCGTTGTCGCCGCAGAGCTTCAGCGGCGGCTTGTAGAGCGCCGCGCCGAGCTTGGCGCACTCCCGTTCAAATTCCACGCGGATCCACGAGTTCGCGGCCACGCCGCCCGCGATCGCGAGCTTGCGGTACCCGGTCTCGCGCAGCGCCTGCATCGTCCGCGGGACGAGCATCTCGCTGACCGCCTTGGAAAACGACGCGCAGAGCGACGGCACGTCGATCTCCTCGCCCTTCTGCTCATGCTGATGGATGAGGTTCAGCGCGGCGGTCTTCAACCCGGAGAACGAAAAATCGAGCGGATTGCCGCTGAGCTTCGTGTGCGGCAGCGGATATTTCTCCGCGTCGCCGGTCTGCGCCATGCGGTCGAGCGCCACGCCGCCCGGATACGGCATGCCGAGCACACGCGCCACCTTATCAAAGCACTCGCCCGCAGCGTCATCGCGCGTCGAGCCGAGGATGCGGAACTTCGTATAGTCCTGCACGTCGACGATCATGCTGTGCCCGCCGGACACGACGAGACAGAGAAACGGCGGCTCCAGCTCCGAATAGGCCAGATAGTTTGCCGCAATGTGTCCCCGGATGTGATGGACCGGCACGAGCGGCACCCCGAGGCCCAGCGCCGCGAGCTTCGCGAAGTTCACGCCCACGAGCACCGCGCCGATCAGCCCCGGCGCATACGTCACGGCCACGGCGTCGATGTCGCCGCGCGTAAGCTGTGCCTGCTCCAGCGCCTGATCCGCGAGGCCGTAGATGGCCTCGATGTGCTTGCGCGACGCGATCTCCGGCACCACGCCGCCGTAGAGCTTATGCAGCTCCACCTGCGAGGAGATGCAGTCCGTCAGCACCTCGCGCCCGTCGCGCACGATGGCAACCGCCGTTTCGTCGCAGGAAGATTCGATTGCCAGAATGTTCATGCCGTCAAGTCCTTTCTGAGGATGCGCGCATCCTCCTTCGGATGGAAGTAATAGTTTGGCCGCCGCCCGATCTCAGTAAAGCCGAGCGCGGCATAGAGGCGGATGGCCGCCTCGTTGGAATCGCGCACCTCGAGCGTCAGCACCTCTGCGCCCTTTTCTGTCCGCAGCGCCGCACACAGCGCATTGACCAGCGCCGCCGCAATCCCCTGCCGCCGGTGCTCCGCGCCAACGGCCAGATTCATCATATCCGCCTCGCCGAGCACGGTCTGGCTCCCGACGTAGCCGAGGACCGTTTCGCCCTCCACGGCTACGAGCCAGAGGCTCAGCTCGTTTTCCAGTTCTTTTGCGATCACCTGCTCCGGCCACGGGTCGGAAAAGCACGCCCGCTCCATCGCCGCGACCTGCGGCACATCCGCCGCGGTCATGGCCCGAATGTTCCAGTTCATTTCGCCGCATACCAGCTTTCTCCGATCTTGGCCTCGGCCAGCAGCGGCACCTTCAGCGTCATCACGTGCTCCATCTGCTCCGCTACGAGCTTTCGCACCGTCTCGGCCTCCTCCACCGGACACTCGACGATCAGCTCGTCGTGTACCTGCAAAATGAGCCGCGCGCGCAGCTTTGCTTGACGCAGCGCCGTGTCGACATGGAGCATCGCCAGCTTGATGATGTCCGCCGCCGTGCCCTGGATCGGCGTGTTGAGCGCCACACGCTCGCCGAACGAACGGATGTTGAAATTGCTGCTCTTCAGCTCCGGCAGATCGCGCCGCCGGCCGAAGAGCGTCGTCACATAGCCGTCCTCCTTCGCCTTTGCGACAATGTCGTGCATATACGCGCGCACACCGGAATAATTTGCAAGATACGACTCGATATACGCCTTGGCCTCCTTGCGCGTCACGCCGATGTCCTCGGCGAGGGAAAATTCCGAAATGCCGTAGACAATGCCGAAATTGACGGCCTTCGCGTGCCGCCGCTGGAGCGGCGTGACCTGCTCCGGCTCCACGCCGAAGACCTGCGCCGCCGTCGCCGTGTGGACGTCCATCCCGCTCCGGAACGCCTCCTGCATCCGCGCGTCATCCGCAATGTGCGCGAGCACGCGCAGCTCGATCTGGCTGTAATCCGCGTCGACAAAGACGCAGCCGTCCGCCGGGACGAACATCCGGCGGATCTCACTGCCAAGCTCCGTCCGCACAGGGATATTCTGCAAATTCGGCTCCGTGGACGAGAGACGCCCCGTCGCCGTCACCATGTTCTGGAACGTCGTGTGGATGCGCCCGTCGTCCGCGATCTCCTTCACAAGGCCGTCGGCATACGTCGATTTCAGCTTGGCCAGCATCCGATAGTCCAGAATGGCCTGCACGATCGGATGCTTGTTTTTCAGCTTTTCGAGCACCTCCGCGTTCGTGGAATAGCCGCTTTTCGTCTTCTTCATCGCAGGCAGTCCCAGCTTTTCAAACAGCAGCTCCCCGAGCTGCTTCGGCGAGTTGATGTTGAACTCCCCGCCCGCATAGCCGAAAATCAGCTCCTGGCAGGCCGCGACCCGCTCCGAGAGCATATTGCCGAACGCGACCAGCGCCAGCTGGTCGACGAGCACGCCCGCCGTCTCCATCCGCGCCAGCACCGCGCAGAGCGGCAGCTCCATGTCATAATACAGCTCCTGCATCCCCTGTGCTTCCAGCTTCGCGGGCAGCACCGCATAGAGCGCCGCGACCGCCGCCGTCCGCGCGAACAGATTCGCCGTAACCGCCGCCTCGCCCAGTTCCTTTTCGTCCGCGAGGCCGATCTGACTGCCGCAGTACTGCACGAACATCCGGTCGACCGTATAGCTTCCCTGCGTCGCATCGAGCAGATAGCCCGCTAGCGCTGTGTCAAAGCAGAAGCCCTCGATGGGCAGATCCTGCCCCAGCAGGAACCGCATCGTCTCCTTGACGTCGTGCGTCACCTTCCGGATGTTCCCCGCGCAGAGCCCGCGCAGGAACGCCTCATATCCCTCGCCAAGCGCCTTCCGGGAAAAAAGCCAGGCCGTATCTCCACCATCCATGACCGCCACGGACGAATGATCGGCAGAAAACAGCACGAACACCCGTTCCTTTTCCGCAAACTGCGCCAAAAGTGCCGCCGCCCGTGCCGCGTCCGTCACGATCTCAGACTGGCACTCGCCCTCATAGACCTCCGGCTCCGCCGGCTTCGGCGGATGGAGATGATAGCGCGCTGCAAGGCGCGAAAATTCGAGCTTCTGGAACAGCGCCCACAGCGCATCGTTGTCCGCCTCGCGCACGAGGCAGTCCTCGGGCCGGAAGTCGACCGGCGCCTCGCAGCGGATCGTCGCAAGATCGTAGGAGAGGTAGGCGTTTTCGCGCCCGGCCTCGAGCTTTTTGCGCACCGAGTCCTTCAATTCGTCCAGATGCGCATACACGCCGTCCAGCGTGCCATACTGCACGAGCAGCTGCGTCGCCGTCTTCGGGCCGACGCCCGCCACGCCCGGAATGTTGTCCGAGCTGTCGCCCATCAGGCTCTTGAGGTCGATCATCCGGATCGGCGCGAAGCCATACACCGCCTCGAAGACCTCCGGCGTATACAGCGTCGTGTTCGTCTGCCCGCCGCGGGTCACGACGAGCTTGACCGACACGTGCTCCGCCACGAGCTGCAAACTGTCGCGGTCGCCCGTGACGATCACGCAGTCCCAGTCCGACGCGGCGCAGATCCTGCCCGCCGTGCCGAGGATGTCGTCGGCCTCCCAGCCCTCACACTCGAAGATCGGGATGTTCATCGCGCGCAGCACATCCTTCATCAGCGGCATCTGCTGCGCCAGTTCCTCCGGCATCGCGTGCCGCGTAGCCTTATAGCCCTCATATTGCAGATGGCGGAACGTCGGCGCCTTGAGGTCAAACGCCACGGCCAGCGCATCCGGCTGTTCCTCGTTCCGTAGCTTTTCCAGAATGTTCAAAAATCCAAAAATCGCATTGGTATACAGCCCCTCGCGGGTCGTCAGCAGCCGCACGCCGTAAAATGCGCGGTTGATGATGCTGTTCCCGTCCAAAATCATCAGCTTCATGACAAAAGCTCCTTCTTTGTTATCGTGAACAGTTTACCACAAATTCGCCTTGCTTGCAATGCCGGGCGCCCGTAAAATCACGCCTGCTGCGAACTTCGCGCCGCCCTGCTGGTCGTTCGCAGGGGATGTATGGCGAGGAAACCGGAATTGACCAGCAGAATCGTTGCAGCCCATGAAAGTGGAAACGCATGATACAGCATCGGGAGTGCGGGGTTTGCCTGAAATACCGTGCAGATCCAGAGGATACGGAAGGCGCAGGTTCCGATCATGGTGCTTATCGCAGGGTAGAGTGCATGACCGCTGCCGCGCAGGACGCCCGCTGGGATCTCATACAGATTGCAGACCGGCTCGAGGATTTTGCCATCATGGCCATGGTCAAGCGCGGGATGGGCGTCGGCATCCTGCCGGATGTGATCCTGCGGCGCATCCCCTACCGGCTTGAGGTCCGCCCGCTGAAAGAGCCGTATTACCGTTCCATCGGGCTGGCGATGAAGCACGCGGCGCATCTAACGCCCGCCGCCCGCAAATTCATCGACTATCTGCTATTCCGTGAAGCTGATCGTTCATAACGCGCGATCAAAAATGAGCCTGCACCTGAGAACCTCTCAGGTGCAGGCTATTGTCGCTTCTGATACTCCCCTTATTCCCGTTCGCCGCTGAGCGCCGCGAGCGGGTCGACGAACTCGCCGTCCACCACTACGCCGAGGTGCAGATGCGGCCCCGTGGCCCAGCCGGTCGCGCCCACGAGCGCGACCGCCTGTCCCTGCACGACCGTGTCGCCGGGGCTGACCAGAAATGCACGCAGATGGGCGTACTGCGTCTGGACGCCGTCCGCGTGGCCCAGCGTCAGGACGTAGCCGTAGGCCTCGTTGTAGCTGCAATCGAGGACGGTTCCATCCGCGACGGCCAGCACGTTCTCCCCGCCCTCCGCGGCCAGATCGATGCCGGAATGGAATTGTTCCGTTTTGGTCAGCGGATGCACGCGCATCCCATAGGGATCTGTCACCGCAGCGTCCGCATTCTCCAACGGCCAGACATATTTCGGCGCTTCCGCCGCCGCGAGCGGCACGATCTCCGCCTCGATGTAGCGGATGTCCGGCTCCGCCGAAGCCTGCACGGCTGGAACGGCTTCGACATTTTGCACGGTTGGCTGTGCCGTCCGGATCGGGGCCGTTGCCTGTGTCGCAAAAACGCTTGCAGACAGTGTGAACAGCACCGCCGCGCAGATCCCGGCCCAGGCCGGAACGCGCCGGTATTGCAGGATCGCGCGGATGCGCTCCTCCGCGCAGCTGCGTGCAAAGGCGCTGCAAAGCGGCGCGGGCACAGGCCGCCGCTGCGCCATATCGAGCAGCGTCAGCGCATACGCCTTTTTGCACACCGGCCCGAGCGCGCGCAGAACCGCCTCGTCACAGGCCAGCTCCATATCGCGGCCTGCCAGCACCGTCATGAGCCAGACCAGCGGATGCCACCAGTACAGGCAGAGGCAGACCGCAAACAGGGTCTTCCGCAGGCAGTCCTTCCGCCGGATGTGCGCCAGTTCGTGCGCTAACACCAGTTGAAACTGCGCCGTCCCAGTTTCCAGATCTTCTGGGAGCAGCACCGTCGGCCGGAGCACGCCGAACGTCAGCGGCGCGCGGCGGTTCGCCGTGCGGCAGATGCGCGGATCGCGCGCAAAGTGGAACCGATCCAGCAGCGCATCCACAGACGGCTGCGGCGCGAGGCGCGTTCCGCGAAGCCGGCGCACCATCACCGCGTATCCAAGGATAAAATACGCCGCGAGCAGCGCCATCCCGACCGACCAGATCAGCAAAATGGGGTTGACCGCTCCGGCCTTTTCCGTCTGCACCGTCGCTGTTTCCACGGCCTGCGTCAGGGCCGGGAACGGGATGGCCGCGCCTGTGCTTCCGGTCTGCGCAGCTTCCGCGCCGCGCAGCAGATTCCAGACGCTCCAGCGCGTCGGGATCTCGATCGGCAGCAGTAACCGCACCGCCGCCGCGCACCAGAGCGCCGGGAACAGCCGCCGCGGCAGATGCTTTTTCAGGAGCAGCCGCAGCGCGAGGACGAGCAGGATCATCGCGCTCCCGCCGAGCATGGCCGCCTGCATCCCCTTCATGCCTCGTATTCCTCCACCAGCGCGCGCAGCCGCGCGGCCTCTTCCTTCGAGAGCGGACGATCCGACAGGATCGACGCAAACAGCAGCTCCGCCGAACCGCCGAACACCTTGTCCAGCAGCGAATCGGCCTCCTCCTTCTGCGCCTGTGCCTTGGTGATGGCAGCATGGCAGACGAAATTCGGCTCCCGCCGCTCGATCGCGCCCTTGTCGATACACTTCTTGAGAACGGTGTACGTTGTGTTCTTGTTCCAGCCGATGGACTCCGCCAGCCGCAGCGAGACCTCCTTCGCCGTCAGGTCATTCTCCCGCCAGAGCACCTCCATGACCTTCCATTCCGAATCAAACAGCTTCATGGTCTTCCTCCTGCCTGTTGTTGGTTTCAGACTATCACATTCGTCCAAATCTGTCAAGAGCGCTTGACTTTTCCAGACGATTGTGGTAGTCTCATTGTAGACGATTGCAATAGTCTGTCGTAGAAAGGAGGTTCCCGTCCCAGCAAACATACACAAACGACCAACCGGCGCGCTGTATGCGCATACAGCGCGCCTCTTTCCAATGACTCTGATTGGAGGTATTTATGAACAAATTCCGGCCCTTCTTTGCCGTTTTTCTGCTGCTCGCGCTGCTCTGCGGCTGTGCCGCGCCGCACGAGGTGACGACCGTTTCCCTGCCTGACGCGCAGCCCACTACAACACTGGACAGCGCTTCCACCGCCGCACCAGTTGAATCCACCGGCGGCGAATTTCACTATGAATATCAGACGCTTCCGCTGCCCGCGCCGCTCCTGTCGGCGACGGCTCTGACCGTTCTGGGCGACGCGATCCTTGTCGGCGGCTTCACCGAGGAGGGACTCGCGCTGGCTCGGATGCCGCTCGACGGCGAGGCCGAGGCGCTGCCGCTGCCGGACGGTGCGGAATATCTTTATGCACTTGGTTTGGATGGCGAAGGAGGCTTCTGGCTGCTGAGCGGGAGTCTGCCGGGCGCTTACGCGGATGGACATGGTGCCGTCCACTTCTCCGAGTCCACAACCATCGGCAAGCTCGCCCTCACGCACTACGACAGCGCCGGGGCGATGCAGGAGACGATCCTGCTGCAAACGATCTACGCCGAGAACGGCGCGCGCTTTTCACAGCTCCGCACGACGGAGCACGGCTTCCTGCTGCTCAGCCCCTCGCTGCTCGTGCTGCTGGACAAGACCGGCGCGGAGATCGCACGGCAGACCGCCGAGACGGACGACGGCTGGGCCTACGAGGCGATGGCCGTCTCCGGCGGGACGCTCTGCGTCCTGACGCGCGACCGCTACGGTGCGACCCCGCTGCCGGAACTGCGCCGCTTCGCACCCGAGACGCTTGCGCCCACAGATACGCTGCCTTGCGAAACAAATCTCACCGGTCTCGGCCTCGCCGCGGATGGCCGCCTGCTCTGCGGCAGCAGCAAGAGCATTGACGCCGAGACGGCGGAGCTGACCGCCGCGGAAGTCCTCGTCAGCTGGCAGGAACAGGGCCTGAAGAACACGGCCAGCCAGCTGTTCCAGACCGACTTTGGCTTCACACTCTACGCGCCGGACGACACGGAGCTGGCCATCCTGCGCCGCGTGCCCGGCCCGGCGCCTGAAAAAACAGTGCTCACGCTTGCGATCGCCGCCGGAGACGCCATGATGCCGCAATTCACCACGATGATCGAGGATTTCAACCGGAGCCAGGGCAAATTCCGTGTCGATTACGAGATCTACTCCGATTCCAATTATACCGATTACGCGCCCGCCGACCAGCTCCGCACACAGATCACCGCCGGTCAGGCCCCCGATCTCTACGCTTTTTATATGGCCGGATACAACGCCCCACCGTTCGCGGCGGAGGACGTCGGAGCCGACCTGCTGCCGCTGCTGGGCAGCGAATTCACAGCCGACAGCCTCCTGCCGAATCTCTATGACCTGCTGACCGAGGACGGGCAGCTCTATCAGCTGCCGCTGACCGTCGAGGTCGACACGCTGATCGGCCCGGCGAGCCTGTTCCCGGAGCAGGGTGTGACGCTCGCGGATCTGGAGGCAGCAAAGCGGCAGATGCCGGAGGGCTGGGTGCCGCTCGACTCTTGGAACACGCCGGGCAACCTCTTCGCGCTCTGCGCGGCCTACTGCCTCGGGGCGCATGTGGACAAAGCCTCTGCGGCGTGCGAGTTTGAGACGCAGAGCTTCTGTGATCTCCTTGCCTGGTGCCGCGCGTGGGGCGGCGACGGCTCGACACCCGCCGAGCGGGAGCGCACGCTCGTCACGCTCTCGTGGACGAACTCCATCGGCCAGCTGGCCGGGCGCAGTAAGAGCGCCGAGGAATACTGGTTCGGCACGCCGGAATATACCTACATCGGCTATCCGACGGCGGACGGCTCGGTTGGAAGCGGCTATCGCGTCCTCTCGTCCCTCGGCGTCAGCCCGCAGTGCCGCGATCTGGACGGGGCGAAGGCGTTTCTGACGTTCTGCTTCTCGTATCTGCAGGAGGACATGCTCCCGGCGAATGCTGAGCTTCTGCGCTCGGAACTGGAGGCGTATCGCGCCGGGGAACGGACGGACTGGCGCGGAAACGTTCAGGAACTCAGTCAGACGGACGCAGACCAATTCTGCGCGCTGCTGGACGAGACCACGGTGCTGGAAGGACTCGATCCGGCGCTGGAGGAAATTTTGCAGGAGGAGGCCGCAGTCTATTTCGCGGGCGGCTGCTCCGTGGGACAGGCCGCGGAACACATCCAGTCCCGCGCGAGCTTATATTTACAAGAGCAGTATCAATGAGCCTGGATTTCTGATGCTTGTGCACCGAATCTGAAAAACCAGCGTTGAAGTGACAGCAGATCACTTCAACGCTGGTTCTTTCTTTAGAAATTACCTGTTTTTCCCGCCAGAGCGGCAAAACGGTCCGAATGATTGCCTCAAACTTGTCCGCCTGCCAGGCGCTGCGGCCGATGAACAATCCGTCGATGTTCTCGCGCTGGATCAGTTCCGGCGCATTCTCCGGATTCACGCTCCCGCCATAGAGCAGCGGGATGCGGCTGCCGACTTCTTCGCCGTACAGTTCGATGAGCGTCGCGCGCATCACGCCGTGCTTTTCCTCGGCGTATTCCTTCGTCGCGGGCACGCCGTTTACGCCGATCGCCCAGACCGGCTCATACGCGATCCAGACCTTCGCCGCGTCCTCGGCGCGCACGCCGTGCAGACCAATCTTGATCTGCGTCCGCAGTACCTCGTCCGAGAGTCCCAGCGCCTTCTGCTCGCCTGTTTCACCGATGCAGAGCAGCGGCGTCAGCCCGTTTCTCAGCGCACAGAGGACCTTCTTGTTCTCCATTTCGTCCGTCTCGCCCAGCACATGCCGTCGCTCGGAATGGCCGATCATGACCAGCTCCATCCCGACTTCCTTCAGCATCACCGGCGAGATCTCCCCGCTGAACTGGCCTTCCTGTTCCCAGCCCATGTTCTGCGCGCCGAGGTGGATCTGCTCCGGCGTCACGGTCTGCCACGCACGCTCCAGCGTCGTGAACGATGGGATCACGAACAGCTCCAGCTCCTCGCGGGAGATGTCCGCCGTCCGGTCGCGCAAGCCGGACAGGAACTCCACCGTCTGCGCGATGGTCTTATACATCTTGGTGTTTGTGCCAAGATAGAGCTTGCTCTGCTTCTTCATCTCAGCGTGCCTCATCGTATGCGTGATAGCGGGCCACCTTTGGCGCGGACGCACAGTTCGGATCAAAGCGCAGGCTCAGGAACGTCTTGAGCAGTTCCTCCGCCAGCTTGCTGCCAATCGTGAACGCGCCCATGCAGGCGATGTTCGCATTGTTGCTGAGCACAGACCGCTGCGCGGAATACACATCCGTCAGCAGCGCCGCATACGCGCCCTTGACCTTGTTCGCCGCAATGCTCATGCCAAGCCCCGTGCCGCAGACCAGCACGCCCCGGTCGCCCTTCCCGGCTGCCACAGCCTCCGCCGCACCGGATGAACCTGTCAAAGCCGAACCGCTTCCAGAGCCAGAACCGGAGATCGAATACGACAGCTTCCATCAAAACTACATGCGCGCCGCGGATGGATTTTTCCGCCCGAATAAGCCGCTCACGCGCGCACAGGCTGCCGTCCTGCTCAACCGCGCGCTTGGCCGTCTTCCGGATGCGGAAGCCGCGGAAAGCTGCCCCGCTTCCCTCCTGCTCGACGTGCCGGAGGATCGTGCGGATTAGAAGGAGCATAAATTTCGGATGAAACGCCTTTCTTTCCTACTGCTCCTGCTTGCGCTGACGCTCTGCGCGTGCCGCGCACAGGAATCGCCTGCTCCCTTGCCCGATGCGCCCGCAGCGTCACCCTCCGACCAGACACCCATTCCGTTGACGCCTGATCCCACGCCAGACGCGCCAGCGGAACCCACCGTGGATACACCGGAGGACGGCGTCCATCTACAGGACGGCACGGCGTATGATGATCAGAACGGCGCGCCCGTCACCGGTTCCGGCCTGACGGAGCTGGACGGCGCATGGTATGTTTTCCAGCCGGACGGGAGCCTCTTCCCCTTCGTCCACGGCCTGAATGACTGCAACGGGATTCTGTACTACCACACCGGCGAGGACGGCTTTGCGCTCAATACACCGGATGCCGGACTGTACGACGACGGCGAAGCGCTCTATTTTGTGCAGGATGACCGGTCGCTGCTCCAAAACGGGAACGAGGGTTATCTCACCTTCGGCGCAGACGGCCGCTATACCAGCGGAAGCGCGGAGCTGGACGAGGGCATCTGGCAGCTGCTTCAGGACAGTACCCCGGACACCGGCGCGGACAGCGCAGCGCGGCTGGAGGCCGTGTTTGACTACATCCGCGACAATTTCAAGTATCTTTCCATGGCGCATTACGACGTCGGCACGACCGACTGGGCACAGGAAGCGGCAGAAGCCTTTTTGCAGCAGCGCAAGGGCAACTGCTATTGCTTCGCCGCGACGTTCATGTACTGCGCGCAGCGGCTCGGCTATCAGGCTATGTCGTCGCGGGGCATGAATCGCGCCCGGACAACGACCATGCCTGGACGATGATCGACGAGGCCGACGGGACATATCTGTACGACGTACAGCTGGAATAAGCGTATCTGTACCAGTTCGGTAAGGGCGAGATCGATGCGTTCCGTATGCCGGACGACGGCGGCAGCGTCTACCGCGGCTTCCGCTATTACTTCCCGGAATAAACGACAAGCGCCGCCGCGCTGCGGCGGCGCAAGTTTTAAGAGGGATCTGCAACGAATTTTTCTTCCCCCATCTTTCTGTTTGCGTTTCTGCCGCTGGTGCTGGCGGCATATCACCTGCTGCGGCCCATGCGCGCAAAAAACGCGCTGCTCATCGCGGCAGGTCTGATTTTCTATGCCTTTGGCGACCTGCGCCATCTTCCGCTGCTGCTTGCCTCCTGCGTGCTGCACTATTTTTCCGGTGTCTTCCTGCTCACGCGGAAAAAAGGACGGAAAGCCGTGCTGGCCGCCTGCATCACGGTCGACCTTTCGGTGCTGGCCGCGTATAAATCCTTCGGCACGCTGCCGCTCGGCATTTCGTTCTACACCTTTCAGGCAATCAGCTACGTTGTCGACGTCTACCGCAGCCCCGAACACGGCACGCGCAGCTTCCGCCAGCTGCTGCAATATCTCACGTTTTTCCCGCAGCTCGTCTCCGGGCCGCTCATGAAATTCTCCGATGTTCGAGAATCCCTTGATGCGCGCACCGCCAGCTGGGACGGCGCGTTCGACGGCGTCTGCCGCTTCGTCTGCGGACTGGCGAAAAAACTGCTGCTTGCCGCTGCGGCAGCGGAGCTGGCAAACGCGGTGTATGTGCCCAGAGCGGCTTTGACGCGCT
>ENA-UEQN01002586-UEQN01002586.1-human-gut-metagenome-genome-assembly--contig:-NODE-2586-length-12360-cov-130.275584_pt1 | contig 12360 bp, 10 predicted proteins | sample MGYA00242940_ERZ507944 | MGnify/ENA primary metagenome ERZ507944 (study PRJEB26167, sample SAMN06115449) | human gut metagenome | host: Homo sapiens | place: China:Fujian | collected 2015-08-20... | reverse complement strand
GTTTCGTTTTGCCGGCCGTTTTTCGTACCTTTGCGGCGGAAAGATGCACGTTATGAAAAAAGGAATACTCTACGCCGTGCTGGCCTCGGTATTGTGGGCGATTGTCAATCCGTTCATCAAGCAGGGGTTGAGCTACGATTTCTCGCCGATGAATTTCGCGGGCCTGCGCTTCACCGTTGTCGGAATCATTCTCTTCGCCTACACCTGGCATCGCGGCATGTGGCGCGAGATCATGCAGCACCGGCGGCTTTTCGGCAACCTGATCCTGATCAATATGTTCATGGGCTATACGGCCTTCTATTTCGGAGTCGATTTCGTCAGCGGGGCCATCAGCTCGATCGTCATGGGCCTCACGCCGCTGATCAACGTGCTGCTGGCGCACCTCGTGGCCAGCAACGACCGCCTGAACCGTTACAAGGTCGTGAGTCTTGCGGTGAGCCTCGCGGGACTGCTGCTGATCGTCGGCACGGGCAGCGACGGTTCGCCGCTCGACTGGCGCGGCATCGGGGGTATCGTCCTGCTGCTGGCCTGCATCCTGTTTCAGGGCTATTCCGCGATTTCGGTTTCGGAGGACAAGGGCAAGGTCGATCCGATCTTCCTGAATGCCGTGCAGATGTTTTTCGGCGGCCTGCTGATTTACGGCGTGGGCATCGCGGCGGAGGGTTTCCACCCCTTCTGGGCCAAGCCCGTCGGGTTTTATGCGAGTCTCGGCGTGCTGGTCTTCATCTCGGTCTTCGCCTTCAGTTTCTGGTTCATGGCCCTGCGCACCGAGGGCACGAAGGTCAGCGACATCAATATGTGCCGTTTGATCAATCCTGTCCTGGGAGCCGTGCTGAGCTGGATCATGCTGCCCGGCGAATACCCCGATTTTAGCACCGTGGCGGGCATGGCGGTCATCGTCAGTTCGCTGGTCATCTACTTCCGGGGCGAGACGATCGTGCAACGGTGGCGGCTGCGCCGGCATTGACGCAAAACGGACCGTCCCCCGAAAGGAACGGTCCGTTTTCTTTGAGGCTGCGGCGGTTATTTCTCCTTGCCGCATTTGCGGTTCAATGCTTTCCATATGCCGGCCGGCAGGGCCGTGCAGGGGAGCGGTGTTTCCGGCGGGCTTACGGCATCCATTCCAGAATGCCCTCGACGGGGTTCGCCGCACGCCATGCTTCGAACTCGGCATAGGTGCGCACGCCGTCGCGAAGGACCGCCTGGTAGTATTCGATGCCCATGATCTTCACCTCGTCGGGCGTGTCGTACTTGATTTGCAGGACGGCGCGGCGCGTCTCGTCGGTCAGTACGGCGCTAATTCGGTCGGCCACGCGTTCGAAATAGCCGTCCCAGGCCGAGCCGCGGGGCATGTGGATCATGTCGATCTGCCAGAGCCGTTCGTCGGCGTCGGCATACCACGCATGCCATTCGAGACACTGGTCCTGCGCGTCGAGCAGGTTTCCGTACTCGATGCGACGGATGCGGGGATTTTCGGCCAGCCGGGCCATGGCGGCGAAGCTGTCGGCCACGCGGAGCGGTGAGGAGTAGATGTGAAAGTCGATGTCGCGGTGCTTCATCAGCAGACCCGTGCGGAGCGAGCCTACGAGGTTCGCTTCGGCGCCCACCGAGCGCCAGATGGCCTCCAGATCGGTGTCGCGGATGACCTCGCGGGCGCGCTGCTGGTTGGCGGCCGCAATTTCGAGGATGTCGTTCATGTCGTGTTTTTTAGGGGTTATAATGGCGGGCGGAGCGGTCCGGCCGCTCCGTCACGTGTGAAATCGGTTTTGTACGGCTATTTGCCGAGCAGGATGCGGGCCTGGGCCACGGCGGCGTCGGTGATTTCCGAGCCGGAGAGCATCTTGGCGATCTCGGTCACGCGCTCCTCGTCGCCCAGGCGCGTGATGTCGGTGCGTCCGCCGCGCTTGTAGACCACGAAGTGCGCCGTGCCCTTCGAAGCGACCTGCGGCAGGTGGGTGATGTCCACCACCTGCATCGAGGCCGAGAGCGAGGCGATGATTTCGCCCATGGCGTCGGCGATGCGGCCCGAAACGCCCGTGTCGATCTCGTCGAAGATGATCGTCGGCAGCTGCATCCGTTCGGCCAGCAGGGCTTTCAGGGCTAGCATCACGCGCGAAAGCTCGCCGCCTGAGGCGATGCGCTCGACGGGCTGCGGCGTCATTCGCGGATTGGCCGTGAAGAGGAATTGCACGCTGTCGCGGCCCGTGCGTCCCGGCTCTGCGAGGGGTGTCAGGGCGATGCGGAAAACCGTCTCGGGCATGCCCAGCCGGGCGAGGGTCGAGAGGATGTGTTTCTCGAATCCCGCAGCGGCCTTCTCGCGCGTCTTGTGCAGACGGTCGGCCAGCGTCGCGGTCTTTTCGGCGGCTTCCGATAGGGCCGCTTCCGCCTGGGCGATCTCCTCGTCGCTGTGGACGATGGCTGCGAGTTGTGCGGCGCAGCGGTCGCGCAGGGCGATCAGCTCCGCTTCGTCCGCCGCGCGGTGTTTCTGTTGCAGGGCGATCAGCGTGTCGAGCCGTGCCGAGCACTTCGCCAGCCGCTCGGGGTCGGCATCGAGCCGTTCGCATGCGGCGGCGGCCGAACCGTTGATGTCCTTCAGTTCCTCCAGCACCGAGCGCAGCCGTCCGGCATATTCCCCGGCGGCGGGGTAGTGGCTGCGGATATGGTTGAGTTCGTTCTCCGAATTCTTGAGCTGCGCCAGCACCCCGGTCTCGTCGGCGTCGAGGGCGTTGCGCAGGGAGGTCAGCGCCTCGCCGATGCGGTCGGCGTTTTCGAGCACCGCCAGCTCCTCCTCCAGCTCTGCCTGCTCGCCGGGGCGCAGGTTGGCCGAGGTGAGTTCCTCGGTCTGGAACCGGAGCCACTCTTCGTCGCGGCGGCCGTTGGCGGCCTCTTCGCGCAGGGCCGCGAGATGGCGGCGCAGCTCCGTAAGCCGGGCATACTGCGCGGCGTACTGCGTCAGCAGTTCCCCGTTCGCAGCCACGGTGTCGAGCGCCGAGGTCCTGAACTCCTCCGACGAGAGGATCAGGTTCTGGTGCTGCGAGTGGATGTCCAGCAGGCGTGCGCCCAGTTCGCGCAGTTGCGCCAGCTGCACGGGTACGTCGTTGACGAAGGCGCGGCTCTTGCCCGCAGGGGTGATCATGCGCGTCAGGGTCGTTTCGGGGGCATAGTCGAGGTCGTTCTCGGCGAAAAACGCTTCCAGACTGCTTCCCGCGAGGTCGAAGGTCCCCTCCACCGTGCAGTTGCGCGTTGCGTCCTTCATCGCCTGCCCGTCGTTCTTGGCTCCGAGCAGCAGGCCCAGCGCGCCGAGCAGAATGGATTTTCCGGCCCCGGTCTCACCCGTGATGATGTTCAGGTGGGGGTCCAGCTCCATTTCGAGCTTGTCGATGAGCGCGTAGTTTTCGACCGACAGACGGCGTAGCATACCAATTCGGAATTAAGAATTCAAAATTAAGAATTAAAAATGAAAAAACGAAAACCGGGTGCGATTGCGCGCTATTCGGCGAAAAACTCTTCGATACGTTCGGCGATGCGTTCGGCGACTTCGCGCTTCGACAGCAGGGGAAGCTCTTCGCGGCCCGTGCGGTCGATGAAGGTCACCTTGTTCGTGTCGCCGCGGAAGCCGGCTCCGGCGTCGCGCAGCGAGTTGAGGACGATGAAGTCGAAATTCTTCTTTTCGAGTTTGGCTTCGGCGTGCGCCTGTTCGTCGTGGGTTTCCAGGGCGAATCCCACCAGCAGGCGGCCGTCCTTGTGCGCTCCAAGCTCGGCGGCGATGTCGCGCGTGCGGCGCAGGGTGATGCACATGTCGCCGTCGCATTTCTTGATTTTGGTGTCCGAAACCCGGTCGGGGGTGTAGTCGGCCACGGCGGCGCACATCACGGCCCCGTCGGACCCTTCGAAAGCCCGGACCGCGGCGTCGTACATCTCGGCGGCCGAGAGCACGTCCACGCGCTCGACGCCCGCGGGCGTCGGCAGCTCCGTGCGGCCCGTGACAAGCGTCACGCAGGCCCCTCTGTCGGCCAGCTCCCCGGCAATGGCATAGCCCATCTTGCCCGAGGAGTGGTTCGAGATGAACCGCACGGGGTCGATGGCTTCGATCGTGGCTCCTGCCGTGACGATCAGCCGTTTACCTTGCAGGCTCTTTTTTTTTTCACGGAGAAGGCCGCCGACGAATGCGGCGATCGCATCGGGTTCGGCCATGCGGCCCTTGCCCTGAAGACCGCTGGCCAGTTCGCCTTCGCCCGGCTCGACGATGTGCACGCCGCGTCGGGCGAGTGTCCGGAGGTTCTGCTGCGTGGCCTCGTGGGCGTACATGTCCAGGTCCATGGCGGGAGCCACGGCGACCGGGCAACGGGCCGAGAGGTAGGTGGTCAGCAGCAGGTTGTCGGCGATGCCGGAGGCCATTTTGGCCAGGGTGTTGGCCGTGGCGGGGGCGATCAGGTAGCAGTCGGCCCATTCGCCCAACGCCACGTGGGAGTTCCACGCGCCGTTTTCGGGGTCGAAGAACTCCACCAGAATCGGGTTCTTCGAGAGCGTGGCCATCGTCAGGGGCGTGATGAACTGCTTCGCCAGCGGAGTCATCACCACGCGCACGTCGGCGCCGGCCGTCTTCAATAAACGACAAAGCACGGCAGCCTTGTAGGCCGCTATGCTACCCGTGATACCCAGCAGTATGTGGCGTCCCGCCAGCGGGGGACACGTGCCCGGGGATGCCATTGCGTGCGGATTTTAAATCTCCTTCATCACGCCGTCCTTGCCCTCCTTGTAGACCAGCTCGTGGTCGAGGAACTCCTCGGTGGCGATGATCACCGGTTTGGGCAGGCGTTCGTAGTAACGCGAAATCTCGATCTGCTCGCGGTTCTCGAAGGTCTCCTCCATGGTGTCGGTGGGCGACGAGAAATCGGCGAGCTTGCGGTTAAGCTCCGTCTTGAGTTCGGTCGAGATCTGGTTGGCGCGGCGGGCGATGATGTTGATGCTTTTGTAGACGTTGCCCGTCTCCCGGTCCAGATCCACCAGCTTGCGCGTGATGGTGTTGTTGGGAATGTTCTTCTTGATTTCCATCTTATATGTTGTTGTCTTTGTTATTGCGGTCGAGGTAGTCGCGTGCCTGCTGGGCCATGCGGTCGAGGCTCTTGATGTGCGTCGATTCGGGGAACTCCTCCTTGAACGAGAGGTAGGAGTCGAGCATCGACAGGTAGCGGTCGGTCTGCTTTTCGGAGATCGAGTTGCTGGCCAGGCGGTAGCCCGAATCGACGATCAGGTACATGATCTCTTCGCGGCGCTTGCTCTCGGGGTATTGTTTCAGCGCGTTCTTGAACGCCACGATCGCCGATTTGTATTTGCCCGTCTTATAATAGGTGTAGGCGTTCAGGTAAGCTTTCTCGTGGAGCCGTTCGGTCAGCTCGGTGTTGATCTTGCGGAAGTTCTCGACGCGGTCGCTCTGCGGATAGCGCGACATGAATTCGTTGATGGCGATCAGCGCGTGCCCGGTCATCGTCTGGTCGCGCGAGGGACCCGGCGAGAGGTAGTAGAAGCAGAGCGCGTACATGCCCTCGGCGTCTTCGATGAAGGCGCTGCGGCCGAATTTGCGGCGGAAGTCGTCCAGCAGGGTCGAAGCCGTGTCGAAATCGCGGTTCTTGTACTTGCAGCGGGCGTTGAAGAACGAGATGCTGTCTTCGCGCGACGAGCCCGTGTAGTAGTGCTGCACGCCTTCGAAAAGGGTCGAGGCGCGCTGCCATTTCTCCTTCTGGTAGTACTCCAGCGCCTTGCTGTAAATCAGTTCGGGCTGCCCGCTTTTCAGAAGGGCGTTCATCCCGGAGCATCCTCCGAGGATGATCGCAACCGCCACTCCGCAAAGGGCGTATAAAAAAGTCTGCTTCATTTATGAATCTTTTACGGCGCTTTATCACGCAAAGTTACGCATAAATTAACGATTTGCAAAAAAAAATATTGCTCGCGGAGGCTGCGAAGATGCCGTGCGGGGCGTTTTTTCCGGCGGCGCGTGAAAAAGCCCCTGCCGGGGCGGGGGCTTGAGGGCGGGGCGAAGGTGCCGGAACGATGTTTCGGGGTGTGGATAAATGCCCGATTTGCAGCTTGTTGCGGTGTGGTGCGCCGTGCCGGGACGTTTTCGGCGACGGTGTCAGAAGAAAAATCCCAGGGACCCGCCGTAGACGATGTCGTGGGGCACTTTGACGCGCCGGGCGATTCCTTCGGAGGTGAAATCGTGCCAGACGCGCGAACGCGGGTAGCCCGAGATGCGGAAGTCGATGAAGAATTTGCGGATGTTGAAGCCCAGTCCGCCCATGACGCCCACGTCGCCGTTGTTGAAGCGGACCTTGAGCAGCTGCGGGACGCTGCTCCGCTCGGATTCCGTGACGCGGAACAGCGCGCCGCCGAACAGGCGCAGCACGCCGAACTGGAAGCCCAGCTGGACGGGGATTTCGAACCGCTCGGTGCGCAGCGCGATGCGGCGGCTCCCGGAGTTCTCGGCCAGCACGTTGTAATTGACGAAGGCGTAGTTCAGTTCCGATTGCAGGTGGAGGTGTTTCGAAAGGTTGAGCCGCAGGACGAAGCCCACGTCGTAACCGGCCCGGACGGCGCCGGGCGTGAAGCGGGTGTCGCCGATGCGGGTCGGGACGAACGAGTAGTCGGCGAAGTTGACGCCGCCGCGTACGCCGACCATCAGGCGTTGGGCGGAGGCCGCGCCGGAGAAGACGAGCGCGGCGAGGAGGGTGAAGACCAGGTGTTTCATAAGACGTTGATGTTTAGGACGGGATCACATCAGGGGTGACACGAGCCGGAGCACGTCGCCCAGCGTCCGGCGCCACAGCGGCGGCCTCCATTCGGCGCGCGTGATGCGGCGGCACGAGGCGAGGTCGTCGTCGAAGGTCGCCGCCAGCTGCCGGACCGTCTCGCGGTCGCGGATGAAGGCCGTGACTTCGAGGTTGTCCGTCAGACTGCGGTAGTCCATGTTCGCGGTTCCGACCGACGCCAGCGTGTCGTCGACGATCACCAGTTTGGCGTGCAGGAATCCGTTGTCGTAGCGGTAGAGTTCGACTCCGGCGTCGAGCAGGTCCGCGACGTAGGAGTCGGACACGAGGTCCGAGAACGGCGAGTCGCTGCACGTCGGGATCATCACTTCGACCCGGATGCCGCCCCGCGCCGCAAGGCGCAGCGCGTCGAGGATCAGCGTCGGGGGCAGGAAGTAGGGTGAGCAGATGCGCACCCGCTGTCTGGCCCGGACGACGGCCGCTGCGAAAGCCTCGGCGATGGTCAGCCGCGAGGGGCCCTCTTCGGACCAGGCCAGCTGGATCGGCAGGCGCTGCCGGATGCCGTGCGGGGCGACGTAACGGCGCAGGTCGAGACATTCGTCCGTGACCCGCGCCCAGTCGGCGATGAAGAGCCGCTGCAAGTCCTTCACGGCGTCGCCCCGGCAGTCGCAGGACTCTGCCGTCGGGACCGCGCGGCGGTATCCGGCCAGCACGTAAAGCAGCGTGCCGGCGACGGGAAGCAGGAAGACCAGCGCCAGCCAGGCGGCCGCCGAGGCCGGTATCCGTTGGCGGCGCGTGATGACGGCGGCCGCGCCGAGCGTCCACAGCAGATGAAGCGTAAGGGCAATGTACATACCCCGCACGGCGGGCACGATCCGTGCCACGGGGCGCGAAAAAAGATTTGGAAATATGGATTTTACTTCCTATCTTTGTCTATGCAATAGCAACGGGGTTCTGGCCTTTTCGGGTCAGGATTCTTATTTTTTACGTTTTATTCGGTTTTTGGAATTTCCGGCTTCCGGCGGGAGATTCCGGAGAGTTATTGGATTATGGCACAAGAGATTATTTATCTGACAGCGGAGGGCTACAAGAAAATCAAGGACGAACTCGAGCACATGCGTTCCGTCGAGCGTCCGGCGATTTCGGCGGCGATCGCCGAAGCGCGCGACAAGGGCGACCTTTCGGAGAATGCGGAGTACGATGCCGCCCGTGAGGCACAGGGGCTGCTGGAGATGCGTATCGCCAAACTGGAGGATACGATGGCCAACGCCCGCGTGATCGACGAGTCGAAGATCGACAAGAGCAAAGTGCAGATTTTGAGCAAGGTGACGCTTCTGAACCACAACAATCAGAAGCAGATGACCTACACGATCGTCGCCGAGCACGAGGCGAATCTGCGCGAAGGCAAACTGGCGATCGGCACGCCTATCGCGAAGGCGCTGCTGGGCCGCAAGAAGGGCGACCGTGTGGACGTGGAGGTTCCGGCCGGCACGATCCATTTCGAGATCCTCGACATCAGCATTTGAACCGCCCGGCTTTTTCCGGGGGTGTCCGCTTCCCCCGGGGAGTGCCGGACAGGACATACACCCTCATTTGTAGGTATTTTTGCAGGGGCCGCTTGTCGCGGTCCCTTTTTTTCGTATCTTCGCCACCGTGAAGACAATGCACCTCCGCCTCAAACAATGCCTCGCGGCCTTTATGCTGGCCGTTCTGCTCGCAGCCCATGCGGGTCAGAAGGTGCATATCTATTTGGAGGACCATGCCCATTTCGCGGCTTTCAGCGGCGATCTGGTTCCCGACAACGGCGCTGCCGAACAGGTCGTCGAATTCTGTGTCGTCGACGATTTCTATTTCTTCCCCTACCTGGCCGAGACCCAGCCTCCGCATGAATTCTACGCCGAGGTGCTGGCCGTGCTGCAACCCGAAGCCACGCGCTGCAAATGTGCGGTCGAGGTCCGGCGTTTCTCCCTGCGGGCGCCTCCGGCGGCGTAATTGCGTTTCGTAATATCGGCATGTCCGGCTGCATCGCGACAACTGCGGCGACAGGCGAGGGCCGACGATTTATCGTTTGCCGAGCCGTCAAAGCGGAAGCGGCGTGTGTTTTTACGCCGTAAGTCCCTTCCGAGGAGGGGATTCAGGGGTGGACCGGATTTGTAAACGCGGCCGGAAGCCGCAATCATCCGCATGCCGGAGCGGACTTACTTTCACCATTATTCAATACTTTCGTATGAAACGATATATTTTGTTGGCGCTGTCCGTGTGCCAGAGCCTTGTCGTGCTCGCGGCCGAAGCGCCGCGCAAAAGCACGGACGCGAATCTTTTCGGCCACGTCGTGGACCGTGAAACCCATGAACACATTCCCTACGCCTCGGTGGCCGTCGTCGGCACGGCTTTCGGTACGACGACCGACGCTTCGGGCCACTATTTCCTGAAAAACCTCCCTGTCGGCGAACTGACGCTCGAAGTCCGTGCGCTGGGCTATGCCTCCGGTCGGATGACCGTCGCTCTCGAACGGGGCGAGACCCGGGAACTCAACTTCGAGGTGGCGCAGAGCGGCATTTCGATGGACGAAGTGGTCGTCTCGGCCAGCCGTTCGGAGACGCTGCGGCGCGAAGCTCCGGCGCTGGTGAGCGTGCTGGACGCCGGCCTGTTCGAACGGGCCAACGCCTCGTGCCTGGCCCAGGGCCTTTCGTTCCAGCCCGGGGTGCGCGTCGAGGACGACTGCCAGAACTGCGGCTTCACGCAGGTCCGCATCAACGGTCTCGACGGCCACTATTCGCAGATTCTGGTCGACTCGCATCCGGTTTTCTCCTCCCTGACGGGTGTCTACGGGCTGGAGCAGATTCCGGCCAATATGATCGAGCGGGTCGAGGTGCTGCGCGGCGGCGGGTCGGCGCTCTACGGCTCGTCGGCCATCGGCGGCACGATCAACATCATCACCCGTGAGCCGACGCGCAGTTCGGCTCAGCTGTCGCATACGCTGACCTCGCTCGGAGGCAGCAACTCCTACGACAACAACACGATGCTCAACGCTTCGATCGTCTCCGAAAGCGGCCGTGCGGGCATCAGCGTCTTCGGCCAGAGCCGCCACCGTTCGGGCTACGACCACGACGGCGACGGATTCACCGAACTGCCCGTCATCAGCAGCCAGTCCGTGGGCATGCGCTCGTTCTTCCGCACGGGGGCCTATTCGCGCATCACGGCGCAGTACCACCACATCGACGAGTACCGCCGGGGCGGCGACCTGCTGAAGCAGCCGCCCCACGAAGCCTTCGTCGCCGAGCAGACCGACCATGCCATCGACGGCGGAAGCCTTTCGTTCGACATCTCGTCGGCCGACCGCAGCAACCACTTCAATGCCTACGCCTCGTTCCAGAACACGGCCCGCAAGAGTTATTACGGCAGCAAGCAGGACCTCGACGCCTACGGCACGACGCACGACCTGACCCTCGCCGCGGGCATGCAGTATGTCCATGCCTTCCGCAAACTGCTCTTCATGCCCTCGGAGCTGACGCTCGGTACGGAGTACAGCTACGACGACCTTTCGGACCGTTCGATCGGTTATGACATCCGCACCGACCAGGCGGTGCACATCGTCGGGGCCTATCTCCAGAACGAATGGAAGACCCGGAAATGGTCGCTGCTCATCGGCGGCCGCCTCGACAAGCACAACCTCGTGGACCATGCGATCTTCAGCCCCCGGGCCAATGTCCGCTTCAATCCTTCGGAGTCGGTCAACCTGCGTGTGAGCTATGCCGGGGGCTACCGCGCCCCGCAGGCCTTCGACGAGGACATGCACATCGCCATCGTGGGCGGCAAGCGGGTCCGCATCCGGCTTGCCGACGATCTGAAGGAGGAACGCTCGCACAGCGTGAGCCTCTCGGCCGACCTCTACCACACTTTCGGCCGGGTGCAGACGAACCTGCTCGTCGAGGGATTCTACACCCGTCTCGACGACGTGTTCGCCCTGCGCGACATCGAGGACACGGCCGACGGCGGCAAAATCAAGGAGCGTTACAACGGTTCGGGCGCCACGGTGAGGGGCCTGAACGCCGAAGGCCGGGCGGTTTTCACCCGCTGGTTCGAGTTGCAGGCGGGCGTGACGTGGCAGCGGAGCCGCTATGTCGAGCCTGAATACTGGAGCGAGGACAAAACGGTGCCTCCCGTGCGCCGGATGTTCCGCACGCCCGATCTGTACGGTTATTTCACGGCGTCGCTGAAGCCCTTGCGCAATTTCACGGCCGACGTGACGGGAACCTGCACGGGCGAGATGCTCGTGCAGCACATGGCCGGATCGGGCGTGGAGCGGGATGTGGCCGTCACGACGCCTGCGTTCTGCGACGTGAACCTGCGTCTGGCCTACGACCTGCGGGTCTACAAGGAGATCACCCTCCAGCTTTACGGCGGCGTGCAGAATCTGTTCAACGCTTACCAGAAGGATTTCGACAAGGGCGTGGACCGCGACTCGGGCTACATTTACGGACCTTCGTTGCCCCGCAGCTGGTTCATCGGCGCGAAGGTCAGCTTCTGATAGACGCTCCTTTCCGGATACGAAAAAGCCGCTCCGAATCGTCGGAGCGGCTTTTGTAAAGGAGTTCCCTGGGTTTTGCGGGACAGGCTTTCCGTATTCCGGTCCGCCACCCACCCCCGGTTTAGAGCGCCTTGATCTCGTGCAGGATGTTGTTCGTCTTGCGGACGGCCTCGGCCGAAGCGGCGAACTTCTCGGCCTCTTCCTTCGTGAGGTCGATCTTCACGATCTTCTCGATGCCCTTGCGGCCGATGATCGCGGGAACGCCGATGCAGATGTCCTTCTGGCCGTACTCGCCGTCGAGGTAGCAGCAGCAGGGAACCATCTTCTTCTGGTCGTTGAGGATAGCCTCGACCATCATCGCTGCGCCTGCGCCGGGAGCGTACCATGCCGAAGTGCCGATGAGTTTGGTCAGCGTGGCTCCGCCGACCATCGTGTTGGCGACGGCCTCTTCGAGTTTTTTCTTCGAAGCGAACTGCGAAACGGGAACGCCGTTGACCGTGGCTTTCGATACGAGCGGAATCATCGTCGTGTCGCCGTGGCCGCCGATGACCATGCCGTCGACATTGTTGATGTTAGCGCCCGTGGCCTTGGCCAGGTAGCACTTGAAGCGGGCCGAGTCCAATGCGCCGCCCATGCCGATGATACGGTTCTTCGGGAGTCCCGAAGCCTTCAGGGCCAGGTAGGTCAGCGTGTCCATCGGGTTGGCAACCACGATGATGATGGCGCGGGGCGAGTACTTGATGACGTTCTCGATCACGCCCTTCATAATGCCGGCGTTCGTGCCGATCAGCTCCTCGCGGGTCATGCCCGGCTTGCGGGGAATGCCCGAGGTGATGACCACCACGTCCGAATTGGCCGTCGTCTTGTAGTCGTTGGTTGCGCCTACGACCTTCGTGTCGAAATCCATCAGCGTCGAGCACTGGTACATGTCCAGCATCTTGCCTTCCGAGAGACCCTCCTTGATGTCGATGAGGACCACTTCGCTCGCCACCTCGCGGCAAGCCATCACGTTTGCACAGGTTGCACCTACGGCGCCTGCACCTACGACAGTAACTTTTGACATAA
>ENA-UEQN01002583-UEQN01002583.1-human-gut-metagenome-genome-assembly--contig:-NODE-2583-length-12370-cov-3.341088_pt1 | contig 12370 bp, 11 predicted proteins | sample MGYA00242940_ERZ507944 | MGnify/ENA primary metagenome ERZ507944 (study PRJEB26167, sample SAMN06115449) | human gut metagenome | host: Homo sapiens | place: China:Fujian | collected 2015-08-20... | reverse complement strand
TTTGCTATGCTTCTTATTCTTAAAACTTTGCGAAGCAGGCGGAAGGCGCGGGGAACTCCGTTCCCTGCCGGGGGACTTTCACCATGCGCCCGCTGTGCGGGAAAAGAGCATGGTAAAAATCGAAAATCACAAGGAGCGCTTGCGCGACCATGTGAGTTTCCCAGACTTGGGGCAAAGCCCCAACGTTCCCCATCGCGAAGCGCTCCTCCTACGCAAATCAGGGAGCGAAGCGATACCTGACTTCGCTGCTCTTATCCGTTTCCTTCCCATACGTCCGCGCGCCTGACATAGCCAACGTTTCCATCCCATGTCAACACAATCACCCAATCGTCGCCATATACGCCGATGACGTATTCGTCGCCGCCGACAAAGCGCCCGATTTCCTCCATCGTGTCGTCCGGCTCGCGGTATATCGGCGCGCCGTCCTGTCCGATTTCCTCTATCGGCGTCAGTATCTCAAACGCACAGCGCACGCCTTTATCCCCGCCGCGCGTCAGATATTTCGTCATCATGTAGCCATACAGATGCGCTTCGCCCGTGCCAATCTCCACGTATGCCCAGTCTCCCTCCCACGCGATCATCTTCACGGGCGTGCGGTTATAGAATTTGCCAAGCGATCGGGCATTCCGGTTCGGCGCTTCCCGCAAGTGCAGCCTGTCCGCCGGGTTATCGTTGTTCACAAAGGCATAGGCGTCTGTGTCCAGCCGGGCGACGGCCTGCTCCTGGGTGGTCGGCCATTGATCGACAGGGGTTTTCATCAAATCCAGCGGTTCGCTCCCGCCGTAGATATACCCATCGTTTAGGCCGACGCCGTAGATTTCGTCAACCGGAACGCAGTCCACGCCCAGGTTCAGCAACTCTTCCCCCATGCTGCCCGTGAGAAGCCAGTCTCCCCGCCGCGTTCTGCGAAAGAAAAACTCCCTGCCTTTCTCTTCCAGAAAAATCTGATTGCCGCCCGCGTGGAAGAGATCCAGCGTGGCCGAGCTGTCCAGCGTCACGCTGTCCCGCCAGACGTTCGACCTGCCGTTGCGCTCGCTGACGCGCACGCGCCTGCCGCCGTCCGAACTTTGAAGCAGCAGCACCGTGTACGCCGGATACACGCCGATTTGCAGCAGCGTATCCCCTTCGTCCAGCAGCGGCGCGGCCAGCCCCGTCGGGAACGCGTCATAAGTTGTATCCAGCTGCTCCACGCTTTTGGGAAAGCGCGTCATATCGATGCCGCCAAGGGACATGTCAAAATCCGTTCCGACGGGAATCTCGTATTCGATTCTGCTGCCTGTCTGCTCGTTTTCGTTTTCGTCGTAAACAGCATAGCGCACGTGCAGCAGGCCGCCCTCCGCATACCAATGCGTTTCGGGATAGGTTGGCACGCCGCCGGATTCATTCTGCTCGAAACATGTCACGTCCGCGTCGCTCCACGTGCCGTTCCGATAGACCGCGTGCAGCGAGACACGCTCATATTCCGTGTCGTAATCGAGAAACAGCGATTCGCCGTCCGTATCGACAAACACCTGTATTCCCTGCCCCGTCTCAAACAGACGCTCGTTGTCCACCGTCAGCACGCCGTTTTCCACGATGCACAGCGCGGTTTTCTCTCCGTTTCCCAGCGCAAACGCGTCAAAGCCGTTGCCCGAAGCGCTCGCTTTCACCGTGCAGGACGGATACGCCGCCAGCGCAATCTCTTCGCTCGTCTGTGCAAGCGCCAAAGCTGCTGTAAGCGCCATGCATGTCGCCCAAACAGTAGCCCAAATCCTTTTCATCATGCCTCTCTCTCCCTTTCTGTATATAAGACGAGCGAATGCAAGCCAAAATTTCATGTTCCTGGAAATTTTTGTCTATTTTGTTTCGTCCTGAAACCTGCCCTTGCAACGTTTTTCAGCGAATTTCCAGACGAACTCAAAAAGCTGTCTTTCCTTTTTCAAGGCAAAGACAGCTTTTTCTTTATTCCGTATAGCTTCTTTCCAACGTCGCGATGCAGCAATAGCCCGGATATTCCTTCTCCAGCTCGGCGGTCATACGGCGGCGGATTTCCGTTTCGCTGAATGGGCAGTCATACGGCACCACGCAGTCAAACACGACGTTCACACGCTTGGCGCCCGGCACGATACGCAGATCGTGAATCGTCATCTTCGCGTCAATCGTTTTGCAGATTTTGCTGACAGCTTCGCGCAAAGCGGGCACGCGCGGGTCGTCCGTCGCCACGGGATCGTAATGCACGATCAGATGCAGCCGCTCGTCCTTCAAAAAATCGCGCTCAATGCCGTCGATCACATCATGGCTGGCGATCGGGTCCTGCCTCGCAGACATTTCCACATGCACGCTGGCGAACTGCCTGCCGGGGCCGTAATCGTGAATCATCAAATCATGCACGCCCAGCACGCCGGGATAGCTCATCAGCTTTTCGCGGATATGGCTGACCAGTTCCGGCGACGGCGCGTTGCCCAGCAGCGGGTTAAGCGTCTCTTTGACCAGCGAAACGCCGCTGATGAGGATAAATACCGCCACCGCCGCGCCGACATAGCCATCCAGTTCCAGCCCGGTCAGCTTGGCGGCAATCGTGCACAGCAGCACTGCGCCGGTGGTGATCACATCGTTGCGGCTGTCGCTGGCCGTGGCCTCCAGCGTGGTTGAGCCGATGCGCCGCCCCATATTCGCGTTAAACGCGGCCATCCACAGCTTCACCAGTATCGACGCGGCCAGCACGCCGACGCTCACCCAACTGAACGTCACCGGTTCGGGCGCAAAAATCTTGCCGACGCTGCTCTTGAGCAGCTCCATGCCGGAAAGGTATTCAAACCGGCCGTGACCGTAGGGATGCTCCGCGTCGGCGGGCCTGTCGGCCAGCTTAAAGCCCAGCAGACTGATTAAACTGCTGGATACATCCGACAGGTTATTCACCGCGTCGGCCATGATCGCGACCGAGCCGCTGAGCAGCCCGGCAAACAATTTGCCCGCAAACAGCAGCACGTTGCAGCCGATGCCCACCAGGCTCGCCGCCTTGCCGTAGGCGCTGCGCACGCGCTCATCCTTCACATTTTCATAATCCGGAATTCGGCGGATGATCCATTGTGTCAACATGTTTTACACGCTCCCTTTTTTATCGAGGAACAAACCGTTCCTTGCCAAAAGGCCATTTTGCGTAAAATTCGACATGCCGCCGCCTTTTCCTTCCATGTTAGTTAAACCTTTTTGAAAGTTTTTGAATGTTTGCACAGCGTAACGCGCTACATCACTTCAATCCGCTCGATCATCCGCCTGCCCTGTCCCGTCGGCACGGTGACGGCAAGCGCCGCATTCACCCGCGCGATGTTCGGTGCGAGCCGCGTGACCAACCCAGCGCGCTCGTCAAACCGTTCCGGCGCATGCAGCGGCGCAAAGCGAAGCGGCACAACCGCGTCATAGGCAGGCAGCCCCTCCGCCGCACCCGCGCGCATCAGCAGCGCATCCGCGCCCGCGTCCCCCGCCAGCCGCATGGTCAGGTAGCGCAGCAGCACATTCGGCGCGGCCTGCTCGGTTTCACCCGCTTCCGGCATATCGGGCGCTTCCGGACGCAGTTCAAGCTGAATCAGTCCGTCCGGCCAGATGAGCGCATAGCCGTGCGGCGCGGGTTCGATTCGGCCGACCTTCCCCTGTTCCAGCGCCAGTTCCAGCGCCATCGGCTTGGCGTTTTCGGTCAGGGGCATGTATTCGATGAAGATTTCCGCGTCTCTCGCCGTTGGGAACGTCTGCCCCTCACCGTCCACCGGCCCGCAGAATTGCCCGTTGATCGTCAGTAAGCCCCGTATCGCGCATTGAATGCAGAGCATGCACCGCATGGCGTTCACCTCTCGTTTCTTCTTCGGTATATGCAAAAAGAGGAGAGGCATATGCCCCTCCCCCGTCTGCGTCTTTCAGCAGCTTACAGCCCAATCTCCGCCGCGCCGACGACGCCCATCCGGGCGGACAGCTCGCGCGGAACAGCAACCGCGCCCTCGTGGCCCAGCGCTTCCAGCACGTCGATCATCGCCTGCTGCACGGGCGCCTTGCCCGCGACATAAATGCGCGGCTCGACGATTTCGCGCGGTCCGTTCATGTCCGGCGCAACGCCGAGCGCCGCGCCAAGGTTGCGGTGCAGCGGGATGACGATATCCGGCATGGGGATTTCTTCCGGCTGATCCGTCAGAAACGCTTCCATCGCCTGCACGTCGAGCGCCAGTGCCGCGCCGAGCAGATAGCTCTGCACCTCTGCATGGCTGCGCTTGCCGAGCGTCTTCAAAATGCGCCCGGAGAACGCCGCGCGGCCCAGCCCGCTCTGCGAACAGGCCCACGCGCCCTCCATCGCCATCCGACTGTCATAGGCCTCCGGGGCGACAAACGCGCCGCCGACCGCGTCAGCCAGAATGGTATGATGGGTCATCGCGTCGAGCAGTTCGCCGGAAATCGAGGTCATGCAGCCGAGGATTTTTCCTTCCGCGCTCATGGCGACGAATTTATTGTGCGAACCGGGCAGGATGAACATGGCGCTGGTCTCCGGTTCAAGCAGCGTGAACAGGCCGACGGCTTCGGTCTCCTCCCCGCGCATCATATCCATCATCCCGAAATTATCCAGATCGACCGGTCCGGCGAAATTGCGCACGCCGGGGATGAAATGGATCGGGAACGGCGCGATCTCCGGGAAGGTCTGCGTCCGCATTGCGTCGTGCAGATCGCCCACCGACGCGGGCGCGGGCACATGCGGAATTTCGAGCAGCCCCATGTCGCTGGTAATCATGCCGTATGCGACGCACTTTTTCACGTCGCCCGCGCCCAACCCATTCCGGGCCAGCAGCCGGTCGATGCAGGCCCGGAGCGTCGTTTTCAGATATTGATTATTTCCGTCAACAGCCGTATGGCGAACGCCGCCGTCCTCCTTCACCGCGTCAACGAGCTTTTGTTTTTCATCCAGCAGCGTCACGCGCAGGTTCGTCGTGCCGCCGTCAATCACCAGAAACATAGGCTTCCTTTCTTGGGGCTCTGCCCCAAACCCCGGCAGGAACCTGGAACGTCATTCACTGTATCCCGCACAGCGGGCGTTCATTCCGTTCCTGCACCTCCCTCTTCGCTTCGCGACGGGATAATCAGCAGGCATTCAAAATTCCATGCCTGGGCGCACATACGCGTCCAGGCGTTTTTAAACCCGCATTGGGCTTATGAATGCTTCTCGTTCCATGCCGCAATCGCGTCGGTGAACTGCTTCGCGCGCGCCTGAATCGCGGCAAAATCGCCGCTTTTCACAGCGGAAGCCAGCACGAGCTGACCGCCCACGCCGAAGCCGCAGACGCCCGCATCGAGGAACTGCTCCACATTTTCGGGCTTCACGCCGCCAACGGCGGACATATCGATATAACCCAGCGGCCCGCGCACGGCTTTGATGTAGTCCACGCCGAGCGTACCCGCCGGGAACAGTTTCACAATATCCGCGCCTGCGCCGTGCGCCGCGACGATCTCCGTCGGGGTCAGCGCGCCGGGCATGGAAACCATGCCGAGCTGACGGGTGCGGCGAATCACGCCGTAATCGACATTGGGCGAGATGACCAGGCACGCGCCCGCGTCACAGGCGGCCTCAACCTCCTGCACGGTCAGCGCCGTTCCACAGCCGACAAGCACGCGATCGCCGTATTTTTCGGCCGTATGGCGGATCTTTTCGGCGTTTTCCTTCACGCATTCGGCGCTGTCATGGTCGAACGTAAATTCAAGCACGCGCACGCCGCCCGCAATCAGCGCTTCCACCACACCGTCGAGCTTATCCGCCGGCACATGGCGCAGAATGGCGACAAGCTTTGCCGCCTTGATCTGCGTCAGCGCCTCATGATGTGACAACATCTCCGTTTCCTCCGCTTATGCGCACAGGGCGACGATAGCATACGCATAGATACGCGCAGCTTTAACGAAGTTCGCCACATCGATGCTCTCATTCGCCTGATGCTCCAACTCCAGTTCGCCGGGGAACAGCATGCCGTAGGCCACGCCTTCCTTGAGGTGGCGCGCATACGTGCCGCCGCCGATGGCGAACGGCTTCGCACTTTCGCCTGTGATCGTATTGTACACATCCATCAGCTTGGCGACCAGTTCGCTTGATTCCGGCACATGATGCGGCACGCTCGGTTTAATCGGTTCGAGCGCATACCCCGCGGGCGCGAGGCGGCGCTGCACGGTTTCGCCGATGGTCTCCGGGTTGAAGAACACCGGATAGCGGCAGTCAAAGGTCACGTCGATTTTGCCTTCCCTGGCGAAGAGCAGGCCGAGGTTGATGGTCAGCGCGCCGGAAACCTTGTCGCTGCCCGCAATGCCCAGATCCTCACCCGCAGACTCGCGGCCCGCCGCCTCATCCAGCAGCGCAATCGGCGCGCCGCCGATGCCGAGCTTGGCGAGCACGTGTACGAGCATCTTCGCGGCGTTCTTGCCCTTCTCCGGCACGGACGCATGCGCGGATACGCCGGTCACGGTCAGGCGGGTGTTGCCGTCCACCAGTTCGCTTTCCAGCGCGCAGTCCTCATCATCCACGTCAAACGCGTCCGCCGCGGCCTCGCGCCAGTCGCCCGCCAGCACGGCCACCGCCTGATTCGGCACGACGTTCACGCGCGTGCCGGAAGCGATTTCGATCAGCCGCGCGTCGTCGAGCGCCGCGTGCAGCGCCAGTTTGAGGCCGCCCTTTTCGGTGTTGATAAGCGGGAAATTCGCGTCCGGAGAGAAGCCCATATCCGGCAGGCCGATTTTCTGCTCATAATATTCGAGATCCTGCATGCCGCACTCCTCGTCGCAGCCCAGAATCAGGCGGCAGCGGCGGCGGAGCGGAATGCCCGCATTCAGAATGGCCTTCATCGCGAACACGGCGGCCACACCCGGCCCCTTATCGTCGCTGGTGCCGCGACCGATCATGCGACCGTCGATGATTTCCGCGCCGTAGGGATCGTGATCCCAGCCCTCGCCTTCCGGCACGACGTCCAGATGGCTCAGCACGGCGATCACCTCGTCGCCCTCGCCGATTTCCGTGTCGCAGCAATAGCCGTCCACGTCGCGCGGCTCCATGCCCAAGCGCTTCAAATCCGCCATCGCGGTATCCAGCGCGCGACGGACGTCCGCGCCAAAGGGCGCGTTCTCGGCGCTGCGCTCCGCGCGAACGCTCGGCACGCGAATCCAGCGCTGAAGCGTTTCGATCATATCGCCCTCAAGGGCTTTCAGTTCGGCATCCAGTTTCTCGTTGTACTGCATCTTGAAACTCCTTTCTTTTTCGGGGCGTTGGGGCGCTGCCCCAAACCCCGGCAGGGAACTGTGTTCCCTGCACCTTCCTCCCCATGTATCTCTTCGAGATACATGAATTTGTCATAATACGTAGTGGGAAATCCAAGAACCTCAGGTTCCTGGCAGGGATTTTAGGGGACAGCGTCCCCTATCGTCTCTCCCCGTTCTTTTTACCGATAAATGATCTCGTCGCGGCGCGGTCCGTTGGAAATCAGCTTGAACGGACAGCCGACTTCCTTCTCCAGGAACTCGACGTAGTGACGCGCGTTCTCCGGCAGATCCTCAAACTTCGTGATGCCGCGCGTGTCGCTCTTCCAGCCCGGCAGCTTGACGTAAATCGGCTTGCACTGCTCCAGCTTCGGCGTGACGGGGAAGTTGTCCACACGCTCGCCGTTCATCTCGTAAGCCACGCACACCGGAATCTCGTCCAGATAGCCCAGCACGTCGAGGTTGGTCATCGCGACTTCCGTCGCACCCTGCATCTCGCAGCCGTAACGCGTCGCCACACAATCGAACCAGCCCACGCGGCGCGGACGCCCCGTCGTTGCGCCATATTCGCCGCGGTCGCCGCCACGCTTGCGCAGCTCTTCCGCTTCGTCGCCGAACAGCTCCGTTGTGAACGGGCCGGCGCCCACGCAGGAAGAATACGCCTTCGTAACCGCAATGACTTCCTTGATGCTCCATACCGGAACGCCTGCGCCCACCGGGCCGTAGCCCGCCAGCGGCGAGGAAGACGTGACCATCGGATAAATGCCGTGATCCGGATCGCGCAGCGTGCCCAGCTGGCCTTCCAGCAGAATCTTCTTGCCGTCGCGAACCGCCTGCATCATGTACGCGTCCGTATCCGCCACAAACGGACGGATGCGCTCGGCCAGCTCGGTCAGCTTGGCAATCAGCGCTTCCAGATCGACCGGCTCCCTGTGATAGAGGTTCACGATCATCGCGTTCTTGATATCCAGCGCATGCGCCAGCTTTTCGCGCAGCACGTCCGGATAGTAGAGCTGGCAGACCTGAAGGCCGATCTTCTGGAACTTGTCGCCGTAGAACGGCGCAATGCCGGACTTGGTTGAACCAAAGGAATTCTTGCCCAGACGTTCCTCTTCATAGCAGTCCAGCGCGACATGATACGGCATGAGCACCTGCGCGCGCTCGGAAATCAGGATCTTCGGCGCGGGCAGACCCTGCTGCTCAACAGCGGCAAGCTCCTTGAGGAAAAACTCGATATCCAGCGCAACGCCCGGGCCAAGCACGTTGACCACGCCCGGCGTACACACGCCGCTGGGCAGCAGATGGAGCGCAAAACGGCCATAATCATTGATGATGGTATGACCGGCATTCGCGCCGCCCTGGAAACGAACCACAATGTCAGACTCGGAGGCCAGCATATCGGTGATCTTGCCCTTGCCCTCGTCGCCCCAATTCGCGCCAACAATCGCACGGACCATGGAAGGTTCAACCCCTTTCAAAGCAAAAGCGGCAAAAAGCCGCCATGATAGACATGCGCATGCGCCGCCTTCGGCGGACGCAGACCGTCTCTGAACCAGTCGTTTATGATACAGGAAATGACGAATTTTGTCAAGCGGTTTCGCGTTTTTGGTTCGTAAATCTGTTCATACCGCGCATGCGTCGCCATGCGGAAGCGCCGCGTCGTCCGGCGCGAGGCTTTCCACGCCGTCAAACACCTGTTCCACCAGCGTGTCCAGTTCGCGCCACGCGTCGGTTTCGCCCAGTTCGTCCCGCAATCCCGCTGCGCAGCTGCGATAATACCACGCGTGGCGGCGCTTGTCGTGCTGATGAAATTTCAGGAACATGGCCTCGCCGTCGCGGGCAAAATCCCGGCTGATGGCGCGCATGTTGCTCAGTTTGTCGGAAAGCGCGATGATCTTCGTCGCGCGGCAGCCGCCGCAGATGCGCTTGACCGCGCTCAGCTTGCGGGCGTTCCACGTCAGGCAGGGATCGCCGCAGGCGCGCTGGCTCTCTTCGCAGACCAGCCCCGCGACGCGCACGCCGAACCGCTCGCTGAGCGCGTCGAACGTCACGCCGCAATCCTCCATCACGTCATGCAGCGCGGCCGCGGCCAGCACCTGCGGATCATCCGTCATCGTGGAGGCAATCGCAACCACCTCCATCGGATGGACGATGTAGGGGATTTCGCTTCCCTTGCGCGCCGCGCCGTCGTGCGCCTGCGCCGCGAAAATAACCGCCTGAGTCACCAGCGTCATGGGCCTTCCTCGCTTTCCGTGTTATGCCTCGTATTCCCCATCGAATACAAACGCGGCCGGGCCTGTCATGAACACATGCCCCGTCCGGTCATCCCACCTGTCGTGCAGCACGCCGCCGTCCAGCTCAATCTCCGCTTCGCGCCCGGTCATCCCGCACAGGCTCGCCGCAACCAGCGCCGCGCAGGAGCCTGTGCCGCAGGCCAGCGTCACGCCGCTGCCACGCTCCCACACGCGCATCCGAAGCCGATCGGACGAAAGGACGTTTACAAACTCAATATTCACTTTTTTCGGAAACGCCGGATGGTTTTCCAGCGCCGGGCCGTATTTCGTCAGTTCAAACATTTCCACGGGTTCATCCAGGAAAATCACGCCATGCGGATTGCCCATCGATACGGGCGTCAGCTCGAACGTGCGCCCCAAAACCGTGATCGGCGATCGTTTCACCATGCCGCGTCCCAGCAGGCACGGCACATCCTCGCAGGCCAAAATCGGCGCGCCCATATCCACGCAGACGGTCTTCGTCTTTCCATTTTCCACGGTCAGGTTGAGCGTCTTCACGCCGGAATCGGTTTCCAGCGTCACCACCGTTTTGTCCGTCATGCCGCGGTCGTATACGTATTTCGCGACGCATCGACTTGCGTTGCCGCACATCGCTCCGCGCGAACCATCCGCGTTGTACATGATCATGCGGAAATCCGCCTTGTCGCTCGGCGCGATGAGCACCAGCCCGTCGCCGCCCACGCCGAAATGCCTGTCGCTCATGCGCCGCGCCAGCGCCGGCAGATCGTCTGCCTGCTCTTCAAACGCGTTGATATAGATGTAGTCGTTGCCCAGTCCTTGCATTTTGGTGAATTTCATGAATGCTGTTTCCCCGCTTCCGCGATGAATTAAGACATACCGATTTATAATGTTCGCGAACACAAACGTTTTTTCCTGCCGGGTCCATCATAAAAAGCCGATTTGGCTTTTCATCGAAATCTTCATTTCAAATCATTCAAAAAGAGAGACCGCCGTTTTCAGCAGTCTCTCTTCTCTTGATGGATTTTACTCCGCCATAGCCGCCTGAGCGCCCGCAACCTTGCCGAAGCAGACGGACTCGGAATAGCCGCCGCCCTGCCAGGTCACCTCGCCGGCCGCATACAGGCCCGGCACAACGGTGTCATCCGCGTTCAGAACCTGAGCGTTCTCGTTGCAGACCACGCCGCCCTTGGTCATGTGGTTGGCCGCCTCGACGCGCACGCCGTAATACGGGCCCTCTGCATCCAGCGCACGCTTCGGCACAGCCGCAACCTGCGCGTTCTCCGTGCCTGCCGCCGCGTCGGCATTATACTGCTCGACGGAAGCCTTCAGGCCCTCGGCATCGATGCCCAGCTTCTCGGCCAGCTCTTCAAGGGTCGCGCCCTCGGAATAGTAGCCCAGACCCACATGCTTGCGGATACGGTAGAAGGAATCATAGCCGGTCTTGTCGGTGATGTAGTAGACCGCGCCATTCGGCTGTTCCTGAATCATGGTGCCGCGATCCATGCCGGACTTGTTCGGCAGGAGCGTACCCTCGTTGTTGGCCAGCAGGTTCATGTCCGCGCCGCCGGTCAAATCGCGATACGGCACGATGATGTTGGAGAAGAAGCTCATCTTGCCCATGTTCTCCATCTTGAAACCATTCTGCTCGAAGACCTTCACGAAGTCGCCCGTCGTGCCCATCTGGTTAGAGGTATTAAACACCTCGTAGCCCGGCGCATACTCGGCAAGCAGCTCCTTGTTGGAGCAGAAGCCGCCGGTTGCGATAATGGTGCTCTTGGCATTGATGGTATACGTCTCGTTCGCGTTGTTGGTAACGACCACGCCCTTGCAGACGCCATCTTCCATCACGAGATCCATGCCCTTGGTGCCGGTGCGCACATCCACGCCCAGCTCAGCCGCAGCCTTCTCCAAGCCCGCCTGAATAACCTCGCCGGAATACTGGTTATCCTCGGCCATGTGGTTGGTGCCGCCATAGTTGTAATTCAGCTCGACACCCATCGCGCGCAGCCACGCGTCAATGCCGTATTCCTCGTTCGCCCAAACCTGAATGCGCTCGGCAGATTCACCGTTGGCGCTCTTTTCCTCGATGAACTTCGCCAGACCGGCCTCGCCGACCCACTCGTCGTTGCCCGCGGCCTTCTGAGCCTCGGTGTTGATCATGTCGAAGAAGTTCATGTCGAACTTGCCGTTGCCGCTGAGAATATCCAGCTTTTCAACGATGATGACGTTCTTATCCGCATTGGTCTGCTTGGCGCTGATCGCCGCAGCCAGACCCGCAGGGCCGCCGCCGACGATCACGATATCGCATTCCTCGGCCGCGCGCTCGGTCGCCGGCTTCTCGGCGTTCTGCATGGAAACGGTCGGCGCTTCCAGACCGGCCTGCTTCATCGCATCAGCCACGGCAGTCTTGATCGCGTAAGAAGAGAAGGTCGCGGCAGACACGCTGTCCACATCCGCCGTATTCGCTTCAAGAATGCGCTCGCGGATCACCGGGAACGCACGGTCGATAACGACGTTCGTCTCGTGGTTGTCGCCCAGCGCCACATCGGTGATGGTGCCGTTCTCGATGGTCACGTCCACGGTCATTTCGCCGTGATAGCCGTTGCCCGTCGCAGAATAGGTCTCGGCCATCGCCACACTGCCCGTCATCATGACGGCCGCAGCCAGCAGGCTGAGCATCTTGGTTTTGTTCATTGTTCTTCCTCCTTGACTTTGTGGGCGAAAAAGCAAGTCGCATCGCTTTTTCCTACCCGCATACAGGTCATTATATCCATATCTGCTCACAAAGTCAACGGAAATCCTGCGTTTTTTTCGGCAGAATCACGTCATTTTTGTCAAAATCATTCATTTTTTGTAACAAGCGCTCA
>ENA-UEQN01002568-UEQN01002568.1-human-gut-metagenome-genome-assembly--contig:-NODE-2568-length-12423-cov-5.135347_pt1 | contig 12423 bp, 10 predicted proteins | sample MGYA00242940_ERZ507944 | MGnify/ENA primary metagenome ERZ507944 (study PRJEB26167, sample SAMN06115449) | human gut metagenome | host: Homo sapiens | place: China:Fujian | collected 2015-08-20... | reverse complement strand
CCTAGACCCCACAAGCCCTCTAGCGCCGGGCTTGAGCGTGCGCTTTATCTCTCGCTTCGCTCGGTGCTTTATTTTACTTTATGCTTGCAATTTACTTTGGTCTGCTATGCTCATTCCTCACTCCTCACTCCTCACTCCTCACTTAAACTCCGCTCCTATTAAAAACTTCCCCTTGATTATTCCCCCAAAAAGTGCTATACTATTGATAAGTAAAATTGCACGAAATCATAACCCCAAGGAGGTAAATTTCTATGAATTGTACTCATTTCAAAAGCTACTATCCGTCCTCTGACGGACTTCATAAGATCGCGTATTACGTTCGTTTCCCTATCGGCACAGTAAGAGGTGTCGTTCAAATATCCCACGGTATGTGCGAATATTTCAGACGTTATGACGACCTCGCTGAGTTCCTCACAGGCTTAGGCTTCGCAGTATGCGGAAACGACCACCTCGGTCATGGCGACAGTGTGAACGACAGCTCCGAGCTTGGCTACTTCTCTCCTGAACATGGCTGGGAAAACGCTGTCGAGGATATGTATACTCTCACAAAAATGATGAAACACAACTACCCTGACAAGCCGTATTTTCTTCTCGGCCACAGCATGGGAAGCTTCCTTGCAAGAGCTTTTGTCACCAAGCATAGCAGAAACCTTACAGCGGCTATCTTCTGTGGAACAAGCGGCGGCATGGAGGGTATCCCTGCTTTGCTCACCCTTGTTGACAGCCTCAAAATACTCCATGGTGATAAATATAGGAGCAACGCTGTAAATAAGCTTGCTTTCGGTGCTTATACAAGAAAAATTACCGATAAGGTCAGCGAATATGATTGGATATCCCGTGACCCTGAAATAGTTTCCACCTACGAAAAAGACCCTAAATGTAACTTTATCTTCACTCTAAACGGCTTTGAAAATCTTGCAAAGCTTTTGTGGTATGTTTCAAATGAAAAGTGGTTCTCCACCTATCCGAAAACTTTGCCTACCTATCTTATAGCAGGCAGTGCCGACCCTGTGGGAAACTATGGAAAAGGCGTACTAAACGTGTTCAACAGGCTGTCCCTCAACGGCTGTGACGTTGAAATGAAGATATACGAAAATGCACGTCACGAGCTTGTGAACGAAACCAACCGCCGTGAAGTGTATAATGATATTGCAGATTTTCTGCTCGATATCATAAGCTCTGAAATGTGTTCAGATTAAGATGTAAGGGAGAGAAGTTACCGTGTTTGCTGTAGTAAACAGTGTAGGTCTGCTGGGGCTTAACGCCTTTGCGGTCAAGGTGGAGATAGAAGCGTCAAAGGGTCTGCCCTCTTTCGATATCGTGGGGCTTGCAGACGCATCTGTAAAAGAAAGCCGTGAACGTGTGCGTTCTGCACTGCGTTCAAGCGAGATAACATTGCCTCTGAGAAAAATAATCATAAATCTTGCACCTGCCGATGTGAGAAAAACAGGCTCGGTCTATGACTTAGCCGTGGCAGTTGCACTCTTGCGAATGGCTGACCTTGTTGATGACAGTATGCTTTCCACCTCTGCTTTTATCGGCGAGCTTTCTCTCAGCGGAGAAGTAAGACCTGTTCAGGGCGTTTTGCCTATGACCATAATGGCGCAGAAAATGGGACTTTCTGAGATATATGTTCCTGCCGACAATGTTCGTGAAGCTTCCGTTGTGGAGGGTATAAAAGCCTATGGCGTAAGGTCTTTGCGGGAGCTTGTTTTTCACTTTGAGAAAAAGGCGGCAATAGTTCCTGCGGCACACTATAAGCCCACCGCTGAAAGCTATTTCGGAAGTCTTGATTTTGCCGACGTAAAAGGACAATCAGCGGCAAAAAAGCATTGGAGGTCGCAGCGGCAGGCGGTCACAACGTTCTTATGATAGGTTCGCCCGGTTCAGGAAAATCAATGCTTGCAAAACGTATGCCGTCGATACTTCCTGCCATGACCTTTGAGGAGTCCATAGAAACCACAAATATCCATTCTGTGGCAGGACTTTTGGACAGCAACAGTCCTCTTATCACCGCCAGACCTTTCCGCTCACCGCATCATACAGTTTCACCGGCAGGACTTTCAGGCGGAGGCTCTGTGCCAAAGCCCGGTGAGATTTCCCTTGCACATAACGGCTTGCTTTTTCTTGACGAGCTTGCAGAGTTTTCACGCCCTGCCCTTGAGATCTTACGTCAGCCTTTGGAGGACAGGCAGGTGACCATATCCAGAGTGTCAGGGTCTATAACATACCCATGTTCGTTCATGCTTATCGCTGCAATGAATCCTTGTCCATGCGGATATTTTGGTCACCCAACAAGAAAGTGCATATGCTCGCCGAAACAGGTGTCAGGCTATCTTTCCAAAGTCAGCGGACCACTTCTCGACCGTTTCGACATTCATTTGGAGGTCGCACCTGTTGAGTTTGCAGATCTTTCTTCCACTGCCAAAGAGGAGTCATCAGCGTCCATAAGAGAGCGTGTTCAAAAAGCTCGTGACATTCAAAACGAGCGTTTCAAAGGCACTAGCATAACCTGCAACGCACGAATAACCTCTGATATTCTTCAAGAGGTCTGTCCTGTGACAGATGAGGCTTCAAAGCTTTTGGAGAACGTTTTTGACAGGCTGGGACTTTCAGCAAGAGCCTATGACCGCATACTTAAAGTCGCACGAACTGTTGCGGATATGGACGGTGCAAAGGTCATAGACAAAAAGCATATCGCAATGGCTGTTCAGTATCGAAGCCTTGACAGAAAATATTGGAATGGGTGATATGTGCGTCACATAAAAGCTGACAGGAAACGGGCGAACACTGTTCGCCCCTACTATGGTGTATTCAAATACATATGATAATTGCAGACGGTTTTTATTCCGTCTGTTTTTTTGTGCAAAAAAGTACGGGAACGCCCGAAACATTCCCGTACTGTCCTTATCACAATTCTATAATTATCCCTTAAAAATTCTATTTCAAAAAAATCAATCTGCCACTGCGTTCTTTGCGATAACGTCTGCAACAAGATTTGCAGGGAGCGGCTCGTAACGTGCCTTTTCAAAGGTGAACACGCCCTGACCCTGCGTCATTTGTCTCAGAAGCAATGTGAAGTCTGCCATTTCAGCCATTGGAACTTCGGCAACTATCTCGGTCATGCCCTTCTTTTCGGCAGGATTCATACCGAGAACTCTGCCTCTTCTCTTATTAAGCTCGCCCATCATGTCGCCAGTGTTATCGTCAGGTACGAAAACGCTCAAAGAGCCGATCGGTTCGAGGAGAACAGGCTCTGCCTGACGCATACCCTCTTTGTATGCGATAGAAGCTGCCATTTTGAATGCCATTTCTGAGCTGTCAACAGGGTGATATGAGCCGTCCACAAGGATAGCTTTCAGACCAACTACAGGGAAACCTGCGAGAACGCCTTTCTTTACGCTTTCCTGCAAGCCCTTTTCTACGGCTGGGAAGAAGTTCTTTGGAACTGCTCCGCCAAACACCTTTTCTTCAAATACAAGGTCGTCAGATACGCATGGCTCAAATTCTATCCAAACGTCACCATACTGACCGTGACCGCCTGACTGCTTCTTATGTCTGCCCTGCACCTTGACTTTCTTTCTGATAGTTTCACGATAGGAGATCTTAGGCACAGAAGTTTCTACTTCAACGCCGAATGTTCCTGCAAGTCTGCCCACAACTGAATCAAGATGAAGTCCGCCCAAGGTGCTGAGTATCATTTCGTTTGTTGACGGGTCGAGCTTGTAATCTATAGTAAGGTCTTCTTCCATAAGTCTTGTCATTGCGGCGGATATCTTGCTTTCATCGCCCTGCTTTTTAGCTCTTACTGCCATTTTGTAGCATGGCTTAGGGAATGTCATAGGTGCAAACTTAACAATTCTTGCGGAGTCACAGATAGTATCGTTGGTGTTCACGTTCATCTTCATTGCCACAACGATATCTCCACAGCCTGCTTCGGCAACGTCTATCTGCTTTTTGCCCTGAAGCGTAACAAGCTTTCCGACCTTTTCGGTGCTTCCTGTGGTAGCGTTCACAACCTCCTTGTTAGGTGTAAGCTTTCCTGAAAATACCTTCATGTATGACATCTTGCCAACAAATGGGTCAGCAACTGTCTTGAATACAAATGCACTCATTGGATCGCTTTCAACGCAAGCGACTTCAACAGCTTCGCCGTCTGCTGTTTCGCCTATCATAGCGTCCTTTTCTGACGGAGGAGGGAGCAGCAGATCTATCTCCTTAAGGAGCATATCAACACCTGAGAGGTCTGTGGAAGAAACGCAAGTAACAGGAGTTATAATGCCTGAGTTCATGCCGCTATGTATTCCGTCGATAAGCTCTTTCTGTGTGAATGCTTCGCCTGAGAAGAACTTTTCAAAAAGCGCCTCGTCAGTTTCTGCAACGGCTTCGGACACGGCTTCGATAAGTCCGTCGATACGATAACCCATTTTCTCTGATACATCAGCTGTAGGCATATCAGTTTCAACTGCCTTGCCGTCTTCATACTTATATGCTTTCATCTCAATGAGATTTACATAAGAAACTATCTTTCTGTCTGCGATAACAGGCACAACAACAGGGCAAACTGTAGGTCCGAACTCTGCTTTGAGCTGAGTAAGAACGTTATTGAAGTTTGCGTTATCGTCATCAAGCTTTGTTACAACGAACATTGTAGGCTTGCCCATTTTCTTTGCAAGGTCATAAGCCTTGTGAGTACCTACACGAACGCCTGATTTACCTGATACAGTGATGAGTACGCAACCGCTTGCGGCAATGCCCTCAACAGCTTCGCCCTCATAATCGAACATACCGGGAGTATCAAGAAGATTCACCTTGAACTCGCCAGTCTCCAAAGAAGAAAGAGATGTGTAAACAGAACATTTTCTCTTTATCTCATCAGGGGTATAATCAGAAACAGTGTTTCCGTCAGTTATCTTGCCGAGCCTGTCAGTAGCTCCGCTTTTATATAGCAGTGCCTCAGTCAGAGAGGTCTTTCCAGAACCTGCCTGACCTGCAATAGCAATATTTTTTATTTTTGTGCTGTCGTATTTTTTCAAGTTGATCGCTCCAATCTATGCCGTTGGACGGCTTAATGTGATATGCAGTATAATTATATGTATCATTTACACAAAATATATCAACCGCATAAGATAATTATATACTATTTCCACATAAATAGCAAGGGTGGAAAGAAAAATTTCTTTCGTGAATGTGAACAAAGTTTAGACTTGTTATAAAGCAGATTGCACAAGGGCGGAAGAAGTGAGGAGTGAGGAGTGAGGAATTAGGAATGAGCAAAGCTGCCCCCAAGCACCGAGCGAAGCGAGAGATAACGCGCACGGTCAAGCCCGGCGCTGGAGGGCTTGCAGGGTCAAGGGACAGAGTCCCTTGTGGAGTTTGAGGCAAAGCCTCAATCGGCGACAGCCGACCAAGCGGTGCAGAACAAAGTAAAAAAGCATACAGAAGTTAGATATCTGATAAAAGTGATATCGGAGAATTAAATCTGCACCGCTTTTCTATCCCATAGAGCAACGTATATCCGCAAAGAGCGAAGCGATTTTGCGGCGTCAGGACTTGCCCGAATATCTGTAGTGGTGCGGTTATCAGAGATGTGTGAATGCAAAAAAAGCTCCCCGAGCTTTTCGGAGAGCTTTGCGTTATTTTACCCTTATGATAGGCTGAAGCTGTATACCGTCAAGAGCCGACTGAATAGTTTCGGGTATGAGTTCAAACTCAGCCACTATGGAGTTTGGCTTCTTTTCGCAGTTGTCCTGCGCATATGGTACGAAATAGTAGTTTCTCAGATTTTGCAGATAACCTATGTTTTTAGCACACCCTGCCAGTGCGTCATTTGTCGATATGGCGATGACCACGGGACGAGCATTTCTCAGGTGACTTTTTACCGCCATGGTGGCTGGAGTGTCCGTCAAGCCAAGAGCAAGCTTTGCTGCCGTGTTTGAGGTGCAGGGTGCTGCTACCATGATATCACACATCTTTTTCGGTCCGATCGGCTCGGCTTCTTCTATGGTGCGTATGACCTTGCGGCCTGCTATGGTTTCAAGGCGTTTGATGTTTTCTTCCGCTGTGCCAAAACGTGTAGATATAGATGCGGCGTTGAAAGACATTATTGGCACAAGCTTTGCGCCCTGCTGCACAAGCCGTTCTGCGGCGGCAAATGCCTTTTCAAAGGTGCAGAAGGAGCCGGTCATGCAAAAGCCTATTCGTATGCCGTCAAGTGACATTCTTTGTTCCCCTTTCATTCAAAATGTCCGTGACTGTTCGGGCGATTATCTCTCCTGCAGTCATAGGTGCGGCTTTGGCTGGAAGTCCCAATGCCCATACCACACGCCTGTTCAGCTTTGCGGCAGTTTCATGATCTACTCCGCCAGGTCGGGAGGCAAGGTCTATGATAAGAGAGTTTTTATCCATTACGCCCAAAAGCTTTTCATCAAGTATCATGGCAGGGACGGTGTTTATTATTATAGTATACCCCGAAATATTGTCCGCAAGAGCTGTGATAAGCTCTGCCTTATAGCCTGCGCCCTCAGCTTCTGCAAGCGCAGAAAGCTTTCTTGCGGATATAGTCACATCTGCGCCGACAGCTCGAAAAAGCTTAGCGCAGGCTTTCGCTACTCTGCCATAGCCAATAACCAGGACGGTCGAACCGTTCACGGTGACAGCAAGCTCCTGCATGGCTATTTGCAAAGCGCCCTCCGCCGTGGGGATACAATTTCTTATAACAAGCTCCTCTCGCTTATAGTAATCTTTAACATCGAAGCCGAGAGAGGAGAAATATTCTATTTGATCACGGCGGAGCAGACCGCCTGCCACGAGTGCATTTTTCTTTAAATGCGTTGAAACGTCACTGCATGATACCTTTACATTACGGCTAGAAGAGATATCCAGCCCGTCAGCTTTCATGAGAGGAAGTACGAGAACGTCCGCCTTTTCGGTGAGCTGATCGAGATGAGCGAGGGGGATAGTGTCCTCGCCTTTATCATCCATGCCGTAAGTATAGACCCTGCCGATTTTAGTGAGAGTCTGAGCTGTATATGTTTGTCTTGCGTCACCGCCGACGCAGAGGAAAACTGTTTTTTTCATATGGATACCTCCTGTGGGACTATGCCTGATAGAGTTATATATAATTATATGTATCGGTGTGCTAAATGTTACCGGCAAAACAAAACGCCCTATCCCTGCAAAGCAAGAATTGCGGCGCTTTGATATGATGTCATATTTCTATCTTGATAAACTTCGGCTCGTGCTTTTTGAAATAGGTCAGATACTTAAAGCCTGCCGCCTGCGCCATTTCTACGCCTGCGGAAATGTCTCTGCCGATATCTGCGGTGCAGTGGGCGTCTGAACCTATGGTCAATATCTCGCCGCCTAGGGCTTTGTAGAGTTTCACATAGCCAAGGTCCGGGAGGGGCTTGCCGTATTTTTGCCTTAATCCCGACACATTTATCTCTATGCCCTTGCCTTTTTGGATAAGTGTACAAAAAATTTCTCTGATAATATCTTCATATGGAGAAAGATCTATTTGTATACCGCAATCTCCCTGGATATATCGCAGAGGATAGGTGAGGTGTCCTAAAACATCGAACCTGCCCCATTTGCACATTTCAAGCATTTCTTTGAAATAGTCGTCAAGGAGAGCATAAATTTGCGGCAAGTCCATATTTTTGTACTCTATCCAATAGAAATCGTCATTGCCTTTATTCTGATGATGTGAGCCGATGATAAAATCAAGGCGTTTGTCGGAGGCTATCTCTTCGGCAAATTCTATATCCTGCAAAGGCTGACCAAGCTCTATTCCGCAGAGAAAATTTAAACCCTCTAGGTGCTGGGCGGCTTCATACTGGGCGACTATGCTTGCGGGGGCATACTCCCCCGAGCCGTACATCATGCCGTCTTTCAGGGCTTCAGGGTCACCATAATGATCGGCTTTATAGCGAAAATTGCAATCGCAATGGTCAGTTATGGCAAATGCCGCCAAGCCAAGCTCTCTGGCTTTTGCTAAAGACTGTTCTACAGTTCCCTCACCATCGGGGGAAAAGCCTGTGTGGGTGTGCATATCTATAAGAGTTTTCATAGGTTCTCCTATCTGTACGAAAATTTGTACTTATATATAATTGTAAAGCTTTTCAAGCTGTTTCGCCGCTTCTGCCGCACGTCTTACAAAGCTGTCAGGTGCAGCATTTCGGTACATGGTGGACTTTGACATATAAAGCTCTAATGACAATGGTGGCTGGTGGTCGAGGTTTTTGAGCTTTCTGAGAAATTTCTCAAAATTCAGGTTGCCGTCAAACGGTATCATGTGTCCGTCGGTGTTGCCGTCGTTATCGTGGATATGCAGGCAGACAAGCTTGCTGCCGAACTTTGTCAGGCAATCGGTATGCTTTGAGAAACAATTCTCATGACCTGTGTCATAGCAAAATTTCACGTTATCATGGCTTTCGAACCGGTCAAAAAGCACGTCAAGAAACTGCGGGAGCTGGATATTCTCAAAGGCGATATCGACGCTGTTTTCTTCTCCGCACTGTATTATCTTGGCGAAATTCTCTATACCGAAACGAGATACTTCGGGGGGAACAAGCCCGTCAGTGGGGTGGCATATCATGGTTTTTATGCCGTTTTCACCGCACACTCTTACACATTCAAGTGTTCGTTGGAGGATATATTCGCTCTCTGGGCATATTGTCCAAAGGGCGTTCATGCGGTCAAACTGTGAATGGACGTTTTCTATTTCCAGTCCAAAATTTCGTACAATATCATACTGAGTGTATTTTAGTCCGTCAGAAAAGCCAAGCATTACACCGTCAAAGCCGTTCTCTTTTATAAGTCTTATACGCTCCTCAAAGGGTATTTTAAAGGTGAAGTCTGCAAACATACAGCGTTTCAATCTGTTTTCCTCCTTACCAAAAACAGCGGCAGAATTGCTCTGCCGCCGTGAAAATTTAGTTTTTAAGAGAATGGAGTGGTGCAGGGATCTGTCCGCCACGATTGATGAATTTGGAAGGTGACTCTTTTTTGAGCGGCATAACAGGTCCGCAGCCAAAAAGTCCGCCCCAATCAAGTTCTTCGCCAACGCCCTTGCCAATAGCAGGGATAACTCTTACGGCGGTGGTCTTGTTGTTTACCATACCGATAGCAGCTTCGTCTGCGATGATAGCTGAAATAGTATCGGCTGGGGTATCGCCAGGGATACATATCATATCAAGACCAACTGAGCATACAGCAGTCATAGCTTCAAGTTTTTCAATGCAGAGCGCACCGCTCTTTGCGGCATCGATCATGCCTGCGTCCTCAGAAACAGGGATAAATGCACCTGAAAGTCCGCCTATTCTTGAGCAAGCCATTACACCGCCCTTTTTAACTGCGTCATTGAGCAGGGCGAGGGCTGCTGTTGTGCCATGTGTACCGCACTTTTCAAGACCTATTTCCTCGAGGATATGGGCAACAGAGTCGCCTACTGCCGGAGTTGGTGCGAGTGAAAGGTCAACGATACCGAATGGAACGCCAAGACGCTTGGAAGCGATAGTTCCAACGAGCTGACCTACTCTTGTTATCTTATATGAAATCTCCTTGATAACGTCGGATATCTTTGTGATATCAGCGTCAGGATATTTTCTCAGGGCGGCTCTTACAACGCCAGGACCTGATACGCCCACGTTTATCATGCAATCAGGCTCGCCAACACCGTGAAAAGCACCTGCCATGAACGGGTTATCCTCAACTGCGTTACAGAAAACAACGAGTTTTGCTGCGCCAAAGCAGGCAGAGTCAACTGTTCTTTCTGCACACTCTCTTACAACGCCACCCATCATTTTGCAGGCGTCCAGATTGATACCTGTTTTTGTTGAACCTATATTTACAGAGGAACATACTCTCTCAGTAGTAGCGAGTGCCTCTGGGATAGACTTGATAAGCTCGATATCGCCTGCGGAGAAGCCCTTTGGAACGAGGGCTGTATATCCACCGATAAGGTTTACGCCAACGTCCTTTGCGGCTCTGTCCATAGCGTGTGCAAATGGAACAGGTGAACACTTGCAGGCAGCAGACACGATAGCGATAGGGGTAACGGAAATTCTCTTATTTATGATCGGGATTCCAAGCTCCTTTTCTATCTGTTCGCCCACTTCAACAAGCCTTGCGGCTTTTGCGGTTATCTTCTTATAGACATTCTCGCAGGCAACGTTTATATCGCTGTCGATACAATCAAGCAGAGAAATGCCCATTGTGATAGTACGAATATCAAGACAATCGTCCTGTATCATTCGTATCGTTTCCAACACGTCATATGTATTAATCATTTTACTGAAATCTCCTCTTTAGATATGGTGCATACAGTTAAAAATATCCTCGTGCATCGTATGGATCTTTACACCCATTGTCTGACCAAGCTCTGTAAGTCCGTCTGCCATGGTAGCAAAATCGGAGTTGAGCTTTGTGATGTCAACAAGCATTATCATAGCAAAGAGGTCCTGCAAAACTGACTGAGTGACCTCGATAACATTCGCATTATATTCTGCACACTTTGTGCTTACCTTTGCAAGGATACCTACAGCGTCCTTACCTATAACCGTAACAACAGCTCTCATTAATAAGACCAGCCTTTCCAAATTCATTTATATATCTTCTATTATACCACACAGCGGAGATTTTGCCAAGAGTTTTAATTATAAATATTTTATTAACGTTGGAAAATCCGTGTTATGGGTCGAGGGTCAAGGCAGTCGGGCGAATGATGCTCGCCCCTACCCATATTTGTACGAATTACAAAAAAATTCGTAAAAAATCAAAAACGTTGAAGTGCAAAAAAAGCGGGGTGTCAGATTTCTGCAAAACAAAAAAAATTCGATGAGCGGGACGTCAATTTCTGTGAGCTTGCGAGCAGAAATTTCGCCGCTCCCCTACAAAAAACGCCCCCATTTAGGGGACGTTCTTGTATTATTTTTCTGTTCTGAATGGTGCAAGTGGTATGCCTGTTTCGTTGAAGATAGTTACCTCGCAATAGTTGAACCAGTTATATCTTGCATAGAGAGGTTTTTCAACGGCGTCTGACTTGATGAAAATTTTACTACCGTTTATAGTGATATCGGCTTTTACAAACTCTTCGTCCTTGCCTGCTATCTCAAAGCCCTGTGCTTCGCCCTTTACTACAAAGCCATTTTCGGCATGGTCAAAGCTAAGCTCTATACCACCGTTTTTATACTCCAGTGACTTATAGATAGGTCCGAATGCTTTTACGTCCATGCCATAGAAAAGCTTTTCTGCCTGCAAACAAAGTCTTTCGCCCACCGGTACTTTTTCCTTAGGGTGTATCTCGTTGAACTCACCGCAATCTGATATAACAGCAATGCCTGTATTTTTCACTGTTTTATATGCTCTCATCTGTGCTTCTCTTATTTTACACCAATGCTTATAATCAGGGTCGGCGGCATATTTGAACATTGGGAGCTGGACGATTATGAACGGAAGCTCATCGTCGCCCCACTTCTCTCTCCAAAGTCTGATAAGAGATGTGAGGAGGGTTTAATAACTGTCCGGCTTATGGTCGTCAGACTCGCCCTGATAATAGAGAAAGCCTTTTATTGTATAAGGACAAACTCTTGACACCATGGTCTCAAAAAGTCCTGTTGGGCGGAATGGGTTTACGCAGTTTATTGGACCCGGCCAATTCTTATCGCCAAGGATCTCGTTGGCTTTTTCCCAGCTCATTGTTGGGTCTTTTTGCAGAAGCTCGCCGTATTTTTTATCCCACACACGCTCAAATTTCTGATAATCTCTGTATTCTTTTATCTGCTCCTCGACAGTTTTGCCCTCAATACGTTTTTCATACTCGTCTATGTAGCTTCTTATTTCAGCGTTGTTTTCAAGGGTCGGTCTGTCTACCCATGCGGAGGCTGATGTGCCGCCCCAGTTACAGCCGATAAGTCCTACTGTTACACCAAGGTCTTTGGCAAGCTTTCTTCCAAAGAAAAAACCGACTGCACTCCACGCTCTTGAATTATCCTTTGAAGCCTGCGACCATGCGGTATTGTTTTCGTCCTCATAGAACATTTCGTCAAGAGTGCCACGCTTTTGAGTGTAATAAAATCTTACGTTGCAATCAGGGGTGAGGTTTTCGAGGACTTCTTTGCCGCCCTTTGCGTTTTGAAGTTCAAGCTCCATATTTGACTGGCCGCCGCAGAACCACACTTCGCCTATCATGATACGGCAGAATTTTTTCTCTGTACAGCCGTCTGAAACTGTCATTTCATACTCTCCGCCAGCACTCATTGGAGGGAGGACGGCTGTCCACCTGCCGTCACAGACCTGCGTCTGGACTGACACGCCGTTAAGAGTAACTGTGACAGTTCTTTCCTCGTCCCCAAGTCCCCAGACTGTTATGTTCTTGTCACGCTGGAGCACCATATCGTTTGAAAAAATATTTGCTACTTT
>ENA-UEQN01002567-UEQN01002567.1-human-gut-metagenome-genome-assembly--contig:-NODE-2567-length-12428-cov-3.004453_pt1 | contig 12428 bp, 7 predicted proteins | sample MGYA00242940_ERZ507944 | MGnify/ENA primary metagenome ERZ507944 (study PRJEB26167, sample SAMN06115449) | human gut metagenome | host: Homo sapiens | place: China:Fujian | collected 2015-08-20... | reverse complement strand
ACAACGGAAACCGTAGTCGAAGTCCTTGATCCGGGCTCGGATTTCCCGGGATGCGATTTTAGTGAACGGCAGCCGCTTGTCGCGAGCGGTCGTCAGCATCAGCCGGTAGGGAGCGCTCGGAGGCAGTTCGATCCGAATCGAGCGCTCGTTCAGCCGAATGACGCATCGGCCGCCTTCGTCGAGCGGCATCGCGATCCGCAGCTCGCCTTCGGCCGACCGCTCCACCTCGGGCTCGCCCACCCGGGCCCGTACAGGACTCTCCGACAGATTGCCGAACATCAGCCGCAGGCCGGCCGTATCCCGCACGCTGCTCCAGTTCAGTCCGTCGACGACGGGCAGGGTGGTATAGAAGCATTGGGTCGACGGATTGGCCTCGTTCAGGTAGTCCGACTCCAGCCGCTGGTCGAACAGGTGTATGTCGCGGAAACGGAAGGTGCCGTTTTCCCATACCGGATTAGCTCGATAGTTACGACAGTCGTACCAGACGCTGCCACGGCCGGCTTCCTTGCAGTCGCTGAGAGCGACCACGCTGGTCGGCGGCGTCGTTTCGAAACGCTCCCTGAACCACCGGCCCGTCTCGGCCAGCGTTTGTACGGTCAGCTTGCCGGCTCGTGAAAGCGAGTCGATCACACGCACCTGATACTCGAGTCCGCGTTGCATCCGAGGCCACGTGAACGAGTTCTCCTGACCGGCCTGCACGTACTGGTAGGCCAAGCACTCCCCCTCGGTCATCATGCCGAAAAACCAGTCGATCCACCGGGGATTGCCGCCGCCCGACTCATAGACCGGCTCGAGCGTCTCGACACCCTGCGCAGGCTCGCCTATACCGCTGTCGTACTGGTTGATCGGATCGCTGCCGAGCATGCGGAAAACCGGAACGCCGATTTGTCCGTCGCGAGTCTGGGCCGGCATATAGGCATTCAGTTTGCTCGGATAGTATCCTTGGTTCCAGTATCCTCCCCAAAGCGTGTATCCGTCGGTTCCCACCTGGTCCCGACAGTTGCACGAGGCGACGATGCCGTACCGATCGGCCATGTATTGCAGCGTGCGGGCATCGATGAACCACGAGCCCACCGAGGCCGGATAACGGCCGAAAACCTCCTTGAACTTGGCCATGTACGTATCGACGAGCTTCTCGCGCTCCTGCGGTTCGTAGCCCGACGAAAAGCCGACATTGGCATGCCAGTCCCACGGGTAGGCTCCCCGCCACTCCATTCCGGCCGCTTCGACATGGGGCTGGGTGATTTCCCACCAGCCGCCCACTTCGGAGCCCTCGGCGAGAGCCTGTTTCATCAGGGCCTGATATTTCGGATTGATCAGCGCGTCGTATTGCAGCAGAAAAGTTCCTTTCAGGCCATGCCTGCGGAGCAGCTCGGTCTGGGCGAGCGTAGTCCGGTACAGCTCCTCGTCGGATATATTCACCGGGCGGGGTTCGGTATTCCGAACGAAATTGATCAGATTGACGATACGGGGCGCGCGTTCCTCGGTCGTCCGTCCGCTCCGGGCGCACGAGAAAAGAAAGACCGTCGCCGAAAGAGCGAGCAGAGCAATGGGCACAAAAAGAGATTTCATAAGACTGAAATTTAGACGATTATACTCGTTCATCTGTTTTTACGCGCTGTAAATCCGGGAACGGAGGACGGCTTGCACAGCCCTACCGTAGCCGAAACACGGATAAGTCAGCCGGACCGTTCCGCTTACAGAACGATTTCTACAGGCACCCAACGGTTCCCGACGCGCTCGATCACTTCGCGGATACCCGCTTCCCTCAGGGCCGCCATCGCTTCGTGCCGGCCATCGTCGATCAGCTCGGGACGGTGCGCGTCGGAGTTGACCAGCACGGGGATTCGCAGCTCCCGCAACAGGCCGAAGTGCTCCCGGTTCGGGAAGAAAACTCCGCAGGCGTTATATTTTTTCGTATTGATCTCGACCATCAGGCCCCGGGCGGCAATCCGCTCGAAACACTCCCTTGCTTTGTCCCTGTACCAGCCTCGGGAGGTGATCCCCGGTTCGCAGCGTTCGGCGTTGTAGGATATTTTGTCGACGTGACCCACGAAATCGAATCCTCCGGCCTCGACCATCCGGATCAGCTTGTCGAAATAGGCGGTCGTCAGCCGCCGCAGATCGCCGCCGAAACGCCCGCTCAGCATCTCCGCAAAACGTTCCGGCGAGGTATCGATATCGACGATACCGCCGTCGTCGGCGTGCATCAGGTGGACCGACCCGATCCGATAATCGAGCGGAAGCTGCCGGAAGTAATCGGAGGCAGGATTGTCGCACTCGTCCAAATAATCGATCTCCATGCCGGCGTACAGCTCGATCCGCCCGGCATACGAACGCTTAAGCCGTTCGATTTCGGAAAGATAGGCCGTCACGTCGCCCCGGTCGAGCGTCCAGACGGCCGGGAAAGGCAGCGGCGCGTGCGAGGAGATGCGAATCCGCGGCGCACGGCCTCGCGCACGAAATCCTCCATCGGTGCTCTCCCGTCGCACAGCGAGCAATGGCTGTGATAGTTGGTAAGATTGCGTGTCATGGCCGCCCTCGTCGCGTCAGGGTTTCTTTTTGAATACGCGGTGCTGCCCCAGATTGACCGTAAAGAGCACTTTCTGCTGCCAGCCCCATTTATGACCGTCGTAATGATGCACGGAGGCGACGCGCAATTTCATCGTTTCGTTGCAAAGCGGCTGCCAATAGAGTTCGAGCCGGTCGTAGATCCGGTTCGTACGATACCAAGGCTCGCCCCAATAGAGACCCGGACCGTAGTCGAGGGACGGGTTGTCGGTCATGTAGTAGGGCATCAGATTCTTGCCGGCATAGAGCGTATTGAAAATACCGAACTTCCACTTCTGCGCCTTGATCTCCAACTGGAATCCGTGCGGCGTGACATACTCCCCGACATACTTGCGGTCGTTCTGGAAAGCCTGAAGCCATCCGGCTTGCACCGACAGTTTCTCCATCCGGGCGACTTCGGCCAGATCGAGTCCCACATGCGGGTGGATCAGCACGTTGTCCACCACTCCGTCTTCGAGATAGGTTCCCGCGTGGTGGTACATCGTCAGATGATAGCCGGCATAGAACAGGCCGTAACGAATACGTCCGGCTGAAAACAGCAGAAATTTCTCGCGTTTTTCATTGGTTATCATACTGTTCCAGTCGCAACCGAACTCGACGTATCCCCGGCCGCCCTGGTATTGCAACAACAGTCCCGTCAGGTTCGGATCGAAGTACCTGACCGAATCGCTCAGAAAGGCGCTCGGATAGTCGCCTATCTCCTTATAGCGGGGAATCACGCCGGCATAAGCTTTGAACTTGGGCGAATCATACTGATAATAACCGAAGATTTCGTTGTCGGTCTCGAACGGCTTGGCGCCGAAATTGGCCAGCATGCTGTACCCCAACATGATCGAATGACGTCCGTCCCAGCTCACGCCCAATTCGGGAGCGATCCGGGCGCCGAACAGCGACTGGGGCCAGTTGAGTTCGCTCTTATATTCCCTGTTATCGAAGAAAAAATCGAAGTAGGCGCCCCAGACGAGCTCCTGAGCGACGGCACGCGGCAGAGCGAGGCCCATAAGGACCGCCGAGACCGCGGCAATTCGTGCAATGCGTTTCATCATGGATTCATGTAAGTTCGGGCCGTCCGGCGCCCCAGTGCGGCGACGGTTTCCGGCATATGACGGAACAAAGATACACGATAATATCGAAACCGGCGCATCCGGACCGTCCGATTTTCCGGGCCAGAGCGTAAATACGCCGTATTTCGCTCCCGAGAGGAGCTGACCGAGCGCAGGACGAGAGTCCGCTCGCCTTCGTTTTTTGCGTCGGACACGGTCCCTTGGCGAATAGTTCCCCGGACAAAGGCCATAGCGCCGCGGGCCATTCTGCAATCGGACAATGACGGGGAAGCTTTATGACGCTCGTTCCGAGGAATCCCCAAAATACCTCGCAGGCAGTTCCTCATACGCATCGGATTCGAATATATGTCCGGGACTGTCCGGCTCGTACCTACGGGGAAAGGACTCATCGGGAAGGGAGTCGATTCTCGATCTGCTCAGGTCCGCTTTCCGGCAGGCAAAACGGCCGCTTTCGGGCAACGGCATACTTCCGTCGCGTCCCCGCACTATCCGGTTCATTCTCTGCCGGCGGGGCAAAAGCCGCCAAACGATACGCACAGGAAAAACGATCGTCCCGACGCACGCCACCTCCGCTAGGCACGGCCGCACCCCTTCGTCCGTTCGATTCCCGAAAGAGCGGCACGCCCTTATCCAGGCGCTTTCCCGAACACGTCCCGCTAATAGATTTTCCTCAACATGATTCCGTTGAGAACGGCCTCGCCCCGGCGGACGGGAAAATCGATGCGAATGCCCTGCCCTTCTTCCGAGCATACGTCGTAGCTGATCGACACGGCCCGGTCGACTCCGTAGCGCGCGGCCAGATCGACATCCTCGGCCAACGTCTGGCCGTTGACGACGATATCGAAGCTACGGTCGGCCTGCGAGGCGCGGTCGAGCTCGGCAAACAACAATGTCAGCCGGTAGTTGCCGTCCGGCACGTCGAAACGATAGGACTCTACGCCCCGCAACTGGGTCTGGTACAGCGGATCGAGCGCCGTACCCATGATATTATGATCGCTGCCAAGGCGCTTGCCGTCCCGACGATAGACGCGGCCGCCCACATACCCCCAGCTTCCTTCCCTATACGGCTGGTCGGGCAACCACAGGTAATCGTTTTTAGTCGCATCATTGAAAAAACAGGACGAGCCGCAGTTAACGGCGATCTCTTCGAACGGCATCCGTCCGCTGCGGAAATCATAGGGTTGCATCCGGAAATCGATCTTCAGCACATCGCGCAACTCCCGCCCGTCGTCCGAGCGCGAATGCAGCTCCAGCACGTTCTCGCCGGAACGGTACGGAACGCGAAACTGCGCGCAATGCTCCTCGACGGGCTGCACGCCGAGACTGCGGCCATTTAAGAACAGCTCCACCTGCCGCGTATTGGCAAACACTTCGACCGGCTGCGTGCAGACGCCGGCGTCCGGCGCATCCTCGCGTCCGCCCCGGACCTTCCACTGCTGCGTAGGAATCGATACGAAAGGCTCCTTCGACAGCACGGCCTTATAGTAATAATAGCTCGCCTTCGGCCGGCGGTCGGCCGTGACGAGCGCTTTCTCGTTGATATGCGGAATGGCATCGACGCGCGACTCGGAATTGAAATCGTTGAAGTTCCAGACCGTAGCTCCGGCAACGAAGTCGTTCTCCATCAGCACTTTCAGATGATGCTTGAAATAGAGTATCTGAAACTCCTCGCTGTGGTCGTACAGCGAAGGTTCGAACGAATGGATGCGCACGTCGGCTCCCGCCCCGTACTCCGACAGAAACATCGGCTTGCCGGGCTCGGCGCTCCGGTAGCGATCCAGGAAACCCTGCAAATCGCCAAGCTCGCCCTCGTACCAGCCGATATACTTGTTATAGCCGATCAGCTCGGCCTGATGAAACCCTTTCCGGACGTTCGTCACCGGATCGTAGCACAGCACGATCATCGACTCGCGCGTCGGATCGGCATCCTGAACGAACCGCTCGAGACGGCCCAAAAAAGCCGCCAGATAGGCGTCGTACTCCTCTTTCTGCACGTCGGTCCACTGCCGGCTTTCGGGACGCGGCTGGGTTACCTCGTTACTCGTGTTCCAAGCGACGATACAGGGATGATTGTAATCGCGCCGAATCATCTCGCCGATCTGCGACAGGCTGTTGCGCTCGAATTCCTCGCTGCACGTGATATAGCAGATGACCGGTATCTCCTCGAAACAGATCAGGCCGTATCGGTCGCACATCTCGAGCACCGCCGGATCGTGCGGATAGTGCGAGATGCGCAGGCAGTTCGACCCCATCTCCTTCATCAGTTTCAGGTCGTGGCGGTGCATCTCGGCCGTCAGCGCATTGCCGTAATGCAGATAGTCCTGATGCCGGTTCGTACCGATCAGCTTCAGCGGCTCGCCGTTCAGAACGAATCCCCGCTCGGCATCGAACGAGAACGTGCGGACTCCGAGCGGATTGGTCACGCGATCCAGCACGCGGCCGTCGGAGCCGACCAGCTCCGAGCGGACGCTGTACAGATACGGATCGTCGGGTCCCCACAGCCGGGGAGAGTCGAGCGTCACGGTCCGGGTCGAAACGGCCTGTCCTCGCTTCAGTTTCTCGGATACGGAAGCCGCGCTCCGTCCGTCGGCATCGAACACCGTGTGGCGCAGCGAAACTCCCCGCATACCTTCCGGCAAACGGAAATCGGAGCGGATCTCGACCGTAGCGCTTCCGGCCGAAACGTCCGGAGTGCTCAGATATACGCCGGTCCCGGCACTCAGCACATCGAAGTGCGCCGGATCGGTGCAGATCAGTTCCACGTCGCGGTAGATACCTCCGTAAAACGTGAAATCGGCCGCGAGCGGCGGAATCTGCTCGTTATACGAATTGTCGACGCGGACGGCGATCCGGTTCGAGGCACCGGCACGAAGCAGTTCGGTCACGTCGTAAGCGAAAGGCGTATATCCTCCTATATGCGGCTCGCCCGCGCTACGGCCGTTCACCCACACGGAGGCGACCGTATTGGCCGCCCCGAACGAAAGGAATATCCGGCGGTCTCCGGCGAGCGAGTCGATCGGCAGGTCGCGCACGTACCAGCCCGCCCCCCGGTACCAACCGTACGGCTCGTCCTCGACGTCGGCCACGTTCCATGTATGAGGCAGATCGACCGTTTCCCAGCGGGAGACATCGTACCCGGGCTCCTCGGCTCCGAGACATTCGCCTTTGAAAAATTTCCAGTGTTCGTTGATCGTGTAGCGGAGCCGGGGACCGGCAAGCGCAGCGCAGGCCGTAAAGAGCAGGCCGGCGAGCATCAGCATCTTTTTCATCGGATTTCAGGTTAGTCGGTTAAGTCGAGTAAAAATAGCGATTTTTTCGCCCGCCGACGCATTTCGCGACTCTTTTTCCGCCGACGGGAAGACACCTTTTCAACAAGGTATTTCCGGTTAATCTTTAAGGCGCGAAACACACGGTTCACAGAGCTGCCATCGGAATCTCTCGCCGATAACGACATGGCACGCCCCCTCATCCGCCCGGTCCGGCCTTGCATGCGGAGCGCACACTCAGGTCCGCCGGCAACGGAATCAACGGCTCATCCTTTTCAGAACCAGAGCCGAACGAGAGAGGTTATAGATCAGGATATGCGGCCGGGTCGCGCCGTCGGGGCATACCTGCGGAAAGCTGAACGCCTTGACCGAATGGTCGATCCGGCCGTACCCGCCGAACTCGCGGTCGTCGGTGCTCATCAGCACGCGGTAGCGCCCCGCCTCCGGCACGGGAATCGGATAATCGGGCAGGCTCCGGTCGGGATGCCAGTTGAACACGAATACGACATCCCGATGGCTGAAAACAACCGTCTTGTTCTCGGTATCCATCTTGTGATTGTAGGCATAGCCGCTGCTCAGGATCGAGTACCGGCGGACGAGCTTCAGCATCGCGCGGTCGAACTCGCCCAGATAGCTGTATCGTAAAAAACCGTTCTCGGCCAAACTCCACATCCTTCGCGCGTGCGCATAGCTCCAGCCGTTGCCTTCGCGGGGAAAGTCGATCCACTCGGGATGTCCGAACTCGTTGCCCATGAAATTCAGGTAGGCCTGCCCGGCCAGCGAGATCGTGAACAAACGGATCATTTTGTGCAGCGCCATGCCCCGGTCGATCAGCAGGTTTTCGGCCGCGCGGTTCATATCGGTATACATCTGCTTATTCATCAGTCGGAAAGCAAGCGTCTGATCGCCCACGAGGGCCTGGTCGTGCGATTCGCAATAGGCGACCGTTCCCACGTCCGGCAGGCGGTCGGTCATCGTGTTCCACATCCGCCAGATATCCCAATCCTCGTCGGGCACTTCCTTGAGCAACTTGATCCAGAAGTCGGGAACGGCCATGGCGAGCCGATAGTCGAACCCGACGCCGCCGTCCCGGACCGGATAGCACATACCGGGCATGCCGCTGACATCTTCCGCGACGGTCACCGCGTGCGGACGCAGCTCATGTATCAGGGCGTTCGCCAACGTCAGATAGCAGATCGCCTCCGGGTCCGTTTCCCTGAAATACTTGGCCGGATCGTCGAACTCCGTGAGCCCGTGATGCGTGTAGATCATCGACGTGACGCCGTCGAAGCGGAAGCCGTCGAAATGGAACTCCTCCATCCAATACTTGACGTTCGACAGCAGGAAATGGCGCACCGGCTCCTTGCCGTAGTCGAACAACTTGGAATCCCAGAACGGATGATCTCCCGCCGGGCCGGCGGGAGAATAGAGATGATTCGTCCCGTCGAGCTCGTTGAGCCCTTCGTTCAGGTTCTTGACATAGTGCGAGTGAACCAGATCCATGATAACGCCCAGACCCAAGCCGTGCGCGGTCCGGATCAGCTCCTTGAGCTCCTCGGGCGTGCCGAAGCGCGACGAGGGCGCGAAAAAATTGCTCACATGATAGCCGAAGCTCCCGTAATAGGGATGCTCGGCTATGCCCATCAGCTGAACCGTGTTGTACCCGTCGCGCTTGACGCGCGGCAGCACGTCGCGGGTGAACTCCGCGTAGGTACCTACGCGAGGCTCCTCCTGCGCCATGCCCACATGGCATTCGTAGATCAGCAGGTCGCCCACCGAAGCGATGTCGAAAGCGTCGCCCTGCCAGTCGAACGGAACGGGCGGAGCCCACAGCTGCCCCGTGAAGTTTTTCGACACGGGGTCCTGAACGACGCGCCGGATATAGGACGGTATGCGTTCCAGCCAGCCGTTGGCGCCGTGCACGAGCATTTTGACCAGCGAGCCGTGCACGAGCCGGTCGCCGAAACTCTCGTCGGGCAGGAAAATGCTCCAGACGCCGTCGGAATCCTTGCGCAACCGCAGTTGCGTGCGCTGCCAGCCGTTGAAGTCGCCGAACAGGTAGACGTCCTCGGCCCCGGGCAGCCACTCGCGGAAATGCCAGCCCTTCAGAGCCGGATCGTACTGAAAACCGTAATAGAGGTAGCCGTTGGCATAATCCCGCAGCGAATCGCCTCCCTGCCCGATCTCGTCCCGTCGCCTGCGGTAGAGGTCATAGCGGCTCCGAAGAGCGCTTTCGTAAGTTCTCAGCCACGGGTCGCGCTCGACGATCGGCAGTTCTTCCAGTGCGTTTTCCATAGATGCCTCGCGTTATCGTTATCGGATACTAAAGTTAGGCAAATTTCACAGAACGGGCAATATATACGAAGATTTTATCATATATTTGTCTGATTGAAACAAATCCAAAACTCATAAACCCAATCTGACTATGTTCAAAAACCATCCTAAGGGATTGCTGCCGGCTGCGCTGGCCAACATGGGGGAACGGTTCGGTTTCTACACGATGATGGCGATTCTGACCTTGTTCCTGATGTCCAAATTCGGGCTCGACAAAACCAACGCCGGCATTATCTATTCGGTATTTTACTTTTCGATCTACATTCTCGCGTTCGTGGGCGGCCTGATCGCCGACAAGACGAGAAACTACAAGGGGACGATTCTGACGGGACTGGTAATTATGGCGGCAGGCTATCTGCTGATCGCGATTCCGACGCCCACGCCGGTCCGCAACCTGCCTCTGTATCTGACCGTCACATGCATCGGACTGTTCACGATCGCGTTCGGCAACGGTCTGTTCAAAGGAAATCTTCAGGCGCTCGTAGGACAGATGTACGATAACGAGAAGTACGGCAAGATGCGCGACTCGGGGTTCTCGCTCTTCTACATGTTCATCAACGTAGGGGCCATCTTCGCTCCTATGGTGGCTATCGGAGTGCGGAACTGGTGGCTATCGGCCAAGGGATTCCTCTACAATCCCGACCTGCCGGAGCTGTGCCACGGCTTCCTCGGGGGCAACCTTTCGCCCGAAGCCTCGGAGCGTTTCGCCGCGTTGGCCGCCGAAGTCAGCAGCAACGGCGCGCCGACCGACATGGCGGCTTTCGCCGACAGCTATCTGAGCGCTTTCGCCACCGGCTTCCACTATGCCTTCGGGGTAGCTATCGCAGCCATGCTCATATCGCTGGTCATCTTTCTGGCGAATAAGAAAAGCCTGCCCGATCCCCGTCAGGCTCAGGCTGCGGGCACGGGCTCTCGGATCGATCCGGGCGAAGTACGCATGGCGGCCAAGGAGGTCAGGCAGCGTATCTGGGCTTTGATCGCAGTATGCGCCGTCGTGATTTTCTTCTGGTTCTCGTTCCACCAGAACGGACTGACGCTGACCTATTTCGCTAAGGATTACACCCGACTCAGCATCGGCTCGCTGGGGCTCTCCGCCGAGATATTCCAGTCGATGAACCCGTTCTTCGTCGTATTTCTCACGCCGCTCGTGCTGGCCTTTTTCGGTATGATGCGGGCCCGGGGCAAAGAGCCTTCGACGCCCGCCAAGATCGCGATCGGAATGGGAATCGCCGCCGTCGCCTACGTAGTGATGATGCTCGGCTCGCTCGGCGTACCGCCGGCTGCCGAGGTAGAGCGCATGGGAGGCCTTTCGGAGGCTCAGCGCGTGACGCCGTTCCTGCTGATCGGAACCTACCTGATTCTGACCGTTGCCGAACTGTTCATCAGCCCGCTCGGCATCTCGTTCGTGTCGAAGGTCGCTCCTCCCCAATATCAGGGCATCATGCAGGGCGCATGGCTCGGAGCTACGGCGGTCGGCAATCAATTGCTGTTCATCGGAGCGATTTTCTACGAGACGATTCCGATTTGGATGACGTGGGGCGTGTTCGTCGCCGTCTGCCTGATTTCGATGACGGTCATGTTCGTTATGCTCCGCTGGCTCAACCGTATTACGAAATAACGGCTCCCGCCGAGGACTCTTTTTCGTCCTGCGGAACAAACCGGTCTCCATACGGAGAACCTTGATAGAAAAATACGACAGCCCGACCTTTCGGGCTGTCGTATTTTTATGAACGGAACGCGGGATTTTCTTTTCCGTTATCCGCGCCGGATTCACGAAAAACGAAAATCAAACGAGGCAGGAAGCGATGAGAGTTCAGGATTTTCGCCACTTTCTGCCAGCCATCTGCGGCTTGCGGCCGCAAACCACGTTCCGAAGACCGAGGGTTCGCGTGTTCGCCCCGGCTGCCGTACTCGTCCCGGTTGCCATACCGTCATTCTTTCCGCCCGAGGTCCTCGATCTCACCCATCCCTTCCTTTTCTGGTACGATCAGCCTCTCGCCCCGGAAAAACACGCTACGCCGCCGATTTCCCTCATCGGCACGGAAATCCCCCTGCCGTCCCCCAACAGCAGCGCTTCACCGTCCTGCCGGCAGGGCCGGTATCGCTTTCTTCCCGGCAGGTCAGTACCCGAGCTTACCGACCCATTCGCGGATATCGCCGGCGCTCGCCCGATTCAACAGTTTCCCTTCTTTCCAATCGATGTCGGGATATGTCTTTTTCAACGCCGCCGCGCTATTCGTGATGCCGCTGCTCCCCGAGGTGGCGAACGGTATGACCGTTTTGCCGTTCAGATCGTGACTTTCGACGAACGTATTGACGATACGCGGCGCAAGATTCCACCAAACGGGATAACCGAGAAAAATCACGTCGTAGCCGTCCGCGTTCAATGCCTCGCCGCCGATTGCCGGACGCGACGCCGGATCGCTCATCTCTACCGAACTGCGCGACTGCTTGTCGTTCCAATCGAGGTCTGCGCTCGTATAAGACTCTGCGGGCGTAATCGCATAGAGCTCTCCGCCCGTCGCCTGTGCCACTTTGCCGGCCACGCGGGCCGTCGTTCCCGTCGCCGAGAAATAGGCGACCAGGACTCTATGGTTCGGATACCCTCTACTCATGTCCTGTTCCTGCTGTGCATATGACGTCTTAGCAACTCCTGCCATTGCCAATAATGCGAGAACGACCTTATACATAAGAAAATCTATTTTCATTTTTGAAGCCGATCGTATTCCTCATCCGTAACCGGCTCCAGCCACTCGTTGGAAGCGTTCTCGCCTGCAATCTCGAATGCGAGGTGTGCGAACCAGCTGTCGGCTGCCGCACCGTGCCAGTGCTTTACGCCGGCAGGAATGTGGATGACCGTGCCGGGGAGAATCTCTACCGCCGGTTTGCCCTCTTCCTGATACCAGCCGCGCCCGGCCACACCGATAAGCATTTGTCCGCCGCCCTCGGTAGCATGATGGATATGCCAGTTATTCCGACAGCGCGGTTCGAAAGTGACATTGGAAATATTCACCTGCTCGCGCGAAACCGGAGCCAGATAGCTATTGCCTGTGAAATACTGCGCATAGGCCGTATTGGGCTCGCCGATGGGAAAGATCATCTCGCGCTGGAAAGCGGCCTTGGCATCTTCGCCGGCCGAGTTCTCGGCCCACACGCCCTTGGCCAGATTGAATGCCGCCCATGCCTTCGGCCA
>ENA-UEQN01002557-UEQN01002557.1-human-gut-metagenome-genome-assembly--contig:-NODE-2557-length-12459-cov-3.177597_pt1 | contig 12459 bp, 8 predicted proteins | sample MGYA00242940_ERZ507944 | MGnify/ENA primary metagenome ERZ507944 (study PRJEB26167, sample SAMN06115449) | human gut metagenome | host: Homo sapiens | place: China:Fujian | collected 2015-08-20... | reverse complement strand
AAGATAAAAGAGAGATAACCAGCAACAACGGGAGTCTTGTCATGCAATTGAATATGAAAGAATTCGTCGAAACGGTCCTCGCGTCCCCGCGCCGCTATGTGATGCCGATCATGACCAGCCCCGGCATGGAGCTGATCGGGGCCAAACCGGTCGATGTGTTCCGGGACGGGGAACTGCAGTTCCGCTGTATCGACGCACTGGCGAAAGCGACTCCGTGCGATGCGGCGGTAACCTTCATGGACCTGTCGGTCGAAGCCGAAGCCTTCGGGTCGCCGATCCGTTATTCCGAACACGAAAATCCGACGGTCACGGACCGGATCGTTGCGGACCGGAACGAAATCGACGCACTCGCAGTTCCGGAGGTCGGATCGGCACGGACGGCGGAGGTGCTGAAATGCGCGAAACTCTGCGCCGCGAATCTCGACCGGCCGGTGTTCGGCGGCATGATCGGTCCCTTCTCGCTGGCCGGACGGCTGGCGGATATGACCGAAATCATGATCATGGCGGCAGTCGAGCCCGAGGCGGCCCACGCGCTGCTCGATAAGACGGCCTCTTTTCTCGCCGGTTATGCCGAAGCGATCAAGGCAACCGGCGTCAACGGAATCGTCATCGCGGAACCGGCGGCCGGGCTGCTCTCGCCGGACATGTGCCGAGACTTCGCGACGGACTATGTCAGGCGAATCGTCGAACGGGTACAGGATGACAACTTCATGGTGATCCTGCACAACTGCGGGCGGACCGAGCAGCAGATTCCGGCGCTCCTCTCGACCGGGGCGATGGCGCTGCATCTCGGCAACGCGGTCAGCATCCCGGAAATCCTGCCGCAGATGGCGGAAAAAACACTGCTGATGGGCAATATCGACCCGGTCGGCATGTTCAAGAACGCGACGCCCGAAGAAATTTACCGCAAGACCGCGGAGCTGCTGGAAGCGACGAAGGGATATCGTAATTTCGTCCTCTCCTCCGGCTGCGACGTGCCGCCGGGCGTATCGATGGAGAACATCAGGGCCTTCTATCGCGCAGCGGCGGAACGCAGCCGGGCCTGAATCAGGTTTTCTGCGGCGCGGGAACGGACAAAGGTCAATCGCGATTGCACTTCAGGGTAACTTCGCGGACTTTGCGGCGGGCGGAGAAGCGGGAGGCGAGCAGCAGGTAACCGGCCGCCGCGCCGCAGCCGAAAAGCGACAGGAGGCCCCACAGCAGCAGCGGCTGCGGGGAATAAGCCTGAAAAAGCATGGCGCCGAAATACGGCCCCGCCGCATAACCGACCCCGCGGGTCAATTCAAGCGAAGCCATATAGCGCCCGGTTCCACCGGAGGGTGCGAGGCTGCTGACGCCGGAGTAGAGCGACGGCATGACGGCAGCTTCTCCGAGGGTGATGATGAACACCGAAGCGGCCATCATCCAGGCATTGTGCGCGAATCCGAGGGAGAAATAGCCGGCGGTATAAAGGGCGGTTCCGAATACGAGCCGGGCCGGAAAGCTCAGCCGGAAGTGCTCGAGCAGCCGGGTCATCGGCATCTGAAAAACGATGATCGCCGCGCCGTTCAGCGAATAGATGAGTCCGAGCGCGTTCGAGGAGAGTCCCACCACGCCGGTCGCGTAAACCGACATGACCGAGTAGAGCTGCGAAGTCAGCAGAAACAGAATGAAGCTGCAGCCGAGCGTTCCGGTCAGCCGGCTGTCGGTGAACAGCCGCCGGACGGTGAAGTTCCCCGGAACCGCACGGGAAACCGGAGCGGAAGGCGCGCCGCGGCGTACGCTGCAGCATTTTCCGGTATACCAGGCGCCGAAAAGACAGAGCGCGGCGGTCAGGATGAAGAGCATCCAGAACGGCGCTTTCATCAGGAACGCTCCGAGCATCGGGCCGAGCGCCCAGCCGATGTTCGTGCCGATCCGGATGCGGCTGAAGATGCGCGGCCGTTCGGCGGGCGTCGAAATATCGCTCAGAAAGGCGTCGGATCCGATCTGGAAGAAGGTGCCGATTCCGGCCTTGACCGTCAGCGCCGCCGCGAAGAGCCAGAACGGGGCATGGAAGAAGGCCATGCCCGCCAGCAGCAGGAACATCGCGGCGCGCGCCGTCTGGCCGAACTGCATCATGAACTGCCGCCCGATCCGGTCGGTCAGATATCCGGCCAGCAGCGGAGAAACGATGATCGAGCCGCCCATCAGCGGGAAGATCAGCCCGACCGTCGCCATCGGATAACCGCGCTCGCTGTGCAGGTAGATCGGCAGGAACGGATAGACGATCGAGTAGGCGAGCGAGTTGATCGCCCAGGCGCAGGCGAATGAATTGGCACGGTTCTGGAGGATGCGGTATATCATCGGAATCACCGGTTTCGTTGTATGCCGGCAGCACCGGCGGATCGGCATTCCTGTAATATGTCACAAAAATACGGAAAAGCAAGCCCCCGTACTCCTCCCGCCGCGGGAGGAGTCCGGTATCAGGAGGTCATTTCGGGTAACCGACCGCCTGCACGTAGAGAATCTGCTCGTTCTCCCCGAGGTTGAGCAGCGGCCTGTAATCCTCCGCCTTGAAACTGGCCCGGAATACGGTCGCCAGTTTCTGCGACGCGCAGAAGAGATAGATGTTCTGGCCGACGAAGCCGCAATCCACATGGCAGAACCGTTCGGGCTGCCTGGCCGTATCGGCCGTGAAGATCACCATGAGCGGCGCGTCTCCGGCGCGCTTTTCAGAAGTCTGCACGAGTTTGTTGGCCGCGGCATCGTAGCGGAAGGTCCCTTCCGGAATGCAGACGTAAAGCGTGATCTCCTGCCGGTTCAGCGCGGTCGGAGCGGTGCGCCTGCCGTCGTCGCGATTCACGCCGATGGCGGACCAGAGCAGGTTCGACAAGACCTCGCGCGACAGCGCCCTGTCGCTGAAGCTCCGGCCGGTCCGGCGCGACTGCAACGCCTCCTGAAGCGGCATGCCGCCCTGCGTTTCGGGTTTCGGCAGCTCGATGTCCGCAGCGGAGAGCCCACCGGCGGCGACGATTGCGGCGAGAAACGACATCTTCTTCATCTTCATGCGGATATCCTCCCTGTTAACTGGAAGACAATAGCACGATTTCCGGCAAAATGCAAGTTTTTCACCCATGCCGCCGCGCGAGTTTCAGGAAGAAATCGACGAGTTCACGATTCAGTTTCGGCATCGGGTACTCGAGAATCGTCCGCTTTTTCCAGTAGATGATCCCGATGGCCGCCGCGATGCAGGCGAAGGCGGCCAGATAATTCTGCCACGACAGATACTCCCAGCCGGCGCTCCAGCGGATGGAGACCGGGCTGAACGGACGCCAGTAATCAACGCCCCAGTCGGAGCCCGATCCGAGCAGATCGAGCGCGAAATGCAGGTGGACGAGTCCGAAATAGACGGCGAACGCCGTAAGTTTCGGGCGTGAAAAACAGGCAAGCAGCGCGGCGAGAATAACTGCGAACGGCAGATTGTGCATCAGCACATGGTGCCAGTCATAGTAGCATTCCCAGCCGCCCAGCAGCGAAAGTCCGTCCAGATCCGGCGCGGAAGCGGCGACCATGCAGAAGAACCGCTCCCGCGGGCCGAAGGACGGGATGAAATTCCCGCAGATCCAGCCCGAGAGAATGTGGGTCGGAATATGCACGCGGACTACACCGGCTTTCCGTTGAAATAGACCTGCAGGTCGGTGTGCGTGTCGTTTTCAAGGTATTCGAGCTCCACTCCGGCCGGAGCCCGGGCCGTGATGAAGAGTTCATTCCCTTTCCTCTCCCAGCCGGCTTCGACCCGGCCGTGGATGGTCGGCCGGGCGCCCGAGGCGAACTCAAGACCGGTAATCCGCGGAGAGATCCGGAACTTCATCGCCCCCGGCGCGGCGGGCAGGATGCCGAGCACGAGCCTCGGCAGGAAATAAAGCGGCGCGGCCGACCAGCCGTGGCAATGGCTGCGGGTCGGGAATTCCCCGGTGTTCAGCGCGGCCGGGAAGGTCTCCCAGACCGTGGTGGAGCCGAGCCGCAGCATCGGCAGGTAGTCGCGGTAGATCGTCTTGAGAATCTCGTCCGCCATGCCGATTTTTTCGAACGCCTCATAAAGATAGAGCGCCGCAAACGGCGACGCGACCCTGATGAGCTCCGCCCGCGGCGTGACCGTGTTGGCTCGCGCGGCGGCGACGTGTTCCGGATTCGCGGCGTCGTAGAGCAGCGCGAGCATGCTTGTGTGCATCGACGCATCCTCCGAAACCGTGCCGTCGGCATGGATCGAGTCGGGCCATGCGAGCTTGCGCGCATCCCACTGCGCGTTGATCGCGCGCTTCAACTCTTCGCGCTGCCCGCGGAACGCCTCGACCGGCTCGCCGAGCGATTCGCCGAGCTCGATCGCGGCGGTCAGGGCGCCGACCAGGAACATCGAGTTCTGCAGCAGAATCGGGTGGTCGCAATTGGTTTTGCTCCAGTCGAAAAGGTTCCAGGCGAGAGTTCTCAGCAGTCCGGTCTCCGGGTCGATCATCGACCGGGCTCCTTCGAGATTTTTGCAGACCATCGGCCAGACCTCGCGGCCGAAAGCGAGGTCGCCGGTTTCGTAACAGTACTCCTGAACCGAAATACCCCACATGAAGCTCCAGATCGGAATGATGCTCGACCAGCCGGACGGCACCTGGCAGCCGACCAGCGGGAAACGTTCGAGCGACTGCCCCGCCAGCCGGATGCAGCGGCGCACGAGATCGTAGGCGCCGAAGACGGACATCGCGAACAGCCCTTCGTTGCGGGCGTCTCCGACCCAGAGCGTCTGCTCGTAAAGGGGGCAGTCCGTGAAGGTGTCCTCCATGCAGAGCTTCATGGTGCGGGCCGAAATCTCGTAGATGCGGTTGAGCCGGCAGTCGCTCGCGTTGAACTCCCCCTCCCGGACAACCGGATAGGTCGATTCGACCAGCCGGGCGAGCTGGATGCGGACCGGTCCCGCCGCGTTGCGCACGGTCAGGAACAGATAGCGTCCGCTGCGGCGGCGCATGCTGCTGTAACGGTTGTACCCCTCGCGGCAGATATAGCGCATCAGGTTGCGGTAGTTGCTGCCGGTGTGCTGCAGCCTGCCGTCCGGCGTCATGTACTCGAGCGCCGCGATGTCGAGCACGGTTCCGGCCGGCGCGAAAAGCGCGAAGTTCCAGAAGCCGACGTTCTGCTCGCCGAGGTCGTAACAGAGCTCAATGTCATAACCCGGAGCCGGATTCACCGTCGTGCAGTCGCCGTCGGTGTAGATGAGCGCCTCGGGATTCTCCACATCGCCGGGTTCGAGCGGGAACGGCTCGCGCCACTGAAAGGCGCAGTGCGGATCAAACGCGAGTTCGGCGCGATCGAGCAGCCGGGCGGCCGGATATTGTCCGAGAAACTCCTCAACGGTCCGGAGCGCGAGCGCCGCATTGACGATCCGGCTGAACGCGGCGCCGCGCTCGGCGGCCGGAGCATTGGCCCACACATACGGAATATCCTCGGCAAGCCCGGCGAGTTCCGGGAATTCGACGATAGCGACACCCTCGCCGCCGTTGTAGAAGTTGCGGATCGACACTCCGGCATCGGCCGGAAACGCGATCTCATAGTTCGGCCGGTGGCCGGTAAGCTGCGCCGGAGCCGCGACCAGCAGATTGCTGCCGGCCTTCAGGGAGACTTCGCCGTTCAGCGCACTGCGGCCGTTGACGCTGACCTTCACGTTCTCGAGCCCGAGATGGACCATCTGCGACTGCGGCGATTCGACCGTGAACGCGATCAGCACCGGAAATGAATTACAATGGTTGACCGTGGTGTCGCCCGGAAACAGCAGCCGGTCGGCCGGAATCGCGACGACCAGCGGCTCTTTCGCAACCCGGTGGCCGCCGACATAGCGGCGAAACAGGCATTCGCGGCGCGACAGCGGCTTCACGTCGCGCGGATGGAGTCCGCGCCAGGGCCCCTCTTCGGCGCCGCAGACCACTGCGGCCGGCTTCCAGTCGAATCCGGCCGCGACCGAGGCGTCGACGATTTCGAGCGGAGCCTGCTGGATGCTCGACTTGACCGTGTTCTCCACCCACTGCGGCATGCGGGCCGCGAGCCAGGAACCGTCGGTCACGATGGTCTGGCCGGGGCCGGTGAGTTCGATCTGCGCGAGGAAGCCGCCCCGCTGCGGAATCTGGTGAAACGTGCCGCAGCCGTAGTAGCGCACGGTCGCTTCGACGAGGTTGAGTCCCGGCCGCAGATAGCAGCTGATGTCGTAAATGTCGTACTGATAATGCTCCGGATAGGCGCGGGCCGGCCCGTCCCCGATCCACTGTCCGTTGATTTTCAAGCGGTAGTAGCTGTCGGCGGTGATCAGAATCCGTGCGGAGGCCGGAGCCGATTCGAGACGGAAATCACGACGGAAGACCGAACAGAGATTGAAGCCGCGGCCGTCGGAGTCGGCCGGCCAGATCCACGATGCGGTGATGTTCATGGGTGCATGCCTGCGGGTTGTTGGTGATAAAAGGATTTTGATCAATATAGTGCATTCTTCCCGCACTTTCAAACGTTTCCGGAAAGAAAAAACGCGGGGAAACTTCCGGCCTCCCGGAACTCTCCCCGCATCGAAGCCGCCAGATGGTCAGAACGACGGCGCGACCTGGATCTGCCCGGCCGGGTTGAAGCTGCCGTCATTGGCGACCGGCGCCCAGACCGCGGAACGGACCGTCGGATCGTTCGGCCCGTTGACGCTGAGCTGAAGCACCCAGACCTGCCCGGTGGTCGTGTCGATCTTGAGCATGACCTTCTGCTCGCTGTTCCGGCCGCCCTGCTGCAGCTGAGCCACATCGATCTCTCCCTCGACCAGCGCATAGCGGCCGTTCGGATAGAGCTGGGAATTCGCATTGTTGTCGGCCCGGGCCGGCAGGGAAGTCAGAATGCCGACCGCCAGCAGCACGAATGCCGCGACACCGCCCAGAATCATCAGTTTCGTCATGATACAACCCTCCTCGTTGGTTTGACTCGAACTCTCTCCCCGGGATGGGGAAAGCACAACTCTTCATGGGGAATAATGTATCACCGGTCGAAAGGAAATGCAAGATGCGGGGCGGGAAAATTTCACTGCGCGCCGGGCCGGAGCTGTCTGAGCTTTTCGCGCAGCCGTTCGGTCAGCAGCGTCGAACGCGCCTCGAGCCTGCTGTTCTCCACCGCCATCCGGACCGCCCGGCGGCTGCCGACCAGAATCAGCAGCTTCTTCGCCCGGGTCATGGCGGTGTAAAGCAGATTCCGCTGCAGCATCATGTAATGCTGGGTCAGGAAAGGCAGCACGACGACCGGGAATTCGCTGCCCTGCGCCTTGTGCACGGTCACCGCGTAGGAAAGCGTCAGCTGGTCCGCCTCGTCAAGCGCGTAGTCGACCGCATGCGGCCCGTCGAAGACGACGGTGAATTTCTTCGCCTCCGGCATGATGCGGGTGATGCGGCCCATATCGCCGTTGAACACGCTCTTATCGTAGTTGTTCGCAATCTGCATGACCTTGTCGCCGAGCTTGAACATGCGTTCGCCGAAGCGGAAAGCGATTTTATCGCCCGGATTCAGCAGCGCTTCGAGCCGTTCGTTGATGGTGACCGTGCCGCAGCAGCCGCGGTTCATCGGAGTCAGAATCTGCACGTCGTCGACCGGATCGAACGGAAAACGCGCCGGAATCCGCTCGGCGACCATCTTCTCGATGATCGCCAGCGCCTTTTCGGGGTCGTCCTGTTCGATCCAGTAGAAATCGGCAAGCCCGCCGTCCTGCATCTGCGGTTTCTCCGGCATGATGCCGCGGTTGACCCGGTGGGCGTTCACGATGATCCGGCTCCCCTCCGCCTGGCGGAAAATCCGCTCAAGCTGCGTCACCCGGAACCAGCCCGAGGCGAGAAAGCTTTCCAGCACCGTTCCCGGCCCGACCGAAGGCAGCTGGTCGCGGTCGCCGACGAGAACGACCGAACAGCCCGGCTCGATCGCCCGGAACAGCGCCTGCGCGAGCAGGAGGTCGAGCATCGAAACCTCGTCCACGATCAGGAGATCGTACGGCAGCGGCGCCCCGGCGCCATAGGTGAACTTGTTCGTGGCCGGGTCGAACTGCAGCAGCCGATGGATCGTTTTCGCCGCGCTGCCGGTCGATTCGGAGAGCCGCTTGGCGGCACGCCCGGTCGGAGCGGCGATGCCGATCCGGAGCCCGGCCTTGCGGGCGCGCCGGACGATCTCCCCGACGACCGTCGTCTTGCCGACGCCGGGACCGCCGGTGATGATCGTCAGTGGGGACTCGTTGACGCGGTCGACCGCCAGCTGCTGCTCCTCGGCCAGCAGCAGCTTCCCTCCGGCGACCGGGCGCAGCTTTTTCCCCGCGAAAACCGGCTGGCAGGCGAGCCGGGCGACGAGTTCCGGCAATTCAAGCTCGGCGCGGGCCAGCATCGGCGTATAAATCCGGTTGTCCATGATCCGCAGCAGCCGCCGCTCGACCGCCGCTTCGATGCCGAGCCGGGCCGTTCCGGCCGGCACGCCGGCCAGGTCGGCGGTTGCCGCCATGAGCTCCTCGAGCGTGCAGCAGACGTTTCCGTTCGCAATCATGTTGTTCAGCGTAAAGACCGCCGCCGCGGTCAGCCGCGGCACGGCATCGCGGGCGACGCCGAGCGCCCTGGCGATCTCATCCGCCTTCAGGAAGCCGATTCCGTCGACCTCTTCGGCCAGGCGGTACGGGTTCGTGCGCACCATCTGCGGCGCGGCTTCGCCGTAGCGCTTGAACAGCCGCGAGCAGAAGGTGGGAGAAATGCCGAGCCCCTGCATGAAGATGTAGCTGTCGCGCCGCGCAGCCGACTCCCGCCAGACCCGGGCGACGGCTTCGGCTTTCTTGGGGCCGATGCCGGGAACCTGTTCGAGGCAGGATGCGCCGCCGTCGAGCATGTCGAGCGTTTTTTCCTTGAAATGGTCCACGATGAGCCCGGCGGTCTTTTTGCCGATGCCGGGAATCGCGCCGGAACTCAGGTAGCGTTTGATGCCGTCCGGCGTGCTCGGCAGGATGATCCGGAAGCTCTCCGCCCTGAACTGGCGGCCGAATTCGGCATGCTGTTCCCAGAAGCCTTCCAGTTCGACCTCCTGTCCGGCGGCGAGTCCGGCCAGCGCGCCGCGCGCGGTATATTCGCGGCTGCCGTTTTCGCGGATGCGGAGGACGGCGAAAGAGCCGTCATCGTTCTCATAGATGATCCGGGCGATCTCCCCGCGCAGCACGGCGCGCTCCCGGGCTTCGAGCCCGCTCACGGCCGCCTCCTCAGTTCGAACAGCGTCAGGCCGTCCGCATCGAACCGCCGGATGAACTCCTCCGGGTGGGCGTTCGCCCAGTCGAGCTCGATGCGCGGCTCCGGCGCCGGGAAGGTGCGCAGATCCACCAGCAGGAAGTCGGCCCCGGCCGTGCGCAGGCGCTCCAGCCAGGTTTCATAGGAGCCCGGAATGCGCATCTCCTCGAAGCTGTGGTAATCCCACGGGTCCGGCTTGCCGGAAGCGGAAACCGGAATCGAAAGCAGCGTGTTGCCGCCCTCCGACCCGATGAAGTTGTAGTAGTAGGCGCCGCAGTAGGCGATGCGCAGGCCGAGCCGCGTTGCCGACTGGTCGAGAAGCTGCCGGACCTCCTCGTTGGCCGGAGAGATGAACTGGCTCCGGATGGAGGAGGCGATGGCCTGGGACGCGCCGAAGCGGTATCCAGCGTCGAGCAGGAGAAACACGGCGGTCCCCGCCGCTATTCCAATTCTCAGAATCCGGCTCCGGCTCCGGAAAAAGCCGAACAGAATCGCCCCTCCGATCACGTAATGGACCAGCATCGCCAGGCCGTGCGTCGGGTAATGAAGCTGCCGGTACGAAGCCAGATAGAGCAGCGCCGCAATGACTGCCGCCATCACCCGGCCGGAGCGGAAGAACCGGAATCGCCGGAGCCGTTCCAGCGGCACGGCGCCGCAGACGGCGGCGAGCATGGCCAGCGGAATGATCTGCCTCGGCTGGGTCATCGAAGGGTAGACCCGCAGCTGGATTGCGAGCAGCACGACAATAATCGCGCCGAGCACCGTGGCGGCCTTCACCCGGAACGGCCGGCGGCCGAAACGCTTCGTGCCGATCCAGCCGGTCAGCGCCGCCGCGAGGAAAACGAGAAGCAGCAGCGCATTCGGGAGATGGAGACTGTTGCTGTCCGCATTGACGAAGAACGCCCAGGCCCGGCGGCTCCAGCCGATCGCCGGAGCGTGAAGATCGAGGTAGTTCGGGAACAGCACCCATTCGCCGATGCCGATCCGGGCCGGGAAGAACGGATTCCCCGCCACGATCCAGTTGGCGATGAAGCAGGGCGATGCCGTCACCGCCGCCGCCGAAATGCACCAGAGCAGATTGCGGCGGCAGGCCGGACGCAGAAACCAGACGGCGGCCCCTGCCGCCAGCAGCGCGGGCGGCGCGAGCATGAGCCCGAGGTATTTGGTCCCGGCCGCCATGCCGAAGCCCGCTCCGGCCAGCAGGAACCAGCCGGGCCGGTTCCGCCGCGCGCCGGTCGCGAGAAAAACCAGCCCGATGAGCAGGAACGTTCCGGTCACGATATCGGTATTGGCCACGGTCGCGTTGCGGAACACCACGCCGGTAAAAGCGACGAAAAGCCCGGCCCCGATGGCGGACATGCGCCGGAATCCGACTGCCAGCGCGCCGGAAATCGCCGCGAATACGCCGAGCAGCAGAAAGAAAAACTGGTAATTTTTGGCGAAGAAATCGGTGCCGGCGGAAACCATCTGCCAGGCGTAGATGAGTTCTCCATAACACGGGTAACTGGAGGTCACGAAACCGGGCTGCGTCAGCCGCTCGACCGTGCCGGTGGCGATCCACACCGCCGGATAATACAAGTGATAGATCATCGCATCGGTGCCGATCGCGGAGAGATAGCCGTAGGCGCGCCACTGGTAGCCGAGGAATCCGCACAGGAGCGCCAGAAGCGCGAGCTCAGGCAGAGAGAGCCTGAGCGGCGGGAACTTCAGGCGCGGCCGTTCGCGTTCGACGGCCAGCACCGCCGCGCCGGCAATCCATGCCGCGACAAAGGCGCTGCCCGCCGTCAGCAACCCGGCAGCCCCGAGCATGGCCGGAACCGCCGTCATGAAAAGGGTGTACAAAAATCCGGCGACGGCGAAGAATTCGAACCAGTTGCGCGGCCGGAACCGCCGGGCCAGCAATCCCGAGGCCAGCAGCAGCGGCAGCTGATAGAGCAGGTAAAATGCCGGCAGGATCGCACCGGTCAGTATATTCGTGAATTCCGTCATGATGTCCATGATGAAACGTACCACGTTTTGACCGGAAAGTCAATCCCGGCAGACAAAAAATCCCCCGCCGTGCCTGCGGCGGGGGATCGGAAAAAAGCGGAATTATTTCGACTGCGACAGGAACGGCAGTTCGATATTCTGCTGCTGGCACAAATTCAGATACTGAACCGCAGTGAGCGTCACGGTGACCGCAATCAGCACGAGGCTCACGGCGGCCAGCGTCAGGTAAAGCCGCGACGGCGCACCGGCCGCGGGAACCGGCTTGAACTTCGGCTCGACAGCGGGCTTCGCCTCCGCTTCCGCAGCAGGTTTGACCTCTTTGACGGCGGCAACCTGGATCTCTTTTTCGGCTGCGGGCTTGGCCTCCTTGCCCGCAGCGGCAGCATTCGTGCTCCCGGCAGATTTCAGCAGATGATCGCCGACGGCCGGTTTGTGGTCCGTCCCCTTCAAACCGGGGACATCCGGACCGACCGTTCCCTCCGGCAGCGGTCTCGCCGGCGGCATTGTATGCAGCAGCACAACAGGAACTCCATCCTTCGACTGCTGCCCCGTACCGTGGCCGGGCAGCACCATGGTCGCCTTCGACGGGTCGGCGGCCGGAGCGGCAGGAGCCGGCACCTTCGGCGGAATCATGCCGGGGCGTGCCGGACGGGCAATCTTGATCGTATCGCTGCTGTCGAGGTCGGACTCGGAGTCCTCCCCGGCGATCTTCACGCCGGCCGGGGTGACCGCCGACGGCCGCAGACGCACGGTTTTCCGGGTCTTGGTGTCTTCGGAGTCGGACGGAGCCGCGTCTGCCGGACCATTGACCTTGACGCTCGCAGGCGAAACCGCAGTCGGCTTGAGAACGATGGTTTTGCGGGTCTGCGTATTGGCTCCGTCGCCCGCCGGCCTGCCGACGATCGGAATCGCCGGTTTGATCGACGGGCCGGCGGTCTGCGTCGCAATCGGCTTGAGCTTGACCGTGCGGCGGGTCTGGGTGTCTTCCATGACCTCGAGGTTGCCGGTGTCGGTATCGCGGCCGCTCAGCGGATCGGTAGGCGGAGCCTTCGGCAGCGGGGTCAGATTGATTCCGGCAGGAGTCACCGACGGCCGCAGACGCACGGTTTTCCGGGTCTTGGTATCGTCGCTGTCCTCGACCGGCGCGTTATCTTGATTGTTCTTATCCGGATCGACCATCTTTCACCCTTTCATTCTGGCTGATACA
>ENA-UEQN01002550-UEQN01002550.1-human-gut-metagenome-genome-assembly--contig:-NODE-2550-length-12480-cov-4.303314_pt1 | contig 12480 bp, 5 predicted proteins | sample MGYA00242940_ERZ507944 | MGnify/ENA primary metagenome ERZ507944 (study PRJEB26167, sample SAMN06115449) | human gut metagenome | host: Homo sapiens | place: China:Fujian | collected 2015-08-20... | reverse complement strand
GTTTCGGGATCGGGGCCGCCCTCTCTAAGAGGCTTTTCCCGCCCTAAAATCAAATCGTCTTTCGCGGGGGGTCCCTGTACGGGCAAGAGCTGCGTCCATAACTGCGTCACTCTTTCGTCCTTGGAAAAAAAGCGATGTCCCCCGATGTCCATGCGATTGCCCTTATACGTCGCCGTGCGGGAAATACCGCCGACGAAATCCTCCGTTTCCAAAATGACGGGATGAATATCCGAAGATTTCGTCAAAAGCTCGTAGGCGGCCGTAAGCCCCGCCGGTCCCGCGCCGATAATCAGTACAGTCTTTTTTTGCATAGATCCCCCGTTCAGCTTTTATATTTACGCTTATTAAGTAGAGAAAAGCGCCTGTTCCGTTGCATACTTAATAAAAATTTTTATAAAAAAATTATAACACGGCGACAGGAAAAAGTCAAGGAAATCCCTCTCTTTTATTTGCCTGCGTTTTCCCTGCGCTTTTCTTGAAAGTTGTAAGATTTAATGAAAACGGAAATTTCGGTCTTTTTCCCTATTTTTTCTTCCTTTCCAATCAAGCCGTAAACGGCGGCTGATATCGCCGACAAAGGACTAAAATAAGTAAAGGAAAAGGATAGAGCACGCTTTTTTGGACGATTTGCAATAAAAATACCTTTCCTTCACAACAAATTTTTTGGCTGCAAAATTCTTCTCTCCATTCCGCCCTTTGTCCGCCGCCTCTCTTGCCGACGTCTGATTCCGCCTTTCATCGCCTATCCTTCAAAGCCTTAAAATCGCGCCCGCGTCGACGCACTGATGTTTTCCCTTTCCATTATTCCCGCCGAAAAAAGTTTTCAAGCGTTCGGCAACACAAAAGACGTCGTTTCGCCGCAAAATTCATCGCGCGACGCGAATGAAAAACGCCCCGCCGTAAATAAACGGCGGGGCAGCTTGCTGTTTTAAATGAGCATATCTTCTACGGAAGATTCGGCGGAAATGGGAGCCGTTTCCTCGGTCAAAGAAGCGGTCGGTTTTTCATAGGGCACGGAAGCGGAAATTTCTTCGGATACGCTTGCCTCCGCGTCTTTATAATTGCCGACAAATTGGGGAGAAAGTCCTTTGTATTCCTTCATGCCCGTCCCTGCGGGGATCAGCTTACCGATGATGACGTTCTCTTTAAGGCCTACGAGGTAATCTCTCTTGGTGCGGATCGCGGCTTCCGTAAGCACTCTCGACGTTTCCTGGAAGGACGCCGCCGAAAGGAAGCTGTCCGTGGCGAGGGACGCCTTCGTGATGCCGAGGAGCACCCTCTTGGCAAGCGCGGGAGCGCCGCCCTTTTGCATCGCTTTGGCGCACTCGTCCTGGAAAGTGACCATATCCACGAGTTCGCCGGGAAGCAGATCGGTATCGCCCGAACTCTCCACCCTGACTTTTTTGAGCATCTGGCGCACGATAATTTCGATATGCTTATCGTTGATATCCACGCCCTGGGAACGATAGACGGACTGAACCTGTTCGAGGAGGTAATCCTGTACGCCCTTGACGCCCTGCACGCGCAGAATATCCTGAGGATAGACGCTGCCCGTGTTGAGAAGTACCCCGGGGACCACTTTATCCCCTTTCTTGACCTTGATTTCGGCATTGAAGGGAAGCGAGTATTCCTTCTTGACTTCCTTCGTCGCCTCGTCGAGGATCTTGATATGCTTGGAGCCGTCGCTGTCGTCGAGATCAATGATGCCCTCGACTTCGCAGATCGTCGCGCAGCCCTTGGGTTTTCTGACTTCGAACAACTCCTCGACGCGGGGCAGACCTTGCGTAATGTCCCCCGTCGCCGCGATACCGCCCGTATGGAAGGTACGCATGGTGAGCTGGGTGCCCGGTTCGCCGATGGACTGCGCGGCGATCGTGCCGACCGCTTCGCCCACCTGCACGGGAAGCGTGGTAGCCATATTTTTGCCATAACATTTCGCGCAGACGCCGAAACGGGAGTTACAGGTGAAGATACTGCGGATGGAAACTTCCGAAATGCCCGCGTCGCAAATCTCTTTGGCGAGCTCCTCGGTGATAAACTCGTTCTGTCCCACCATGATCTCGCCCGTCGCGGGATTGACGACGTTCTCCGCCGCGAAACGCCCCGTCAGTCTGTCTTTCAAGCCTTCGATCTCTCTGCCGTCGCTGCCGAAAATCGCCCGCACCTTCATGCCCTGCGGCTTTCTGCCCGCATAGCAGTCGTCCTCGCGGACGATGATCTCGTGCGAAACGTCGACAAGACGGCGGGTGAGATATCCCGAGTCGGCTGTTTTCAAAGCGGTATCCGTCAAACCTTTACGGCCGCCGTGCGAGGAAATGAAGTATTCGAGAACGGAAAGGCCGTTTCTGAAACACGATTTCACGGGGACCTCGATCTTTTTACCCTGAGGGTTGACCATGAGTCCGCGCATACCGGAAAGCTGTTTGATCTGGTCGATAGAGCCGCGGGCGCCGGAATCCGCCATCATCCAGATGGGGTTGAACTTATCTTCTTCGCCCTGCTTTTTGAGGAGTCCCGCCACCTTATCCGTCGCGGTATCCCACTGCGAGATAACGGCGAGGTATCTCTCCTCTTCGTTCAAAAGACCTCTGGCGTATTTCTTGGAGATCTTGGAAACTTCCGCTTCCGCGTTGTTGACGATGTCTTCCTTTTCAGGAGGAATCTTCATATCGAAAACGGAGGTGGTAAGCGCCGCCAAAGTGGAATATTTATATCCTCTCTCCTTGATGGCGTCGAGGACATAGGAGGCCTTGGGCGCCGCGCCCGTCTTGAAGCAGGCTTCGACGATACGGGAGAGATGTTTCTTTCCGATCGCGCGCGCGCTGCCGATAAACTCGGTGTCGAGTTCGAGTCTGAGATAGGATTCGGGCGTATCTCTCTTGACGAAGCCGAGATCCTGCGGCAGACCGTCGTTGTAGATCAGACGGCCGATGGTCGTCTTGATGATGCCGCTCACCTCGCGCCTGCCCGTTTTGGGATTGAGGCGCACCGTCGCTTCCTTGATCAGCACCGCTTTCTTTTCGTCGAAATCGGTGTTGTCGATCGGGCAGGTATACGGCAAAGGCAGATCGTCGAACTTGCCCTCGGGAAGTTCCACGACGCGCTTTAAATACATTTCGTCCTGTTCGTGCGCGGCTTTGGTCTGATACGCCAAAATCGCCTCGTTTTCGGACGAGTACACGGGCGGGATATAGACCTCCCCGTCGTCGTCGGGACGGCCCTGATCGTCGTATCTTCTGCCCTCTTCACAGCGCTTGATGGTAAGACAGTACGCGCCGATAATCATATCCTGCGTCGGGGACATGACCGATTTGCCGTCGGCAAGTTTCAAAATATTATTGGCGGAAAGCATCAAAAATCTCGCTTCCGCCTGCGCTTCGATGCTCAAAGGAAGGTGCACGGCCATTTGGTCGCCGTCGAAGTCCGCGTTGAAAGGTCCGCAGACGAGCGGGGAGATCTTAATGGCTCTGCCTTCGATCAGAACGGGCTCGAACGCCTGAATGGAAAGCCTGTGCAGCGTGGGAGCGCGGTTTAAAAGTACGGGATGATCCTTGATGACGTCTTCGAGGACGTTCCAGACCATATCCTTCGCCTTTTCCACGGCGCGCTTCGCCGTCTTGATGTTGTGGCACTGCCCGCTCTCCACCAGCCGCTTCATGATGAACGGCTTGAACAGTTCGATCGCCATTTCCTTGGGCAGACCGCACTGATAAATTTTCAACTCGGGACCGACGACGATAACCGAACGTCCCGAATAGTCCACTCGCTTGCCGAGCAGGTTCTGACGGAAACGCCCCTGCTTGCCGCGAAGCATTCCCGAAAGGGATTTGAGTTCGCGATTGGAAGGTCCGCTCAGGGGCTTTCCTCTCCTGCCGTTGTCGATAAGCGCGTCCACGGCTTCCTGCAACATACGCTTCTCGTTCTTGATGATCATGTCGGGCGCGCCGATCTCCATCATCTTTTTCAGACGGTTGTTGCGGTTGATGACGCGGCGATAGAGGTCGTTCAAATCGGAGGAGGCGAATCTGCCGCCGTCCAGCTGCACCATGGGACGAATGTCGGGGGGAATGACGGGCAGAACGGTGAGAATCATCCATTCGGGACGATTGCCGCTCTTTCGGAAAGATTCCACCACTTCGAGGCGTTTGATCGCCTTGATCGCCTTTTGTCCCGTGGGGTTGTCGGCGATGACTTTCTTGCAGGCGTCGCTCTCTTTTTCGAGATCTACCGCCATCAAAAGCTCGCGCACGGACTCCGCGCCCATGCCCACTTTGAGTCCCGTTGCGGCGCTGTCGCCGTAGCGCTCTTCGAGTTCCCGAAGCTGCTTGTCGTTGATCACCTGCTTGTAGACGAGCTCGGTGACTTTGCCGGGATCGAGCACGACGTAGGAAGCGAAATAGATGACCTGTTCGAGCTGTTTGGGTCCCATGTCGAGAAGGAGGCCGATTTTGGAGGGCACGCCTTTAAAGTACCAGATATGGGAAACGGGAGCCGCCAGTTCGATATGTCCCATCCTTTCGCGGCGGACTTTGGAGCGGGTGATTTCCACGCCGCACTTTTCGCAGATGTGTCCCTTGTATTTTACTCTTTTATATTTTCCGCAGTGGCATTCCCAGTCCTTCATCGGCCCGAAGATCTTTTCGCAAAAAAGGCCGTCCCTCTCGGGCTTTTGAGTGCGGTAGTTTATCGTTTCGGGTTTGGTAACTTCGCCGTACGACCATTCTCTGATTTTTTCGGGAGATGCTATGCTGATCTGAATGGAATTGAAATCGTTTAATTCGTACATATTATTTTTTCTCTCCTCGGATTAATCCTTGTCGCCGTCCTCGCCGTCTTCGTCCTCGTCGTCGAACAGAGAACCGAAGTTGAAATCGTCGCTGATATCGGCAAAGTCGTCGTCCTCTCCGTCGCCGTCGGCAGAGAAATCGTCGCCGTCGTCCCCTTCCTCTTCGAAGAGGGACACTTCGCCGTCCAGATCGTCCTCGTCGTCTTCGTCGTCGGCGTTGAAGTCGATGTCTTCCAGCTCTTCGTCTTTGAGGCTTTCTCTTCTCCTCGCTTCGTTGTCGGAGGCTTCTTCCTCGTCCTCGAATTCGCGGATGATCAGCTCGTCGCCGCTTTCCGTCAGCACTTTGACGTCGAGCGCGAGCGACTGAAGCTCTTTCAAGAGCACTTTAAAGGCTTCGGGAATCCCCGGCTCGGAGATGTTTTCGCCCTTGACGATGGATTCGTACGTCTTGACGCGGCCGACTACGTCGTCCGATTTGACCGTCAGAATTTCCTGCAAAATATGCGCCGCGCCGTAAGCTTCCAGCGCCCACACTTCCATTTCGCCGAAGCGCTGACCGCCGAACTGCGCCTTGCCGCCGAGAGGCTGCTGCGTCACGAGGCTGTAAGGGCCGATCGAACGCGCGTGGATCTTGTCGTCCACGAGGTGGATGAGTTTGATCATATACTGAACGCCGATGGTGACGCGGTTTTCAAAGGCTTCGCCGGTGCGCCCGTCGAATACCTGGAATTTGCCGTCCACTTTTCCGTCGGGATTCAGAAGGTTGTTTTCGCGGAACATCTGCTCGATGTCTTTTTCCGTCGCGCCGTCGAAAACGGGCGTGGCGATCTTCCATCCGAGCTGTTTGCACACGTAGCCGAGGTGCACTTCGAGCACCTGACCGATATTCATACGCGAAGGAACGCCCAGGGGGTTGAGCAAGATCTGCAAGGGAGTGCCGTCCGCGAGGAAGGGCATATCCGCCTGCGACAGCACACGGGAAATGACACCCTTATTGCCGTGACGACCCGCCATCTTGTCGCCCACCTGAATTTTGCGCTTCTGCGCGATATAGACGCGGACGAGTTTGTTTACGCCCGGTTCGAGTTCGTCTTTATTCTCTCTCGTGAACACTTTGACGTCCACGACGACGCCGCCTTCGCCGTGCGGAACGCGGAGGGAGGTATCTCTGACCTCTCTCGACTTTTCGCCGAAAATGGCGCGCAGCAGTCTTTCTTCGGGCGTAAGCTCCGTTTCGCCCTTGGGGGAAACTTTGCCGACGAGAATATCGCCGCTCTGCACTTCCGCGCCGATGCGCACGATGCCTTCCTCGTCGAGATCTTTCAGCGCGTCGTCGCCCACGTTGGGAATATCGCGCGTGATCTCTTCCTGCCCGAGTTTGGTATCCCTTGCCTCCGTTTCGTGTTCCTCGATGTGAATGGAGGTGAACACGTCGTCCTGGACGAGCTTTTCGGAAAGCAGGATGGCGTCCTCGTAGTTGTAGCCCTCCCACTCCATATAGCCGATGAGGATATTTTTGCCGAGCGCGAGCTCGCCGTTATTGGTGGAGGGACCGTCGGCGATGATCTCGCCCTTCGCCACGCGATCGCCCGTCGAAACGATGGGGCGCTGATTGAGGCAGGTGCCTTGATTGGAACGCTCGAATTTCTTTAAGGGATATTCCCTGACTTTGCCGTCGTCCTCGCGGATCTTGATCATATTCGAAGAACAGTTCGTCACGACGCCCGCTTCCTTGGCCATGACGATGACGCCCGAATCTTTGGCGATGGAGGCTTCGATGCCCGTCGCGACGATAGACGACTCCGTTTTCAGAAGGGGCACGGCCTGCCGCTGCATATTGGACCCCATGAGCGCGCGGTTGGTATCGTCGTTTTCGAGGAAGGGAATGAGCGCGGTCGCCACGGAAACGAGCTGTTTGGGCGAAACGTCCATGTAGTCCATTTTTTCTCTCGGAAGTTCGGTGATGAGATCCTGATGGCGGCAGCCGACGCGCTCGTTGACGAAGCGTCCCTCCGCGTCCAGAGGCTCGTTCGCCTGCGCGACGATATATCTGTCCTCTTCGTCCGCCGTGAGGTAGTCCACGTGGTCGGTGACGATGCCCGTGTCCTTATCCACGCGGCGGTACGGGCTCATGATGAAGCCGTATTCGTTCACCTTCGCAAACGTCGCCAGCGAGGAGATAAGCCCTATGTTCTGTCCTTCGGGCGTTTCTATGGGACACATTCTGCCGTAATGGGTATGATGAATGTCGCGGACTTCGAACGTGGCGCGGTCGCGGTTCAAGCCCCCGGGGCCGAGCGCGGAGAGCTTTCTCTTATGCGTGAGTTCCGCGATGGGATTGGTCTGATCCATGAACTGCGAAAGCTGCGAGGAACCGAAAAATTCCCTGATGACCGCGGACACGGGGCGGATGTTGATGAGTCCCGACGGCGTGATCTCCATGGGATCCTGCGTCGCCATTCTCTCCTTGATGAGCCGCTCCAAGCGGGCGATGCCTACGCGCAGCTGATTTTGCAGGAGCTCTCCCACCGAACGAACGCGGCGGTTGCCCAAATGGTCGATATTGTCTATCGTGCCGATGCCGTATTTCAGATCGAGATTGGTGGAGATGGAAGCTACGATGTCGTCCACGGTGATGTGCTTGTGGCACAGCTTATCCGCGAGCGGGCGGATCTCCTTCTTTTCCTCTTTGGTGGGAACGGGGTTTTCGCGCGAGAGGACGGCGTGGAAGGTCTTGCACGCCTGCACGAATTTGCGGCGGTTGTCGCGGCGCTTTTCGCGGTTTTTCTTCTCTTCCTGCTTCTCGTCCGCCTCTTCGGGCTTCTCCTGCGTATAGTAAAGCGCGTCGAGCGCGTCGACGTATTTTTCCGCCACTTCTTCCACGGTCATCTCCGCGCAGTCCGCGGCGATCACTTTGGAAAATCTGTAATTCGGATAATAAATGGTGGGCAAAAGCCCGAAATCCTTGGCGCGCGCCTGTAAGGGAATGTCGGAAACCGCCGAGAAATCCACCGTGTTATTGGCGATGATCTTGTGCTTGATCTCTCCCTCTTCCGCGTCGTCCACGAGCACGAACACTTCGTTTACGCCCGCATTCTGAATTTCCTTAGCCTGCGCCTCGGAAATCTTTTCGCCCGCCTGTACGATGATCTCCCCCGTTTCGGGATTGACGATGGGCTCGGACGCCTTGCAGCCGGGAAGGCGATAGGCGAGGTTGAGCTTTTTATTGTACTTGTATCTGCCCACTTTGGCGATGTCGTAGCGGCGGGGATCGAAGAACAGGTTATAAAGGTGCTGACGGACGGAGTCCTCCGTGGGGACTTCGCCGGGACGAAGACGCCTGTAAAGTTCGATAAGGCCGTCCACTTCCGAGCGCGTCGTATCCTTTTTCAGAGTTTCGGAGATGATCTTGTCGCCGGGGAACAAATCCTCTATCGCGCGGTTGGAGCCGAAGCCCAAAGCGCGCAGAAGCACGGTGATGCAGAGTTTCTTTTTTCTGTCCACGCGGACGTAGAGAGCGTCCTGCGCGTCCTGTTCGAGTTCCAGCCACGCGCCGCGGTTGGGCATGACGGTGGTGGCGAACATCTCCTTGCCCGTCTTGTCCTTCGAAGAAGCGTTATACACGCCCGGGGAACGGACGAGCTGAGAAACGATGACGCGCTCCGCGCCGTTGATGATGAAGGAGCCGTTTTCCGTCATCAGGGGCAGATCCCCCATGAAAACTTCCTGGTCGAGCACTTCGTTTTTCACCTTGTTGACAAGGCGGACCTTCACTCTCAAAGGAAGCGCATAGGTGGCGTCGCGGTTGCGGCATTCTTTTTCGTCATACTTGGGTTTATCGCCGAATCTGTGCTCCAAAAAGTAGAGCTCGAAGTGGTCGGAGTAGTCGGTGATCGGGGAGAAGTCCTCGAACACCTCGCTGATGCCTTCCTGAATGAAAGAATTGTAACTGTCCTTCTGGATTTCCACGAGGTCGGGAATATCGATGACTTCGTTGATGGAACCGAATTTTCTTCTTTCATTTTTGCCATACTTATAGATAGGTAAATCCATCGGTTAATTTGTAGCTCCTTACATTATTTTAAAGGCGATTTACCGAGTATATCTTTTCATCGATAAAAATCGAATTTTTACTTCTTTTGGCATCGTTCGCTTTACTTTTCCGCTTTCTTACGCTATAATAATGACGTGAAGCGCCCCCGAAACAGGTTTTTCGTTCCCCCGCCGCGCGAAGGCCGAGGGGACAATATTCCATAGTAAGCATAATGATACATTATTTAATTATAACGGTGAAAATAAAAGATGTCAAGCGATTTTTGCTTTCCTTCGGCAACTAATTTTTTTTATTTTTCAAAAACGACAAAACAGGACAATATCTCATGAGAATCGACAAATTTTTAAAAGTTTCCAGAATACTCAAACGCCGCACCGTCGCGCAGGAAGCCTGCGGCGAGGACAAAGTGCTGATCAACGGCAAAACGGCAAAGCCCTCCGCGCCCGTCAAAATCGGCGACGTCGTGGAAGTTCTGTACGCGTCGGGAAGCCTTAAATTCCGAGTTCTGAACGTGAAAGAAACGGTGAAAAAGGACGAGGCGGCGTCCCTGTACGAGGTGATCTCTTGAACTCGGCGGGCAGCGTCCGCGTCACCGCGATCGTCTGCGCGGCGGGAAAAGGCGAACGCGCGGGATTTTCCGAAAACAAGCTTCTGCAAAAAATCGGCGGAAAGACCGTGCTGGAACGTACGCTCTCCGCTTTCGATTTTCCCGCGGTGAAAGAGATTCTCGTAACGGCGTCCGAGGAGGATTTTGCAAAGATAGCGGCTCTCTGCGCCCGCTTTCCCCGCGCGCGCGCGATTTCGGGCGGCGTCGCGCGTTTCGACTCCGTCTACAACGCCCTGCGGGAAGCGAAAAACGAGGTGGTGCTGGTTCACGACGGCGCCCGCCCCTTCGTCGCGCTCCAAGATATTTTAGGGTGTATTGCAAGCGTGCTCGAATACGGCAGCGGCGTCTGCGCCGTACCTTGCGTGGACACCGTCGCCCTCGCGGACGAAACGGGACGCATCGTCGAGGTCCCCCCGCGCGAGCGCGCCTTCTCCGTACAGACCCCGCAGGGCTTTTATACGAAAGAGCTGCTCTCCGCTTATGAAAAGGCGGCGAAGGATAAAAAACGAACGTATACGGACGATTCCTCCGTATACGCCGCATTCATCGCGCCCCCTCGTATCTGCGCGGGCGCGCACGGCAATAAGAAATTGACTTTCCGGGAGGATTTCGAAGACTCTTTCGCAAGAGTCGGTTTCGGCGTGGATACGCACGCGTTCGGCAGAGAACAGGACTATATTTTGCTCGCGGGCGTAAAAATTCCTTCCGGGAGCGGTTTAAAGGCGCACAGCGACGGGGACGTGCTCGCGCACGCCGTCATGGACGCCATGCTCTCCGCCGCGGGACTCAAAGACATCGGGCATTATTTTCCCGACAGCGACGAGAAATGGCGGAATGCGGACTCGATGAAAATGCTGGAAGAAGTCAAAAGGCTCGTCGCAGACGAAGGCTTCGCCGTCAAGAATCTTTCCGCGGCGATACAGGCGGAAAGACCTCGCCTCGCCGCCTATATAGACGGCATCAGAAATTCTTTGGCAACGGCTCTCCGGCTCGATCCTTCCGCCGTCGGCATTTCCGCGGGCACCAACGAAGGGCTCGGCTACATAGGCGAAGGCAGGGGCATCACCGTAACCGCCGAAGTATTGCTTTGCCGACCGAACGCGATTGTCTTTTAACGGTGTTATACGAGAAGAAAGCGCATTGTAATTTTTCCCGTCCGGCAAACCGAATGTTTTTTCCATAGGCGAAAGCGTAGGACAAATCCGCGCGATTTTTACTCGCCGCTGCCCTGCCCCGTCCTTTTTTACATACCTCAAAGGAGTTTACCGATATGGCAATCAAAGCGCCCGCCTCGCAGTTCGTCTGCGCGGAATGCGGCTACACCACTCCCAAATGGCTGGGCAAATGTCCGGGCTGCGGGAATTTCAACACCTTGCAGGAAGAACTCGTCAAGACCGCGGACGCGGGCAAAAAAGCCGCCCGTCCCGCGCTTTCGGATATGGGCGGCTTTTCCAAAGCGCTCCCCCTTTCCAAAGTGGGCTATGAAAAATTCAAACGCGTTTTTTCGGGCATCGGGGAATTCGACACCGTCCTCGGCGGAGGCATCGTGCGCGGCTCCCTCGTTCTGCTCGGCGGCGATCCGGGCATCGGCAAAAGCACCCTGTTGACGCAGGTTTCGGCGCACCTCGCGGGCGGGCACAAAGTCCTCTACGTTTCCGCGGAAGAGAGTTGTTCGCAGGTGAAAATGCGCTGCGAACGGCTCGGCATCGATTCGGACAACCTGCTTTTGCTCAACGAAACCTGCCTCGAAGACGTGGAGGCAAGCCTTGCGGACGCGGAATTCGTCGTCATCGACTCCATTCAGGCGGTATACACCGAGGCCCTTTCCTCCGCTTCAGGGAGCGTGGGACAGGTGCGCGAATGCGCCGCGCGGCTGATGCGGATCGCAAAATCCCGGGGAATCACCTTTTTCCTCATCGGGCACGTCACCAAGGAAGGCGCTTTGGCGGGGCCGAAGGTTTTGGAGCACATCATGGACACCGTACTCTACTTCGAGGGACAGCAGGAGGAAAATTTCAAACTTCTGCGCGCCGTCAAAAATCGCTTCGGCTCCGTGCAGGAAGTGGGCGTATTCGAGATGACCGAAACGGGAATCAGGAGCGTGTCCGACTACTCCGATCTGTTTTTGTCCGAAAGCCGCGGCGTCGCGGCAGGCTCGGCGGTGACGCCCTCCGAAAGCGGCAACCGCTGCATGAACGTGGAAATACAGACCTTAATCTCTAAAACGGCGTACGGACTGCCCCGCAGAATGACCTTGGGAATCGATTATAATAAGCTGGTGGTGCTGATCGCCGTCCTCGAAAAGCGCTGCGGGATTCCCTTTTACACGTCCGACGTGTATATCAACGCGATGGGCGGCATCAAGCTCAACGAGCCGTCGGTCGATCTCGCGGTATGCGCGGCGCTGGCAAGCGCGGCGAGCGATATTCCCATAGACAAATACACCGCCGTATTCGGAGAGGTGGGTTTGACGGGGGAAGTACGCTCAGTGACGTATGCGGAAAAGCGCGTCAACGAATGCGTCAAGACGGGGTTCAAAACGGTGGTTCTTCCCGCGAAAAATATGAAGACCTGCGAAAAATTCAAAGACAGGATACAGCTCGTGCCCGTCAATTACGTCAATCAGATGGTGAAGGCGCTGAATCTGCGCGCCCCTTTCAATCCGCAGGCTTGACCTCTTTCAAGCGGCGCTCTATGACGGCGGGCAATTTTTCCGCAAAAGCATTCGCGGCTCTTATCCCTCTTTTAAAAACGAAATACGATCCCTTAATGCCGTAAAAAATCTTTCTCGGCAAGACGAGTACAAAAACGCGATTCCTTGCGCCATAGCAGCCATCAACGCCGTAAGGGAGCGAAAAATCAACGTCAAAAAACTTTCTTCGGCATAAAAGCGCAATTTATTTTCCCCCGATTGTCCATGTTTGCCCGGTTAAAGTTCCCCCGAAAAGCACTGCCTTCTCAGCGGTTTGGCATAATAAAGCAGAATACGCGCGTAAAAACAAGCCCGACGCCTTACAAGCGTCGGGCTTTAAG
>ENA-UEQN01002549-UEQN01002549.1-human-gut-metagenome-genome-assembly--contig:-NODE-2549-length-12483-cov-4.594793_pt1 | contig 12483 bp, 8 predicted proteins | sample MGYA00242940_ERZ507944 | MGnify/ENA primary metagenome ERZ507944 (study PRJEB26167, sample SAMN06115449) | human gut metagenome | host: Homo sapiens | place: China:Fujian | collected 2015-08-20... | reverse complement strand
TATCTGAAAATTTCGGTTTTGTAAGGTAAATTTTCCCATGAATCATGGAGCTCGGCCTATGAATGATTTTCTTTCGCACGATGTTAAGAAATTCCAAAAGCGTCGCGCCCGCCGCCGTGTTTGGCATAGCGTGCTGACGGTTCTTGCATCCGTCGTTGTCTTCGCGACAACATACGCGCTCATCTTGCCGGCGATTACAATGACTGCCGCACACGCACACGATGAGAGCTGCTACACACAGGTCACAACAACTGAAAAGGAAATTCTTGCCTGCCCCGTGTCAGCGGAGAGCGGGCTTGTTGTCGTGCACCGGCACGATTCGCGCTGCTATGACGAAGACGGCATGCTTGCATGTCCTTTGCCGGAGCTTGCGGCGCACACGCACACGGCAGACTGCTATGAATATCCGGAAGCGCACGTCCACACAGATGCGTGCTATTCGGAGGAAAGAGGCGAGCTGATCTGCGGTCTGGAAGAAGGAGAGGAGCATACCCACACGGACGATTGCTACGCGTGGGAGACGGTTTTATCCTGCGGCCAGACGGAGGAGGAGCCTGCCGAGCCTGTGCTCGTCTGCGGCAAAAAAGAGATCGTTCTGCACCGGCACGACGAGGATTGCTACGCCGCGGACGGAACGCTTACCTGCGCGCTTCCGGAAGTGATCGAACACAAGCACACGGAAAACTGTTTCAAGACCGTTCGGGTCCCTGTGGACACGCAGACGCTCACCTGCACGAATACGGACCCTGACCATGTGCACACCGCGCTGTGCTACGGCACGTGGGTCCTGACCTGCGATCAGGGAACCGACGATACGACCCCGGACACACCTGCGGACAAGGAACCGGGCACGGAAGGGTCTGCGGACAAGGAACCGGACAAGGACGCACCTGCGGATGAAGAACCGGACACGGACGCACCTGCGGACGAAGAACCGGGTGCGGACGAAACGCCTGCGCCCGACGCGAACCAATCCGAGCTGAACGGCGGGACGTCGGATGGGACGGAGCCTGCGCCGGAGGATGGGATGGACGTTACGACGCAAGACGAACGCTCCGCTGCAACAGTCACCCTGAAATATTACGTTTATCTCGACGGCTCGCTGGATCCTGTTTTGGAGGAGTCCAGAACGCTCGAGCGGGAGAACGGACGCTATTACATCACGGCGCAGCAGCTGGAGACCGTGTACGGCGATTTTGGTTTCGAGGCTGACAGCTATCAAGGAGAACGCTTCTTCCCGCATACTGATCTGCACGACACATCGCTTATCTGGGCGGACGCGCCGGCGTATCCGGTCGAAAACGCGGACGGAACGCAGGAATGGCGCATTCCGCTCAGCCGCACCACAACAAGCTATATCTACTATCTGCCCCACAACACGTGGGACTACGGCAGCTACTTTGAAGGCAGTGCCTCCAACACCAATGCGGCGCTCATCAGCGACAACACGTTCTACACCGTGAACATTTCCGCGCCGCCCGATGCCGCGTCGGAGAGCAAGATTTATCACGTACTGAACGGAGCGACGTTCAGCGTCGAGCTGTCTGTGTTCGACGACTACACCTGGAGCTACACCAACCTCGCCGATGGCAGCGAGATCACGCCGAGCGATGTGCAGGAGCTGGAAGGCGGCAAGCTTTTCATCAACTTCCGGAACGTCTCGCATCCCATCAAGGTCACTGCGCGCAAAACGAGCGCCGGCGAACAGATCTATACCATCCGCTACCATGCAGATACGCTCGCCGACTGTCTGGAACGAATCAGCAGTGCGGTTACCGCCAACGCGCAGAGCGTTATCACCGACGGCAAGGTCGGCGGCATGGCGACGCTTACCGAACAGGTAACGGTCACGGCGGATACGATCTATCCGCTCCGTTCGCCGGATTCGCTGCGCGTGGTGTCGCAGGCAGACCCGACCAGACAGGCCAAGCACTATTTCTACACCTTCCGCGGCTGGCGCGTCAAGGCGACCAACACCGTTCTCGACCCCGCGCAGCCGCTGACGGCGGTGCAGCTGGCGGGCTATGAAAACGGCGGCGTGATCGAGCTGGAGGCGGTCTGGAGTGTAAAAGACGCAAATGGCAGAGCCACATCCGTCAACTTCTTTATTCACCTTTTCTGTGAGATCAAGGACTTCCACAGCAACGGCTTCACCAGCAACCCGGTCGGTGACTATACCAAGTCCCTGTTCACCACGACGCTGCTCGGAACTGATGCACTCTCCTCGTCCGATAACCTTCTGGTTCTTGCGCCTCCGACGACTGACGAAACGGCCTACGAAACGGATGACATCCTGCGCACCATGACGGATACGCCCTACGATGGCCTGACGATGGAAGCATTTCCCTCTGACCGCGAGATGTTCGCCCTGCTCCGCGAGAACAACTACACCATCAAAATCGGCAATAGCACGATCCCGCAAAGCAAGCTGACGTCAGACTATTTTCAGGTTCGCTGGACCAACCTCAAATACGATATCAGCGACGGCTGGCATGTCGACGGTGTGCTTGTAGCGAAGGAAGCAAAGCTCCTCGTAACGAAGACATTCCTCGGAAGCGCCGCAGCCATTGCAAGCGTTAAGGCGCAGACCGGCGAGATGGAATACGGAATCCGGATTCAAAACACGACGATGAATGCCGAAGAGCTCCTCCTCACGCTCAACCCTGCCGGGCAGGAGCAGCGCACGGATTGCGTGGGATATGACGACTACGATGCCGCCAGCAATACCTATACCTGGATCGTCAGCGGGCGCGTCGACAGTATCTATGCGCTTTCCGAGCAGAACTATCTTTTGCAGGATGTGCCGTCGACCTCCTATTACCGCATATCTGACATGGCAAAACCGGGTGACTGGCAGAACTATGACGAGGACAGTCAGCTCACCACAGCTGTGGTCTCCTACGCGACGGATACCCCGAAAAACAGGTACCGCACGGTATCGTTCCGCAACAAGTATGTCGAGGCCGGCACGTTGACGCTGCGAAAGTTCGACTCCTTCACACACAATGGCATCGCAAATGTGGAATTTCTGCTTACCGCAGATGACGGCGTTAGCGGCCAGCATCTGCACCGCAAGCCGGGGACAAGCATGTATACCAACACCAGCACCTCCGGTTCGGAATATACCGAAGCGACGGGGAACAGGATCGTGACGGACGTGAACGGTGACGCATACCTTCGCCTGACACCCGGCGCATACACACTGCAAGAGACATTGCCGACCGGATACAGCGGAGCTGCGGAGATCCGGTTCACTGTCGACGAGAAGGGCAGCCTGATCGAGCTGACCTTTGACGGCGCGCCGGCCGCCTCTTCGCCCGGCGGCGTGGCATCCGGTGTGGGAACCACGCTTCTGGCCATTATGAATGATTCGCAAGTTCTGACGACAGTTACCGCAGTGAAGGATTGGGGCGAGGTGCCGGACGAGTGGCGAAAGCCAGTGACGGTCACGCTAATGTGCGACGGAGCGCCGCTCGGCGGTGCAGACAGCGAATATACGAGGGTTTTAAGCGCAGACAACAACTGGACGTGTGTCTGGGAGAATCTGCCGCTGTTTTTGGACGGTAAGGTTGCGGACTATACCCTCAGGGAGATCATGATCGGAGATACGCCGTTCGATTCGACCTTGCAAGATGGCTATAGTGAATACGCCGTGACGCACGAGCCAGCCAGATACCGTGAGGGTGACGCGGGAGATTACAAGGATCCTGCTACGTGGGTCGACGGGAGCGGAGAGCGGCACTACGCAAAGCATGTACTGCTCACCGTTCACAACCGGCCGGACGGCGATGTGGGTAAAATCACGGTCACGAAGCTGTTTGCAAGTATCGACGGAAAAGAGCTGGAGAAGATCGACGGCACATACACCTTTGCGCTTTACAAATCGCCGGATGCAGCCGGAACACCGGTCGCGACTGCGTCCGTGATCTACGGAAACGGCACGATCACGCCAGAGGACGGTATTGTGCGCTTTGAAGGCCTCACACTCGGCAAAACGTATTACGTCTTCGAGCTCGACGACAGCGGCCGGCCCGTTCCGGATGGCGAGACCAGAATCATCAGCGGCATGCCCTGCAGCGCCTTTGGCGGCGGAACGGCCGTGGCGCTCTCCCCGGAGCATCCCGGCGGCGAGGCCGAAATTACGAACCGCATCAACTACGCCGAGCTTCCCGAAACGGGCGGCCATGGCGCGCACGCGATTTACGCGGCGGGAGGAGTGCTCCTTGCCTGCGCGTTGACGCTTCTGCTGCTGCAAAAACGGCGCAGAGGGCGCGGATAACACACAAGACGGTGGTGAAACCCTATGACCAATAAGGAGCTTCGAAAGCTCAGCCGCGCCGAGCTCATCGACATTCTCTTTGAGCTGCAGACGCAGAATGAAAATCTGACTGCGGAGAACCGGGAGCTCGCCGCGCAGCTGGAAAGCCGGCAGCTTCAAATCACTGAGGCCGGCTCCATCGCGGAGGCTGCGCTCCGGCTCAACGGCGTCTTTGAGGCCGCGCAGGCCGCGGCGGACCAATATGTGCGCTGCACGAAGGACTCTCTGACCATTGCCGAACGGACGCTCGCTGCGGCAAAACGGCAGGCCGATACCCTCGTGCAGGAGGCGACAGCGCAGGCGCAGAAGCTCCTTGCAGATGCAGACGCGCGCCTGGAGAGCAGCTGGCCGCAGTTTTTGCTGGATGACAGCGCACAGCAAACAAAGAACGGAGAATAAGCATGCCCCATACCAAAGAAACCTCGCTTCCGACGGCGGAGCAATTAGATATGGAGCGCCGCCGTCTGCGCTATAAGCGCCGCTATAACCGGACGCTCCGGAGCACGGTCGCGATTTTGATCGTCGTTGCGGCTCTGGCCGTTCTGGCGGCGACGCTCTGGATGCCGGTGCTGCGCGTATATGGAAGTTCCATGGCGCCGACGCTTCATAACGGGGAGATCCTCATCAGCGTAAAGACCAAGGACTTCTCTTCCGGCGATATCATCGCCTTTTACCACGGCAACAAGCTTCTCATCAAACGCTATATCGCGGGCTCGGCCGACTATGTCAACATCGACGAGGACGGAGCCGTCAGCGTGAACGGAACGCTTTTGGACGAGCCGTATCTTGCAGAAAAGGCCTATGGCGAGGCGGATATTGAGTTTCCGTATCAGGTGCCTGACCAACGCTATTTTGTGATGGGCGATAACCGAAGCGTGTCCATTGACTCGCGCAGCAGCATCGTCGGCTGCATTGCCGGAGACCAGATCGTCGGCAAGGTCGTCTTCCGCGTCTGGCCGCTGAGCGCCTTCGGCCCTCTTCGTTGATTCGAAAAGGAAAACGCGCAAGGCATGCGTAGGGGCGGACGACTCTGTCCGCCCAGGGGAAGTATCGTATTCGCCGATGGGTTTCGCGTTTCGGAAGTGCATTTTTCCGGGCGCACAGAGTCGTCCGCCCCTACAAAAAAAGGAAAGTCAAAGACGCAAAAAGCCTCTGCATACCAGTTCGGTACGCAGAGGCTTTTGATTTATGCGGTGATACGCTTACTTGAGGCCAGCCTGCTCCAGAAGAGCCGGAACCTTGGACTCCCAGCCGAGGGACATGATGTGGACGCCCTGGCAGTAGGGCTTGCACTCGCGAATGATGCGTGCGGCAATTTCCACACCGGTGATACCGGCCTTGGTCTTTTCCTTGTCGGCCTGAAGCTCGGCGATCAGCTCGTCGGGGATGTGTACGCCCGCGACGTTGTTGTTCATGAACTTGCACATACCGGCAGACTTCGGGATGATGATGCCGACCTGCACGGGCTTGCCGAACTGCTTGGCGGCCTCCATGAACTTGATGAACTTTTCGGGCTCAAAGACAGCCTGTGTCTGGAAGAACTCCGCGCCGGCCTGCACCTTGCGCTCCATCTTCACGAGCTGCGCGTCGATGGAGTCGGAGCACGGGGACACGACCGCGCCCTTGGCAAACTTCGGGGGCTCGCCCACGAGCTCGTTGTCGCCCAGATCCTTACCGGTCTCCAAGAGGCTCGCGGCATGCAGCAGCGACACAGAGTCGAGGTCGAACACGGGCTTTGCCTGCGGATGGTCGCCCAGCTTCGTGTGGTCGCCGGTGAGGCACAGAATGTTGTCGATGCCGAGCATGGCGGCGCTCAGAAGGTCGGACTGGAGCGCGATGCGGTTGCGGTCGCGGCAGGTCAGCTGGAAGATGGGGGTAAGGCCTGCGTCCTTGAGGACCTTGCAGGTGGCAAGGCCGCCCAGACGCATGACGGACGACTGGTTATCGGTGACGTTGACATAGTGCACGCCGGTGAGATATTCCTTCGCCTCTTCTACCAGGCCGTCGATATGAATTCCCTTGGGGGGGCCGATCTCGGCGGAAACTACAAACTCTCTGTTCTGAAACAGTTCCGTAATTCTCATAATTCATCACTCCTGATTATTCAGATTCTTTGGCGGCCATGGTAGCCTGATCGGTATTGAAATCATGCAGCTGCGTGGGACAGCGCAGAACGTCGAGCCGTCCCTGTGCTTTCAGGCGCTGGATGATGCGCTCCCAGCCGCAGTCCATCGTGGGGCAAACCTCGCATTTGCCGTTCTTCGTGCCGCCGCAGGGGCCGTTGATAAGGCTCTTGGAGCAGGCCGTGATGGGACAGATGCCGCCGGTCAGGTTCAGGAAGCACTCGCCGCACTGGCCGCAGTTGTATTCGAGCGGGGTCACGCCCTGGAAGCCGGGAAGCTCCACAGTATCACAGCAGGCGTAGACGGGCTTATCGTCCAGCATCTCGGAGATGGTCTGTACGCCGACGCCGCAGGAAAACACCAGAACAGCGTCTGCTTCCGCGATTTTCGCCATGGGCGCTCTCAGGCGCAGCGCGAGCTCCGTGGGGTTGCAGACATAATCGGTGGTCAGCGTGCCGACAACCTTGCCAGCCTCGGCCAGCTTTTTCTGGAGCGCGTTTGCCTCCTCCTCGGGGAAACCGACTTCCTTACAGCCGTGGCAGTTGATGATAAACACCTTGCCGGCGCAGAGGGAGGTAATGGTATCTTCGGATTTCAGTCTTGTAATCAGCATATCGTTCTCTCCCCCTTATTTCTTCTTCAGCAGGGGCATGACCAGACCCTTGGCGGCGTTGATCTTCGATACCAGAGGAATCTTGGACGAGCAGATGTACTCGCAGCACTTGCAGGAGAAGCAGTCCATGATGTTGAGAGACAAAAGCTTCTCCGCGTCGCCCAGCTGGCCGTACTTGTAGAATTCCAAGGGCTTCAGCTCCATGGGACAGACGTCTACACAGCGGCCGCACTTGATGCACTCTTTTTCCTCGGTGTGGTCGGCGGCAATGGCAATGATGCCGTTGGAGCCCTTGATGATAGGGACGTTGGTGTCATTGATGGGAGCGCCCATCATGGGGCCGCCCATCTTGAGGACGATGTCCTCGCCCGTCACGCCGCCGCAGTGGTCGATGATCTCCTGCACGTTGGTGCCGAGCTTGACCATATAGTTGCCGGGGTTGCGGATGAAGTCGCCCGTGACGGATACCGCGCGCTCGACAAGGGGCATGCCCTTCTGGATCGCGTCGGAAATGGCCTTGGCGGTCGAGGTGTTGCTCACGACGCAGCCGACGTCTGCCGGCAGCTTGCCGCTGGGAACCTGACGGCCCATGACCTTCTTGATGAGCATCTTTTCAGCGCCCTCGGGGTACTGCGTCTTGGCAGCGACCACACGGATGTTATCGTAGGGCGCGACCTTCTCTTCCATGAGCGCCACAGCGTCGGGCTTGTTGTCCTCGATGAGGATGACGCCCTCGGGCGCGGAAACGGCCTTCATCATGGCGCGCAGGCCGAAGACGATGTCGTCGGCGTACTCAAGCATGATGCGGTGGTCCGCCGTTAAGTAGGGCTCGCACTCGGAGCCGTTGATGAGAACCGCGTCAATGGGCTTGCCGGGCTTCAGCTTGACATAGGTCGGGAACGTTGCGCCGCCCATGCCGACGATGCCCTTTTCCTTGACGATGTCGATGATCTCGTCGGCCGTCAGCTCCTCCAGGGGCTTGTTGGGGACGACGGATTCATGGAGCACGTTTTTGCCGTCGTTTTTGATAACGACGCTCAGAATGCCGGGGCCCTTGTTCGGATGCGTGTGCGGCTCGACAGCCACGACCGTACCGCTGACGCTGGAGTGAACGGGCGCGCCGATAAAGCCCGCCTGCTCGCCGATGAGCTGGCCGACCTTCACATAGTCGCCGGGGTTCACAACCGGATTTGCGGGCGCGCCGATGTGCATGGCGAGCGGCAGAATGACAGTATCGGGCTCCGGGAACTTCTGGAGCGCCAGATGCTCGGTATAATCCTTGTGCTCGGTGGGATGCACGCCGCCGTAGAAGCCCTCAAAGCGTCTGGCTCTGGCTTCGGCGACATAGGCCTGGATCTCGTCGACGTTCGCCACGGAGTAATCCCGCAGCTGAACCGGCTGATGGAGGAATTCCTTCGTCCGGCCCTGCTTTTCGAGTCTCTGATAGATCTTCTCCCAAGCGCAGTCTTTTTTGGGATCGATCTCGCACTTGCCGTTTTTCGCGCCGCCGCACTGCCCGTTGACAAGACTCTTCGAGCAGTCCACGATGGGACAGATGCCGCCCGTCGCGTTCAGATAGCACTGGGCGCAGGCGCCGCAGGTCTTCTTCGTCAGTGCCATGCCATGATGGCCGACATAATTCAGAGAATTGGTTGCGGTAAACGTGGGAACCGCAGCAAGATCGGCCACCGTCTGCACGCCCAGTCCGCAGGAAACGACAACAACATTTTCCGTTCCCTCGGGGACAAGACCTGCAAGCGTCTTTTCGGTCTGGACCTTGTTGCACAGGAAGTCTACCTTGACAGAACCGGTGATGTGCTTGCCCTGCGCCTCAGCGATGGCGGTAAAGCAGCCGCAATCCGGCTCCTGCGTGGTTTCGAACTCTTTGAAGCACTTGTTGCAGGCGACGACGAAGAGATTGTCCTTCCCCGCCAGCATGCCTTCAAGCTCTTCCTGGCTCTTTAACACGTACTTGGTATAATCCAAAAAATATCACCCTCTTACATTTTTTGTTCCTCGTTTGGCTGCAAACGATTACCAACTTCGATTATAGCATACGCGCTCTGTAAAAGTCCAGCACGGCAAAGAAAATCTTTTTGAAAAGTCGGTTTTTCGTCAAAAACAGTTAGACTCACCTAACTTTTTGTGCAGAATTTCCCACGCCATTTCAGAAACGAGATGGCTCTCGCGGATGTGTGGGAGGGTTTGCCGGACGCAAAAAATCACCACTGCCGTCAAGAGCCGATCCTGACCGGGGCAGTGGTGATCCGTATGGGGACGATACTGATACTTTTTTGAAAAGCAGCTGGTTACGGCGCAACGGTGCGTGTGATGGCTGTGATTTCGCCGTTTTCAATCGTGACGAGCGTATTGTTCGCGGTAAAACCGCTGGAAACCAGCTCGGAAAGTTTCTCCGCGCCATAGGTTTGGCCCGGATGATCGGGGTCGGAGTCATCCGTGAGCGTAAAGTCGGCGGAGAGCGGGAGCGTTACCTCACCCTTTTCCTGATAGCACTTCGCATCGTTTACGCCGAGTTCGTAGTACACGCCGTCGTCCTGCGTTGTAAGCGTCATGCCGCCCTTGGTAAGGCCGCCGTTGATGAGAACGAGAGCGCCGTCTCGCTCGACGGAGCTGACTGTCATGTCCTTTCCGCCCGCGACAATGACGCTGCCTTCGGCGAGCTTCGAGATATCGACCATATCGTAGCGGTCATAGTCGTAGACCTGAAGCGTCAGATACGTTTTGCCGTCCGCTTCTTCGATCGCGCTCTCGTCAAAGCTCGCCGCGACGCTTGCGTCGGTCAGAGCCGTAACATCGATCGCGTCGGGAAGCGGCTTGACCCTGTCGTCCGGCTCGGCAGCGTCTTCCGCCGGTTCCTCGGCAGCGTCCGCGGGTTCTGCAGCGTCTGCGGGTTCTTCCGTGCCGGTCTGTTCGGTCTGGTTCGTTTCTTCCGACGTGCTTTCCGTCGTGGTTTCGGGTGCCTTTGTGGTCGTGGTCGATGTACAGGCGCAGAGCGCAAGCAGGCCCAGCGCCAGCAAAATGGCAAGCAGTTTTTTCATTTGCAATCTTCCTTTCCGGGGTATTTCGCTTTTTGTAAAGCGTTGCCGAAAGAATACATGGCAAATGTGACGATTCCGAGAAGGAAGTTTGGATAGAGTGTAAAAATTCTTTGAACGCATGGGCGTCCGCAACGAAAAAATGTCCCCCGGAGAGAGTCTCCGGGGGACATATACTTTATTCAACGGTCACGCTTTTTGCGAGGTTTCTTGGCTTATCGATATCGCAGCCTCTTTGCAGCGCGATATAATACGCGAACAGCTGCAGGCTCACCACGCCGAGAGACGGCAGGAACATGAGCTCCGTATCGGGGACAGTGAGGAGCGCATCGACGCGCTTTTCCAGCTCCGCCTTGCCGCTTTCGGTCGTAAGCGCGAGGACGCTTGCGCCTCTGGCCTTGACCTCGATGACGTTGCTCATCGCCTTTTCAAAAAGTGGCCCATAGAGCCCGAGCGCGACGACAAGCGTGCCGTCCTCGATGAGCGAGATCGTGCCGTGCTTGAGCTCTCCGGACGCGTAGGCCTCGGAGTGGATATAGGAAATCTCTTTGAGCTTTAAAGAGCCCTCGAGCCCGAGCGCGTAATCCAGGTTCCGGCCGATGAAGAACACAGAATCGTGATTGAAATACTGCGAGGCGAAGAACTGGATCTTCTCGCGGTCTGCCAGAACCGTCTCGATCTTCTCCGGGAGCATCTGGAGCTCTTCGACCAGACGGGCATATTCTGCCGCATCGAGCCTTCCGAGGTTATCTGCCATGTAGATGGCCAGCATGTCGATGACGGCCAGCTGCGTGGAGTATGCCTTTGTGGTCGCGACGGCAATTTCGGGCCCTGCCCACGTATAGAGCACGTCGTCCGATTCCCGCGCAATCGAGCTTCCGACCACGTTTACGATCGAGAGCACCCGCGCGCCTCTGGCCTTTGCCTCGCGCAGCGCCGCCATAGTATCGAGTGTCTCGCCCGACTGGCTGATGACGATGGCGAGCGTATGGCTGTCTACGATCGGGTCGCAGTACCGGAACTCGGAGGCGAGGACTGCTTCGACCGGGATGCGCGTCAGCTTCTCGATCGTATATTTTCCGAGCATGCCCACGTGATACGAAGACCCGCAGGCGATGATCATGATGCGGCTGATGTTCTCAATCGTCTCGCGGCCAAGGACAAGGTCGCCAAAGTCGATGCGCCCGTCTTTGATGCGCGGGGTGATCGCGCGGCGCAGCGCCTCGGGCTCTTCCATGATCTCCTTGAGCATGAAGTGCGGGTATCCGCCTTTTTCCGCTGCGGAAATTTCCCAGTCAATGTGGTGGTGCTCCTTCTCGATCGGCAGCTCCATCGCGTTATAGACCTGAATAGAATCGCGCGTCAGAACAGCGACCTCGCCGTCTTCCATGTACGAAACGTCTCTTGTGTACTTGACGAGCGCCGTCACGTCGGAGGCAATAAAGTTGCAGCCGTCGCCGTAGCCCAAAAGCAGCGGCGCGTCCTTTCTCGCCGCATACAGCCGCTCAGGATCGTCTGCGCAGACGATGCCGAAGGCGTACGCGCCCTCGATGCGGTGCAGCACCATGTAGATCGCGTCCTGCATGCAGTGTACCTCGTCGAGCCCCAGACAATATTCCAGCAGCTGCGCGACGACCTCGCTGTCTGTTTCCGATGCGAACTGCACACCCTTTTCCTCGAGAAATTCCCGGATCTCCAGATAGTTTTCAATGATGCCGTTGTGTACCAGTGCGATTTTGCCGTTCTGGGACACATGGGGGTGGGAGTTGATATCGTTCGGTTCGCCGTGTGTCGCCCAGCGGGTATGGCCGATGCCGACCGTGCCGTGCATGAGCGCGCCGTGCGCCGTCTTTTCGGCCAGGTTTGCGAGCCGGCCCTTGCATTTGGCGATGTCCAGCATGCCGTTTTCCGCCACGCAGATACCCGCCGAGTCATAGCCCCGGTACTCCAGCCGCGCAAGGCCCTCGAGCAAAATGGGCGCGGCCTGCTCCTTGCCGATATAACCTACGATTCCACACATAAAATAGTTCCTCCTGAAATAAGGTTCAGGACAAACCGCAGATATTTGCCTGCTTCCTGTTCGCGGCCCCTCTGTTTTGCGGTTACCCGCATATTTCTGACCGCGTCACGCGCACAGGGCAGCGCGGAAACGCATCCGCCGAATTTTCGATCACGTTTCCCCTCGTTATCCTGCCATACGGCAGGCACTGGCGCTTCTTGATGGCGACTGCCATGGCCTCCTTTCTTCTCTGCGTTGGTAACATTATATTACAAAGCGGTGAAAATTGCTACCCCTATCTTTTGAACAGGCAAGACGTCCGCGTAAAAAATCCCCCGCGGAACCAGACGGCTCTGCGGGGGAGGCTTCTTGAT
>ENA-UEQN01002533-UEQN01002533.1-human-gut-metagenome-genome-assembly--contig:-NODE-2533-length-12546-cov-3.073623_pt1 | contig 12546 bp, 8 predicted proteins | sample MGYA00242940_ERZ507944 | MGnify/ENA primary metagenome ERZ507944 (study PRJEB26167, sample SAMN06115449) | human gut metagenome | host: Homo sapiens | place: China:Fujian | collected 2015-08-20... | reverse complement strand
CGATAAACTCCGGCCGTTGATCCTGCAATACGTCAACGCCGCACCTGTACCGCCGGACGGAAACACCCAAATCCCGCAAATCGCGCGGGAAAGTGTTCTGATTGATTTGATCGATACGGAGCTTGCTAAAATGCCGCCCGAACGTCTGGCCGCCATTTATCGAGCCATTGTCACGGACGCAATTTAATCAATAAAAACAAAACGAAAGGAACATGCTATGCAATGGTTTGAAACGCCCGAAATGATTGCCGAACGCGCCCGCCGCTTTAACGAGCTGGTCGAATGGTGCCGGGAAAACAAGATTGCAGAGATTGCCAAAAAGTACATCAAAGTCGAAGATAGCAACAACAATTAAAGGTTGCTCGGTGAATAATCAAGCAGCCAGGAGGATGATAAAATACCCTTCCGTGTTGCTTTTGCGTAATGGAGGCACGATAACCTATGTATCTTGTACAGAAAAATGAAAGTGGCGTCTGGTATCTTGTGGACAGCGTGACGGGACCGGACGGAAAGAAGAAAAAGGTTTGGCGTTCTACTAAGAAGCGGGACCGGAAGGAAGCGGAGGCGATCCTGAAGGAAATTGAAGCCAGCCGCGGGCTTGTGGCGCAGCAGAAGGAACGCCGGGATATAAAAGACCTGATTGTCGAGCGGGCAATGGCTGCTAGCGCTGTACTGGTGCAGCAGAAAACGGCTTTCGATGACGCATGGCGGGTATATTTGAATGATCCGCGAACAAAAGCAATGAAGGATAGCAGTTACGCACGAGTCAACGTGTGCTGGAAAAGTCTCTGCAAATTCGTCAAAGGCAAAGTTGAATGTGTGGAGCAGTTTACCTATGAGGACGCTGTTGCTTACATCAACAGTTTGAAGGGAAAACTGGCGGGTGGGACGATCCTTCTGCATAAAACAGCCCTGCAAAGCGTCTTCTCTCGTATTCGTCGTCCTCTTGGGTTGCCTGACAACCCGTTCGAGGATATGTACGTACCGCGACCGGAGCGCAGAACCCATCGCTGTTTCACCCGTGACGAGATCATCCGAATCTTTGAGGCGCTTCCTCCTGATGGGGAATGGTATGCAATAAGCGCGCTTTCTCTGTACACTGGAATGCGCTTCGGGGACTGCTGTACGCTGCGGGCAGAAGAGATCAAAGGTAATTTTATCTGCCGTGAGGTGCGAAAGCTTTCCCGGTATGGCTCTGAAACTCTTACGGCAATCCACCCTGATCTTGCCCCGATTCTGGAATCGCGTCGAAAGCGCTACTCGACAGGCTATCTGTTTCCTGAACTGGTGCAGGAATATTTAAGTAAGACTCCAAGCAAATATTTTGGAGAATTACTGCGGGCGCTCGGTATCCAGCGGAAGCAGGATAAGGATATTGTGGATTTCCACAGTTTCCGTCACACCTTCAATACCCTATTGATCGAGAGGAATGTTGATCTTGGAATCCGTCTGCGTCTTACAGGCCACAGTAACGTCAAGACCAACCAAATTTACAACCACGCCAATAAAGCGTTATCAAACGCGATCAAGCGTATTCCAAACCTGCTGCCTCAGATACAGGAGACACAAATGGCCAACCAGGTAGATACTGTGGTAGAAGGAAAGGGTAGACAAGACTGCACGGATGAAACATACATTGAATCATAAACAGCTAGTGCGAAACAGTTTTGCGAGGGCAAAAAAATTGGAGGCGTGGACCGGAATCGAACCGGTCTGAGCGATTTTGCAGACCGCTGCCTAACCTCTTGGCTACCACGCCTCGTGATGTTTTATACTATAATCCGCGTTTCGGGAAAAGCAAATCGAAAAACTTGATTTTTTCGAAAATTCCCCTCCCGCGGCGGAAATCGTACCGCGGGAGAGTCGGAATTCCGGGCCGGTGCTTTTATTCGAACGGCACCACCGCTTCGGCGGAAGCCGGCGTCGCAACCACCTCCGTGCTCTGCGACAGCACCGAGAAATCCGCGAAGAACGCATAAATCAGCACCACCACGACCAGCAGCGCGATTCCGCACGGAACCACGTACTTCCACGGCGTCAGATCCACCTCGCCGGAGTCCTCGTGCACCCACGGCGTCGGACGCGGAAACGCATAGGCGAAGAACAGCATCACCGCGATCAGCAGCACGAAGACCACACCGAAGAAGTGCCATTGACCGCCGAACAGGTAGTTCACCGCTTCCGGAAAGGCCAGCACGCCGAGCGCGATGATGATCACACCGCCGAGCAGCGCGATCTTTGCCGCAATCGCCGGTGTGCGTTTGCTCAGAAGACCGACGAGCACCACCGCGCAGATCGGAATGTTGTAAATGCCGTTCATGGTCTGGAGATAGGTGAAGATGCTGTCCTGTCCCGCCAGCAGCGGAGCAACGATCATCGACATGGCCGCGATCAGGCAGCCGAAGTATTTGCCGGAGCGCACGACCTGGATCTCGGTCGCATCCTTCTTCCAGAGCCGTTTGTAGATGCCGAGGCTGAACAGCGTGCAGGTGCTGTTCAAAGCCGAGTTGAAGCTCGACAGGATCGCGCCGACCAGAACCGCCGCGAAGAAACCGGTCAGCCACCACGGCAGCACCTCGCGGACGAGCGTTCCGTATGCCAGAACCGACTTCAGCTCCTCCCCTCGCTGAACCACGAAAATATAGTAGGCCATGATGCCGGGAAGCACGAGGTAGAGCGGCCCGAGCAGCGTCACCAGCCCGGGCAGCAGCACACCCTTCTGGCCTTCGGCCAGGTTGCTCGCCGCCAGCGTCCGCTGGATGATCTGCTGGTTCGTGCACCAGTAGAAAACGTTGATGATCAGGACGCCGGTGAAGATGTTCCAGAACGGGACCGGCGCCTTCGCTCCCCCGATGGAGTTCAGCCGGTCCGGAATCTCCGTCGAAAGCGTCTCGAGGCCGCCGAGAATGCCGGCGTCGCCGCCGATCAGCTTCAGCCCGAGAATCGTGATGAGAAAGCCGCCGGCCAGAAGCCCGATGCCGTTCAGCATGTCCGAAAACGCGGTCGAACGCAGCCCGCCGAGCAGCGCATAGGCCGAACCGATGAGCCCGATCACCCAGACCGAAAGCCAGAGCAGGACGGTGTGATTCTGAATCCCGGTCAGCTCCGTCAAATTCAGGATGCTCGCCATACCCTGCGCGCCGGTATAGAGGATGATCGGCAGCAAAATCGTCATGTATGCGATAAGAAAAATCAGATTGCAGATGATCTGAGTCGTGCGGTCGAAACGGATCTCAAGCAGCTGCGGCACCGTCGTAATGCCGCTCTTCAGGAAACGGGGCAGGAAGAAGAGCGCCATGGCGACCAGCGCCACCACCGCGACGACCTCCCACACCATGACCGACAGCCCGGCGCTGAACGCGTCGCCGTTCAGGCCGACCATCTGCTCGGTGGACAGGTTGGTCAGCAGCAAGGAGCCGGCGATCACCGGGAAAGTCAGCGAACGCCCGGCCAGAAAGTAGCCCTTCTGCGTCTTGAGGTCCTCGCCGCGGGTGGCCAGCCAGGTCAGCAGCGCGACGAGGCCGGTAAAAAACAGAAATGAGATCAAAGTGAACCAGATTGCCGGCATAGGTCGTCCTTTCCAACTGCAGGACAGCCCGGAAGATACACGCCGGAGGCTCCAACGCATATTGGCGCTGTCCAGATTTTGATATCGATGCTACTCCGAAGACGAGCGGACCGCCGGAATCGGAGAATGGATGAATTCCAACCGGATTCCATCCATTTCCGCACGTTCCGCCACCGACAGAATATATCATGAACCCGGTTTGAGTTCAATCCGCAAGCGAACGAAAATCCAAAGAAAAACGGCGAAAAGCCGCTTCGCGCTCCCGGAACCGCCTCAGCCTTCAAACAGGGCGCGCGCTTCAGCCAGATGCTTCCGGATCGGCAGCTTCTGCGGGCACTTCGACTCGCAGAGGCCGCACCCGACGCAGGCGGAGGCGTTGCGCTCCTCCTTATCCGGCGCGGAACCGATTCTCGCATAGCTGCTGCGCGCATGTTCGCGGAACCCGTAGACCCTGTCGTAGATCAATGCCTCGAGCACAGCCGGAATCCGGACGTGTTCCGGACAGGATGGACCGCAGTAGTTGCAGCCGGTACAGTAAAGATTCCGCAGTTCGCCGCACTGCTCGCGGACCCGGACGAGGGCGGCGAGCTCCGGCTCCGTCAGCGGGTCGGCGTCGGAGGCGACCCGCGTATTGGCATCCACCATCGCGGCGCTCCCCATGCCGGAGAGCGCGCACGAAACGGCGGGATTCGCCAGAACAAAGCGCAGCGCGAGCTCCGGCGTCGTGAACTTCCCGCCGAGCGCATCTTCGAAGACGCCGCCGGCAAAGGCGAGGCGGCCGCCGCCGACCGGCCCCATCGCAACGGTTCCGAGCCCTTTTCCGGCCGCATAAGCGATCATCTCCGCATTGGCGACGTCGAGCAGATTGTACTGGAAGAGGACCGACGAAAATTCGCCGGTGTCGATCAGCGTCTTCATCGCGGCGGGCCGGTCGTGGAACGAAAAGCTCAAATGCCGGATCATCCCCCGGTCCCGCGCCTTCGCGGCCTGTTCGAAAAGCCGGAATTCGCGGATCGGCCCCGAAAGCGCCGATTCGCCGATGCCGTGAAAGTGATAGAAATCGATATGGTCCGTATCGAGTTTGCGCAACTGGTTTTCGAGAATCCGCCAGAAATCGTCCGCACATTTCAGCTCGCCGAGCGGCAGTTTGGTCGAAAGCCGGACCTTGTCGCGCCAATGGTTCCGCTTCAGCGCGCGGCCGACCGCGATTTCGCTCCAGCCGCGCAGGTAGAAATAGGCGGTGTCCACATAGTTGATCCCCGCCTCGAAACCGCGGCAGAGCAGATCGACTGCCGGTTCAAGATCGGGTTCAGGCCCGTCGAGCGGAACATCCGCGACCGGCAGCCGCATCGCGCCGAAACCGAGCGCTGAAATTTCGAATCCGGTATTGCCGAATTTCCGGTACTGCATATCATCCTCCCTGGTTGTCATACGGGAAAGTATACCGGCTGTTTGCACCCGGCGCAAGTCCGATCCCCCGCGCGTCAAAGAATTTTTCGAAAAATCCTCCTTTCCGCTGTTGCTTTTTTTTACAAACTCATGTATAATGAATATAGTTCATCAATAATGAACATCATTAAAACAAACCTTTCCCAAAAGGAGCCGGCCATGAATGCAGAGACCGTTTACCGGGTGGACAATGCCGAAACCGTGAAGATCAAGCACTATGCGCTGGAGACGCTGCGGGCGGATCTGGTCGGAATCGCCAATATCGGGCGTTTTGCGGGCGCGCCGGTCAAAATGAGTCCGCAGGGGGTCATGCCTTCGGCGCGGTCGGTCATCGTGATGGCGATCCACCACCCTGACGCGGCGATCGAGCTCGGCGGGAAAAAGCATCCGCAGGAGATCGGCCCGTACCAGATCCAGTACCATATGAACTGGCGGCTCGACGACATGTCGTACCGGATGAGCAATTTCCTCGAAAAGCTCGGCTGGAATGCGGTCCCGATCGTCTCATCGAACATCTGGCGCTATCGCGGCTACAAGGACCTGAAGGAGCAGTTCGCGCCGGATGTGTCGCACATCCATTCGGCGGTCGCCGCCGGCCTGGCGGAATACGGTTACAGCGGGCTGGCGATCACGCCGGAATTCGGCGCGCGCGTCCGCTTCGTCACCGTCGTCACCGATGCGGAGCTGACGCCGTCGCCGCTGCTCGAACCGGGCTCGGTCTGCGACAGCTGCATGATCTGCAAGCGCGAGTGCCGTTCGGGCGCGCTCTCGAAGGAGATCAAGGGGTGGAACGTCATCGAGTACGAAGGCAGACAATACCGTTACGCGAACAAGAATCTCTGGCGCTGCTCGTGGGGGGAACACTTCGACCTCGACCTCGACCTGCCGATTCCGGACGTCGTCGACGAGAAGGTCATCATGGAGGCGACCGTGAAATACGGCCGCCGCGGCGGAGAGATGGGCTCATGCCTGCGCTACTGCCTGCCGAAGGCGCTGCGCTACTGGGACAGGGATTATACGAACGCGCCGCGCCGCCGCCGCCGGTATATCGAAAACCCGGAGGTGCAGGGGGCGGTTCCCCGCGGCCTTTTCGAAGAGATCCGGGCTCTCGGCGGCGGGTGGGGAGTCGATCATGTCGTGGTCCGGAGCGCCGACGAACTCCGGGAAAGCTCCGGAATCGATATCGGCGCACTGATGCCGGGGGCGATCCGCAGCGTCAGCATGGTTTCGATGCGCCGGCCGCTGTCGCTGTGCGACGGAATCCCGAACCGGGAGCGGAATCAACCCGACGCGGCCTGGAGCCCGATCATGACGCAGGCCGGCTATGACGCGGTCCGCCTGCTCGAAAAGTTCGGCTATTCGGCCTGCCAGTACCTCAACTTCCCGGAGGAGACATTTGCAGCTTCGCTGACCGGAGCGCCCGGAATGGAGATCCGGACGCTGACGCTGCTGACCGATGCGCCGCTGCCGCTGACCGGCAGCGAACTGCCGTTCTCCGCCCGGCGGAACGGCCCGCCGCGCGAGCTGACCGACCGCCTGGAAGAAGAAGCGCGCCTGCGAGAATGCGACCTCTTCGGAGTGGCGCCGGCGGAGCGGCTCGCCGCGATCGTTCCGGATCTGAAGGCGATCTTCGAGGGTGAGGTCGAATATGTCGGCCGGAACAAGGCCGATTCGTTTCACAAGCCGTACGATCCGGTCGTCACGAAGGAGGCGCGCCGGGTCTGCGGCCCGGCAGACTATCTGCCGGGTGCGAAATCGGTCATCGTGATCGGGCTGCGCATGCCGAAAGCCACAGTGGACATCACGGCGCGGACGCCGGCCGAGGCGGCCGGCCCCTACGTATTCGCCCAGTATGAGACGATCATGCGGCTGCGGGTGGCGGCCTGGAACCTGACCGGACTGCTTGAGGCGGCCGGATACCGCGGCGTCTACACGCTCGACCTGCACAACACCGGGTCAGTCTGCATGAATCCGCGCGGCGAATACCCGGACGTGTTCAGCAACGCATTCGCCGCAGTCGGGGCGGGGCTGGGGGCGCTGAGCCTCTGCGGCTCGGTCGTGAATCCGCGATTCGGTTCGAACATGCGCTACGTCGCAATCGTGACCGATGCGGAGCTCGTGCCGAACGAGGTGCTGAAATCGGTGGAGCTGGGCTGCGCCGGCTGTTCCGGCAACTGCTTCTCGGCCTGCAAAACCGCCGCGTTCCAGCCGGAGGTGCACGAGATCGTGCTCGGCGGCGTGCCGCAGCGCTTCCGCAAATTCGACGTGAACCGCTGCAACTGGGCCAAGCGTTACAGCCTGGTCGGATCGGAGGGGAACCAATACACCGGCTGGCACCTCGATCTCGCCTATCCCGAGCAGCTCAATGAGGAGACGCTGGCGGATGCGCTCCGGCAGCTGCCGCACATCGAAAAAATCCGGCCCTGCAACTTCGAACAGTGCGTGCTCGCCTGTCCGCATGCCAGAAAGCAATAACCAGGAAACCGGAAAGCCGGAGGCGGCAGCCATCCCCCTCCGGTTTTCCGCAACGGTCACTGCCGGAACGGTTCGACGGTGAAATTCCGGATTTCGAAGGTACGGCCCGGCTGCCGCCAGGCGAAGCAGGTGACGGAGAGCCCCCGGCACTCCTTCGGCACATAGAGCGGCAGGTCGAAAGCCTCCCACCCGGCGCCGAGCGGAGTGGGGGGCAGCAGGTCGAGCCGCTTTACGGCCGATCCGCTCGCCAGCACCTGAAGCCGCGCATCGCCGCGCGCTTCGAACCGGACCCGGTACACGGCTCCGGGAACCACGCCGAACCAGCCGGAACTCACTCCGGCGCAGAGCGGGGAGCTGCCGACCTTCACGGACGGAATGCCGTTCTCATTGCGGAATTCAAGCTCGTAATCCTTGTTCCAGCCCTTGTTCTTCAACTGCTGCTGGGACGCGAGCGGTCCCGGCGGAAGCGCAGGCGTGAGGTTGCCGTACCGGCACGGGTCCTTGGCTCCGCCGATGCCGGAGCCCCATTCGATCCACGCGGCGCGGCCTTTGCCGTCATTGTTGTTCACCAGCAGCGAAAAGCGCACGCGCGGCTGCTGTTCGAGGCTGAACGGATAAAGCTCCGACGCATCAACCGCGATGCGGTAGACGGTCCGGCCGTCCTTCCGTTCAATCCGGCAGCGGCCGTTCCGGACGCGCTCGCCGGCGGGCGTGTAACGCGCCGGCAGATCGCCGGCCAGGTTCGGCGCATAGACTTTCCATAAAACCGGTTTGCCGTCTTCGCCGAGCGCGGCGGCAAATTCGATGCGGTCGACGTCGAAGCCTTCGCCTTTCGTGTCGAGCGCGAACTGCAGGCTGTCGAATTCCCATACCTTCCCATTGTCCGCCTTCATGACATGCACGGGGTCTTCGACCTCGACGAGCAGTTCGAGCCCGGCCGACGTGAATCCGGCCGCAAAACGCCCTTTCGTTTCACCCGGAGCGAGAGCGGGATTGTTCACGACGCGCTCCGCAACCGGCTGCCAGGCGATCTTCTGCGGGGAAACCGGGTTCATGTCCGCGTCAAAGAGCGCACCGCGCCGGTAGACGCCGTTCAGCTTATTCTGCAAAGTGAGCTTCGCATTCTGGGCGTACAGCACCTCGCCGGTATTGCGCCATGCCGCCACGGCGGCCGGATCAGGGTCGCGGACGAAATAATAGACCTCCGGCTCGAGCGTGAGAGGGGCCCCGCGTTCAAGCTCCGCCCCCTCCGCCGTCAGAATCCGGGAATCCGGACCGACTGCGCTGCGAAGTTCCGGGGCGGCGGGCGCGGCTTTTCCGCCGGTGCTCCAGACCATCAGCATCGGGCCGGAATCGCTTTCAAGCATCAGCGCCCGCTGCGTATTGTTGTCAAAAAGGTATCCGCTGCCGACTTTCAGCTTCCCCTTTACCTGCGCGGTGAACACCTGCCACGCCAGTGCCGGATAACGCGGCTGGATATACGGCACCTGCCGGAAGAGGCCGGAGACGTGCGTGTCATACGAGCGGTTTTCCCGGTGGAACTGCAACGTCTCCTTCTCGGTCCGGTAGAGGTTCAGGATGCAGAAAAAATCGACCTCGGTCACTCCGGCGCGGATCTGGTTCAGGAAGTCGAGCACCATATTGCGGGCCAGCAGCTGTTCGCCCGGAAAGTCCTGCGCATACGGCTTCAGCAGCATCGCATGCCACTCGGAGCTCACAACCGGCTTCGGTTCGAGCCCGTACTTCTTCTCGAGTTCATGGAACGGTTCCGGGCGGACCCAGCTGCCGTGCAGCGGCAGCACGTCGTAATACCTGCCGCCGCCGAGCTTCAGGAACTCGTCGTAAAACGGCAGGTAGCGCATGCCGATGCCGCCGAGCCAGACCGTCGCCTCCGGCTTTTCAGCCTTGACCGTCTCGTAACCGGCCTTCAGCAGATCGACGAAATTCCGCGTCGAATCGACCCAGAAGCAGGTGAAACCGATCAGGTGCGGCTCGTTCCAGAGCTCGTAACGCCCGATCTTCGGATAGCGGCGCATGACCTGCCGGATGAAATTCCGCCAGTCATCGAGATTTTTCGGCGTCACGGCGGCGTATTCCGGAACGAAGATGTTGATCCAGTCCGCCTCCGGACGCGAGCTCGCCCAGCGCGGCGTGCCGTAGATGTTGAAGGTGATGCGTTCGTCCGGGAAGCCGTTCTCCCGGGCGAGCCGCAGGAAATCGTCAACGCCGCTCCAGTTGATCTTCCCCGGCTCCTTCTCCATACTGTCCCAGCGGAGAGCGTGGATGCGGATCGAGTGGAAGCCGATCAGCCGGGCCAGCGGAATCGCGTTCTTATACATGCTGAAATGCGGCGACGCGCCGAAGTGCGGCGAAATATCGGCCGGGTCGGCCGTCTTCGCCGGGGCGACGGCGAAAGCGTGGCGGGACACCGCAAAGTCGCGTTTGCCGACAAACGTGTATTTGCGTTTATCGACCGGGTCCTGCCGCCGGATTCCGACCGGATAGTGCTCAGAGACGGTCTCGCCGTCCACCTTGAACTCCGCCTCGTAAAAACCGGGCCGGGGAGCGTTCCAGCGCCAGCCTTCCCGGTTGAAAACCGCGCCGGAGAGCTCCTGGCGGACCGCCGTCTTTCCGGCTGAGTCGAAAACCGCGACCGCGACCTTCGCACTCTCCGGCAGCGTTTCCTTTGCCCGGAAAAGGACCGGTTCGCCCGCAACGAACCAGTTCGCAAAATTCGCACCGCGGATTTCGATCCCGGCGGCGGAAAAAGCAGCCGCGAGCAGGCAGCCGAACAGAGCAGTTCGCATTACATCGGACATACGGCCACCTCTCCGGCTTCCACGGTTTCGGAACGCAGCCCGAACACCTCCCGGACCACCTCCAGCCGGCCGTAGCCGTACTGTGTATCCGGCTCGAGATAGGCTCCCTCGGTCCACTCGTTCCAGCAGGCGATATGCACGATCCCGCCGGTGCCTTCGGCAGCCATGTAGTCGGCGGTGCGCCGCAGGGCCGCCCTGAAGAGCTCCGGCGTGTTGCCGGTGATGACCGTGCCGAACGGATAATGCCGCTTGTCGTACATGTCGGACTGAACCGTGCGCGGAGAGCTGTCCCAGCCGGCCGGCACAACCGGATTGTACGGAACTTCGAGCCCGCGGGTGAAACTGCGGTCCTCATCACGGTTCAGCTCGAACCAGTCGGCGTAGGAGAGATCCGGAAAGCGTTCGCCCCACTTGCCCCAGCCGTAGTTGCTGCAGCAGTCGAGCCCGATTTCGCGAATCAGGCGGTTTCCGGCATCGAAATCGCCCCGGGCGAGCTCGGAGGCCATGCCGTCGAGCGTGAGCTTGCCGAGTCCCGCTTTTTCGGCGCGGAACCGGAAATCGTCGAAGAGCTGCCGGGCGGCCGCCGGACCGCCGAGCTGTTCGACCAGCGCCTTCACCCGGAAAAACGAGAAATAGAGCCCTCCGTCGATCCGCAGTTACTTCGGCCGGTTCAGGTAATGCCTGATGCAGTGATCCGTGCATTTGCGGAAGGTCTCGGCGTCGACGTCACCGCTCCAGAGTTTCTCCGCAGGTTTCCGGTAGCTGCCCGGATGCGCGTAGATCGGGTCGTGGTTCGCCCACATCAGCGCGAACTTCAGGTCTGCGCAGTTCGGAGCGCCGAGAAATCCGTCGCGGATGCAGCGCTCGCGGTACGAACCGTCAAAGAAGTAATACCAGTCGAAGATGAATGCGTCGACGCCGTGGTCGGCGGCCATCCTGATCTTCGCGGCCATGACCTGCGGATCGGCCTCGTCGCCATAACCGAGCAGCGGAATTTTCGGCTGCTCATGTCCGGGGAAACGCGGCGTGGCGTGCTGCGTCACGCGCCACTCGGTCCAGTTTCCGCCGTGAATCGCTTCATTGCGCGGGTCCACGTGCCAGTTCGGAAAATAGTAGGCGCAGACAACGGGTCTCTTTTTCATGATCGGATGATTCCTTCGGGTTGCGTTTCAAAGGCCTTTCCAGAAGCCCTTTTCCTTGTCGTTCTCGTATCCGCTTAACGGCATGTCTCCGCCGGACGCGGCTTTTACGTTTCCGCCCAGATAGAGGACGTTCAGCGAACTGCCGCCATTGTGGCGGAGCTGCGCCTCGTCGGGGCTGATCGCCAGTGAAAAGGAGCCTCCGAGGGTGCGTTCGCGGGCATTCAGCAGCGCGCTCATATGGCCGCGCAGACAGTGCGGAACGCAGCCACCGAAATGCCCGATGTCGGAAGCCAGCAGCGTGGCTGACGGATTGCGGAAAGCCGTGATCTTCTTCCGCCGGATCACCGAAACGTCGAAATTGCCGCCGGAACCCGGGGGCGTCTGGAGAAAACCGTTGACGCCGTACGAGCAGCCGCCGGAAGCATGGGCTTCGTAGGTGTCCGCGGGACAGTTGAAGATCGTTCCCCGATAGGGACGGGCGTCGCTGACCTCCTGCGCCGTGCGATTGTCCGCCAGAATGTAATGGTGAAGAATCCAGAGCCAGGTTCCCTGAAAGGTAGTGACGCCGTTGTTGCATTTCGGCAGCAGCAGATGGCCGTCAAAAGAGTCGGAGTAAACCATCAGGCAGGTGCCGAGCTGCTTCAGATTTCCAACGCACTGCGTGCTGCGCGCCTGGTTCAGCGCAGGCAGCAGCATGGCGGCGAGAATCGCGATGATCGCAATCACGATAAGAAGTTCTATCAGGGTAAATTTCCGTTTCATGACTTCCATGCCCCTCAAAAAGTTGTTCCGGACCTCGGGTCTTCCGGGCCCGTCGCCCAAAATCGATACCCCGTCTTCCGAATAAAACGCGCGTCCTGTCATCCAACGATAATTATATCACAGAAGCTCCCGGCCGGATTGGGTGTTTGAGCACAATTCTGCATAAAGCCGGAAATTCTGACGATTTACCATAAATGCGGACTGGAAAAGCGAAACACGCCGGCATATAATAATTCCATGACAAACATTTCGGGCAGATTCTACCGCGCGGCGGATTATTTCAAGGACGATTTGCCGATCGTCGTGCAGCACAACATCCATTCGCCCGCCG
>ENA-UEQN01002530-UEQN01002530.1-human-gut-metagenome-genome-assembly--contig:-NODE-2530-length-12547-cov-5.111628_pt1 | contig 12547 bp, 9 predicted proteins | sample MGYA00242940_ERZ507944 | MGnify/ENA primary metagenome ERZ507944 (study PRJEB26167, sample SAMN06115449) | human gut metagenome | host: Homo sapiens | place: China:Fujian | collected 2015-08-20... | reverse complement strand
ATTTCACTGCGGCTTTTCCCTTTTGAGAGATATGAGAGATGAGAGAATAGCAAATTTACAGCAGGCCTTGGAGCAGGATGATGACGATCAGGATCGGCAGCACCCACTGGAAATAGGGCTTGAGCTTGGGCGAGAGCTTGATGCCCGTGCCCTTGTTGACCTCAGCAAGGTACTTGTCAAAGCCCCAGCCCCACTTCATGACGCAGAACAGCAGATACACGAGCGAGCCGATGGGCAGCAGGAGGTTGCTCACAAGGAAGTCCTCGCTGTCGAGCACGTCCTTGCCGAGAATGGGGTGGAAGTCGCTCCAGATGTTGTAGCCGAACACGCAGGGAAGACTCAGGAGCATCAGCAGCACGCCATTGATGAAAACGGCCTTCTTGCGGCTCCAGCCGAAGGTATCCATGCAGACGGCGAGGATGTTTTCAAACACCGCCAGCACCGTGGACATGCTCGCGAACATCATGAAGAGGAAGAACAGCGTGCCCCAGAAGCGGCCGCCGGACATATTGACGAACACCTGCGGCAGCGTGACGAAGAGGAGGGAGGGGCCATTGTCGGGCGCTACGCCGTAGGAGAAGCACGCGGGGAAGATGATCGTGCCGGCCATGAGCGCAACGAAGGTGTCGAGCGCGCAGATGCGGATGGACTCACCGGCGAGGGTGTGATCGTCGGACATGTAGCTGCCGAAAATCTCCATCGCCGCAATGCCGAGCGAAAGGGTGAAGAAGGCCTGATTCATCGCATCGGTGATGAGGCTGCGCAGGCCGTTTTCGCGGATGGAATCGAGCGAGGGGAGCAGATAGAACTTCATGCCCTCCGCCGCGCCGGAGAGCGTCAGGCTGTGACCGGCGAGAATGAGGATGAGCGCGAGCAGCGCGAGCATCATGACCTTGGACACGCGCTCAAGGCCCTTTTGCAGGCCGAACGAGCAGACGATGAAGCCGACGACGACGATGGCGACTGCTAAAATACCCATTTCGACTGGATCGGACAGCAGCTGGCCAAACACGGCGGACGCGTCCTCCGCGGGCATGCCGGAGTAGAACTTGCCGGTCAGGAACCTGCCAAAGTAGCTCACCATCCAGCCGGAAACCGTCGTGTAGTACATCATCAAGAGGTAGCAGCCGATCAGGCAGAACCAGCCGTGGATGTGCCACTTGGACTTGGGCTTTTCGAGCGTCTTGTAGGCGAGGATCGCGCTCTTGTGGCTCGCGCGGCCGACGGCCAGCTCCATCGTCAGCACGGGAACGCCCATGATGAGCAGGCACAGAATGTAAAAGAGAACAAAATAGCCGCCGCCGTTTTTGCCCGTCACATAGGGGAAGCGCCAGACATTCCCGATGCCGATGGCGCAGCCCGCGCTGACGAGCAGGAAGCCCAGACGGGAGCGGAACGATTCGCGTTTCATGTTGATCGACCTCATTTGTAAAAGATTTATGAACGATGTGCTTATCTTACCGCAGGAAGATGGGCTTTACAAGACCGATTATCGGATGATATAATAAGCAAAACTTATGTTATGAGGAAATGAGTACATGAATCGCAATCAGCTACGCTATTTTGTCTCCGCCGCGGAGCACCGGAGCTTCACAAAGGCGGCGGAGCAGTATTACATCTCGCAAACCGCGGTGACGCAGCAGATCCAGCAGCTTGAGCAGACGCTCGGCTGTGAGCTCTTCGACCGCAGCACACGCCCCGTGAGCCTGACGAGCGCGGGAAAGTCGTTCCTTTTGGACGCAAAAGCGATCTTAGAGCGCATGAGCCGCGCACAGGAACGCGTGCATGACGCGGCGACGGGCCTGACCGGCACACTGCGCGTCGGCTACGTGCGCGGCTATGAGCGCAGTGACCTCTCGGTCCTGATGCGCCACTTCCACCAGAAAAACGGAAACGTGCTCATCTCGTTCTACCGCTGCTCGACGGATGTGTTGGCCGCGGGGTTACTCCATCAGGAGTATGACATCGTCTTCACTTGGGACTCGACAAACCTGCGCACACAGGAGGGCGTCACGTTTCAGACGGTCGAAAAGGCTCGGCTCGTTGTCGCGCTCTATGCGGGCCATCCGCTCACGCAGCGCCGCCAGCTCACGCGGCAAGAGCTGCGCGGGGAGAACATCTTATATATGTCGCCCGACGCCGCGCCCGATTCCTACGGCGACGCCTTTTTCATGCAGCGCTACGCCGAGGCGGGCTACAAGCCGAACATTCTCTTCCGCTCGGCGGACACCGAAAGCATCCTGATGATGGTTGCGGCGGAGGAGGGGATCTCGCTCCTGCCCGACTACTGCACCAACCGCCTTTACAATGCCGACAACCTCGTCTTCGTCCCGCTCGTGGGCGAAGGGGAGGAGGAAGAGATCATCGCCGCCTGGCAGAGCGGCAACCAGAACCCCGCACTGGGACGGTTTTTGACAGAGCTCAATCAAAAAGACCCGCCTTACTGAGGCGGGTCTTTCCTATTGCAATATCAATTGTAAATTGTCACGATTCGGCCTTTTCAGCGTTCAGTGCTTCAAGTGTCTGCTCCATTTCGGCCGTTTCGGTGCGCGGCTCAAGGCGATGCAGGCAGTCGAGGCATTCGATGCAGTGCTAATGTAACGCATCTTCTCGTCTCCGCCCGCAACATCGACGAGCAGAAGACGAAAGAGCTCGAATACCAGAAAAATCTCGAGGAGGCCGCGGCGGAAGCGCACCGCGCCAACGAGGCTAAGACAAACTTCCTGCGCCGCATGAGTCACGATAAGCCCTTACAGATCAACGAGGTGGTCGCAGCCATCGCGCACTGTTACCGCAAGGAGCCGTGAGCATGAGCGAATGAAAACAGGAGACCGATACGAAAGTATCGGTCTCCTGTTTCGTTTCTCGATTTTTCAGTTCAGGAAGTCCTTGAGCTTCTTGCTGCGGCTGGGGTGACGGAGCTTGCGCAGCGCCTTGGCTTCGATCTGGCGGATGCGCTCGCGCGTGACGTTGAACTCCTTGCCGACCTCCTCAAGCGTGCGGGTACGGCCGTCCTCGATGCCGAAGCGCAGCTTCAAGACTTTCTCCTCACGCGGGGTGAGGGTGGAGAGCACGTCGACGAGCTGCTCCTGCAGCAGCGTGAAGGACGCGGCCTCGCTCGGCTCGCTCGCACCCTCGTCGGGGATGAAGTCGCCAAGGTGGCTGTCTTCCTCTTCGCCGATCGGCGTTTCGAGGGAGACGGGCTCCTGCGCGATCTTCAGGATCTCGCGCACCTTGTCGACGGGCATGTCCATCTCGGCGGCGATCTCTTCGGGAGAGGGGTCGTGGCCGAGCTCCTGCAAGAGCTGACGGGACACGCGGATAACCTTGTTGATGGTCTCGACCATATGAACGGGGATACGGATGGTGCGCGCCTGGTCAGCAATGGCGCGAGTGATGGCCTGACGGATCCACCACGTCGCGTAGGTCGAAAACTTGTAGCCCTTGGTGTAGTCGAACTTTTCGACGGCCTTGATGAGGCCGAGGTTGCCCTCCTGAATGAGGTCGAGGAACAGCATGCCGCGGCCCACGTAGCGCTTAGCGATGGACACGACGAGACGCAGGTTTGCCTCGGCCAGGCGCTGCTTGGAGCGCTCGCCCTTCTTGACGGCAGATTTGAGTGCCTTCATTTCCTCTTCGCTCAGCTCCGTGCCGTTCTTTTCGGCCTCTTCGAGCTTCTGCTTGGCCTCCACGCCCGCGGACATCGCGGTCGCGAGCGAAATTTCCTCGTCCGCCGACAGCAGCGACACCTTACCGATCTCCTTGAGGTACATGCGCACGGGGTCGTCAGTCGAGAAGCTGTCGACCAGCTCGTTCGGGTCGACGAGCTCTTCCTCTTCGATCTCGGCGATCTCCTCCATCGGCGGCTCCACATCGTCGATGCTGCTGTCGATGGCCTCGGCGGTGCCGATGTCGATGCCGAGCGTTTCGAGCGAGTCGTAGATCTGGTCGAGCTGCTCGCTCTCAAGGTTCATCTCGTCGATGGTCTCCATCAGATCGCTGGAGCTGAGCTTGCCCTTGGCCTTGCCCTTGGCAAAGATCTCCATGAGCTTTTCGCTGCCCTGCAGCAGCGCCGCCGCGGGCAGGGAGGCGACCAGCTTTTCATCCAGCGGGGGATACTTCTCCGCGGGCTTTTCCGCCTGCGCGGTATCCTCGTTCGCTTTCTTGGCCGCTGCGGCCTTTTTCGCTTTCTTCGGCAGATTGATCTCCTCAAAATCCGCCTCGGCGAGCAGCGCGTTGGCCTGTTCCTCCAGCTCTCTGCTGGTCAGCTGTTTTTCTTCCATGTTTGCTTTCCTCCGTTACCCTTATATTTATTCTTTTCCATCGCGGCCATCAGGGGATCTTCGTTGACGGCCGCGCGTTTGTGCGCTTCGTCTAAAATGATAGTGCAGTAGTCGCTGAGCGCCTGCGTGCCGTTTTTGAGCGACTCCGGCTTTTGCAGGATACCGATCAAGTGGCTGATCTCCTCCGACGTGAAAAATTCCGCCAGCGCTGGGATGTTCACCTGCCCGCTCTCGCGCAGCTGCGCGCGCAGCGCCGTGAAGAACCGGCCCAGGAGGGGGGAGGAGAAGTCCTCTTCCCGGATCGGCGGATTCTCGCCAAAGAGGGAATCGTCCAGCGTCAAAAGCCGCAGCACGCCTTCTTCGGCGAGCGCCGAGCGAAGGTCTGTGTAGCGGATCGACCGCTCGCGCGGCTGGGCGGACGCCGCGGGATTCAGGTCCCGCCGCTCCTGCTCGCGCTTTTCCTTGTAGCGGGCGCGTTTTCGCGCGCGCTCGACCTCGAGCTTCATCGCGTCGGGCGTGATGCCTGCGGCCTCGGACGCGCGCACGGTGTAAATTTCGCGCTCAACCGCGTTCGGCACTGTGGAGAGCAATCCTGCTGCCGCTTCGGCAAAGCCGATACGTCCCTCGTCGCTTTTGAGGTCGAACTTTGACTTGAGCTGCGCCATGCGGAAGTCCATCCCGCTCTCGCTGCCGGAAAGCAGATGCTCAAAGGCGTCCTTACCCTGGAACTTGATGAAGTCGTCCGCGTCCTGTTTGATGTACTGTCCGTCGACGAGCCGCTTGGGAAGCTCGAGCACCTTGACCTGAAAGTCGGTGTTATTGAGAAGCGTCAGCGCCTTCTGCGTCGCGACCTTGCCCGCGTCGTCGTTGTCGTAGCAGAGCACGATCTCCTTCGTGTAGCGACTGAGTAATTGCAGCTGCTCCGTCGTCAGCGCTGTGCCCATCGAGGCGCAAGCATTGTCGAATCCCGCCTGATGCAGCATCACGACGTCGATGTTGCCCTCGACCAAAATAATGTTGCTGCGCTTGCTCTTTTTGGCCAGGTTCAGCCCGTATAAAACGCGCCGCTTGCTGTAAACGATGGTCTCGGGCGTGTTCATATACTTCGCGCCCGGATCGTCCTTGCTGATGATGCGCCCGCCAAAGCCCAGCACATCGCCGCGCACGTCGATGATGGGGAAGATGAGGCGCTTGCGGAATTTGTCGTACAGCCCGCCGTTTTTGCCGCGGATGGCAAGACCCGAGGCAAGCAGCTCGCCGTCGCCATAGCCCTTTTTCCGCATCGCGGTCAGTAAGCCGTCCCACTCGTCCGCCGATGCACCAAGGCCGAAGTTCGTTGCATTGCGCCGCGTGATCTTGCGGTTTTTCATATACTCGAGCACCGGCGCACCCTTGGGCGAGTAGAGCTGATCGTAGTAAAAGCGCGCCGCGTCGCGGTTGAGCGACAGGATGCGCGAACGCAGCCGGCTCTCGTCGCTGTGCTCTTCTTCCGGCACGGGCATGTTCGCGCGCCGTGCGAGAAAGCGCACCGCATCGGGGAAGGAGAGATTCTCCTCCTCCATGATGAAGTTGATGACGCCGCCGCCTTTTTTGCAGCCGAAGCAGTAGCACAGCTGCTTGTCCGGCAGCACGTGGAACGAAGGCGTCTTTTCGCTGTGAAAGGGGCAGCAGCCCCACAGGCTCCCGCCGCGCGGCTGGAGCGAGACATAATTGCTGACAACGTCGACAATGTCGTTGCGGGCGATGAGCTCGTCCAAAAACTGACGGTCAAAGGCCATGGCGTCCTCCTTTCTCACTTCTGCGCACGGAACTTTTTGTTGTCAATGGATATATACGCCGAAAATAGTTACTTTCCTCTTTTTTGACGGAAAAATTCCAAGAAAATTTTTCTACGCGGAGAAAATTTGACAGACCGTGCCATTTCTCCTATAATTTCCGCAGGAATCGCTGCGCAAAGGGGGCGGAACATCGTGAATATCCGGTTGTATGCGGTAAAATCAGATCGACCGCTCTCAGAAGCGGAACGGTCCACGCTCGCGCGTTTTCTGCCACCTGAGCGGCAAGACCGCATCAAAACATCGGAACCCCTCTGCGCCTACGCGCTGCTCTGCCGTGCACTGCATGAACTTTACGGCTTGGAGGACTTACCGCAGCTTTCCTACGGCGAGCACGGCAAGCCGTACTTTGCTTCGCATCCGGACGTTCATTTCAGCCTGAGCCACACGCGCGGCGCTGCGCTGCTGGCTGTTCACAACGAGCCGATCGGCGCGGATATCGAGTGTCTTCGCCCTGTGAGCGGCGCGATGCGTACGCGCTTTCACGCGGCAAATGACGCCGATTTCTGGCGCCTCTGGGTGCAGCGGGAGAGCCGCTGCAAGCGCGCGGGGATCAGCGCCGTCGCATTGCGGGACAGGGAAGTGCCGAGCTTCCCGAATGAGCGCGTTTTCGCGCTCGAACCGTTCCCCGACTACACCGCCGGCGTCTGTACCTGCTCTGACGCTGACGTTGACAAGCCGATATACCTTACAGTAAAAGAGCTCATATAAAAGGTTCCGAAGAAGTCTCTTCGGAACCTTTTTTGCTTGATTTTTCCTCTTACAGCTCCACGACGATGGGCTCGTGGTGCGCTTTCGGCAGCAGCATATTTTTGACGTCGCTCGTTTTGAGCTTGATGGTCGAGGTGCAGAGGCACGGGTGGCAGGAGAAGTACTCCGCCTCATAGGTCTCCTTGTCGATGAGCAGCTGCACGCGGTTTTCATCATCGTTCATCAGGCCGAGGATCGTCGCTGAACCCGGCGTGCAGTGCAGCAAGTCCCAAAGCTGCTCTTCCGGCGCGAACGACAGGCGGGCCGAGCCGATCTGCTGGCTCAAGTCCTTCGTATGAAACGCCTTGTGCGGCGGCATACATAAAAGGTAGAAATTCGTCTTCTGCCGGTTGCAGAGGAAGAGGTTCTTGCACACGTCCACGCCGAGCACAGCGGAGACGTCGTCGCATTTTTCCATCGTGTCGGCCAGCTCGTGGGTCACGCGCTCATAGTCGATGCCGAGGGAATCCAGAAAGTCGAACGCTGCCGCTTCCTGCGCGGGCAGCTTACCCTCGGGGCGGGAATTGTGATAGATCGGGGAGATTTCCATGTTGCTTTATTTCTCTTCTTTCAGCAGTTTTTCGCCGGCCTTGAATATATCGCCCGCGCCGACGGTCAAAATAAGGTCGCCCGGGCAGGCGATGCGCGCGAGCGCGGCAGTCACCTTGTCGAGCGTAGGGCAATAAACGGATCCGGGGATCTCGCGGCTCAGGTCCATAGACGAAATGCCGATGTCATTCTGCTCGCGCGCGGCGTAGATCTCTGCCAGCACGACGACGTCGGGTACGCGCAGCTCCTTGACAAAATCGTTAAACAGCGCCTTCGTGCGCGTGTAGGTGTGCGGCTGGAATGCGCAGATGATGCGCTTGTAGGGAAGCGTCTTCGCCATTTCGAGCAGCGCGTGCAGCTCGCCGGGGTGGTGGGCGTAGTCGTCGTAGACGTCCGCGCCGTGGAAGCTTCCCTTGTACTCAAAGCGGCGGCCCGCGCCGGTGAACGTTGCAAGGCCGAGACCGACGGCCTCGCCGCTGACGCCGAGAAGATATGCGGCGCTCGCCGCGGCCAGTGCGTTCATCACGTTGTGCTTGCCGCCCACGCGCAGGGAAACATGAGCGTAGTAACTGCCGCGGATATAGATGTCAAAGCTCGGAAGCCCGTCCGTCCAGACGACGTTTTCCGCGCGGCACTGCGCGGCGGGATCGTCATAGCTGAACCAGAAGATCGGCTGGGAAATGCCCCTGAGCGCATCGCGCGCACCCTCATCATCCATGTTGGCGACCACATGTCCGCCGATGGGGACGAGCTCTGCAAAGCGGCGGAACGAGTGCTCCACATCCGCTAAGTCCTTGAAGAAATCGAGATGGTCGGCCTCCACGTTCAAAATGACCGCGACAGTGGGGAAAAAGCTCAAAAACGAGTTGCAGTATTCGCAGCTCTCGGCAATGATCGTATCGCCCTTGCCGACGCGATAACCGGAATGAAGCAGCTGTAACGTACCGCCAATCATGACGGTCGGGTCTTTCTGCGCGGCCATGAAGATGTGCGTCGCCATCGAAGTGGTCGTCGTCTTGCCGTGCGTGCCGGAGATGCAGAGGGCGTTTTTGTAGCCCTTCATAATAGCGCCCCAAGCCTGCGCGCGCTCGAAAACGGGGATGCCGCGCGTCACCGCGCCGGAGATCTCGGGATTATCGTCGTGGATGGCGGCGGTGCGGATAACAAAGTCGCACTCGCCGAGGTTGTCCGCCGCGTGGCCGATGGCCACGGGGATGCCGAGCGAGCGCAGATGCTCGACGGACGGGCCGTCGTTCATGTCGCTGCCCTGGACCTTGAGGCCCATGCCGTGCAGCACCTCTGCCAGCGGGCTCATCGAAACGCCGCCGATGCCGGCCAGATGCGCGCACTTGCCGGGGACGAGATAGGAGAAAATATCCTTCTGATTAGTCATTGTATCAAATCCTTTCCTTGTGCGGAGCACAGGAGATTTACTTTTTATGGATTTTCTATTATAATATAGCGGTGAACGGAGTGCAATGCTAAAAATTTGATTTTTTGTGAGGGTTCCATGCTCTTTTTACCGAAGGAAGTCGAAACGGTCATCACCACGTTGCAAGGCGCGGGTTATTCGCCGTACCTGGTTGGCGGCTGCGTGCGCGAAATGCTGCGAGGCAAAGCGCCGTCCGACTACGACATGACATCCGACGCCCTGCCGCAGGAGGTGCTGCGCCTCTTCGGCGAGTGGGCGCACCCGACGGGATTACAGCACGGCACGGTGACGGTCGTGAGCGGGGGACTGCCCATTGAGCTCACGACGATGCGCCGTGACGGCGCGTACAGGGATAACCGCCACCCGGATTCCGTCACGTTCGGCACGAGCATTGAAGAGGACCTTGCCCGCCGCGACTTCACGGTCAACGCCATCGCTTTGCCGCCGGACGGCACGCTCGTAGACCCCTACGGCGGGCAGGAAGACCTGAAAGCAGGCGTCCTGCGCTGCGTCGGCGAGCCGAAGCGGCGGTTTGAGGAAGACGCGCTGCGCATTTTACGGCTCGTGCGCTTCTGCTCCGTGCTCGGTTTTTCGGCGGAGAAGGAGACCGCCCGCGCCGCGCATGAGGCGCGCGGCCTACTCGCCCACGTTGCGCATGAGCGCGTGTACACGGAGATGAACAAGCTCCTGCTCGGTGAGAACGTGGGGGAAACGCTTTTGACCTTTCCAGACATTCTGGGCGTGCCGATTCCGGAGATTTTACCCTGCGTCGGCTTTGACCAGTGCAATTACCACCACTGCTTCGACGTCTGGGGTCACACGGCACGCGCTGTTGCCGCCGTGCCGCCAAAGCGGGAGCTGAGATGGACGATGCTCTTCCATGACCTCGGTAAGCCCCTGTGCCGGACGTTTGACGAGCAGGGCGTCGGACATTTTTACGGTCACACGGCGATTTCCGCTCAAATGGCGGAGGACATCATGGCGCGGCTGCACTTTGAAAAGGCGCTGCGCGACAGAATACGCGCGCAGCTCGCCTGTTTCGACGACATGTTCCGCCCCGTGCGGGCGGCCATCCATAAGGAGATGGCGCGCCTCGGCGCGGAGACGGTGCAGAATTTGCTTTACACCAAGCAGGCCGACAACGCCGCGAAAGCGCCCGCGGGATTGGAGCGTGCGCAGGCGTCGTGGCACGAAGCACAGAAAATCTACGACGAGCTGATCTCAGAGGGCGCGTGCTGCTCGATCCACGAGCTCAAGATCAGCGGAGAAGACCTCGCCGCCCTCGGCTACCACGGGCGTGAGATTGGCGCGGTGCTTGCGCGGCTTTTAGACGAGGTCGCGGCGGAAAAACTCCCCAACAAGCCCGAGGCGCTGCAAGCGCGCGCCGTGCGGCTGTGGCGCAGCGGCTATGCGCGCCATACGATGAAAGAAAACGAGACCCATTGACGGAGGTTAACGATATGGCAAATCTGATGGATTATCTGGACTGGCGCGGGGATCTGACGCTCGAAATTTCGCCGTTCAACGAGGTGGACGCGCTGATTCTGGCAGAGCTGAGCTTTGTCGACTTTGACGGCATCGTGCCGCCTCCCGAGCTCGGGCGCGGCCTGCCGCTGAATGAGGCGGCGGAGGCGTTTTTCGCCCGCCATGGCGGGAAGGACGTCCCCATGGGCGTCCTCGTGCCGGACACGATCTCGAAAATGCTGCGCAAGCTGATGACGAGCCTGCGCTTTCGCAATATGACGCTTAACGGCTACACAGCGCTGCTTGACGATTCCATCGAGCAGCAGTTTGCGGCGCTGACGATCGACCTTGGCAACGGCAGCATCTATATCTCGTTCCGCGGCACGGACGATACGATCGTGGGGTGGAAGGAAGACCTCAACATGGGCTTTTTGGAGGAGATCCCCTCGCAGAAGCAGGCGGTCGAATACGTCGCGCGCGTCGCGCGGCAGTACAGCGACAAGACCATCCGAATCGGCGGGCATTCCAAGGGCGGCAACCTCGCCGTTTACAGCGCGGCCAAGAGCAGCGGCGAGATCCAAGAGCGTATCGTCGCCGTCCATAATAACGACGGCCCCGGCTTCGCCTGGGACATCAGCGAGACGCCGGGCCACAAGCGCATCGCAAGCCGCATCCATACCATCCTGCCGCAGACGTCTGTCGTCGGCATGCTGATGGAGCATGAAAAGCGCTATCAGGTCGTGCATTCGACCTATGACGGCCTTTACCAGCATGACGGGTTTTCCTGGCAGGTGCTGGGTACGCAGTTTGTCCACCTCGACGACTTCTCCCGCGAGGGAAAGCTCGTCGATGAAACGCTCTCGTCCTGGGCCGATTCGCTCAACACCCAGCAGCGCGAAGCGCTGGCCGACGCGCTGTACAGCGTCTTCACCGCCTCGGGCGCAAAAACGCTCAGCGAGCTCACCGAGGAAAAGCTCAAAAGCGCCGCAGCGATGCTCAAGACCTATAAAAACCTCGACCGCGAGACCCGCCGCATGGTCACCGAGGCGTTCATGCTGTTTTTCAAACTCGGCACGAAGAACTTCGTCCTCGACACGCAGGAGGAAGGAAGCCGCGAGATCGAAAATATTCGAAAAAAGATCTCGGAACAATACCAGAAATTGGTGGAGCGCAAGAAGTAAATACAACATTCCCGCTGCGCAGGGAGCGTGTTTTCCCTGCACTCCGCAGGGGAACGGGACAAAGGGGTCATTCTCTTTCGCAAAAGAGAATGGCCCCTTTGGAACCCCAAGAGAAAGGCTTTGCATTGGCAGATTGGCACTTGAAGAGCTGCGCGGCCTGCGGATTGCACAGCCGTTGGCAGCTTTGCTGCCTTACGGATGTGGCATACCCATTGCGGGTAATCAGGTGCCTGCCGGGTGTTGTATCTAAACGACTTGGTTTGCTTCTATCTTCGCTGTCGCTTTGCCTGCGATTCGGTAGCCTTACGCAATTTCCGCCTACTTTGGACTTGTACAGATTTGCTATTGCCTGCCGAGGCGGCTTTGCTGGCGCTCGCCGCAGTACGCACTACCAAGACGATATGCATTGTCAGATGATTAGGCTGCACCAAACAAGATGAGCAGAGCGGCAGCGGATGATAGAAGTAGGCCAAATCGTATAGCAATGCTAACGCGGCTTCGCCGCGCGCAGGGAAGTGCAATCGGCAAGCATCGCACCTCTTCGAGCTGCTCGCTTGCAATGAAAATTTTCTCTGGGAGGGTGTAAGGGAGGGGTGTCTCTTTTTCAAAGTCCCAATTCGACTTTGTGTTCTCGACTGAAAACGCTTTATAATTCTACGAATACAACGAATAAAAATTAACACCGACAGGAAGCAGGGCTATCGTTCAGAGATGGATGGTAGTACTGTCCTTGTATGCAGAGGTAGTGTCAAGGTGGTATTATAGAGTAGAAAATTTTCCTGAAAAGAGTTAAGAGAAATATGTTGTTTGGTTGTTTTATAGGTGAAAAGGATGAAACCGGAAACAACTTCGGAAAGGAGTAACACAATGGATAACGGTGCAAGTAGCTACCGCCGTTTCCTTGAAGGTGATGACAGCGGAATTGTTGAGATAATCAGAGATTATAAGGATGGACTCATCCTTTTTCTGAACCGATATGTGAACAACATACACACGGCTGAAGAATTAGCAGAGGATACATTTTTTAGAATTGTTACCAGAAAGCCTCGGTTT
>ENA-UEQN01002529-UEQN01002529.1-human-gut-metagenome-genome-assembly--contig:-NODE-2529-length-12549-cov-6.183932_pt1 | contig 12549 bp, 11 predicted proteins | sample MGYA00242940_ERZ507944 | MGnify/ENA primary metagenome ERZ507944 (study PRJEB26167, sample SAMN06115449) | human gut metagenome | host: Homo sapiens | place: China:Fujian | collected 2015-08-20... | reverse complement strand
AGAATATGCCCAAGGAGGCTTAAGCTTACAAAGGTTTATTCAACCGGTTCGCCGGATACAACAGGTATTTTATTAGGTATTTTAGCATGCTTTCCTGTCGGCTATAAAAACAAATGGCGGATTACACCTGATTTCGAGAGTGAAAATCCATATGCAAAGGGCAGCTTTGATATAAAGGGGCATGTGATAGTAATAAGTATTTTAGCGGCAACACTTAGAATTTTATTTGATAAAAACTGCCGCAGATTATATAATAGGATAAGCAGATAGGAGGAAGATATTATGGCAGATAATAGTTTCAACAACACAGTGGAGTCACTTTTCAAGGGGATGGACAGTTTTATCACTACAAAGACAGTGGTTGGTGATGCGATTCATATAGGGGATACAATCATACTTCCGCTTGTGGATGTGTCGTTTGGAGTGGCAGCAGGAGCATTTTCGGCAGAAAAGAAAAATAACGGAGCCGGCGGTATGGGCGGAAAGATTCAGCCAAGTGCAGTGCTCGTTATCCAGAATGGACAGACAAAGCTTGTCAATGTAAAGAATCAGGACGGCATGACAAAGATACTTGATATGGTGCCGGACATTGTAAGCCGTTTCTCAAAGGGAAAAAATGATGACCTTAATCTCGACGATGTAAAGGTAGACGAGGCAGAGGACGATAAGCAGGATTAATATCATATATGAGAGCAAATAAAAAGGACATCCAAACGGATGTCCTTTAAAATTCAAAAGATTCAAAAATAAAGACTAAGCTCTCTCAACTTTGCCAGATCTTAAACATGAAGTACATACATATAACTTCTGTGGAACTCCATTGACCTTGCAAGAAACCTTCTTAATGTTTGACTTCCAAACATGATTTTATCTTCTATGAGAATGGCTGACATTATTTCCATAATGAACACCTTTTTCACAAATTGCACATTTTGCCATGATATTGCACCTCCTTGCATTTCACTAAGCTTACCATACTCTTAAGCTCACAACAAATGTATTCTATCAGATTAAAATAAAGAATGCAAGGATAAAATATAAAAATATTTGCTTTTTGTGAAAAAAAAGGTATAATAACATTAGCTACGTCACAATATGATGGAGGTATATATTATGAAGGGACAGATGGATACCCAATATGGACAAATTTTAATTGATACAGATGTTATTGCAACCTATGCAGGCTCTGTAGCTGTAGAGTGCTTTGGAATAGTAGGCATGGCAGCGGTCAACATGAAGGATGGTCTTGTAAAGCTTTTAAAGAGAGATTACCTGAACCATGGAATAAATGTAAAGGTAGATGAGAACAACGAAATTACCATTGATTTTCATGTAATAGTAGCGTATGGTATTTCGATCGGCACTGTTTCGGACAATCTTATCGAGACGGTTAAGTACAAGGTTGAGTCATTTACAGGAATGAAAATTGCAAAGATCAATATTTACGTTGAGGGCGTAAGGGTAATTGATTAAGGAGGACTACAAAAAGTGGAGATCACAAGCATTAATTCAAAGCTCCTTGCAAGGATGTTTCTTGCGGGAGCCAAGAATCTTGATTCAAAGAAAGACTGGATAAATGAGCTGAATGTATTCCCGGTACCGGATGGTGATACCGGAACAAATATGACAATGACAATCATGTCTGCGGCCAAGGAGGTCAGCTCGCTCACAAATCCTACCATGGCAGAGCTTGCAAAGGCTATTTCATCAGGCTCTTTAAGAGGTGCCAGAGGAAACTCAGGTGTTATCTTATCACAGCTTTTCAGAGGCTTCTGCAAGGTTATAAAGGAATACGATGAAATAGATGTCACTATTCTTTGTGAGGCATGCCAGAAGGCGGTTGAGACAGCTTACAAGGCAGTTATGAAGCCAAAGGAAGGAACTATCCTTACAGTGGCAAAGGGCGCAGCAGAAAAAGCTCTGGAGCTGTCAGACGAAACAGAGGATGTTGTCACATTTGTTGAAGAGGTTATAAAGCAGGCTGAGTATGTGCTTGACCAGACACCGGAGATGCTTCCTGTATTAAAACAGGCAGGTGTTGTGGATTCGGGCGGACAGGGACTTGTTCAGGTATTAAAGGGAGCATATGATGCCCTTATCGGCAAGGAGATTGACTATACAATCGAAGGCACACCAACAGGAGCAGCTCCTGCAAAGATTTCGGCTGAGACAGAGGCAGAGATTAAGTTTGGTTACTGCACAGAGTTTATTATTGTACTCAATGCACCAATGTCAGACAATGAGGAGCACGCATACAAGGCATTCCTCGAGTCAATCGGTGACTCTATAGTCGTTGTAGCTGACGATGAGATCGTAAAGACTCACGTACATACAAACGACCCTGGACTTGCACTGCAGAAGGCACTTACCTTCGGTTCACTCAGCAAGATAAAGATCGACAATATGCGTGAGGAGCATCAGGAAAAGCTCATCAAGGATTCACAGAAGCTTGCAGCACAGCAGAAGGCTGAGGAAGAGGCTTATGAAGCTGCCCAGGCTGATGAAAAGACAAATAACATGCCTGCAAAGGAAATGGGCTTTGTATCTGTTTCAATCGGAGAAGGCATGAATGAGGTGTTTAGAGGCCTTGGAGTGGACTATCTCATAGAGGGTGGTCAGACCATGAACCCTAGCACAGAGGATATGCTCAACGCTATCGAGCATGTAAATGCGAAGACAGTATTTATCCTGCCAAACAACAAGAATATCATCATGGCTGCAAACCAGGCAGTAGACCTTGTTGAGGATAAACAGATTATTGTTATCCCTACAAAGACTATCCCGCAGGGTATCACAGCGCTTGTAAATTATATACCTGACCACAGTGCCGAGGAGAATAAAGAGCAGATGATGGCTGAGATAGAAAATGTCAAGACAGGACAGGTGACATATGCAGTCCGCGATACTGAGATTGACGGAAAAACCATCAAGCAGAACGACTTCATGGGAATCGGAGACAAGAGCATCCTTTCTGTTGGAACAGACTTAAGGGCTACCACACTTGAGATGGTAGATGCCATGGTAGATGAGGATTCAGCGATTGTCAGCATCTATTTCGGAAGTGATTCTGATGAGGACTCAGCTAATGAGCTTGCAGCAGCAATCGAAGAGAAATATCCTGATGTAGAGGTTGAGGTCAACGATGGCGGACAGCCAATCTACTATTATGTTATTTCTGTAGAGTAAAGCCTTTTAAAGAATATAAATGATATTTATTATATTTAGGAGCAAATATGGATATAGCTTCACCGATTACCGCGGTTAAGGGAATCGGGGAAAAAACACAAAAAGCATTTGCTAAAATGGGAGTATACACCGTTGGTGATATACTCCTTCATTTTCCCCGGGATTATGTAAAGTTTCCGGAAATAACGGATATTGATGAACTGAATAATGTAAACGTAAGCAGCACCTATGCCATCCATGCTGTGATTAAAAAGGCACCTGTAGTGAAAAATACAGCGAGAATGCAGATTACATTGCAGGATATCGGCTCGCCCGGGCATATGATACAGCTGGTATGGTACCGTATGCCATACCTTAAGGCACAGCTTGTGCAGGGGAGACATCTTATATTTTACGGACATATTAAGCCAAAGGGAGGCAGATATGTCATGGAGCAGCCGGTGGTGTATGAGGTGCAAAAGTACGAGGCTATACGTGATACTCTGCAACCTGTGTATTCCGTGACAAGCGGTGTGACAAACAATCTGATAGTGAAGACGATAAAGGAGACTCTGTCACATGATACACTGCTGTCTGATTATCTGCCTAAGGATATAAGGCACAGATACGGCTTTTGCGAGTATAATTATGCCATGAAGCAGATACATTTCCCTGATGACTTCGATGCTCTTGTAGAGGCAAGAAGACGGCTTGTTTTTGATGAGTTTTTTCTCTTTATCATGGGCATGCGGTATCAGAACAAGAAGCAGCAGAAGGATAAAAATGAGTTCGAGTTTACGGATGATGCTTTTATAGACGGACTGATTGAAAAGCTTCCGTATGAGCTGACAGGCGCGCAGAAGAAGACAATAGATGAGATAAAGCAGGATATTAAAAGTCCCTATGTGATGCAGAGGCTTATTCAGGGCGATGTGGGCTCAGGAAAGACGATTGTTGCTTTTCTTCTTATGGCGTGGGCGTCAAAATGTGGTTATCAGTCTGCCATAATGGCTCCGACGGAGGTGCTTGCAAACCAGCATTATGAGACGTTTTGCTCACTGGTTAGTCAGTTTGGACTTGACAGTCCTGTTGTGCTTCTTACCGGCTCCATGACGGCAAAGCAGAAAAGAGAAGCCTATGCGCGCCTTGAAAACGAGAAAAATGCGCTTATTATAGGCACTCATGCGCTCATACAGGAGAAAGCGGATTTTTCCAATCTGTCGCTTGTTATCACAGATGAGCAGCACAGATTTGGCGTGAAGCAGAGAGAGAGCTTCTCAGATAAGGGAAGAAAGCCACATATACTTGTGATGAGTGCCACTCCGATACCGCGTACTTTAGCAATAATCATATACGGTGATATGGATATCTCTGTCATAAATGAGGTGCCGGCAAAGAGGCTTCCTATCAAGAACTGTGTGGTTGGCACGGCATTCAGGCCAAAGGCCTACAGCTTTATTAAGGAGCAGGTGAGAGCCGGCCATCAGGCGTATGTTATATGTCCTCTTGTGGAGGAAACCGAAAACTCGGAAGGGGAAAATGTCACAGACTATGCAAATGTACTTAAAGCGGCGCTGCCAAAGGATATCACGGTAGATGTGCTTAACGGCAGGATGAAGAGCAAGGCAAAGGATGAGGTGATGCAGCGCTTTGCGAATAATGAGTCGCAGGTGCTTGTGTCCACAACAGTCGTGGAGGTTGGTGTAAATGTGCCCAATGCAACAGTCATGATGATAGAAAATGCAGACAGGTTTGGACTTGCACAGCTTCATCAGCTAAGAGGCCGTGTAGGCAGGGGGGATGCACAGTCGTATTGCATTTTCATCAATTCGTCAAATTCAAAGAAATCAAAAAAACGTCTGGAGATACTAAATAAATCAAATGATGGCTTTTATATAGCAAGTGAGGATTTAAAGCTCAGAGGTCCCGGGGATTTCTTTGGAATCAGGCAGAGTGGAGACCTTGCGTTTGCACTTGCGGATGTGTATCAGGACAGCGATGTGCTAAAGGAAGCATCTGAGATGGTGGATGAGGTGCTTGAAGCAGACCCTGCGCTTTGTACACCGGAAAACAGAATACTGAAAAAGAAAATGGATGAATTTGCAAAAGAACAATTAAAGAGGATGAATCTGTGATGAGCTTAAATGGCTAAAATAAAAGCTGATATAGCATGCAGGACTATGCATGTGTATATCAGCTTTTTGTTATAAGCGGATTGGTGAATGTACGTGGGCCGTTTTTGAATAGTTATTAAATAAATATAATAAGCTTACTCAATCTTCCTGATATCGGATATGTCCGGGTGAATCGTGAGAGAATAGTTTGTGTAATACACGACAAAGCCGGCTGCGGCACCGTTTGGCTTTTTGACATTTTTCTTTTGCAGATAGTCTATCTCTACCTTGTCGGCATTTTTGCCCTTTGAGTAGTAGCCTGCGAGCTTGCCGGCCTCCTCGAAGGTGCTGTCCGGCAGCTCTTTGTTTTCAGCTTTTACAATAACATGTGAGCCGGGCATGCCCTTGGCGTGGAACCACCAGTCGTTTCCGGTTGCCAGCTTGAAGGTGAGCTCATCGTTCTGGTAGTTGTTTTTGCCAACGTACATATCAAAGCCGTCTGATGAGATATAGTGGAAGGGTTTGCTCTTTACCTTCTGTTTCTTTGAACCATTTCCTTTTTTGATAAAACCGTATTCTATCAGCTCATCCTTTATCTGGACGAGGTCATCAGCGCTTAAAGCGATATCCAGTGAATTCTGAATTGATTCGAGATGGTCTATCTGACCTTTTGTTTCAAGAATCAGCTCGTTCAATGCTTCGGCAGTACGTTTCATCTTTCCGTATTTGTCAAAGTATTTCTGCGCGTTCTCGGCAGGAGTTTTTGTGTTGTCGATAGGGATTTTGATGATTTTGTTGTCATCATAATAGTTTGCAGCTTCAAGAAACTTGTCGTCCGGTGTAAGTCCGTAGCCGAATGCGTTGATAAGCTCGCCGTACACCTTGTACTTTTCGCGTTTTTCGGAGTCCTTAAGCTGCTTCATCTGCAGGGAATATTTCTTCTGATTTCGCTCCAGGAGGGTATTTACGTGTTTTCTCAGGTCGGCTGACTTCTGGCGTATACGTGTATAGGTGTTTCTCTCAGAGTAGTAAAGCTCTAAAACCTCTGATATAGATTCATATTTTGTGACCGTTAAATCGCTATACTGAGTCAGCTCTATTGAAGAAAATTCCTTTGGTTCATTGCCGTCACGCACGATATTCGGCGTAAAACGATTATTTTTTATGTCCTCCATCATCCATGTGAAGTTGCTTCCCAGGTGCAAAAGCTCATCGTGTGAGTAGGCAGCTACAGGGGAGTCCGCGTCAAGGTCTGCCCGGTGAGCCAGCTCATTTGCCACAAGTGGGCTGATGCCGGAAAAGGATGAGTAGATAGCCTTTGAAACAGTAAGCGGCTTTGCTGATATAATATCCACAAACTGATTCGAATCTACAGTCAGAGGATTATATTTATCCTCCTGTGTCGCTGGGATGGTGTAGGCTCTGCCCGGAAGTACCTCACGCACAGAGCTTACGGATGCGGGAATACGCTTGGCACTGTCTATTATCGTACCATCGGAGTCGGTAAAGATGATGTTTGAATATTTGCCCATCAGCTCGATAATAAGCACCTTGTGGCATAGATCGCCCATCTCGTTTAAGTGCTCGATTTCAAAGTTTATGATACGCTCCATGCCCGGCTGGTAAATCTTTGTGATGCGTCCGTTTGCTATATGCTTTCTTAAAACCATGCAAAATGTAGGGGCAGTGAGAGGGCTTACCTTATTTGTGGATGTCAGGTAGATGAATGGAAGCGATGCACTTGCAGACATCGAAAGCCTGAACGAGCCGTTTGGTCCCTTTAGGGTAAGAAGCAGCTCATCTGCCTCAGGCTCTGCGATTTTACTGATTTTTGAGTTTAGTATTGTGCTGTTTAGCTCTGCAACTATATTTGAAATGACTATTCCGTCTAAAGCCATGATGTTCCTCCTTATTTCCTGTAAATATTCTAAGCTGCTGAATATTTATAATCATGAATATTTATATTATAATATATTTGACGAAAATCTCAAGGAGTTATATAATAAACTCATCTATGCATATGCGAAAGGAAAAATTATGATTAAAAGTATGACCGGCTTTGGCAGATACGAGTACGCAGATGCAAGCCGTAAGATTACAGTTGAGGTAAAATCTGTAAATCACAGATATCTGGATGTCAATATCAAGATGCCTAAAAAGCTCAATTTCTTCGAGAGTGCAATAAGGACTCTGCTTAAGGAGTACATAGAGCGTGGCAAGGTCGATATTTATATCACATATGAGGATTTTACAGAAAATAATCTCTCATTGCAGTATAATAAGACTCTCGCGGGAGAATATCTTAAGTATCTGAATCAGATGGCGGAGGAATTCGGACTGGAGAATGATATAAGAGTGAGCACGCTGTCGAGATATCCGGAGGTATTTGTGATGGAGGAGCAGCCTGTAGATGAGGATGAGCTGTGGAGCAGTCTTGAGAAGGCTCTTCGCGGTGCATTTGAGCCATTTGTTGAAAGCCGCGTGCGCGAGGGAGAAAATCTTAAAAAAGACCTTTGCGAAAAGCTCGATAATATGGTATCATATGTTGATTTCATTGAGGAGCGTTCGCCACAGATTATTGTCGAATACCGTGCGCGTCTTGAGGAAAAGCTAAGAGAGCTGCTTGCAGACAATCAGCTTGATGATTCAAGAATAGCCCAGGAGGTCACTATTTTTGCGGACAAGATCTGTGTGGATGAGGAGACAGTCAGGCTCAAAAGCCATATCCTTTCCATGAAGGATTCGTTAAATGCCGGTGGCAGTGTGGGAAGAAAGCTTGATTTCCTCGCACAGGAGATGAACCGTGAGGCGAATACCATCCTTTCAAAGTCCAATGATCTTAAGATTTCTGACACAGGCATCAGTCTTAAAACTGATATAGAAAAGGTCAGGGAACAGATTCAAAATATTGAGTAATTTTAGGAGATTGTGATGAGTAACACAGGAAAATTAGTTGTTTTTTCAGGCTTTTCGGGTTCCGGAAAGGGTACTATCATGAAGGAGCTTATGGCAAAGCATGGTGATGATTATGCACTGAGCGTATCAGCCACGACCAGAGGTCCAAGGCCGGGGGAGGAGCATGGCAGAGAGTATTTCTTTATCTCAGAGGAAGAATTTGAACAGATGATAAAGGCAGATGGACTGCTTGAGTATGCTAAGTATGTAGATCATTACTACGGCACACCAAAGTCATATGTCAATGAGCAGCTTAACGCCGGAAAGAATGTGATTCTTGAGATAGAAATCCAGGGAGCTTTAAAGATAAAGAAGCAGTTTCCTGATACGGTGCTTATGTTTGTGTCAGCGCCGAGTGCAGATGAGCTTAAGGACCGGCTTGTAGGAAGAGGCACAGAGACAAAAGAGGTCTGTGCACAGAGACTTTCAAGAGCATATGAGGAGTCTTTAGGCATAGAAAAATATGATTATTTAGTGGTAAATGATAAGCTTGACGATTGTGTAGAGCTTGTGAATGACATCATCCACAGCTCTGACGACACAAAAAAGAATCAGGATTATCTGGTATCATCAAATATAGATTTTATAAATAAAATGAGAAAAGAGCTTTTAAGCTTTTCGAAAGGAGATAAATAATATGATACATCCATCGTATGTAGAGTTAATGAAGGTAGTAAACAACAATGTAGAGATAGGTGAAGAGCCGGTAGTAAACAGCCGTTATTCTATCGTTATTGCTGCAGCAAAGCGTGCACGCCAGATTATTGATGGTGCAGAACCACTTATCGCACGCCCTAAGTGCAATAAGCCATTATCTATTGCTGTAGAGGAGCTGTACACGGGAGCTGTCAGAATCGTCTCAGATGATGAGGATTTAAACGAAGGCGAAGAGGCTTAATCTAGGAGGGGAAAGGCTGTTTTGTCTTTCCCTTTAATTGTAAATACTTACATTTGAGAGGTACTATGAAATTATTATTTATTTCGCTTGGATGCGATAAAAACCTTGTGGATTCAGAGTATATGATAGGCATGCTTGCAAATGACGGCATTGAGATGACCGATGATGAGACGCAGGCTGATATCATTATCGTAAACAGCTGCTGCTTCATAGGTGATGCAAAGGAGGAGAGTATCAATACAATTCTCGAGATGGCTCAGTATAAGGAGACAGGCAAATGCAAATCACTTATTGTGACAGGCTGTCTGGCACAAAGATACAAGGATGAGATTTTTAAGGAAATCCCGGAGGTTGATGCCATACTTGGCACCAATTCATATGATACTATAGTTGAAGCTGTCCATGAGACACTTGAAAAACACAGATACAGCAATCTGCACACCTTAGAGGGGCTTCCCAGCATAAAGACAAAGCGTATTGTTACCACAGGAGGGCATTTCGCTTACCTTAAGATAGCAGAGGGGTGCAATAAAAACTGTACCTACTGTGTCATCCCATCTGTCAGAGGCCGTTACAGAAGTGTGCCGATGGAGGATTTGATTGAGCAGGCGAAGAGCCTTGTGGGGCAGGGAGCAAAGGAGCTTATACTTGTTGCCCAGGAGACCACACTTTACGGAGTGGATTTGTATGGTGAGAAGTCACTTCATAAGCTTTTGGATGAGCTCAACAAGATAAGCGGGCTGTTCTGGATAAGGATTATGTACTGCTATCCTGAAGAGATATACGATGAGCTTATAGAGTCCATGATAAAGGATGAGAAGGTATGCCATTATCTGGATATGCCAATCCAGCACTGCAATGACGATATTTTAAGGTGTATGGGCAGAAAGACAACAAAGGCTGAGCTTATGGAGCGTATCAGAATGCTGCGTGAGAGAATACCTGATATCACACTAAGGACCACACTTATATGTGGCTTCCCGGGTGAGACACAGGATAATCACGAGGAGCTTATGCAGTTTGTAAATGATATGGAGTTTGACCGTCTGGGAGCCTTTACGTATTCCCCGGAGGAGGGCACAAAGGCAGCTGCAATGCCTGACCAGATAGATGAGGATATAAAGGCTGAATGGCAGGCTGATGTCATGGAGCTTGAGGAAGAGGTCATTTTTGATAAAAATGAGACACTAAAGGGTAAAGAATTATATGTTTTCATAGAGGGCAAGGTGGCTGATGAAAATGCTTATATCGGCCGTACATACAGAGATGCACCGAATGTTGACGGATATATATTCATCAACACTGATGAGACACTTATGACCGGCGATATATGCAAGGTTATGGTGACCGGTGCGTATGAATATGATTTGATAGGAGAACTTGTAAAATGAATTTACCAAACAAACTTACAATCTTAAGAGTGATACTTATTCCGTTTTTTGTATTTTTCCTTATTTCACCGTTTTTTGACGGATACGGAAATTATATAGCACTTGCGATATTTATCATTGCAAGTCTGACCGATATGGCTGACGGAAAAATTGCAAGAAAATACAATCTTGTTACAAATTTCGGCAAGTTTATGGATCCGCTTGCAGACAAGCTGCTTGTGTGCTCTGCAATGATATGTCTTGTTGATTTAAAGCTTATTCCTGTATGGGTTGTGCTTATTATCATTGCAGGATTTTGGAGTGAATCTGATCTGTGTTGAAGATGGGATTGACAGCTCAAAAGATAGCGGAAAGCTGATGATTTCTGTTCTGTCTGCGGTGGCAGAGATTGAACGAGAGAATATCCTTGTGCAGACAATGGAGGGACGTAAGCAGAAAGCCAGAGAAGGAAAATGGAACGGCGGGTTTGCTCCATATGGCTATGAATTGGTAAATGGAGAATTGCAGATCGCAGAGGACGAAGCAGAGATTATTCGTCTGATCTATGATAAATTTATTCATACAAATATGGGAATTTCTGCGATTGCTGCATGGCTGAACCAGCATGGATATAAAAAGAAAAAACGACAGAATAATACACTGGACGCATTTGCCGCTTCATTTATAAAAGGCGTTCTGGATAATCCGGTATACTGTGGAAAGCTGGCTTATGGACGAAGGAAGAATGAGAAAGTATCTGGTACAAGAAATGAATACCGTATTGTAAAGCAGGAAAATTATATGCTGCACGATGGTATCCATGAAGGGATTGTTTCAGAAACAGACTGGGAGCTGGCACATCAAAAACGGGAAAAAACAGGTGTGAAATATGAAAAGACACATAGTCTCGAGCATGAGCATATTTTATCCGGAATATTGAGATGCCCGTTATGTGGAAGCGGTATGTATGGGAATGTGAACCGAAAGAAAAAGAAAGACGGAACTTTATATAAGGATTATTTCTATTATGCCTGCAAACATCGTCGCCTGGTAGATGGTCATAAATGTGGATATCGTAAACAATGGAGTGAGGAGAAGATTAACAATGCAGTGGAAGAAGTTATTCGGAAGCTGGTGAAGAATCCTAAATTTGAAGAAGCAATTCTGAATAAAATCGGTTCAAGAATAGATACAGAAGAAATAGAAAAAGAGATTGAAGGACTGGAAAAGCAGCACAGGCAGCTGACCGGAGCAAAAGCAAGACTTGGACAGCAGATGGACAATCTGGATATCATGGATAAATTTTATGAGAAGAAATATCAGGATATGGAGACAAGGTTATACCGTTTGTATGATGAGATTGAAGGCGTGGAGAACAGTATAGAAGAAGTCAAGAACCGCCTGCTGAATATCCGACAACAGAAAATATCAGAAGAAAACGTCTATCAATTTCTTTTGTATTTTGATAAACTATATGATAAGTTCACCGACCTGGAGAAGAAAGAATTTCTTAACAGCTTTGTAGAACAGGTGGATATTTATGAGCAGGAGCAGCCAGATGGCAGATTCCTGAAGCACATAAAGTTCCGTTTTCCGGTGTATTTTGGAGACAGAGAGACACAGGAACTTTGTTGGGACAACGAAAGTACCGTTGAGACAGTATGTTTATTGTCCAAACTCCACGAAGCGAAGCATCATGTGAATGTGAGACTTGACATGGACGAGATGGATTTAACGGAGCACCTAGGCCATTATTGTTCAATGTATCGAGTGCACGTTCTGTTTTGCGTTGAAATTTATAAGGTCCTACACCTTCTTTGCGTTGTTGCTCCTTAAAAGTAGTCAGGATATTGGTGATGGCTTGTATCCATTCACTATCAAAAATACTGGCGTCACCGGTTTCCTTCCAATATTGGTAGGCCAGACGTAGTGGATAACATAGAGAATCTATTTCCCATTTTCTTTCATGTAATTCAGGTTTCATGTCGGTCAGGTCGGACATCCATTCCCCTCCGACAGCTCCGTCATTAAAAGCATTAGCGTATGG
>ENA-UEQN01002512-UEQN01002512.1-human-gut-metagenome-genome-assembly--contig:-NODE-2512-length-12645-cov-116.300446_pt1 | contig 12645 bp, 8 predicted proteins | sample MGYA00242940_ERZ507944 | MGnify/ENA primary metagenome ERZ507944 (study PRJEB26167, sample SAMN06115449) | human gut metagenome | host: Homo sapiens | place: China:Fujian | collected 2015-08-20... | reverse complement strand
AGCCCGATCTTCAAACCCCTGACCAAATATATGGTCTCGGCCCGCGCCAAGGCCGCTACGACCGACCACAAGGGGACTTTCAACGGATTCGGCTCGGCTCCCGACACCATCGTCATCGACCACCTCTACTACCGCGGCAAGCTCAAATGCCAGCTATTCGCCACGCTCGACGGCAACTACGGAGCGCCCTACATTTCGGACCACTACCCCATCGCGATGGTCTTCACACTTTAAGAACACGAAAAATCCCGGAGCGCAAACTCCGGGATTTTTCGTATCGCCGCACGCCGGCCGCCCCGGCTACCCTTTCCGACTGCGCAGGACCACGACCGACACCGCCGCCACGATCAGCAGGATGCCCGCGGCGCCCTTCGCCATGAAAGGCTCGGCAAAAACCCAGACGCCGATCACCACGGCGGTCAGCGGCTCCATGGCCCCGAAAATCGAGGTCAGCGTCGGCCCGATGCTCTTGATGGCCTGCACCAGCGCCATGTTCGAGACGGCCGTCGCCGGAATGGCCACACCGAGGATATAGAGCCACGTATGCGGGTCGGTCTCAAGACGCACGCCGCCCGTCAGCAGGCCCCCGGCGATGAAAAACAGCGCACCGAAGGCCATCACGCAGCAGGTCAGCACCGTGGAGTCGATCTCCACCGCGCGGCTCCGGCGCACGCCCACGATGTAACCGCCGTAGGCAACGACCGAGACGGTCGCCGAAACGATTCCCAGCGTCGTGTCGCCGTGCGAGAAATCGACGTTGCCCAGCGACAGCAGCACCGCGCCGACGATCGACATGCCGATCGCCGCGAAGGTCCACACCGAACCGCGTTCGCGGAAGAAACACATCATCACGACGGCCACGACCAGCGGATACATGAAGTGAATCGTCGAGGCCACCCCGCTGGCGATGTTCTGATAGGCGATCACCAGGCTCAACGACGTCGCGGCGCGGAACAGGCTCAGCAGGAACACCGTGCCCAGTTCGCGCCTCCCGAGGCGGAAATCGCATCCCGCCAGCAGGCCGTAGGCTCCCAGACACAACGACGCCACCCCCCAGCGGTAGGTCAGGACCTCGAACGACGAATAACCCACGCCCAGCAACAGCAGGGTGAACAGCGGGGCCAGTCCGAATGTCGACGAGGAGAGAGCCGCCCAGAGAATGCCTTTGACACGCAACATAAAAAACTCGTTTGGAGCCGCAAAAATAAGAAATATATCGCCATTCCGCACAGCCCCGGAGTGAAAAGCGCCGCCGCAGAGCGGTTTTCCCCGCTTCCCGGCCGGGGTTCCGGAATCCGCCGCCGGGACCGTCCCGAACTCCCCGCCGCCCGGCCGACTGTCGCCGGGCCTGCCTCCGCCCCGCAATCGACGACGGCCGCTTTCCCGCCGCAGGCTTCCGGTCCGTCCGCCGGACCTGCCTCCGCCCCCGGCCCGGCAATCAGCGCCGAATCGCTTGCCCGTGCGGAATTTAATGCTACCTTTGCCGTATAAACCCCGATCGCATGAAATGGTACTCGAAATACCTCCCCGTCTATGAAAAGCCCTTCGCCGAAGTCCCCGCGGAGACCGTCGCCGAAGTGCGTGCGAAACTCGCCGAACGACAGTCGGACCGGCCGCTGGCGACCGTGTCGGTCATCGCCTGCAACGAGGAAAAACGGCTGACGGCCTGTCTCTGGTCGCTCGCCGAACAGCGATGCCGCTACCCGATGGAGATCATCGCCACGGACAACCTGTCGAAGGACCGCACGGCGGAGATTTTCGAAACCCTCGGTCTGCCGTGGCAGCGCGAAACGACGCCCGGATGCGGCCATGCACGCCTCTGCGGACTGAACCGCGCCCGGGGAAAATACCACATCAACATCGACGCCGACACCATATACCCGCCGCGCTACGTCGAAACGATGGTCGACGCGCTGGAACGCCGGGGCGTCGTGGCGGCCAGTTCGCTGTGGAGCTACATTCCCGACGCAGCCCACTCCGCCGCCGGACTTTGGCTCTACGAACTGGCCCGCGACACGCACCTGTGGCTCCAGTCGTTCCAACGCCCCGAATTGAGCGTCCGCGGACTGGTTTTCGCCTACGATACCGAGCTGGCCCGCAAGGTGGGTATCCGCACCGACATCATCCGCGGCGAGGACGGATCGCTGGCCCTCGGACTCAAGCCGTACGGCCGCATCGCCTTCGTCCGCAGCCGCCGGGCGCGCGCCGTGACGGGCTACGGCACCGTCTCGAAGGACGGCACGCTGCTGGACAGTTTCCGCGTGCGAGCCGTCAAGGCGCTGAAAGGCCTCGGCGGAATGTTTTTCAAAAAATCGGAATACAAGGACGAGGAGGACAATCTGTTGAAATAGCGCTTTGGCCCGGACCCAACCAAAGGCCCGGGCCGAAGTGCGGAACCGGGCAGAAAGCACCGGGCCGAACAGAAAGCACCGGGCCGGACAGAGAGCACCGGTCCGGACAGAAAAGCATCGGACCGGACAGAAAGCACCGGGCCGGACAGAAAAGCATCGGGACTGAAACGGCGGACCCCGCCCCTCTACCCGGCCCCTTACAGCGATCAGAACCGCTTGGTGTAGGCGTGGCAATAGGGCTGCGCGCCTTTGCGGTCGTAATAGTCCTGGTGATACTCTTCCGCCGGCCAGAAAGTCGTGGCCGCCGTGACGCGCGTGGCGACGTCGTACCCTTTCGCACGCAGCTCGGCGATCAGTTTTTCAGCCGTCGCGCGCTGGGCCGGTGTCGTATAGAAGACCTCCGAACGGTACTGGTCGCCGATGTCGGGTCCCTGCCGCCCGACCTGCGTGGGGTCGTGAATCTCGAAAAAGAGCCGCGCCAGCTTTTCGTAGGAGACTTTCGCCGGATCGAACGTCACCCGCACCGCCTCGGCATGTCCCGTGCGGTGGCTGCACACCTCCTCGTAAGTGGGATTCTCCGTATGTCCGCCGATGTATCCCGACACGACATCGAACACCCCCGGCTCCTTCGAAAGCAGATGCTCCACGCCCCAGAAACAGCCTCCGGCGAAGATCGCCGTCTCGGTCCGCTCCTTTTTCGCCGCGGGCACGAACTCCAGCGACACGGAGTTGACACAGTGGCGCGTGTTCCGGGGCGTAAAACCCTCGCCTGTGAAAACATGGCCCAGATGACCGCCGCACCGGGCGCAGGTGATCTCCGTGCGCCGCCCGTCGGCATCGACGGTCCGTTTCACGGCTCCGGGAATCTCGTCGTCGAAACTCGGCCAGCCGCACCCCGCGTCGAACTTGTCCGACGAACGGTACAACGGCGCGCCGCACTGCCGGCAGACGTAGGTTCCGTCCTCCTTGTGTTTGTAGTAGCGGCCCGTGAAGGGGGCCTCGGTCCCCTTGTCCACGATCACCCGCTTCTCCTCCGGTGTCAAAGGTTTCATATTTTGTCCATTTACGGTCCCGCACAGGGCGAGGCAAATTATCAGAATAACGGTTTTCATAAATATCTCCAATCAAAAACTGCGCCGCCCGGGCAAAAAGCAGGATTCCGGAGAAGATCCCAAACGCCGATTCGGGTCCGGACCGTTTCGCCCCGCCCGCACCCCTGAAAGCCGGGTTATGACAAGGGCGGACGCCCCGTTCCGAAGCGTATCGGCCAGTCCCTGCCTATAAACCGCACATCTTGCGCCCGCGCAGGAACACCTGCCGGATCAGCGGCGTCTGGTAGGCATAGGAGAAAAATTCGACCGACGGCATCGGTTTGGTTATGAAAAAGTTGGCGACCTTACCTAAAGTGACGCTTCCGTAGTCGCGGCTCAACCCCATGGCATAGGCGCCGTTGAGCGTCGCGGCGTTGATCGCCTCGGCGGGGGTCATCTTCATGCGGATCGAGGCCAGCGAACAGACCATGCGCATGTTGCCCGAGGGCGACGACCCGGGGTTGTAGTCCGAAGCCAGCGCCACGCCCAGCCCGGCGTCGATCATCGCGCGCGCCGGAGGATAGCTCATCCCGAGGAAGAACGCCGCACCCGGCAGCAGCGTCGGCATGGTCGCCGCGCCGCGCAGCGCCTCGATCTCCTCCCGTCCCATGCGTTCGAGGTGGTCCACCGACAGGGCGTCGCAGTCCACGCCCACCTGCACGCCGCCCGAGACGGCCAGTTCGTTGGCATGGATTTTCGCCCGCAGCCCCAGTTTGCGCGCGGCCTTGAGAATACGGGCCGTCTCTTCGACCGTGAAAAAACCTTCGTCGCAGAAGACGTCGACGAAATCGGCCAGCCCTTCGGCCGCCACGGCGGGCAGCATTTCGTTGCACACCAGATCGACATACTCCCCCTGCCGTCCCCGGTAGGCACGCGCTACGGCATGCGCACCGAGGAACGTGGCCCGCACCTCCAGCGGCACGCTTTCGCGGATGCGGCGGATGACGCGCAGCATCTTCAGCTCGTCCCCGGTCGAAAGGCCGTAGCCGCTCTTGATCTCCACGCACCCCGTACCCATCGCCGCGATCTCGTGCACGCGCTCCATCGCCTGCGCATAGAGTTCGTCCTCCGAAGTCTCGTGCAGCCGGTCGGCAGAGTTGAGAATGCCCCCGCCCCGCCGGGCGATCTCCTCGTACGACAAACCGTTGATCTTGTCCAGAAACTCCCGCTCACGGCTCCCGGCGTAGACCAGGTGGGTGTGCGAGTCGCAGAACGACGGGAAGAGCATGCCCCCTGCCGCGTCGACGACCTCGTCGGCGGCGATGTCGCCCAGAGAGTCCATGCGTCCGAACGCCGCGAAACGGCCGTCTTCAGCCAGCAGCCACGCGTCGTCGAGCGTGCCCAGCTTGTTCATGTCGGCGCCGCAGCAGCGCAGACGGCCCGTCGATTCGATGCCGACGATGCGAGCGATGTTCTTCACCAGCAGTCTCATAGGCCGCGGAGGAATCGGACGGAGGCTTCGATATGGGGATACATCACCTCGTCGTTGTCGATGAAGGGAACCTCTTTGCGATAGTCGGCCAGCATTCGCTCCAACTCGGGCGACGTATGCGCCGGGCGGCGGAACTCGATGGCCTGCGCGGCGTTGAACAGCTCGATGGCCAGCACCCGTTCGGTGTTGCAGACCACGCGCCAGAGCTTCGTGGCAGCGTTGGAACCCATGCTCACATGGTCCTCCTGCCCCTGCGACGAGGGGATCGAATCGACCGACGCGGGCATGCACAGCCCCTTGGACTGGCTCACGATCGACGCCGCGGTATACTGCGGAATCATAAAGCCGCTGTTCAGCCCGGGGTTCGCCACGAGGAATTTGGGCAGTTCGCGCGCCCCGGAGATCAGTTTGTAGGTGCGACGCTCGGAGATGTTGCCCAGCTCGGCCAGGGCGATCGCCAGGAAATCCATCGCCAGAGCGATCGGCTGTCCGTGGAAATTGCCCGCCGAGACGACCATGTCCTCCTCGGGGAAGACCGTCGGATTGTCCGTCGTGGAGTTGATTTCCGTGGTCAGCACGCTCTCCACATAGTCGATCGTGTCCTTCGAGGCTCCGTGAACCTGCGGCATGCAGCGGAACGAATAGGGGTCCTGCACGTGGTGCTTGGGGCGGGCGATCAGTTCGCTGCCTTCGAGCAGCCCGCGGACATTCCGGGCCGTGGCGAGCTGCCCCCGGTGGGCGCGGATCAGGTGCACCTCGTCGCAGAAAGGCTCGATACGACCGTCGAAGGCGTCTAACGACAACGCCCCGATGCGGTCGGCCCACTCGCTCAGCCGCCGGGCGTGGATCAGCGACCAGACGCCGTAGGCGCTCATAAACTGCGTGCCGTTCAGCAGCGCAAGGCCCTCTTTCGACTGCAACCGGATCGGCTCCAGCCCCAGTTCGGCAAGCACTTCGGCCGAGGGACGCACCTCGCCCTTATACTCCACCTCGCCCAGCCCCAGCAGCGGCAGGCTCATATGTGCCAGCGGCGCGAGGTCGCCCGAAGCACCCAGCGAACCCTGCTGATAGACGACGGGCAGGATGCCGCGGTTGAAAAACTCCACGAGACGCTCCACCGTCGCCAGCTGCACGCCCGAATGGCCGTAGGCGAGCGACTGTATCTTGAGCAGCAGAATCAGCCGCACGATCTCCGAGGGCACGCGCTCCCCGGTTCCGCAGGCGTGCGACATCACGAGGTTCTGTTGCAGGCGCGACAGCTCGTCGCGGCCCACCGAAATGTCGCACAGCGACCCGAAACCGGTCGTGATGCCGTAGATCGGCCGCTCGGGGTTCTCCATCTTGCGGTCGAGGTACTCGCGGCAGCGGACGATGCGCGCCCGGGCGTCGTCGCTCAACGCGAGCAGCAGCCGCCGTTCGAGGATTTCGCGGACGCGCCCGACCGAAAGGTGCTCCGCGGTGATATGGTGATGTTCCATGGATGACAATTCAAAATTCATAATTCGAAATTCATAATTTATCCGAAGCGCCGCCCTGTTCGTTCAGCGCCTCGCGGACAAGTTTCTCGTCGGCAAAAACAGGCAGGGTCACACGCAGTCCGGGCGTGCGGTCCATTTCGCGGCGGATGGCCTCGACGGCCCCTTCGTTACGCGCCCAGCTGCGGCGCGCGATGCCGTTGTTGACGTCCCACAGCAGCATTTCGCGGATGCGGCGGCCGGCATCCTCCGAACCGTCGATCACCATGCCGAAGCCGCCGTTGATCACCTCGCCCCAGCCCACGCCGCCGCCGTTGTGGATCGAAACCCACGTCGCGCCGCGGAACGCATCGCCGATGACGTTCTGCACGGCCATGTCGGCCGTCAGGCACGAACCGTCGTAGATGTTCGAGGTCTCGCGGTAGGGCGAATCGGTTCCCGAAACGTCGTGATGGTCGCGCCCCAGCACCACGGGAGCCGTGATGCGGCCCTCGGCGATGGCCCGGTTGAACGCCTCGGCGATCTTCACGCGCCCTTCGCAGTCGGCATAGAGAATGCGTGCCTGCGACCCGACGACCAGCCGGTTGCGCCCGGCCTCGCGAATCCAGTGGATATTGTCGTCCAGCTGCCCCCGGATGTCGTCGGGAGCCGTCTTCCGGATCTCCTCCAGCACTTCGGCGGCCAGAGAGTCGGTCGTTTCGAGGTCTTCGGGCTTCCCCGAGGTGCAGACCCAGCGGAACGGCCCGAAGCCGTAGTCGAAGAACATGGGTCCCATAATGTCCTGCACGTAGGAGGGATAGCGGAAGCGTCCGCCCTCGCCCGTCACCGCGGCCCCGGCGCGCGAGGCTTCCAGCAGGAAGGCATTGCCGTAGTCGAAGAAATACATTCCCCTGTCGGTCAATTTGTTGATGGCATCGACCTGCCGCCGCAGCGACTCCTGCACACACTCTCTAAAGCGGCCCGGCTCCTCGGCCATCATCTTGTTCGACGCCTCGTAGCTCAACCCCACGGGATAGTAACCGCCCGCCCAGGGGTTGTGCAGCGAGGTCTGGTCCGAACCCAGGTCTACCGGAATCTCCTCCGCGGCCAGCCGCTCCCAGAGGTCCACGACGTTGCCCACATAGGCCATCGACACGACCTCTTTCGCCTTGACAGCCTGACGGATACGCGGGATCAGCTCATCCAGCGCTTCATGCAGCTCGTCGACCCATCCCTGCTCGTGGCGTTTCTGCGCCGCCTTGGGGTTGATCTCGGCGACGACCGACACCACGCCCGAAATATTGCCCGCCTTGGGCTGCGCTCCCGACATGCCGCCGAGACCCGACGAGACGAACAGCATCCCGCGCGTATCGGTGCGGCCGGCCGTGAAGCGTTTGCGCGCGGCGTTCATCACCGTGATCGTCGTGCCGTGGACGATGCCCTGCGGCCCGATATACATGTACGACCCGGCGGTCATCTGCCCGTACTGCGACACCCCGAGGGCGTTGAGCCGCTCCCAGTCGTCGGGTTTCGAGTAGTTGGGAATCACCATGCCGTTCGTAACCACCACGCGCGGGGCGTCGGGATGCGACGGGAACAGCCCCAGCGGATGCCCGGAATACATGACCAGGGTTTGATTTTCAGTCATTTCCGAAAGATACTGCATCGCAAGGCGGTACTGCGCCCAGTTCTGGAACACGGCGCCGTTGCCGCCGTAGGTGATCAGCTCGTGGGGATGCTGGGCGACCCGCGGGTCGAGGTTGTTCTGAATCATCAGCATGATGGCCGCCGCCTGCCGGCAGCGGGCGGGATATTCGCCGATCGGACGCGCATGCATCTCGTAGTCGGGACGCAGGCGGTACATATAGATACGGCCGTAGCGGCGCAGCTCCTCGGCGAACTCCTTCGCCAGCACGGCGTGGTGCCTGACCGGAAAATAGCGCAGGGCGTTTTTCAGAGCCAGCGTCTTCTCCTCGTCCGAAAGGATGTCCTTGCGTTTGGGCGCATGGTTGATCTGTTTGTCATAGGGTTTCGCGGCGGGCAGCCGGTCGGGAATGCCCGCGCGAATGTCGTTCTGAAACTCTTCGCGTGTCATATTATCCGATTTTAGATTCGACGATCTGCAAGACCTCCGCTTCGAGACGCACGGCTTCGGCGGCCAGCGCATCGGCTTCGGCGATCAGCGCATCGGCCACGGCACGGTCCTTCAGCCCCGCGGCGTTGATCTTCACATTGAGGCACGCCCCCAGCACCGCGCTGCGGGCCGCCAGCGCACCCACGCCGGCGTCGGAGACCGAATTGGGGTTGCCCTCCGAGGCCATGGCGCGCACGATTTCAAAAACCCGCGAGGCGGCCTTCATCGTCCGCAGGGGAACCTCCGTAGCATAGAGCGTCGCCTCCTGCAACGCGGCGCTGCGCGCCGCCTTCTCCTCGTCGGTCGACTTGGGCATGGCGAAAACCGCCATGATGCGGTTGAACGCCGCCGTGTCCTCGTCCACGAGGTGCAGAAGCTCCGCAAGAACGGCCTGCCCCCGTTCGGCCCAGTCGGAAAACTCCTCCCAGCGGTCGTCCCACCCCGCCTTGTGCGACGAGAGGTTGGCGACCATCGTCCCGAGGGCCGCGCCCAGCGCACCCATGTAGGCCGCGATCGAGCCGCCGCCCGGAGCGGGAGATTCGCTCGCCGTCTCTTCGGCGAACGCCTTGCAGGTCATGTCGATAAGCCGCTTCTTCGGAACCTCCGCTTCAAGCAGGTACTCGATCACCTTCTCGGCAGGATCGAACGGCTTCAGGTCGTCCAATCCCATCGACTTGACGGCAATGCGGACGATCTCCTCCTCGGCGACGCCCGTCGAGCGACGCTGCTTGCGGAGGAAGTATTTGCCGGCTTCGACCAAAGCCCGTTTCGGAACCAGCCCCACGATTTCGGTCCCCGTGACGCGCACGCCGCGGGCGTCGGCCTTGCGGCACACCTCGTCGAAAGCCGCGTGGAGCGGCGTCCGGGAGATGTCGGTGATGTTCATCGAGACCTGCGCGATGCCGTACTCCTCGATGAACCAGCCGATGGCCTTCGTGGCCGGAAGCGTTCCGGGCTGCATCACGGGATTTCCCGCGGCATCCTTCACCACCCTGCCCGTGATGGGGTTGCCCTCGCGGACGGGACGCCCCTTTTCGCGCACGTCGAAGGCGATGGCGTTGGCGCGGCGCGTGGAGGTGGTGTTCAGGTTGAAATTCACGGCGATCAGGAAGTCGCGCGCCCCGACGGTCGTGGCTCCCGTGCGGGCAACCCCCTCGTCGAAGGGACGCACCCCGAAATCGGGCGCGGATGCCGTGTGCGCCAGTTTCTCGGGCAGGGCCTCGTACTCCCCGGCGCGGCACACGGCGAGGTTTTTCCGTTCGGGCGCAAAGGCCGCAGCCTCGTAGCAATAGGTCGGGATGCGCAGTTCGTCGGCGATACGCCGGGCCAGCGCGCGCGCCAGTTCGGCGCACTCCGCAAGCGTGACGCCCGCAATCGGTATCAGCGGCAGCACGTCGGTGGCCCCCATGCGGGGATGCGCCCCCTTGTGGCGGCGCATGTCGATCAGTTCGGCCGCCCGCTTCACCCCGGCAAAAGCGGCCTCGACGACCGCTTCGGGTTCGCCGACGAAGGTCACGACCGTGCGGTTGGTCGCCTCGCCGGGGTCCACGTCGAGCAGTTTGACGCCCCCGGAGGCCTCGATGGCCGCGGTGATTTGCCGGATCACGGCCTTATCGCGTCCCTCGCTGAAATTGGGAACGCATTCAATGATTCTTTGGGACATAGGATCGTCGCATTTAAATTCTTATACTTCAAAGATAAATAATAATCGGGAGAAATCCGAAAAAACCGTAACAAAACAGGCGGCTTTTTGCGAAAAACAGAAAGGCCCGGTGCACAAATGCACCGGGCCAGGATTGCAGCCGGACCGAAATCCGGGGGCGGAAGCGCCCCGGTCCCGGAAAAGAGAGGTTATTTGCCGATGGTCAGCGTCACCCCGCCCGTACACCAGAAACCCGGCAGGCGGATTCCGCCGATGTCGCAGTAGCGCGTGTCGGTGATGTTCGTGGCGTCGACATAAAGGCGGCAGATGCCCTTCTCCCACTGGAGACGTCCGTCGAGCAGGAAATAGGGCTTGTAGTCGCGTTCTTCGTTAAGGGAGGCGTTGCCCGGTTCGGGGTAATGCGTGTAGCTGCCGTTGCGGTCGTAGACCGAGCCGGTCAGCGCAAGCGACATCCGCCGCAGGAAATGCACCTCCACGGCCAATGCCGCCTTGTGACGCATGAAATCCATCGCGCTTTTGGCGATGACGTCCGCGTTCCGGTCGGTCGTGATGTAGCCGTACGAGAGCGTCACGCGGCGCAGGAAGCCTTCCGAAACCGTATAGCCGCCCGCGAGTTCGATCCCGAAGGTATCGAGGCTGCTCGTCTGTTCGGAATGCCACTTGCTGCCCATGTCCTCGCGCCAGACCCAGTCGATGATGTCGCGCCCGGAGCGGTAATAGGCTTGCGCCGAAAGGTTCCAGCTCCGCTTGAGGTAATCCATGCCAAGTCGGTATGTGACTGCGTGTTCCGGCGTAAGATCGAGGTTGTTGATCTGCGCCGGGGAGGTGTAGTAGAGGTCCGTGAAGGTCGGCAGGCGCATCGACTGCCACGCCCCGGCTTCGAGGCGCAGCCCGGCCGCGGGGGCATAGCCCGCCGAAAGGCTCCACAGGGCCGAAGTGCCGTAGGGCGTGAGGCTCACGCCCGCCGAAGCCGCCGCGTCGAAATGCCGCCACCGCTTGGCGTGCCGCAGCCACAGGTTGCCCGTGTGGCGCGCCTTGGCATGGGTGTAATGGCCTTCGGGAACCGAAAGCTTGTCACCCAGATTGGTGCTGTAAATGTGGTTGAAAGCATAGTCTCCGCCCACGGTGGTAACGCCCGCCGCCCAGTCGCAGTCGGCCCAGAGCTTCGCTCCGACATTGTCCGTGTTGTGGCGGTTCATCGCCGTGCCGCGCGTCCAGTCGTAGCGGTCGAAGTTCTTGCGGTAGCTCGCGGCGGCCCCCAGCGAAAAGCGGCCTGCGGTTTTCAGCCACCGCAGCGACCCCAGGGCCGTGGCGGTATGCTCCCACTGGTCGGGATTGTAGGCCGCATAGAAACCGTTGGAGCCGAAATCGCGGTCCTGCCACCCGGCCTGCAAGTCGAAGAACCCGGCCCGCCCGCCGTCGTAGGTCGCCCGTACGAATGCGTTGTAGTTGGAGAAATCGGTATTGTGCCGGTAGCCGTCGCTGCGGCGGTACGAAGCCGCGCCGAGCACCGAGAAGCGTCCCGCACTCACCGCGCCCGAAAGATTCCCGTAGCCATAGCTGTACTGGCCGCCCGAGGCTTCGAGGCGCAGGTAGGTGGGCCGCAGCGGCGCGGTGCGGATGTTCACCGCACCGGCGTAGGCTCCGACGCCCGGAACGCCGTCGATCAGTTCGACGGCCGAAATGCAGTCGAGGTCGACGGGCAGCGCGTGGGACTGATGCCCGGTGCGGGCATCGGTGAAATCAATGCCGTTGAGAAGGACCATGGTCTGGTCGAAAGAGCCTCCCCGGATGAAGATGTCGGCCTGCGTTCCCTTGCCTCCGCGTTCGCGGACATCGACCGAAGGAGCAAGGCGCAGGGCGGCTTCCAGAGTCTGGACAGGCGCCGGGGCCTGGGCTTTCCGGTCGAAAAGCGGGGTGTGCGACTGGGCGTTGCGCGCGGGAGCCGTCTGACTCCCGGTGACGCCGACTTCCCGTATCCGCAATGTCTTGAGGACAGCGGTCGTGTCGGCAGTCTGCGCAGACGCACCTTGCGTCGCAAGCAGCAGGATCGACATCCCGACAGAGAGGACCCCGATAGTCACATAACGGTGGAGACTGGCAAAAACCGACCAGTTTTTGCGACTCCAACGCTTGAAGCAGGGGTACTGCTTTGTTTGGATGTTTTCCATTTGTTTGAAATTTGGGTTAAAAGTAAAAAAACGTCCCAACCGGGTCCGGCTGCTGATCCCCGGTTCGGACGCGCAAAGGTAACAAAAAAAACGGGCTATACAGGCCCGTTTGTGTAAATCGCACAGAAGCAATCAGTCAACCCGCTGTCATTCAGTTGAACAGCGCTTCGACTTTCTCCACCACATCCGCCTCGTCGGGTTCGAGCGGGAAGACGTGGCTCGGCTTGAGATACCACAGCTCCTTACCCTCCTTGAAGTGCTCCTCGCCGCCGCCCGTGACATTGAGCATGACGGTGGCGTCCTTCTCGATTTTACCCGCGTTCACGGCATTGACGAGCGACGCCAGCGC
>ENA-UEQN01002508-UEQN01002508.1-human-gut-metagenome-genome-assembly--contig:-NODE-2508-length-12670-cov-6.096959_pt1 | contig 12670 bp, 9 predicted proteins | sample MGYA00242940_ERZ507944 | MGnify/ENA primary metagenome ERZ507944 (study PRJEB26167, sample SAMN06115449) | human gut metagenome | host: Homo sapiens | place: China:Fujian | collected 2015-08-20... | reverse complement strand
ACTCGCGCCTCACGACAGTAAGGCGCGGTTGATATCTGTAACGACTTGCAGAAGATTCATGGCGAAGCCATGTACACCGCACCCACATTGCGCAGCGCGTGCAGCCCTTCAAGCTGCAAACCCGCAATGGCGGGGTCAAGGGGCAGGGCCCCTTGCGTTCTCTTGGGGGTCCAAGGGGGATATTCTCTCACGTGAGAGAATATCCCCCTTATCCGCAGCTCCACACGGTGTGGGGAAAAGCCGCAGCCTCTTCGGACTGCTCCCCCTCCGCGCCATGCGCGGAAAAAGAGAGGACTTCTCTTTCGAGAAGCCCTCTCTTTTTACTTATTTTCTGCTGTGCAGAAGCAATTATTCCGCTTCCTGCATCGCCTTCGCGGCAGCGACAGCCTTCGCCTGTGCGTCGGCGGAACACTGCTCGTAGCGCACGAAGTGCATCACGAACGAGCCGCGGGACTGGGTCATGGAGCGCAGGTCAATGGCGTAGCTCATCAGCTCTGCCTCGGGGCACTCGGCCTCGATGACCTGCTCGCCGTTGCCGGTCGGGGTCATGCCCATGACGCGGCCGCGGCGCTTGTTGAGATCGCCGAGGATATCGCCCATGTACTGGTCGGGCACCGTGACCTTGAGCTCGCACACCGGCTCGAGCAGGACCGGGGACGCCTCGGGCATGGCTGCCTTGTAGGCGAGGTTCGCCGCGGTCTTGAACGCGATCTCGGACGAGTCGACCGGGTGATAGGAGCCATCGTAAAGGACGGCCTTGAGGTTCACGACGGGATAACCCGCGAGCGGGCCGTGGACGCAGGCCTCGCGCAGGCCCTTTTCGACCGCGGGGAAGAAGTTCTTGGGGACGCTGCCGCCGAAGACTTCCTCGGCGAAGACCATCTCTTCGCTCTCCTCGTTGGGCTCGAAGCGGATCCAAACGTCGCCGAACTGGCCGCTGCCGCCGGTCTGCTTCTTATGACGGCCCTGCTTGGAGACCGTCTTGCGGATCTTTTCACGGTAGGGCACGCGCGGCGTGTCGAGCACGACCTCGACGCCGAAGCGGCTCTTGAGCTTGTTGACGAGCACGTCGATCTGGATGTCGCCCGCGCCGGAGACGACCATCTGGTGCGTTTCGGCGTTGTTGACGACGCGGAAGGACGGATCTTCCTCGTTCAAGCGGTTGAGGCCCTGGGCCATCTTATCCTCCTGGCCGCGGGTCTTGGGCGCGATGGCGACGCTGTAGCAGGGCTCATCGAACGGGATGGGCTCGATCTTGACGACCTTGCGCGGCTCGCAGAGCGTGTCGCCGGTCTTGACCTTGTCCATCTTGGCGATGGCGCCGATGTCGCCGCAGGTGAGCTCCTTGACCTCGGTATACTTCTTGCCCTTGGGGATGTACAGGCGGCCGAGCTTCTCGGTTTCGCCGGTGCGGGCGTTGACCATGGGCATATCGGGCTTGATGGAGCCGGAGAGCACCTTGACGTAGGAATACTTGCCGTACTGGTCGGAAATGGTCTTGAAGACGAATGCGGTCGGCAGTGCGCCGGGCGCGACGACGAATTCGGAGGACTCGCCGTCCTCATTCTCGGCCATCAGGGCGCGGGCGTCCTGCGGCTGGGGAAGAAGCTCGACGATGGTATCCATCAGGATGCGCGTGCCCATGCCCTGAATGGCGGAGCCGCACACGACAGGGAAGAGGGACAGGTCCTTAACGCCCTGGCGCAGGCCATGGATCATCTCGGCATAGGTGAAGTCTTCACCGGCGAAGAACTTTTCCATAAATTCCTCGCTCGTCTCGGCGACGGACTCCTTGAGCGCGTCGTAGAGCTCATCGAGCACGGGCTTTTTGTTCTCAGGCACTTCGATCTCGACGCGGCCGCCGCCGGGGCCGAACTCGAATGCGCGCTTATGCAGCACGTCGATGATGCCGATGACCTTCTTGCTCTCGTCCCAGATGGGGGCGACGACGGGGGCGATGTTCTTGCCGAAGCGCTCGCGCAGCGTGTTGAACGCGGCGTTGTAGTCGGAGTTCTCCTCGTCGGTCTTGGAGATGTAGAGCAGACGGGGGAGAGAGTTCTTCTCGCAATATTTCCACGCCTTTTCCGCGCCGACGCTCATGCCGGCCTTGGCCGAGCAGACGATGACGGCAGCGTCGGCAGCCTGAACGGCCTCCGCGACCTCACCGGCGAAGTCGAAGCCGCCGGGCACGTCGAGCACGTTGATCTTGCAGCTGTCGTATTCCACGGGAGCCACAGCCAGTGAAATGGTGATCTGGCGGCGGATCTCTTCGGGATCGTAGTCACAAACGGTATTGCCGTCGGCAATTCTGCCCAGACGGTCCGTGCCGCCGGTGAGATACAGCATGCTCTCAGCGAGGGTGGTCTTGCCGCTGCCGCTGTGGCCAAGCAGCACGATATTGCGGATGTCTTTTGCACTCATAATGGGTCAGTCTCCTTCCGAAAATCGTAAATCCCAGATCGGCTCGCGCCATAAGGTGGGATAATACTCAATGCAGAAATGATATCATGTTTTTCTCGCCATTACAACCATATTTTTCCGCAAATTTTCGTTTTCTTCGTTCGAAGTGTCAATAACGGTCGCTGAGCAGGGCGTCGACCAGCGCGCTGAGCGACCACAAAAGTACGTAAATGAGCAGAGAAAACGGCGTGAGCACGCTGTATGCGCCGACAAAAGTTAAATAAAATGCAAGGAGCGTCGAGGCCGTGGCGGCTAAAAATGCAAGCACCGTGCAGCGCCTTGCGGACGCGCACAATCTCTTGCTGCCGAGCACGACCTCGGCATACGGCATGAGGCCCTCGCGCATGAGCAGCGCATACGGCCGCCCGCCGCCGCGCTCGGAGAGCGCCAGGCGCGTCGAGAGCTTGGGGTAGACCGCGCGCGCGTCGGTGCCGAACTTGCGCTTTAAGAGCGCGGGGGTGATGTTGCCGTCGCGCACGGCGAGCACGGGGGTGATGCGGCTGTGGTGCAGGGCGTGGAGCGCCCAGTCGACATTTTCCGCGGGCATGTACTTCACGGCGAACACCGCGATGAGCGTGCCGTCGACCGAGAGGAACACGCCGGTCTTGAGGCCTAAGTTGCGCGGCAGGTTCACGCCGCGCTTTCTCATAAAGCCCGCCGTGCCGAAGAGCACCGTTTCGCCGTGGATGCGGCCGCCGACGCCGCCCTCTTCGTAAAAGTCGACGTCCTCGACCTGCTCGCGGAAGCCGCCGTCGCTGGCGAGAAGATTGTCAAAAAGGCGGCTCAGGCCGCTTTCGGACGCGTGGGCCATCGTCGCGGCGTAGGAGATGACCTTGCCGCTCTCCTCGCCGAAAACCTTGAGCCCGCCGAGCGTGACCGTTCCGGGCGGGAACAGGTCGCCATCGGTCAGGATGACGCAGTTGCTCCGGCGGATGGCGTCCGCGCCGGAAAAGCCCGCCACGGCGCTGCCGCTTTTGGCAAGCCGCGCGGCGATGCGCTTGAGCGGCAGCGCGCACACCATCGGAAACGCGAGCAGGTTCGCGCTCGCGAGCATCACCGAGAGGTTCCACGCAAGCAGCGCGTTCTGCTTCGTCTCGAGCGTCGAGAGCACGCCGAACACGACCGCCGCCGCGAGGAAGACCGGCAGCAGCACGCTCTGCCAGCGCGAATAGGGGTCGTTCGCGCGCGCGGAATTCGAAAATCCGCCCGGCAGGCCCACGCGCTTGGCCGCGCCCCCTGCCGTCACGGTGACGATATACGGCGCATTGCCGATGGCCGCGATGCGGAACGTGTCATACATGCCGTGCAGACGCAGACTTTCGCCCAGCAGCGCGCAGTAGACCGACATCGCCCCCAGCACCGGCAGCGGCAGCGACAGCGCCGCGCGCGCGGGAAGAAAAGCATAGAGTGCCGTATCGAGCAGCGTGACAAGGCATAGAAGCATCGTCAAAAATCCCGACGTGACTTTTCCCTGTTTGAGCGAGCGCAGCGCGCCCGCAAAAATGCGCCAGCCGATGGCGCAGACGATGGCCTCGACCGCCAGCAGCGGCAGCGCGCGGATCATCGGATCAGCGGTGTACGCCTCCGGCAGGATGGAAAAATGCTCCAGCACCGCCATGACGCACAGCAAAAGCGTGAAAATGCCCGCTCCGCGGCGCGCCTTCGTCGCGCCCGAAAGCTGGGCGCGGTAGTCGGAGAGCGTTTCGGTCAGCGGCGGCTCGGGGAGCTCGGGTTCGGGCTCTTCGAACGCTTCTTCCTCGTCCTCTTCCTCCTCCGCGTCGTCGTAGAGCTGCTCGGTGTCGCGCATCTTGCGGCGGGAGAACAAACCGCGGCGCGGCGGCTCCTCCTCGATGATCGTGTCCTCGCGCTCGGAGAGCGCCTCCTGCACGGTCTGGGCCAGGATGTCCTGCAAGCTCATGGACTTGGGCTCGTCGTCCTGCGGCGGTTCTTCTTCGGTTTCCGCGTCCGTTTTCTCTTCCGGTTCGGCTTCTATCGGCTCTTCGGCCTTTTTCGCACCGGGGAAGGGGATGACGGGGATGCGGGCGGTCTCATCCGCCGTTTCATCCACCGTTTTTTTCGCCGCCTCCGCCTTTTTCGGCAGGGGGACGACCTTTGCCGGCGGTTTCTTTTCCGCCGGCGGCTCGGGTTCTTTTTCTTCCGGTTCGGGCGCGGCGGGCGTGCCGCTGCCGTACTCGGCCAGAATGCTCTCGAGCGTGAATTCCGCATCCTCGTCCATGCTGCGGGCCGTGTTTTTCAGCAGCAGCTCGGAGTCGGCGAGCGTTTCTTCAAATTCAAGGTCTTTGGGGTCCATATCGTTCCTTCTTTACCGTCACTGCCCCAGGCGCTGGCGCACCGCCTCGTAGAGGAGGATGGCCGCCGCCGCGGAGGCGTTGAGCGACGAAATTTTACCCTTCATCGGGATGCTGACGAGGAAGTCGCACTTTTCGCGCACCAGTCTCGTCATGCCGTCGCCCTCGCTGCCGATGACGATGGCCGCGGGACCCTTGAGGTCCGCGGAGTAGAGGTCGCTCGTGCCCTCGGCCGCCGTGCCGAAGACCCAGACGCCTTCTTTTTGCAGCTGCTCCAAAAGCGCGGGGATGTTCGGCACGCGCGCGACGGGCACATAGCTCACCGCACCCGCGCTCGTCTTGGCGACAATGCTCGTGAGGCCCGCGCTGCGGCGCTTGGGAATGACGACGCCATGCGCGCCCGCGCACTCCGCCGTGCGGATGATCGCACCAAGGTTATGCGGGTCGGAGATCTCGTCGCAGACGACGATCAAGGGGTTTTCGCCTTTTTCGCGCGCGATGTTCAAAATATCCTCAACACTGACATATTCGCGCACGCTCGTGAGCGCGATGACGCCCTGATGGGCGTGCGTGCGGGACATGAAGTCGAGCTTGCGCTTGTCCGCATCCACGACGACCACGCCCGCGGCGCGGGCGGTCGAGGCGATGTGGCCGAGCGTCTTATCGGTCTCGCCCTTCTGGATGAAAATTTTGTCGATGGTCGTGCCCGCGCGCAGCGCTTCGATCACGGCGTTGCGGCCCTCGATGATGCCGTCGGCCTCCGCGTCCTGCACGCGCGCGGTCTTTTCCTTGCGTTCCTTATCCATAAAAGAAATTTCTCCTTGTGACAAATTTTTATAGAATACTCCATTGCAACTATAACACAGAACAAGGGCAAGATAAAGAGGGCGCAAAGCAAAAGTTCATCGAAAATTCACCGTAGAAAACTTGTGCGATTTTCTTATATATGGTATAGTTGAAATCACTAATTCAAAAAGTGCGCATCTTCGCATTTTTCTGTCTCCCGACAGGAGGAACAACATGGAGCCAAACAACAGAAACAACCGCAATCGCGGCGACAAGAACCGCCGGCGCGGCGGGGGCATGTGGTCGATCGTCCTATGGGCGCTGCTGCTGACGATCGGTGTAAACTACCTCTCCGTCATGCTCGATCAGGCCCGCACCGCCGAGTCTTCGTGCGAGATCGCATACAGCGAGCTTGTCGAACTCGTGGAGGAGGGGAAGGTCAAGTCCATCGAATTCGGCAACACGGTCTTCACCATCACGCCGGTCGACGGCTTTACCTACACGGATGACGACGGCAAGCGCTATGATCAGAACTATACGCTCTTCACCACCATCATTCCCGACGCGACGGAAAAGCTGATCACCCTGTGCGATGAGCACGGCGTGACCTACACCAAGCCCTATCAGCCGCCCGTTTCGCCGATCCTCACGTTCATGGTGAGCTATATTCTGCCCACGGTGCTGATGGTCGGCGCGTTCATGCTGCTGATGAACTTCATCGCGAAAAAGTCCGGCGGCATGGGCGGGATCGGCGGCATCGGCAATGTCGGCAAGGCCAACGCCAAGGTCTACATGGAAAAGTCCACCGGCGTGACGTTTGCGGACGTCGCCGGTCAGGACGAAGCGAAGGAATCGCTCGTCGAGATCATCGACTTTCTGCACAACCCCGAAAAATACACCGCCATCGGCGCAAAGATCCCCAAGGGCGCGCTGCTCGTCGGCTCTCCCGGTACGGGTAAAACGCTGCTGGCCAAGGCCGTTGCGGGCGAGGCGAAGGTGCCGTTCTTCTCGATCTCCGGCTCTGACTTTGTCGAGATGTTCGTCGGCGTCGGCGCGAGCCGCGTGCGCGACCTCTTCGCCGAGGCGTCGAAGGTCGCCCCCTGCATCATCTTCATCGACGAGATCGACACCATCGGCAAATCCCGCGACGGCGGCGGCAACGACGAGCGCGAGCAGACGCTCAACCAGCTGCTCGCCGAAATGGACGGCTTTGACCCGAGCAAGGGCGTCATCGTGCTTGCTGCGACGAACCGCCCGGAGGTGCTCGACAAGGCGCTGCTGCGCCCCGGCCGCTTCGACCGCCGCATCACCGTCGACCGCCCGAACCTCGCCGGCCGCTTAGCAACGCTGCAGGTCCACACGCGCGGCATCAAGCTCGCCGAGGACGTGGATCTCAAGAAGGTCGCGCTCGCGACCGCGGGCTGCGTGGGCGCGGACCTTGCAAACCTCGCCAACGAGGCGGCGCTCCGCGCCGTGCGCAAGGGACGCAAGCTCGTTACGCAGGAGGACATGCTCGCGGCGTTCGAGTTCGTCATCGCGGGCAGCGAGAAGAAAGGCAGCGTCCTCACCGAGTTTGAAAAGAAGCTCGTCGCCTATCACGAGGTCGGCCACGCGATGGTCGCCTACAAGCAGAAAAACGCCGAGCCCGTGCAGAAGATCACGATCGTCCCGCACACCGAGGGAAGCCTTGGCTACACGCTCCTGATGCCTGAAGAGGACAAGACGAACCTGCGCACGCGCGATGAGCTGATGGCAAAGATCGCCGTCTCGATGGGCGGCCGCGCGGCCGAAGAGGTCGTGATGAACACGATGACCAACGGCGCCTCGCAGGATATTCAGGAGGCGACGAGCATCGCGCGCAACATGGTCGCCATGTACGGTATGAGCGACGCGGTCGGCATGGTCGCGCTCGGATCGGTGCGCAATCAGTACCTTGACGGCGGCTACGGCCTCGACTGCGCGCAGGATACCGCCGCCATCATGGACCGCGAGGTCAAGCGTATCCTCGACGAGTGCTATAAGGACGCCGTACAGGTCATCCGCGACAACCGCGAGGATATGGACAAGGTCGTTGCCTACCTCCTTGAAAAGGAGACCATCACGGGCGGTGAAATGGTCGCTATCCTCGAAGGCCGCGATCCCTCGACCGTCGAAGAGGCCTACGCTTCCACGCGCAAGAGCGAGGACGGCTTCCGCCCCTCGCAGCCGAGCGTGATCGAAGCGCCCGCCAAGCACATTTCGATGACGAGCGAAAAGATCGAAATGCCGCCGGAGGACAAGGGCGAAGATGCTCAGACTGAGGACAAGCCCTCGACTGAGCCCGAAACGCCGGATACTTCCGCGGAAAACACTGACGAAAACAAATAAACAACCAAAAAAATCCCCGCTGTAAAAACAGCGGGGATTTTTTATATCAATTTATACCACTTGGAATAAGTAGAACTTGAGGTAATCCGTCTCCGGCACGTTCCAGAGGATGGGGTGGTCACAGCTCTGCGTGCGCGCTTCGATCTGCCGCAGCTCGACGCCCGCGTCCGCGGCGGCGGAGCGCAGCATCCGCTCAAAGCGTTCGGCGGGCATGAAGTGGCTGCACGACGCGGTCGCAAGGTAGCCGCCGCGCGGCAGCAGGCGCATCGCGCGCAGGTTGATCTCCTTGTACCCCTTTTCGGCGTTGTTCGCCGTGCGGCGAGACTTTGTGAACGCCGGGGGATCGAGGATGATGAAGTCATAGGGCTTTTCGTGCGCGGCCTCGAGCTGCGGGAGCAGGTCGAAGACGTCGGCGGCGAGAAAGTCCATTTTGTCCTCAAGGCCGTTGCGCGCCGCGTTCGCGCGCGCCATTTCGATGGCGCTCTCGGACACGTCCACCGCCGTCACGTGCTCTGCGCCGCCTTTGGCGGCGTTGAGTGCGAACGAGCCCGTGTGCGTGAAGCAGTCGAGCACGCGCTTGCCGCGCGCGAGGTGCGCGACGGCGAGGCGATTGAACTTCTGGTCGAGGAAAAAGCCCGTCTTCTGCCCGTTTTCGACATCCACACGGTAGAAAACGCCGTTCTCGCAAATTTCAGTGATGGGGCTCTCGGGCATTTTTTTGCCGGGGAGGGGAAACCAACCCTTGTTCTGCGTCAAGCCCTCCTTTTCGCGAAGCACGACATCGTTGCGCTCAAAAAGGCCGTCGATCGTCTCGCCGTCCTGCTCCAGCACCTCAACAATGAGGGGGAAGAGCATGTCCTTGATCTTTTCCATGCCGAGCGAGAGCGTCTGCGTGACGAGAAGATTTTCAAACCGGTCGACCGTCAGGCCGGGGAAGGCGTCCGCCTCGCCGAAGATCAGGCGGCAGCAGCCGGTCTGCCCGTCCATGACCGCCTTGCGGTAGTCCCAGGCGTAGCGTACGCGCCGCCGCCAGAAATTTTCATCAAAGCGGTCGTTCGCGTTGCGCGAGACGATGCGCACGCGGAGCTTACTGAGTCTGCTCAAAAAGCCCGTGCCGAGATATTTGCCCTTTTCCGACACCACATCGACGAGCGCACCGTTTTCACACTCGCTCTCGTCCGGCTCGCGGGCGACGTCGGAGTCGTACACCCAGGGGTGGCCGCTCTCGAGCCAGCGCGTGCCCTTGGCGGTGACGGTCAGGATCGGATAGTCGCGTGCAGCTTTCATAGATCAAAATTCCTTCTTTAAAACAAGTTTTCCCCATCATACCACGGCAAAAGCCGCGGCACAACTCATTTGTTGAGGAAAAATAGTCCGACAAGGCACAGCGCAAGGCCCACGAGCTTGTTGACCGTGATGGCCTCGTGGTAGACAAGATACCCAATGAACACCAAAATCGTCGCGATGGCCGCCGCAGACGACACCTGAAACGCGCTGACCGGCCAGCCCGCCTTGTAGGCGTGCATGCTGCCAGCTTCCAAACCGACGACCGCGAGACCGAGCAGGTACGGTGCCCAGTTCATCTGGCTGTATTCGTGCAGAAGGTTCGCCCCGCCGCGGTTCGTCACAAAATACAGGATGCCCGAAAAGATTGAGCCGATCAGATACGTGACCGTGAGCGACGCGAGCGGATCAACGCTCTCGGGCAGTGATTTGGCGCAGATGTGATACACGCTGTTCGACGCCACAACAAGAATGAGCGGCCAGAAGTAAGCCATAAATATTCCCTCCTATTCAAATGCCGGATGCAAAACGGCAGCCAGACTTCCGCCTGACTGCCGGTAGGTGCGCACCCGTAATAGACAAGGAAAGTGTATCAGCGGCGCGCGCTCTTGTCAAGGAAAATCCCGCCGCGGCGGCGATTCCGACAAATTTGTAAGCGACAGTTCATACAACCTGCCGCTTGTATTTTCCGCTCCGCCATGCTACCATAAAAATGTCATATCAATCCCAGCCGCGCTTGCGGCGCAGACTTTAATGGAGGCAAATTATGAGCTATCCCAAGACCGGCGAAGAAGTTTACGTCAGCCTGAACCTGTCTAACACGATGCTCACGGGTCTCGGCAAGGGCACGATCACCCGCGAGGACGTTTCTGTGGACTACCTGAAAAAGCTGTTTATGCAGCACGGCGTCATCGTCTCGGCCAAGCCCGAGTACCGCAACATCATGGAGCGCGTGAACAGCACCTATGACTTAGGGCTTGAAATTCCCGCAAAGCTCCAGCTCTTCCAGCTTTCCGAGCAGCACCGCCGCCTGGTGGTCGTGAATATCTCCGGCCTTCAGCGCAAGAACGGCTCGCTTCTCCCGTCCTACACGGAAGAGGAGCTTGACGAGGCAACGTTCACGTTCGTCAAGTATTACGTGCAGGGCGAGCACTACGACGAGCTTGTCGAGGAGAACAAGAAGCTGCGCTATGAGCTCGAGCAGGAGATCTCCTGGAGAAACCGCACGGATTCCGAGGGCTGAGTTCGCAACACCTTACATCAAAAAAGGAAGAGGTTCCCGATGGGAACCTCTTCTTTCGCCTGTCGAAAAAGCGGCTTCGCCACTTTTTCGAGAAGGATTCGCTGCGCTCTGCGCCTTGAATTGTCCGCTGAAAGCGGACAAGCAAGACGCTCGCTCCGCGCAAAGTGTTTTCTGCCACGCACATGTCGCGGCAGAAAACAGATCAAACCTCTTTCGCGCCTGCGGGCGCGAAACTCTGCGAGGCTTTTTTGACAAACAGAGAAGAGGTTCCCGTCGGGAACCTCTTCCTTTTTCGTGCTTATTTCTTGTCGTCTTCAAGCAGGCCCTTAAAGCTCGCGGCGAGGCCGGCGAGGCTCTGAATCTCGCTCGGGACGATGATCTTCGTCGCCTGACCGTCGGCGGCCTTTTCGAACGATTCGAGCGCCTTGATCTTGATGACCTGCTCGTTGGGGTTGGCCTCATTGAGCATCTTGATGGAGTCGGCAAGTGCCTGCTGCACGTTCAGGATGGCCTGCGCTTCACCCTCGGCCTTGAGGATGGCGGCCTGACGCTCGGCCTCGGCCTTGAGGATGGCCGCCTGCTTTTCGGCGTCCGCGCGCAGGATGGTGGACTGCTTTTCGCCCTCGGCCACGAGGATCTGGGACTGCTTCTGGCCCTCGGCCTGCAAGATGGACTCGCGGCGTTCGCGCTCGGCCTTCATCTGCTTTTCCATCGCGTTCTGGATCTCACGCGGCGGCAGGATGTTCTTGAGCTCCACGCGGTTGACCTTGATGCCCCACGGGTCGGTGGCCTCATCGAGGATAGAGCGCATCTTGGCGTTGATGACATCGCGGCTCGTGAGCGACTGGTCAAGCTCCATCTCGCCGATGATGTTACGAAGGGTCGTCGCCGTCAGGTTCTCGATGGCGTTCATCGGGTGCTCGACACCATAGGTGTAGAGCTTGGGGTCGGTGATCTGGAAGTAGATGACTGTGTCGATCTGCATCGTGACGTTATCCTTCGTGATGACGGGCTGGGGATCGAAGTCGGCCACCTGCTCTTTGAGGCTGACCTTCTTCACAACGCGCTCGAAAAACGGAATTTTGAAGTGCAGGCCCACGCCCCATGTCGCGCTGTAAGCGCCGAGGCGCTCAACGACGTAGGCGCGCGACTGCTGCACGATCTGGATGTTCGTGACGAGCACCAGAAGCACCAGCAGCACTAAAATGCCGATACCGATATAGCCGATCCATTCCATAGTTCTTTTCCTCCTAAAATGTTGTGTAGTTTGGGTTTACTCTCTTCTCTCGCTGGGTTCTTTACTCTCGCGCACGTAGAGCTTGACGCCCTCCATGCGAACGATTCTTGCCATTTTCCCCTTAGGGATGATATTGCCGTCTTCGCTGCGCGCCGTCCATGTCTTGCCGTCGATGTACACAGCGCCCGTGGCGTTCTCGTTGTCCACCGTTTCGGTCACCTTGGCCTCGTGGTGCAGCACACGGTCGGCATTCGTGGGCACGATCGTCTTATCCAGCATCTTGCGCGCAAGGGGCCTTGTTGCGATGAGCGCCAGAATGGATACGATCAGGAAAGCCGCGAATTGCAGCCACAGCACCGCGCCCAGCTCCGTCGCCACCAGCGCGGCCACCGCGCCCACGACGAACCAGATCGACACCAGCCCCGCCGTCGCCGCCTCGGCAATGCCGAAGATGATGATGGCGGCGATCCAGATAATGGTCATCATTTCATCTGCTCCTCCTTTCAAACTGCGCATACAGTAGACGTATGCCGGACCGATCATCGCGATGACGGTCAGCAGCATGATCCCGATGCTTTTGTTGTAGGGCGACAGATTCGCGTACAGGTTTGACAACTCGCTGCCGAGCGTGCGCGCGGACAGCAGCGGGGCTTCGACCGGCGGCTCGCCGGGGGTGGGGACTTCTTCTTTGAACAGCTCGTCCATCGTTACGCCGTAGCGGTTGCAGATGAAGATGATCTTCTCCATCTCGGGGTAGCCCCGGCCGGATTCCCAGCGCGAGACCGACTGGCGCGAGACCTGAAGCTGTTCGGCAAATTCCTCCTGTGTCAGTCCGGCGGCTCTTCGGTTTTCTTTGATAAATGCGGCAATCTTATTCACGGCGCTTTGCCTCCCCAACATGAATCTGCATTTATTTTGCACCCTAACGGGTATAAAGTCAAGGCGTAACCGCCAATATTATACCCTAAAAGGTATAAATCCATG
>ENA-UEQN01002497-UEQN01002497.1-human-gut-metagenome-genome-assembly--contig:-NODE-2497-length-12727-cov-3.062530_pt1 | contig 12727 bp, 9 predicted proteins | sample MGYA00242940_ERZ507944 | MGnify/ENA primary metagenome ERZ507944 (study PRJEB26167, sample SAMN06115449) | human gut metagenome | host: Homo sapiens | place: China:Fujian | collected 2015-08-20... | reverse complement strand
CCAATAAGGTAAATATGCCCAAGTTCAACCTGAACTGGCTGTATATGATCATAGCTATGATGCTTCTGGGCTTGTACCTGACCAACGAGAATAGTACAGGTACGAAAAACATATCTTATGACGAATTCCAGCAATATGTACGCAATGGTTACATGAGTAAAATCATCGGTTACGATGATAACTCGGTAGAAGCGTATATTAAGCCGCAATATGTGAAGAATGTATTCCAGGCAGACTCCAGCCGGGTAGGCAGGAATCCTATGATTACTACCGAAGCCCCCTCTCGCGAGAGTCTGGGAGACTTTCTGCAAAAGGAAAGAGACGAACAGCATTTCGACGGTTCCATCAATTACGAAAAGAAGCGGAACTACTTCGGTGTAGTGCTGTGGCAGATTCTGCCTATCGCTTTCCTTATTGGTTTCTGGATTTTCATGTCACGCCGCCTGAGCGGTGGTGGCGGTGGTGGCGGTGGCGGCATATTCAATGTCGGTAAGTCACGCGCCCAACTGTTTGAAAAAGGAACTCCTGTTAAAGTTACTTTCAAGGATGTAGCAGGACTCGCCGAAGCCAAACAGGAGGTGGAAGAAATTGTAGAATTCCTGAAAGAACCGCAGAAATACACAGACTTGGGTGGTAAGATTCCCAAAGGTGCTCTGCTTGTAGGCCCTCCGGGAACAGGTAAAACCCTGCTTGCCAAAGCTGTGGCAGGTGAAGCCAATGTACCGTTCTTCTCACTGGCCGGTTCTGACTTCGTAGAAATGTTTGTCGGTGTAGGTGCATCCCGTGTGCGCGACTTGTTCCGCCAAGCAAAGGAAAAAGCACCCTGTATCGTGTTTATCGATGAAATTGATGCCGTAGGACGTGCCCGTGCCAAAGCTGCCGCAATGGGTGGTAACGACGAACGCGAAAACACTTTGAACCAGTTATTAACTGAAATGGACGGTTTCGGTTCCAACAGTGGTGTAATCATCCTGGCTGCTACCAACCGTGTAGACGTACTGGACAAGGCTTTGCTGCGTGCCGGACGTTTTGACCGTCAGATACATGTAGACCTCCCCGACCTCAACGAACGTAAAGAAGTATTCGGTGTACACTTGCGTCCTATCAAAATAGATAATACGGTAGACGTAGACTTGTTGGCACGCCAGACTCCGGGCTTCTCTGGTGCTGATATCGCCAATGTCTGCAACGAAGCAGCACTTATCGCTGCCCGTCATGGCAAGAAATTCGTAGGTAAGCAAGATTTCCTCGATGCCGTAGACCGTATCGTAGGTGGTTTGGAAAAGAAAACGAAAATTACCACTGAGGCAGAACGCCGTTCCATTGCTATTCATGAGGCGGGACATGCTTCCATCTCCTGGTTATTGGAATATGCCAACCCACTGATCAAGGTGACCATCGTTCCGCGTGGCCGTGCACTGGGTGCCGCCTGGTATCTGCCCGAGGAGCGCCAGATCACTACCAAAGAGCAAATGCTTGATGAAATGTGTGCCACACTGGGTGGACGTGCTGCCGAAGACTTATTCCTGGGACGTATTTCAACCGGTGCCATGAATGACCTGGAACGTGTAACGAAGCAGGCTTTCGGTATGATCGCTTACCTCGGTATGAGCGAGAAACTGCCTAACCTCTGTTATTACAATAACGAAGAATATTCTTTCAATCGCCCGTACAGTGAAAAGACTGCCGAACTGATTGACGAGGAAGTTAAGAACATGGTAAACGAACAATACGAACGTGCCAAGAAGATACTCTCCGATCATAAGGACGGACACCAAAGACTGTCACAGTTACTGATAGACAGAGAAGTGATCTTTGCAGAAGATGTAGAAGAAATCTTTGGAAAACGCCCCTGGGCTTCCCGTTCGGAGGAGATCAGTGCCAATAAGATTTCAGAGGATCTGAAGAAAGCGGAAGAAGCAGCTGCAAAAGAAGCTGCGAAGAGCGAAAAAGAAGTAAAAGCGGAAGAGGAAAACAATGTTGAAAGCGGAAATGAAACCGGTAATACAAAGGTTTCCGCAGAAGGAACTAAAGTTTCTGTAGAACGTCCCGAACCCGCAAAAGAATAAAGAACTAAAAAACGGAATTACCGTGAAAAGCAATTTCTTACAACGCGCCATCACAGGTGTGTTATTCGTAGTAGTATTGGTGGGCTGTATCCTATACAGCCCCCTTTCATTCGGTATCCTGTTCACCATTATCGGTGCACTGAGCGTACACGAATTTGGGCACTTGATAAACCAAAGCGGTGAAGTACAAATCAATAAGACGATCACCGCCCTTGGAGGCGCTTATCTCTTCCTGGCCGTAATGGGTTTCTGCCAGTCAACCATCGGAGCGCAGGTATTTCTGCCTTATCTGGCTTTACTGCTCTATCTGATGATTACAGAACTTTATCTGAAAAAGAAGAATCCTATCGGCAATTGGGCTTTTTCTACGCTGAGCCAGCTATACGTGGCACTCCCGTTTGCATTGCTCAATGTATTAGCTTTCCAGTATAGCCCTACAGAAAGCAGTGTGACCTATAACCCTATCCTGCCGCTTTCCATCTTCGTATTTATATGGTTGAGCGATACAGGTGCTTACTGTGTAGGTTCCCTGATTGGCAAGCATCGTCTGTTCGAACGCATTTCCCCTAAGAAATCCTGGGAAGGAAGCATCAGTGGCGGTGTATTCTCTATAGCCTCTTCATTTGTATTTGCACATTACTTCCCATTCATGCCTATTTGGCAATGGGCAGGACTGGCATTGATCGTTGTTATATTCGGCACATGGGGAGATCTAACAGAATCACTGATGAAACGCCAGTTAGGTATTAAAGACTCGGGACATATCCTGCCCGGACACGGAGGAATGCTCGACCGCTTCGACAGCGCTTTGCTGGCAATCCCCGCGGCAGTGGTCTACCTCTATGTATTGACCTTGTTATAAAATAAAAAAGCCGGAGGAATTCACATTCACCCGGCTTCACACAAAACACTTTACTCTACTTCAATTGCATCTTTGAGAAATCTAAGTTCGAAGCTTCTTCAGCATTACTTGATTGTTTTTCAAATACTATTTCTACTTCTTTATTCACTTCCGAATTAAGTTTCAGCTTGATACCCTTCATCTCAGGAGTCAATACTTCTTTTAGATTGAAAGAAACTAATCCGGCGGCACGGCGTCCACTTACATCACCGTAGTTATTATAACGAAGTTCAAGATGGAGATATCCGTCATCTTCACTCACAGCATCTGCTGTAGCTTCAGCAGGTTGCACCAGACTGATACGATGTTTCGTATCAGGATCCTTCGGCAAGTTCTGCATAAAGACAATGTTCATATAACCACCACTGACCGTCAGGTCTCCCTTATAAATCAGTACCGGATCATTACCATATTCTTCCTCATTCTCAGCAGTCAACGGTTCCACTACTTTCGTCAGGGCATGCTCAAGACGCAAGATCTTCACAGCATGGTCATATCCTTCATAATTATCATAAATAGGATTGAACACCGTAACCACACGTTGTCCGTCTACCGGCTGATACCAGCCCATATCCGTATTGATAGGCCAAAGTGTTCCCCAAGTATCACTCTCCATATAGAAAGCATTCCCCTTGACACGTATAGTAGCCCAGTTCGGATAAGAAAAGTCCCCGATTGAGTATCCGCTGTCGAGATCATCGCATGACTGCAAGGCAGGTAGCACCGCCAGGCACATCATCATAAATAACCAATGTAATTTCTTCATAATTAAAGTCCTCTTGTTTGTTACCGTAATAATTGTTAGTTCATAAAATATCGCATGTTCTGACTATAAAATACGAAAGCCGGGCTATTACTGCACCGGCTTTATCACTTTTAACAATTTTATGGTCTTTTGAAACCAAAGAGGTTTCATTATGTAAGAAGAATTACTTTCGTAGTAAGCGTACCATCTTTTTTGCCGCCCGCTTCGGAGCACCTGCATCACCCAAGCGTGCCGCCATGTATTCATAGCCATCAAGCATTCGCTGCCGATAATCTTTATCATATAAAATACGTTCCAGTTCGGCACGTGCTTGTTCAACTGTCATTGTATCAGCTACCAGCTCCTTCACTACTTCACGGTTCGCAATCAGATTTACCAGCGAAATGTACTTCACCGTCAGTATATGGCGGCGCAGGAAAGAGATGACTTTTCCTATCGGCGTATGATAACAAACAGCTTGCGGCACCCGGAATAAAGCAGTCTCCAATGTAGCAGTCCCCGAAGTCACTAACGCCGCCTCAGCTTGTTGTAGCAGGCGGTAGGTCTGACCGAAAAGGATCTTCACCTTCGCATCACCTACATATTCGTGATAATAATCGGGAGAAATACCGGGTGCACCAGCCAAAACCAACTGGTATTCCGGAAAAGCGGAAGCTGCCCGAATCATATCGGGCAGATTATCCTTTATTTCCTGCTTCCGGCTACCTGCCAGCAAAGCGATGATCGGCTTAGAGTCCAAGTTGTTTTCACGAACAAAGCCGTCAAAGGTTTCAGGGTGCTCTGCACGGAAGAGGGTCACCTCATCTACCGTAGGATTACCTACATAATGTATCGGGTAGTGATGTTTGTCTTCAAAGAATTCCACCTCGAACGGTAGAATAGAAAATAATTCATCCACATCCCGTTTGATATTCTTGATGCGGTATTCTTTCCAAGCCCATATCTTCGGAGAGATATAGTAATAGACAGGGATATGCGTCTTCGCCCGCAAGAACTTGGCTATACTCAGGTTGAAACCGGGGTAATCCACCAATATCACCACATCGGGCTGCCAGGCAACGATATCTTCCTTGCATCGCTTCATATTGGCAAAGATGGTACGCAGGTGCAGCAACACAGGGATAAATCCCATATATGCCAACTCCTTATAATGCTTCACCATCGTTCCGCCAACTGCCGCCATCAAGTCTCCCCCGAAAAAGCGGAATTCCGCCTGTGGGTCTTCTACTTTCAAAGCAGCCATCAGATGAGACGCGTGCAGGTCACCAGAAGCTTCACCGACAATCAAATAATACTTCATATCAATTGTCAATTGTCAATTGAATTAAAACCAAGATTGTAACTCATCAATAAGATTGTAAGCCGTAACATCCACCGTAGTTGGAGTGATGGCTACATAGCCGTTATCGAGTGCCCAATGGTCGTTCTTCTCATTATCAGGGTCCGTATTCTGGAATTCACCGGTCAGCCAATAATAATGAGTATCGCCACGATGTGCAAAGTTTTCCCATTCATTCGTCCATTGTCCTTTGGATTGCTCACACACTTTAACACCTTTCAGCTCTTTTACATTCGGGAAGTTCACATTGAGACAAGTCAACGGTGGCAGTCCTTTTTCCAGAACCTGACGGGCAATCTCGCGGATATAAGGTCCCGAAGGTTCAAAATCAGGGTTCGGATCATGACAGCAAAGAGAGTAACCAATAGAGGGAACTCCTTTGAGGCAACCTTCAATTACCACTCCCATCGTACCGGAATAGTGTACATTCACAGCAGAATTATCTCCATGATTGATACCGCCGACTACCAAATCCGGTTTGCGGTCGAGCACTGTATGGAAGGCAAGCTTCACACAGTCTACCGGAGAACCGGAACATTTGTAAATCGTAAGTCCTACATCTTTACGTACCAACTGATAATGAATAGGTTCGGTCACTGTCAGCGCGCTCGCATTGCCCGAACGCGGTGCATCCGGCGCCATTACTACGATTTCTCCCAACGGACGGAGAAACTTTATCAACTCACTAATACCTTTCGCAATGACTCCATCGTCATTGGATATTAATATCAAAGGTCTCTGATTTTCCATATTTATCCTAATTTTCAGTGCAAAAATAGCAAAAGAGAACCGGATATCAAGCTTCGAAGACTTAATATATTAAATCCATACACTTAATCTATTAATTCCTCTTGGATGCTTCCTTCATTCATCATGTTACTATGCAGCACTGAAGGCTTAGCAAAAAGGTCCTGTGAGTTATGAAGTAATTAGCCCCTAATCATTCTCTTCTTAATGATGTCTGTCATCCCCTCCCGTTGTACTTAACACTATGTTGCGTGCAACATGAGCTTCATTCCCGGCAGCATCCGTACAATAAACCATCAGGTGATAATCTCCCGGAGTAGCATTAGCGGGTATCACGATATCATGGTGATGAATATGCGCCGTTCTTTGTTCCGACACATCATACGACCTGTTAAAAGTGAAATCCACAGTAGTCCCCGTAGCCCGGGTATCGTGCGAATGATGATCGAAATTATTATGAATCTCTATCTTATACGATTTTAGCATAACATCATCCGATAGCTCCATCTCAAAATGCACACCGTGCTCACTACCTATTGCCAGCACCTGACCTTCGGTGGGTGAATTAAGATCAATTACCGGCTTTGTGGTATCACTAAGCGGATTATCACTATCACTACAAGCCGTAAACAACGACATAACCATCACTAAAAGGGAAATAATCATCGGGAAATAAAATCTTGTTTTCATTTGAATCGTTTTTTAAAAGGTACTTTAATTAATAATTGAAAGTTTCGTCCCGGTTCAGGGATCTCCACTTTGCGGTAAAAACTGAGATGATTGTAATAACGCGTATTGAATATGTTCCGAACGGTCAGAGTAATCTCCACCTTATTTCCGGCAACAGGTAAATCAAGAGAGCCACCTATATGGAAAAGGTTCGTACCCGGAGTACGATCTTCGTTACGGTCCACCCTATTTTGACGGGCTATGTTTTGCCATTCGGCATACAGCATATAACGTTTCTTCTGCCAAGTCAGCGTATTATGCAAAGTGGCAGGCGGAGAAAAGCTCAAAGGAATATGTTCATCACAATTATAGGTATAGACATACTCACCGGATATGCGATAACTGAAAGCAGAAGAAATACGAACCTCTGCACCTGCCTCCGTTCCTGCAAACAATGCCTCCGTCTGTGTATATCGATAAATTTGTCCTGTATGGGGTAATACGGACCATTCCCCCGTAGGGCGCAGAAAGATATAATTGCTGAACCAGTTGACGAACGGAGAAACATACAGAGACAATCGTCCGTACTTCAACTGATAAGAAGCATCCATTTGCCAGCCTTGCTCGGAAGAAAGTGTGGCATCCCCTTGTTCGTGGCGGAATGTACCATGATGTACCCCATTCGAAGCCAGTTCATTCGCACCCGGCAGACGGAAACTCCGCCCAACGTTTACCTTCAGCTGATGCAGTACAGAAGGTGTCCATACCACTCCCAGCGACAGAGAATAGTCTCCGAAGCTTCTGTTTACACGACGGCTGTTCCAACGGTAGGATTCCACCTGTTCATCACTATAGCCCTGCTCTTGCAGATAAGTTGCCAGATATGGATCATCGTGGGCAAAAACATATATACGCCCATAATCATACCGTATACCTCCACTAACAGCAAGTACATTGTCCGGACGATACGTTGTAAGCCAGGATACCCCGGTAGTGAAACGCTCATATTCCGGCAGCAGAAAAGAATAGCCTGAAATTGTGTTTCTCTGAAACTGAGAATCCCATCCCATCCGATGTTCCCAGAAAGAAGAACCGATAAGCCGCCCTATCGCAGAAAAGCTGAAAGTATTCAGATTAAAACCCAGTTCCTTATCCGGATTTGTTTGTGGCAAAGGCTGACTGCCGTAATGGGTATGGAATGCACTCCATTCTTCACGATGATTATTCTGATAACCCATATCACCCGACAGGATAAACTTCTCCCAAACATATTGCTGATGAGTAGTCACTTTCAGATGGTTCACTTTACTATAGGGAAGCTCTATGTTCCGGCTATCACCGTCATCTTCCAGACGCGACACATCGGGAATTCCATGTGCACCGGGAAAGAAACCTGTCTTCTGAAATACATTGGACACGGCATAAACCGACTTATACCCTTTCTTTTGGTATTGGGTAAAGAAATTGATATTACGCTCCCAACCTGCCGTATTCTTCAGTCGACGACCATAGACCGGCATCTTCTGAGTCAGGTAGATTATCGTATCCACCGGGATACGATAATCCCCGAATCGCTGTTCGGAATAACGCAACTTCGTATACCAGGCATTCTTTTTGATGCCCAACATCAGCGAAGCGCCGAAAGTCTCGTTGACAGACTTTCCTAGAAGCGTTACATCACCAAACAACATATTCTCTGCCGGAACCTGTACGGGAGAAATGTCAATCACTCCGCCCATGGCATCGCTGCCATAAAGCAACGAAGCAGGTCCTTTCATCACACTCACGGCATCTACATTGAAAGCATCGAGTTCCAGACCATGATCTGCTCCCCACTGCTGACCTTCTTGTTTGATACCATTCTCCAATACGGCAACCCGGTTAAAGCCCATTCCCCGGATCATCGGTTTAGAAAAACCCGAGCCGATATCCATAGCTTGCACGCCCGGAATATTCTCCATCGCCTGCATAAAGTTACCTGTAAAATGTTTCCGCAAGAAATCCCGGTCAGCCACTTCAAGGGTAAGTGCAATCTTCTTATTCTGAAGTTGTTGGTAGGTTTCCGCCACCACTACTTCAGGCAAAGCTACATTACGGACTGAATCGGATTCTTGCGCATGGGCGGAAAGAGTTGTACATAACACCCCTAACACGCCCGGAATAATTCCTATACGCATTGATTACAATCTTTTTAGAATAAAACAATGAGGGGGACAAGCTCTCAAAACCTGCCTCCGCATAAATAAAGAACTATGTAATCAAGCAGTGGGAGGACCGCGCAAATAATGTGAATAAGACAGTGCATAGACAATCTTATCCTGATAAACTACTTGCTCAAAAAGGATGGGCATTAAGATACAATGGAAGTCAACCGACTGTGCTTCCGTGAAAAGAGAAAGAGAGAAGTGACAAATGGCACAATCGTCCGGCGAATGGCGCGGATGATCGGCATGGGAGCAGGAAGTGGAATGACCTTCCTCATGGTGATGAAAAGCTTTCACCACGAAGAATGGCATGAGCGACAAAATCAGCACCCATGCCACAACGGCTCTCTTCTTCCTACTACTATTCACTTCTCTTACAGATATTTTCTGAATATGCCGCGAAGATATGCATCGCAAACCGAACACGCAAACTACGACACTTAATATGTGTTACCGTTTGTAGTTTTACCAATATGTAGGTATAGCCAGCATTACTTCTTTGCTTGTTTTCTATACGCAACACAAACAGCTGCACACTATGGATGCCTAAAACTCGTCTTCTGCAAAATAAAACACAATGTTCCCGTCATAATCAATGAACCCATCGTATTTCTTCAGTTTCACATGGATGACTTTCTCCGTGCGATGCTTCACATCTATGCTTTCTCCCCAATCAGAGCTAAAGCGAAGCATTTTCCCTATAGGACTCAGCAGGAAAGGCAAAGAGGCTCCCGGGCTACCTGTCCAAGTGGAATAGCCATTGATGAACTCAATAGGTTCACCATTCCGCCTGGTCGGATCCAACATTTTATTTTCCAACTGTGCCCTGACTACATTAAAGTTCTCGTCGACAATATCCATATATCGTCTGTCTTTGAACTGTGCATAGGCATATCCCAAATAGAAGTTGCGAATATCCTCAAATTCCGGGCTTATCACCGTTCCGGTCTTGTCAATCATCACCACTCCGCCCTCTCTCTTTGCAACAGAGGCTTTTCCTTCACGGAACGGATAGGGCTCTTTGCTGAATTTAGCAGGAATCACCATCTTGCCCGATACGTCAATAAATCCCCACCGCCCGCCATTCTCGGTCACTTTCACAGCAGCCAAGCCTTCGCTGAAGTCCTGTACCTTCAGGTAGATGGCCGGACAAATGATTTTGCCAGCCTTATCGAAAAATCCATAACGCCTTTTCTCCATATCATAGAAGGCCGCCAAGCCATTGGAGAAAGGACGCACCTCTTCCGGGCTTTGCGCGCCCACGGTCAACATCGTCTGGACAAGCGCCGGGAATACCTCACGGCCTTGCCTGTCAATGTAAGTACACTTGGAGTATCTGTCATTCACCGTCTTTACAATCAAGGCATAACCATCTTTGTTGAAAGGAGCAGAATCTATAATCCTCGCATTGAGTTTTATAGCCCGCCCTTGCTTATTAATGACGTACCAAGTCTCAGTGCGGCCCCACATGTCACGACCGGACTTGCATACCAGGCAAGCTCCACCTCCAAATTGAGGATAACCGAAACTTTTATAATCCCATTGGTAATCAATCACTTTATTCCCCTGCTCGTCTATAAATCCCCACAAACCGGTCTCGTCGTTCTTCACGGCAAGCAGACCATCATGAAAGGCATAGTTGGTGTCATACTTGTTTAATATTACTTTTTTGGCATTCTCCCCTATCCTGATAGGAGTAAACTGGGCAGCAGCAGGCAAAGCTATGCCTACTGCCAAACACATTGTTATCAAATATCTTTTCATCTTCTTATGGCAATCTAAATTTAACAGAAACCGCATATTTCACTCTGACGTTTTTACCCTTCTGCTTTCCCGGTGTCCATCGAGGCATTGACTTAATAACCCGAAGGGCTTCTGTATCCAAATCAGGATCAACGCTTGTCAGCACATATGCATTGATGATACTTCCGTCCGTGTCCACCACAAACTGCACAACAACTTTTCCCTGCGTACCGTTTTCCTGCGCACTCTTAGGATATTTCACATTCTGTGCGATATAGCGCATCAGTGCCACCTGTCCGCCGGGATACTCAGGCATCACCTCTGCATTGTCATATATCTTATTGGGATCTTCAGCCTCCGCTTCCTTTTGCAGTTCAGCCGCCAATTCGGCTTGCAGCCTGGCTCTCTCCGCTTCCTCGCGCTCATTTGTTTCTTCAACAGGAGCTATATACGGCACTTCGGAAATCTCTGTTTGAGAATCATACTCAGCCTCCTCTGTATTCTGGCTTTTACTTTCGGGTACAGACGGAGCTTCGGGCGGAATTGCAGCAATAAGCGCCTCCCAATCTGCCAGACGTTGAGCAAGGTCTCGCTGGTCTAAAAACAGATGAAAAGAACCTGACTTTTCAGTTTCTACCTGCAAGCTTCGGTCGGAAGGATTATAGGTCAATGTGAATTTCTCCTCCCCCATTGCCAATACAGCCGTATTTCCGTTTAATTGCAAAATGGAATCCACTCGATATTGTCGGAAATCCTCCTCTATCTCAATCATGAAGAAACCATATCCATATCCCTTTATATCCTTATTATACAATCCTAATTCAGCGTTTGCAAATTTTGCGCCATCTTTCGAGTTCCATTCACCTACAAACGGATGCTCCGGATCCGTCGAAGGAATTATCCTGTGTATTTTGTCTTCCAAATTGACCTTAAAAGACTTCTTTCCATTGCTCCATGTACCTGTCAAAGAATAATTTCCATCATACTCCCATAACTCCATTTGAAAAGTTCCGGTATTCTTTCCGTTGACAAACTCATTGACAACGTAATGCAATCCATCCTCTATCTTCCCACTCAACTGAATTTCCTGTTTGTTCCGTTTATAGAAATAGGTGCCATACAAAGAATCACCTTCCTGCTTTAAACACATTTGCACTTCTGATTTTCCAACCTTTCCCTCATAAAGGGCTTCTTTAATGGCGGGCACATTTACCGCTTCCACAGTCTCTCCACCCTTCAAACAAAAGAACAAAACAGACAGAAGCACCAACACTGACACGCCCCCTATTATATAGTATTTCTTGCGTGAGCCAGGCGAAGCAGGGACTTCCACCGTTTTCTGAACCGGTGGGGCTACAGGCTGAGGTTTATCATTAAAAGCATTTGCAGCAGAAGGAGAAACATCCTGTGGAGAGTATTGTTGTTCCTCTATAGACACCAACGATGCAGATGAATCCGTTTCCGCATTTTCTGGATTATGATCCACTCTTGCACGTAGTTTGCGGTTCCATTCTTTACGATAAGTAACCAACAGCCAAATTTCAACAAATAGCACTCCCCAACCTATAATGACACCGACAGTCTTTAACACCGTATCACCGGCAGAATCAGGAATAAACTTGGCAGCGACAAGCGACAGAAGCGAAGTGACAAGAATATTAAGTACCGGATGCAGCCCCCAACAAAGAGTTTGCAACGGGTACCATTTATAGAATGAACAAAGATGACCTAAAGCTGCAACAAAGTAGGTCAATGAACAAAATATCAATAGATACGGCCCTATTCCCATCATCTGCCTTATTTCATGCCCCCAGTAAGACGTCCCGGTATTTTGGGAGCTAAGAGCAACAACCATAAGAATAAGACCAACGCAGAAACCAAGGCTATAATAAAAGTCCACGACACTTACAACAAAATGTTGAAAGATTTTAGACAACGTTATCTTCAAGATTCCGATAACCAATATGGCAGCAGCCATCAGAAAAATAAGGAATAAATAAAAGCCACCGGAATCTTTATCTATATTTTCCGCAACAGTGAAAGATTCAACAACTTTCCCATCTATTACGGTTTGAACCAATGGGACATAAAGAAAGACTAAAAAAACAGAAACAGCTATCAGAATATTATAGATACCGGAATTGGTGCCCGATATTTTTACATCAGAATGCATCATATTATATTGGATTATGATACAAAAAAAAGGCGGAACCATTCAACCTATCCGGTCCTGAGGTATCGCCAAACACCGCGCCCAAAGAATAAGTGTAAACAGTTCACGCCCATAGA
>ENA-UEQN01002494-UEQN01002494.1-human-gut-metagenome-genome-assembly--contig:-NODE-2494-length-12741-cov-4.389687_pt1 | contig 12741 bp, 10 predicted proteins | sample MGYA00242940_ERZ507944 | MGnify/ENA primary metagenome ERZ507944 (study PRJEB26167, sample SAMN06115449) | human gut metagenome | host: Homo sapiens | place: China:Fujian | collected 2015-08-20... | reverse complement strand
CTCTTATAGAAATAACCGATTACTACGAAGTAAAGTTTTTGACTTCGGGTGTCACAAGTGATACCTATGTTGAAGTCAAATTTATAGTGGAAGAAAAAAATTACTTTGCAACGATCCCGTACTACGATCTAAAAAATGCTATGCGCTTTATCCCACGTAATGATGTCAAGTTTGTAAAAAGCGAAAGCGTATGTAACAGATTTTTGTCGGAAACTATTAAAGGAGCTATTCTTAATAAGGAACCCCGAATCAGATATTCTCTCGACCAGGGCTATAATCGCTTTCCCGCAGAGAAAGATTCCGATGCGCATTACGTTTTTCTGCTTGGCAACTGCATTATTGGCGATACGGAACGTATAGGCGTTGATATAGCACCGCAGAACGAAGCCCTCGCAAAATTTAAACGCCCGCTGTCAACGCAAAATGCTGAATTTATGCCGTGGGTATCGGATTTTCTTGATTCAGATAATATACCCGGCGTATTGCTTATGGCGGCACTTACGCCATTCATAATGCCACTTATAGACGAATCGCAAAGAAGCAGATTTGAGTTCAACACTTACGTTTACGGCGATTCGGGTTCGGGAAAATCTGCGATAACCAAACTGCTTGTAGATTATTTCGAGGGCAGTCCAAATATTATAAATCTGCACAGCAATAAAAGCGAGATCGACAAGATATCGAGTACAAGCATTGTTGCGTGGCAATTGACGACCTCTGCGGCACTGATTCCAACAGAGAAAGAGAGAATAACGAACAGAAACTTTCGGAAAATCTCAAACGTGTTCAAACTCCGGGGCAGATAGTCCGTGACGGCAAAAGGATCAAAAATGAAAGTATGCTTTTTGTGACGGGTGAATATCTGCTTAAAAGTTCAAGTACGCTGAATCGCTGTCTTGTAGTAAATCTTAAAGATCCGATACCACCGAAGGAGATCAACAAGCTTTGCCAAAATAAAGATCAGTATCTTGAAATGGTGCGGTGCTTTATCGAGTGGGTCTGCAATAATTATGACAGACTTAGCGAAGATCTTAACAGCAAGCTTAGCGATGTCAAAAATCACAAAAGCAAGGCTGCAAGATATTCGGGCTTTAACCGAAACTATGCTATAAAGTCCTTACTGTTTTGCACCTGCGATATATTTTGTGAGTTTATCAGAAGCGTTTCGAACGATGATATGACAATGATCACAAGGCGCCGTTCTATCGAAAACTCTATCGAAGCACAGATAGATGACACATTGCGTCACCTTGAAAACCGCAGCAGCGAATATGCCTCCTCTCGAAACATAGTCGAGGAAGTAGCCGCCGCTATTTTAAATTCGAAAAACGTCTATGACGATATTAAAGTTTTTCGTAACGCAATATGTTTTGACGAAGGTCCTCGTTATTACGATGATCAGCTTGAGGGAAGCTTTATCATTAGCGGAGAGGAACTGAAAAAAATTTTTTCGTCAAGGCTTTCTGCAAAGTCCATAGGTGAAGCCCTTGCAGACGAGAACATGCTTATTCTGTCAAAAGACGGAAGCAGAACATACCCTATCAGAAAGCAGGGCAAGTCGAAAGACAAATGGACGAAAAAGTTTTATCATATAAACGCCGATGCGCTAAAAGAGTATGCCCCTTGTTCCGATGAAACGGAAGATAAAAAGCCTAAAAAGCCTAAAAAGCGTGAACCGGGCATGTTCCCGCTACCAAAACAGTATGGAGTCTGGAACAAACGGAAAAAGCAATGATTTAACTTATACATTATTTTCAAGATACCAAGGAGGTAAGCAATTATGGATATGGTCAGAGAAAGGGAACTCAACGTCCCTATATTTCAAAAGCAAAACCTCACTATCGAGGAAGCCGCCGTTTATTCAAACATCGGTCAGCACAAGCTGAGAGAACTCACGGCAGACGAACGCTGTCCGTTCGTTTTGTGGGTGGGAAATAAAAGGCTTATAAAGCGCAGGCAGTTTGATGAGTATATGTCGAGAGCTTATTCTATCTGAACTGCGAGAAATGTGAAAAATGCCGACCGTCCGGAAAGCCGATGGTCGGCAGAATTTTGAAAGGAGAGTTTTATTATGGTAAAAAGGCGCAGAGACAGCAAAGGCATTATGCTGAAAAAAGGTGAAAGCGAACGTGCGGGCGGCGGTTATGATTACCGCTGGACGCAGAACGGCGAAAGGCGCGTGATATATGCACCCACGCTGCAGGAACTTCGTGAGAAAAAAGAGGAAATCTCTGCCGATGTTCTCAGAGGCATAAGGCCTAACGCCCGAAACCTCACGGTAAATGACATCTATAAAATGTGGGTGAGAGATAAAATGGGGCTAAAGGACAACACTATGCTGAATTATATGTATATGTACGAAATGTTCGTCAATCCATATATCGGCAAAAGCAAGATTTCAGGACTGCTGTATTCGGACGTTAAGGGCTTTTACAATATGCTTTACAGAGAACGCGGGCTAAAAGTTTCTACTATCGACAACGTAAATACCGTGCTTCATCAAGTGCTTGAACTCGCAGTGCAGAACAGGCTTATCCCCGCGAACCCCTCTGACAATGCGATAAGAGAACTGAAACATATGCACGGCAAGGAGATACAGAAGCGTCAGGCGCTTACCGCAAAGGAACAGGAACTTTTTCTTGATTACCTCCGCAGCACGCCGCGTTATCAGCATTGGTATCCTGTATTTCTTACAATGCTTTATACAGGTCTGCGTGTTGGCGAGATAACGGGGCTGCGCTGGTGCGATGTTGATCTTGAAAACGGCTTTATCAGCGTCAACCACACGCTTGTTTACTACAAGCACGATACGAACAAATGTCAGTTCAGCATACACAAGCCTAAGACAGAAGCGGGAAGCCGCAGCGTGCCTATTATGAGCGAAGTCAGGGAAGCGCTCGAACAGGAGAAAGAGTATCAGGATATAGCGGGGCTGAGATGCAAAGTTAAAGTCGACGGCTTTTCTGATTTTATTTTCATAAACCGCTTTGGCAATGTACATAATCAGAACAATCTCAACAGGGCATTGCGCAGGATAATCCGTGACTGCAACAAAAGAGTGCTTTCGGAAGCGCAGAAAAGCGAAAACGTCACCCTATTACCCGATTTCAGTTGTCACACCCTACGCCACACCTTTGCAACACGAATGTGTGAAATGGGCATAAACCTCAAAGTGATTCAAGACGTACTCGGCCATTCAGATTTCAGCACTACGATGAACGTCTACACCGACGCCACGAGCGACTTCAAAAAGAAAGAATTTCAGACCCTTGAAAAGCTTCTCAAGGGCGGCAGTGCCGAATAATAAAAAAGAGATCACCGATGAACCAAAACATCAGTGATCTCTCATATGTTATCATATTTTTTTGTAAGTTTCTGACCGATTGGCGTAAAATTGGCGTAAGCCGTCGGTCAGACCTGCTGAAAACCCCGTAAGATCAAGGGTTTATCACTCCAACGTCTTCATCGTAGGGAACAACAGCACATCTCTGATAGCCGGTGAGTTAGTCAGCAGCATAACAAGTCTGTCAATGCCGTAACCAATTCCGCCTGTAGGTGGCATGCCTATCTCCAAAGCTCTCAGGAAGTCCTCGTCTGTGTGGTTTGCTTCCTCATCACCTTGCTTCAATGCCTCTTCCTGTGCCGCAAATCTTTCACGCTGATCTATCGGATCGTTCAGCTCTGAGTATGCGTTGCACATCTCTCTGCCTGTGATGAAAAGCTCAAATCTCTCTACATAATCAGGATTCTCAGGCTTCTTCTTTGTGAGCGGAGAAATCTCGATAGGGTGATCCATTATGAACGTAGGCTGAATAAGATGCTCCTCAACATATTCCTCAAAGAACAGGTTGAGTATGTCGCCCCTCTTGTGCCTTGCCTCGTATTCAATGTGACGCTCGTCTGCAAGTGCCTTTGCCTCTTCTGTTGTGGCTACCTGTGAGAAATCAACGCCAGAATACTTCTTTACTGCGTCGATCATTGTCATTCTCTCAAATGGCTTGCCAAGGTCGATCATTACATCACCGTATGGTACACAAGTTGTGCCGCATACCTCCTGTGCAACGTGCCTGAACATATTCTCTGTGAGATCCATCATGCCGTAGTAATCTGTGTATGCCTGATAAAGCTCCATAAGAGTGAACTCAGGATTGTGTCTTGCGTCAACACCCTCGTTTCTGAATACTCTGCCTATCTCGTATACTCTCTCAAGTCCGCCGACAATAAGCCTTTTCAGATAAAGCTCCAAAGAAATTCTAAGCTTAACGTCCTCGTCAAGTGCGTTGTAGTGTGTCTCAAATGGTCTTGCAGCAGCTCCGCCTGCGTTAGATACCAGCATTGGAGTTTCAACTTCCATGAAGCCCTGTCCGTCAAGATATCTTCTGATAGATGAGATTATCTGCGACCTCTTTATAAATGTGTCCTTTACCTCAGGATTGCATATAAGGTCTGTGTATCTCTGTCTGTATCTAGTGTCCTGATCCTTCAGACCATGCCACTTCTCAGGCAAAGGCAGAAGCGACTTTGAAAGCAGCACGAACTTCTGAGCGTGAATTGATATCTCGCCCATTTTTGTTCTGAATACAAAGCCCTCAATGCCAACGATATCACCGATATCGCCCTTCTTGTAATCGTCAAATTCTTCCTTGCCGATCTCGTTCATTCTCAGATAGACCTGAACCTTGTCGCTCTTATCTCTCAGGTCGAAAAAGCTTGCCTTGCCCATAAGACGTCTTGACATTACTCTGCCTGCAACGCTTACTGTTATGCGGTTTGCCTCGAGAAGCTCCTTGAGCTTTTCTTCGTCTTCGCCTGCCTGTTCCTTAAGCTCAGCCTCAAGCTTTTCATACTGTGCTTTAGCCTCGGCACAGCTTGCCGTAACGTCATACTTTGTTATCTCAAATGGATTCTTGCCCTTGGCTTTCAGTTCTTCCAGCTTGTCCATTCTTATCTTCTTTAAGCTGTTTATGTCCTCCTGAGTAAGCTCTTCCTCAGGAGCGTTTGTGCGGTTTTCCTCGCTCATTTATATTTTCCTTTCCGTGTGTTTTGTAAGTGGTCTGTTACTTTGAAATGTCGATGACCTCGAATTTCAGCAGACCGGCAGGTGTTTCAGCCTCGAAAATGTCGCCTACCTTGTGCTTGAGTGCAGCCTTACCTATAGGTGACTCGTCAGAGATCTTGCCGTTGTCAGGGTCAGACTCAGTTGAACCTACTATCTGAAGATCCTCGATCTCGTCAAGCTCAATATCCTTTATCTTGATGATAGAGCCTACGCCTATCTCGTTTACAGAAATATCATCGTCCTCAACGACAGTTGCGTTTGAAATGAGAAGCTCTAACTCATTGATCTTTGATTCAAGGATAGCCTGCTCGTTCTTGGCCTCGTCGTACTCAGCATTCTCGGAAAGGTCTCCGAAAGAACGTGCTTCTTTAAGCTTCTGAGCAACTTCACGTCTTTTTACTGTAATAAGGTATTCAAGTTCCTCCTGCAATTTAGCATAACCTGCTTTTGAAACAGTCTTAGAAATAGCTGCCATAATTAAACACTCCTATATCAATATAATTTTATACGGGTACTATCAACTTAATATTATACACGATTTGCCCTCTTTTGTCAAGGTCGGAAGCCGTCGCAAACGGGCTTTTTTGCACCTTTGGACAGTCTGCACGATTTTACATTTTGCACAAATTTTCACCTCTGACAGCGTGTTAGGATATTGAAAATAATAATAGTATGATCTATAATTATCTTATGATAAAACGAGTTATGAAAAAACATAGGAGGAAATTTTCATGCCAAACCCAATTTTGCCTGCATGGGAGTATATCCCTGACGGCGAGCCGAGAGTTTTCGGCGACAGAGTTTATCTTTATGGCTCACATGACAGAGCCGCTCAAAGCGACTTTTGCGACTATAAACTGAAAGTCTGGTCAGCACCACTTGATGGCCTTAACAATTGGGTCTGTCACGGACACAGCTTTCATACCCGTGATGACCGTGACCATAAGTCCGATACCGAGGGAATGACCGACCGCAAGCTGTTCGCTCCGGACGTTATAGAAAAAGACGGCAGGTATTATCTCTATGCCTATATAGTCGGCTCAAAGGGCGTTGTTGGCGTGTCCGATAAGCCCGAAGGTCCTTTCAAGCTTCTTTCTCAGTATAAATATGACCCTGAGGACGCAGGCGATGACGGCATTTATAATGATGCAGGCGTGCTTGTTGATGATGACGGCAGAGTGTATATTTATTACGGCTTCACAGAATCTAACTTCAACGAGATAGACCCTGCGGATATGTATACCATTAAAAAGGGAAGCTACAAAAGAGCGGTCATTGATGACAGCGACAACGCACCGCAGGAACAGCGCTTCTTTGAGGCAAGCTCCCCAAGGAAAATCGGAGATACATACTATCTTATATATTCCCCATGCGTAGGAAGCAGGCTTGCCTATGCGACCTCAGATAAGCCACAAGGTCCGTTCAAATATCGTGGATATATAATAGACAATGGCGTGGATTTCCCAGGCGGAAATGACCACGGCTCAGTGTGTAACATAAACGGTCAGTGGTATATCTTCTATCACAGAATGACAAACAATACCATAATGTCAAGACGTGCCTGCGTTGAGAAAATAGAGATCCTCCCTGACGGAACGATACCGACAGTGGAAATGACCTCGCTTGGCTTTGAAGACAGCCTTGACCCTTTCAAGCCTTATCCTGCGGATATAGCCTGCGTGCTTAAAGGCGGTTGTTTTATCACCGAAAAGGATATCTTCACAAGAAGTATCGTGAACATCACCCACGGCAACGTTATAGGCTATAAGTATTTTGATTTTGGCGAGGACTTTTCCTCAAAGACCATGAAGATAGCCCTGAAAGTCAGGGGCATGGGAACTGTCACAAAGGTGGCGGTCTATGCTGATGACTATGAGAACAGCGAGCCTGTAGGCTATGTTGATATAGACACAGGTGACGGAGTTTACACAGGAGTAGTCAAGTCCCTTACTGGCAGACATTCTATCTACTTTGTGCCTACAGCTTTTTCAGATGAACTTGCCGATTGGATAGCAGGTTATTTCAGAAACAAGCCGCTTTTTGAACTTGAAGAATTTGTATTTATGAAATAGGAGGGAATGACATGGAAAAGTTTAGGCTTATCCCACTTCTTACTGCAGCGGTCATGGGCTGTACTGCACTGCTTGCAAGCTGTGGAAAGGGAAGTGACAGCTCTTCATCTAAGGCAGAGGAGGGCGCAAAGACCTCTGATGACGGAGGCATAAACAAAGACCTTACTGCAACTGAGCTTGCAAGACTTCTGGGCAACGGCACAAACCTTGGAAACACCATGGAGGCATACGGTCATAAAAGCTATTCCGCAGACACCGACCCTGAAAGCTTTGAAACTCTCTGGGGTCAGCCTGCCACAACGGAAGAAATGATAAAGGGCATGAAAGCAAGCGGTTTTGACTCTCTCCGTGTGCCTGTGGCATGGACAAACGCAATGGAGTATGAAAAAGGCGATTACACCATAAATGAAGCCTATCTCGACAGAGTGGAGGAGATAATAAACTACGCTTTGGATAATGATATGTATGTTATCATAAACGACCACTGGGACGGAAGCTGGTGGGGAATGTTCGGTTCTTCCGAGCAGAGCGACGTTGACAAGGCGTTTGAAATGTATAAGTCCATGTGGACGCAGATAGCGAACAGATATAAAAAATACTCCGACAGACTTATATTTGAGGGTGCAAACGAAGAGCTTGGTGACAGACTCAATGACACAGACGTGTGCAAAAACTCAGGCTCGCTTTCAAAAGCCGAGTGCTATGAAATGGCCAACAAGATAAACCAGACCTTTGTTGACACTGTCCGTGCAACAGGCGGAAACAACGAGCAGCGTTTTCTTCTTATCGCAGGCTACAATACCGATATCACAATGACCTGCTCAGACAAGTTCCAAATGCCAACGGACACCGCAAAGGATAAGCTGCTGCTTTCTGTGCATTACTATACTCCATGGGATTATTGCGGAACAAAGGGTCGCTCAGACTGGGGAACAAAGTCAGACTATGAGGAGCAGAACAGACTTTTCAAGAACATGACAAAGTATTCCGAGCAGGGCTACGGCATAATAATAGGCGAATATGCAGTGCTTACAAACGGCGGTGACGTAAAGAAAGGCACTGACAAGTTTATTAACAACCTCCTTGACAACTGCGACGCCTACGGCTTTGCACCATTCCTTTGGGATTGCAGTGATTTCTTCTCACGTTCAGAGCTTAAAATGCGTGATGAAACTGTGGCAAAGATATTTGATGAAAGACGCCGTGACAATCAGTCCTCGATGACAGTGGAGGAGGAGAGAGCCGCTGCTGTAAAGAAGCTTGATGAAACTCTTGCGGCTGCACCTGAAAAGCTAACAGATGATACCGCACCGCAGGCTGACGAGAACACAGCGGTGGCATGGATAATGTATCAGAGTGCAGATTTTTCCGTATGCTACAGCGTTGGTGACGAGTATGACCCGGTATCAAAGAGCGACGGAGTGATCGCAGAAAACGCAGTTATAGACGGTGAGGGAACATACACAGTAAGCCTTGATATGACATCAAACAACGCCAACGGCATTGCATTCTCGGCTCTGGGTATCGCAAACGGTGAGAAGCTTTATCCGAACTATATCGCAACTATTGACGAGATAAAGATAAACGGCGAAGCTGTTGAAACCATAGCGGAGGGCTACACAACCTCTGACGACCAGCTTTGCACAAGAGTGAACCTTGTAAATCAGTGGGTATCCACACCGCCTGAGGACGCAAGGATAGCAGGCGGTGACCTTTCAAAAGCTTCTCCAACAATACTTGACTATGCAGGAAAGATAAACACTCTCGAAATAACATTCACATACGCTCCTGCGGCATAAAATAAGCAATATAAAAACGGCAGTTCAGCATCAAGCTGTTCTGCCGTTTTGGTTTGTGAAATATCAGAACTGCGAATTAGTCCAATCCACAATACTTTGGATAGATTTATCACGCTTGTTAATGAACGCCCTTATGCAGTCTGATGAAGCATATCCTCCATGAAGCGCTTCTTCAGCCGAGCCTGTTTCCGGGTATCTTGTAAAGAACTGCTCATAAAGAGGGGAATATATGCTCTCAAATTCTGCGAGCCTATCAAGTGCCTTTTCTTTTTCAAACGTACCCTCAGACATCTTTAAAAGCCTGTCATTGAAATCGTTCCTGAAATTTTCGTTTGACATAAGATAAGCAAAACTCAGCACCGCAGGATTTTTCGTGTCCGTGTCAAGCAGTCCCTTTGGCTTGTAGTTATCCTCTTTCATGGTGTTCGTCCATGCGTCGCCCTCACCGCTCACTCCGCCGAACTCAACGTCATAGAACATGAAACGCCATTTGCCGTCTGCATATTCGTTAGAACTGTCTGTGTTCTGCACCTTCCACATTGACCAGTTCTTGCCCGGCCAGTCCCACTTGTTGTTTATCCAAACCTCTGCAAGGAAATAATCTCTCACACTGTCGGTGTCAACAAGCTTTGAGAACTCCTCATAATCTGCCTGTGTGGATAAGTCTTTGTGAGAAGCGAAGAAATCTGTAAGCTCCTTGAAGAAATATCCCTCGTCTTTTTCTCCCTCCGGAAGCTTGCCCTCGTCGAGCTTGTAGCCGCTCTGATAGGTTTCTGCGTCACCTTTGTAGACCACCACATCGTCTTTGTTCACACCGTAGTGGCTTTCAAAATAATTGTCGGAATAGTCCTCCTCCAGCACATAAAGTCCCCAGTATTCGCCGTTCAGATAAACAACGCATGGACGTGAAGCCTTTGTTGAGCCGTCAAGCTCTGTCATAAGACTCTGCCAATAGGTGTCATTGAATTTTGCCGTAAAAGCACAATTTCCACCTGCACGGAGAGTAAGCGTCTTAAAGCTGTCGATAGTTTCATCAGATGCGTTTTTCAGCCCCTCAAAAACCTCATAGTTAAACTTCTTTTCGCCATATTTCTTTCTGGCGTAAAGCCTGAATCCCTTTTGCAGATCGGAGCGTGAATAGTTTCCCTGTATCCTTATGCCGCAATCCTGTGACAAAGCGTTTGTCACATTTCCCTCGGCTGAAATCTCGTTAAGCTCGATGTGACAATTACGTTCCCATTCCTTGCCACGCTGTTTGTAGTTTGCGTCAAGCTGTCTTGCAGTTTCGTTTTCTATGCTTTCTCCGCTGGCTTTATAGTCCTCAAGTGCCTTGTTGAAAATATCTCCCTTGACGTATATGCCGATCTTGCTGTCGAAAAGGTCAGCGTAGTCCATTGTGATGTTCATTACCGCAAGGTCATGCCCGGCCGCTTCGCAGCTTTCTTTAAGCCCTTTTATATGCTCCTCTGCGCTTCCTATGTAAAAGCTGCCTGAGAAGCTTTTTGAAACGCTTCCGTCACTTTTTTCGCTTGACGCTCTTATAACAGTGCATTTGTCCACCGCTTTGTCAGAAGGTGCTTTTTTGTTGCACCAGAAATCCCCCTCGCCAAAGCTGAACTCATTGAAATTGCCTGATATCATTTCCGTCGGCACAGCTGAAAACACATTAGGGTCATTGCTTCTGTCTTTTATCTCGATAGGGGCAGTGTATTCTTCTCTCGTGGCAGAGGTCCTAGGGTCTGTGCCGTCAGTGGTGTAGTATATCTTCTCCCCCTCGTTTGCGGTAAGCTCAAGGCTGAAACCGCTGTCATAAAAGCCGCTTTCCTGCGAAAAACCTATCACGCTGTCATTGATAACAAGGTCAGGCTTGTCTGTTTCAGGTTCGGTGGTGGTATTATCATAGTCTGAAACACTGCTGTCTGCCTTGCCGGAGCTTTCAACCGCTTTTGATGAAGCCTGTGAACCGTCCACACCCTTTGAACAGCCTGACAGCATAAGCACTGCGGCCATAAGGCATAATATTTTTCTTGTGTTCATATATTTCCTGCTTTCTGTTTTATGTAAACGTTTTACTTTGCACATATGATTGTACCATAACAAAGCCCTGGAAGCAATAGAAACGCTCCATTTTCGGCATTTGCAACTGTTTGAAGCCTGTTTGTTTGTCTATTATGGATATAAAAAGCGACATAAAAGAGCGTCGGATAAAACTACCCGACGCTTTGTGTATTGTATTTTAAATTATTGTTTGTTTTTATTGTAGATTATCATAAGCCCTTTGAGCAGAAGCTCATCGTCAATGACGATGTCACGCTTGCAGTAAGGCACTATTATTTTTGCCACACCGCCTGTGGAAACCACAGTGCATTTTTCACCAAGCTCGTTTTCTATCCTCTCTATAACGCCGTCAATGCTTGCAGCGTTGCTATGGATTATACCGCTCTTCATACAGTCGATAGTATTAGTGCCTATGACCTTTTTAGGCGGTACAAGGCTGATGAAAGGAAGCTGTGAAGCCTTGCCCGAAAGCGAGTCGAGGGAAGTTCTAAGTCCCGGTATTATCATTCCGCCTATGAAATTCTTTTCCTTGTCTATTACTGATATGGTAGTAGCAGTGCCCATATCTATCATTATGATAGGCACAGGGTAGAGGTTTATCGCCGCGACTGCGTCTGCAACTCTGTCGCTTCCAAGCTGTGCAGGATTGTCGAGATTTATCTTAAGTCCAGTCTTTATCCCAGGCCCTACCACCATGATGCGCTTTTTGATAAGCCTTTCCATTGCCTCTTTCATTGTGAGGGTAACAGACGGCACGACCGATGAGATTATGCCGCCCCTGAAATCTGACATATCTATAGAATGTATCTCAAGAATGTTCTTGAGCATTATGGCATATTCAAGTGCCGTGGACTGCTGATTTGTAGAAAGTCTTTCAACAAAAAGTATCCTGTCGCTTTCAAAACAGCCCATTACTATGTTAGTGTTTCCTATATCGACCGCTAAAACCATTTGTATGTTATCCTTTCGGTGAATTTATGCCTGCGCTTTGTTTTTGCTGGGTATGAACCTTGCCTTATAAAGTGCAGCACCCACTGTGCCTGTAACAAATGTACATACAGCCATTTCGACCAGAGCGTTTATGCCTACAAAGGTGCAGATGAATACTATGATATTCTTTCCGCCCATAAGCTCTTTTACATAATCAGTGTTGCCGAAAAGCAAAACAAGCGCACTCATAAAGAACGCAGTGTTCAAAAACGCAGTAAAAAAGCCCGTAACAGCATATGAAACATAATTGTTTGTTACCTTGCTCATGCCTTTTGCTATAAATCCTACGATAATGCCGTCAAGAAGTCTTGGTACAAATCGCTGAACGAAAGCCAGGATCGGATCGATCGCAACAAGTGCTGCACCCATTCCGCTTGGCACGCCTATTCCGAAGCACTGCAAAAAGCTGAGCAGTCCGAAAACTCCTCCAATGACTGCACTTCCCACAGGGCCTACCGTTACAGCCGCTATGGCAATAGGAATTACGTTGAGAGTAATTACTAGCGGTCCGATAGGTATAGAACCGATAGGAGTGAACGAGAAGATCATTGTGAGAGCTGTCATCAATCCCAGTATCACCAATGATTTTGTGTTGACCTTTGTTTTCATATTAAATTTCCTCCTTGTTATTATTCCTCCATCATGGGAGGATACAATACAATACTAGTATATTATATCACATTTTTTCGCATATTTCCATAGCTTAAGCAAATTTTTTATGAATTTTTTTATCTTCATAAACAGGAATATTTCCACACTCACA
>ENA-UEQN01002489-UEQN01002489.1-human-gut-metagenome-genome-assembly--contig:-NODE-2489-length-12754-cov-7.132681_pt1 | contig 12754 bp, 13 predicted proteins | sample MGYA00242940_ERZ507944 | MGnify/ENA primary metagenome ERZ507944 (study PRJEB26167, sample SAMN06115449) | human gut metagenome | host: Homo sapiens | place: China:Fujian | collected 2015-08-20... | reverse complement strand
GAAAATGGCAGCACAAAGCGAGCTGTACCGAGATATAGCAACCAGAACCGGAGGAGATATCTACATCGGGGTGGTGGGGCCGGTGCGTACCGGCAAATCCACCCTCATCAAGCGTTTTATGGAAACGATGGTGCTGCCCCGCATCGAAAGCGAGCCCCGCCGCAGCCGGGCCGCCGATGAGCTGCCGCAATCGGCAGCCGGGCGCACCATTATGACCACCGAGCCGAAATTCATTCCGGAGGAGGCGGTCAGCATCACACTGGAGGGGAACATCAGCCTGCGGGTGCGGATGATCGACTGCGTGGGGTATATTGTGCCCAGTGCGCTGGGCTACATAGAAAACCAGCAGCCCCGCATGGTGATGACCCCCTGGTACGATAAGGAGGTCCCCTTCAACATGGCGGCGGAGGTGGGCACCCGCAAGGTCATCAATGAGCATTCCACCATAGGACTGGTGGTCACCACCGACGGCAGCATTTCGGAGATCCCCCGGGCGGAGTACGAGGAAGCCGAGGCCCGGGTGGTGCGGGAATTGCAGGCCATCAATAAGCCCTTTGTGGTGGTGCTGAACTGCCAAAGCCCCAAAAGCCCGGCGGCAAAGGCCCTGCGGGCCGAGCTGGAGGAACGCTATGGGGTGCCGGTGGCGGCGGTGAACTGCCTGGAGTTGGATGAGGAGGACATCGCGGCCATCCTGGGGAAGGTGCTGGTGCGCTTCCCGCTGAAGGAGGCGGCGCTGGAGATCCCCGCCTGGGTGATGAACCTGGCGGCAGACCACTGGCTGAAGGAGGCCCTGTACCGGCAGATCCGGCAGGTGGCTGGAGAGCTGGGCGCGGTAGGCAGCGCCGGGGCCACCCTGCAAAAGCTGGAGGACTGCGACTATGTGAAGGAGAGCCGGGTGCTTGCCGCCGACCTGGGCAGCGGCACGGTGCGGTGCCGGGTGGAGCTGGGCGACGGGCTGTTCTACCGGATACTGGGCGAGGCGACCGGCCTGGAGATCGCCGATGAGGAGGGCCTGCTGCCCTGCATGGTGGAACTGGCCGGCATCAAGAAGAAGTATGAGAAATTTGCCGGGGCGCTGGATGAGGTGGCGGCCACCGGCTACGGTATCGTTATGCCGACGATGGAGGAGCTGCACCTGGAGGAGCCGGAGATTATGAAGCAGGGCGGGCGCTACGGGATCCGGCTGCGGGCCTCCGCGCCGTCCATCCACCTGATGCAGGCGAACATCACCACCGAGGTGGCGCCCATAGTGGGCAGCGAGCGGCAGAGCGAGGAGCTGGTTCATTATCTTTTGCAGGAGTTCGAGGAAAATCCGGCAAAGATTTGGGAGAGCAATATTTTTGGAAAGTCGCTGCACGAGCTGGTGAACGAGGGCCTGCACAACAAGCTGTACCGCATGCCGGCCGATGCCCGCATGAAGCTGCAGGAGACCATCGAGCGGGTCATCAATGAGGGGTGCTCGGGACTGATCTGCATTATCCTGTAATATGTACCCGCTGCCGGGGGAGAGCCCACCGGCGCGGCGGCGCCGCCCGGCCCCCCATGGGGGGCCGGGCGAACTGCTGCTCCCCGCAGGGGAGCGGCAGGGGCCGGCGGCGCAGCCGCCGGCCGCGCCGCCGCGCCGGGTCCCGGGTTTTTTGCAAGGTGGAAAAAGGGGACAAGCCCATTTACACCGGGCCGGGCGGCGGGGGAGGGGTCTGCGGCTCCGGCAGGATGGGGGCGGCATCCACCTCCGGGCGGTGCAGCGGGACAGCCTCCGGGGCAGGGGCGGGGATTTTCTTTTTCTCGGCCATCAATTATTCCTCCGCCTCTATCACGCTGACCGGGCAGTTTTCCGCCGAAAGCCGGGCGCCGTCCTTCTCCTCCTCGGAGATGGGGGTCTGCACCACCTCCGCTTTGCCATCCGCCGCCAGGCCGAAAACCGCCGGGCAGGTGGAAACGCACAGCCCGCAGCCGATGCAGCCCTCGTGATCCAATGTTACCTTCATCATACTCGCTCCTTTGCGTGGAATTTGGGATGTTAAGATCCAATTTTATTTTGTGGAGAAAGCACAAGGAATATACAATGAAACCCCGCTAAAACCGCCGAATCCGGGCCGCCGTGTAGAAAATACGCAACCAAAAGGGAATTCGATAAAAAGAATGTTGATTTTTGTCACAGGGCTTGTTACAATATTTTGTGTTACTAAAATAAGGGGGAGTGCGCTTGCAGGAGCTTTCGCTCAACATCCTGGATATCGCCGAAAACTCGGTGAAAGCCGGGGCTTCCCTGATCACGGTGGCGGTATGTTACCGCCCGGCCGCGGACAGGCTGACGGTGACCATCACCGATGACGGCTGCGGCATGGACGCCGAAACGGTGCGGAAGGTGACCGATCCCTTTTATACCACCCGCACCACCCGCCGGGTGGGCATGGGCCTGCCGCTGTGGAAAATGGCGGCCGAAATGACCGGCGGCGCCATGACGGTGGAGAGCGCGCCGGGGGTGGGCACCACGGTGACGGCGGTCTTTGGACTGAGCCACATAGACCGGCTGCCGCTGGGCGATCTGCCGCAGACCATGGCCACCCTCATCGGGGGCAGCCCGGAAAAGGATTTCCGGCTGGAATTTGACTATGATGGGGCGCGGTTCGCGGCTGATACCCGGGAGTACCGCGCGGTGCTGGGGGAGGAGATCTCCCTGGCAGAGCCGGAGGTGCTGGCGTTTATTACCGGGCAGGTGGCCGAAGGGATAGCCGAGTGCTGCCCCGCCCCGGAGAAGCTGTAAATTCGTGAAAGGCGCCGGCGGCCCCGCAGGGGCTGCGGCACAGCCGCAGAGGCGGGCCGGAGGCCCGACCACATCGGCCGCAGGCCGATGCCCTGCGGGGCCGGACCTGCGCCTTGCAGGGGCCGGCGGGAAGAGTATGGCAGAGACTACGCCACCTTCACCTGACAAGAGCGCATATGTTTTTTGTGGGCGTGAATACCGCTCGACATGGAGCGCAGTCCGCAACGACAGGATGACACAAGTCAGCACAGGTTTTCACCGCCAAGGTGTGTGTCCTTGTCAAATGAAGGTGCTGGTAGTTGACGATATAGAGGAACAATTCCGGAAGGAAATAAGGAGGAACCATTCTCATGGCAAAAAGAAAGACCGTCGTGCCGTTCCACGGGACGGCCGAGCAGGAAAAGGCGCTGCGGGAGCTGATAGCGGCCCACAAGGAGCAGCAGGGCGCGCTGATGCCGGTGCTGCAGGGGGCGCAGGAAATTTACGGCTACCTGCCCATTGAGGTGCAGACCATCATCGCAGAGGAGCTCAATATTCCGCTGGCGGAGGTTTACGGTGTTGTGACCTTCTATGCGCAGTTTACCCTCAATCCCCGCGGGACCTACAACATTGGCGTGTGCATGGGCACGGCCTGCTATGTAAAGGGCGCCGGCGATGTGCTGGAGCGCATCCAGAAGCGGCTGGGCATAGAGCCCGGCGGCACCACCCCGGACGGCCGCTTCTCACTGGAGGCGACCCGCTGCATCGGCGCGTGCGGCCTGGCCCCGGTCATGACCATCAATGAGGATGTGTACGGCCGCCTGACCCCCGATGAGGTGGACAAGATCCTGGACAAATACCTGTGAGTGAGAGGGAGGAATAAGCGATGAAATCTTTGGAAGAGCTGGCCGCCCTGCGGGAGCGGATGAAAAATAATGTAGCCATGCGGCAGGATAACAGCACCGCCACCCGTGTAGTGGTAGGCATGGCTACCTGCGGCATCGCCGCCGGGGCCCGCCCGGTGCTGACTGCCTTTGTGGAGGAAGTGAACCGCCGCGGACTGAAGGATGTGGTAGTGACCCAGGCCGGATGCATCGGCATGTGCAAGCTGGAGCCCATTGTGGAGGTGTTCCAGCCCGGCAAGGAAAAGGTGACCTATGTGAAGATGACCCCCGAGAAGGTCTCCCGCATTGTGACCGAACATCTGGTAAACGGCAGCCCGGTGACCGAGTACACCGTGGGCGCCTACATGGAATAAGGAGGACAAAAACCAATGGCGATAGCAAGAACACACATCCTGGTGTGCGGCGGTACCGGCTGCAGCTCCTCCCATTCCCAGGCACTCATTGATGAGCTGAACCGGGAGCTGGAGGAAAAGGGCCTGTTGGGCGAGGTGCAGGTCATTAAGACCGGCTGCTTTGGCCTGTGCGCCCTGGGCCCCGTGGTGGTAGTGTACCCCGAGGGCTGCTTTTACAGCCATGTGACCGAGGCGGATATCCCCGAGATCGTGGAGGAGCATATCCTCAAGGGCCGCATCGTCACCCGCTTGCTGTACCAGGAGACTGTGGTGGATGATAAGACCATCAAGAACCTAAACCACACCAAATTCTACGAAAAGCAGCACCGCGTGGCCCTGCGCAACTGCGGTGTCATTAACCCCGAAAATATCGACGAGTACATTGCCATGGACGGCTACGAGGCACTGGGCCGTGTGCTGACGGGGATGACCCCCGATGAGGTCATCCAGACCATCAAGGACAGCGGCCTGCGCGGGCGCGGCGGCGGCGGCTTCCCCACCGGGCAGAAGTGGTTCTTTGCCCGGCAGAGCAAGGGCGATGTGAAGTATGTCTGCTGCAACGCCGATGAGGGCGACCCCGGCGCGTTCATGGACCGCTCCGTGCTGGAGGGCGACCCCCATGTGGTGCTGGAGGCCATGACCATTGCCGGCTACGCCATCGGCGCGCACCAGGGCTATATCTATGTCCGTGCCGAGTACCCCATTGCCATCCACCGTTTGCAGATCGCCATTAAGCAGGCCCGTGAATACGGCTTTTTGGGTGACGATATCTTCGGCACCGGCTTTGCCTTTGATATTGAGCTGCGCCTGGGCTCCGGCGCCTTCGTCTGCGGCGAGGAGACTGCGCTGATGACCTCCATCGAAGGCCACCGCGGCGAGCCCCGTCCCCGTCCGCCGTTCCCGGCGGTCAAGGGCCTCTTTGGCGTGCCCACCATCCTGAATAATGTGGAGACCTGGGCCAATATCCCCCGCATTATCCTGAACGGCGCCGACTGGTTTGCCAGCATGGGCACCGAGCGCAGCAAGGGCACCAAGGTTTTCTGCCTGGTGGGTAAGATCAACAACACCGGCCTGGTGGAGATCCCCATGGGCACCACCCTGCGGGAGATCGTCGAGGATATCGGCGGCGGCATCCCCAACGGCAAGAAGTTTAAGGCGGCGCAGACCGGCGGCCCCTCCGGCGGCTGTATTCCCGCTTCCCTTATTGATACCCCCATCGACTATGATAACCTCATCGCCATCGGCTCCATGATGGGCTCCGGCGGTCTGATTGTGATGGACGAGGACACCTGCATGGTGGATATCGCGAAGTTCTTCCTGGAATTTACCGTGGACGAGAGCTGCGGCAAGTGCACGCCCTGCCGTGTGGGCACCCGGCGCCTGCTGGAGATGCTGGAGCAGATCACGGCTGGCAACGGCACCGTGGAGCTACTGCGCGAGATGGAGGAGCTGTGCTACTACATCAAGGCCAACAGCCTGTGCGCGCTGGGACAGTCTGCCCCCAACCCCGTGCTTTCCACCCTGCATTATTTCCGTGACGAGTACGAGGCACACTGCATCGAAAAACGCTGCCCCGCCGGCGTTTGCAAGCGGCTGGTGCGGTTCGTCATCGAGGAGGACAAGTGCAAGGGCTGCACCGCCTGCGCCCGTGCCTGCCCCGTCAATGCGATCTCCGGCGAGGTAAGAAAGCCTCACCAGATTGATACCCGTAAGTGCATCAAGTGCGGCGCCTGCATGGAGACCTGCCGCTTTAACGCCATTGTAAAACGATAAGAAAGGAGTGACCGACAATGAATACCGTAAATCTCAAGATCAATAACATTCCCGTGGTCGCTCCCGAGGGCGCCACCATACTGGAGGCCGCGCATCTGGCCGGCATCCGCATCCCCACTTTGTGCTATCTCAAGGAGATCAACGCCATCGGCGCCTGCCGCATCTGCGTATGCGAGGTAAAGGGTGCCCGCGGCCTGGCCGCCGCCTGCGTGATGCCGGTGGGCGAGGGCATGGAGGTTTTTACTAACACCCCCGCCCTGCAAAGGTACCGCCGCACCACGCTGGAGCTGATCCTTTCCACCCACCGCACCGACTGCCTTTCCTGCACCCGCAGCACCGACTGCGAGCTGCAGCAACTGTGCCGGGAATACGGCGTGGATATGAACCGCTTTACCAAGAAGGACCAGGGCTACCACACCGACGCCTCCATGCCCCACCTGGTACGGGATAACAGCAAGTGTATCCTGTGCCGCCGCTGTGTGGCCGTGTGCCAAAAGAACCAGTATGCGGGTGTGATAGAGACCTGCGAGCGCGGCTATGACACCCACATCGCCTGCGCCTTTGATATGCCGCTTTCCGAGACGGCCTGCGTGGCCTGCGGCCAGTGCACCGCCGTGTGCCCCACCGCTGCCCTGCGGGAGCGGGACGACACCGACAAGGTGTGGGCTGCGCTGAACGACCCGACCAAGACGGTCATCGTGGGACCGGCGCCCAGCGTGCGCGCCCAGCTGGGCGAGTGCTTCGGGATGCCGATAGGCACCAATGTGGAGGGCAAGCTGGTGGCCGCCCTGCGCCGGTTGGGCTTCGACCAGGTATTTGATGTGGATACCGCCGCCGATGTGACCATCATGGAGGAGGGCACCGAGCTGCTGCACCGACTGAAGGAAGGAGGCCCCCTGCCGCTGATCACCAGCTGCTCTCCCGGCTGGATCAAGTTCTGCGAGCACTATTACCCCGAATTTGTGGAGAACCTTTCCTCCTGCAAGAGCCCGCAGCAGATGTTCGGCGCGCTGATCAAGACCTATTACGCCCAGAAGGCGGGGCTGGATCCCAAGAACATCGTGGTGGTGAGCGTGATGCCCTGCACCGCCAAGAAGTTTGAGATCGGCCGCGAGGGCCAGAGCGCCGTGGGCCTGCCCGATGTGGATATTTCCATCACCACCCGGGAGCTGGCGGATATGATCCGCCGGGCGGGTATAATGTTCAATGAGCTGCCCGATGAGGAGTTTGACCCCATCTTCGGCATTGCCTCCGGTGCGGGACACATCTTTGGCGCCACCGGCGGTGTAATGGAGGCCGCCCTTCGTACCGTTTCCGAGCTCGTGACCGGCAAGGAGCTGGCACGGCCCGAATTCCAGGAGGTCCGCGGCATTGCGGGCATCAAGGAGGCGGAGTACGACCTGGCCGGCACCAAGGTAAGGGTTGCCGTGACCAGCGGACTTGCCAACGCGGCGAAGCTCTTAGACCGCATCAAGAGCGGCGAGGCGGAGTATCACTTTGTGGAAGTGATGGCCTGCCCCGGCGGGTGCGTCAACGGCGGCGGCCAGCCCCATCAGAGCGGCGATGTGCGCAATTTCACCGATCTGCGTTCCTTGCGCGCGGCGGCCCTGTATAGCGAGGATGAGGCCATGACCCTGCGCAAGAGCCACGAGAACCCCGTGGTGAAGGAGCTGTACGCGGAGTATTTGGGCGAGCCGGGCAGCCACCTGGCGCACCATATCCTGCACACCACCTATGTAAAGCGCGGGCTGTACGGGAAGAACTGATCACATATGCAAAAACAGCTCCCCCTGCCGGAATGGTCGGGGGAGTTTTTGTGCGCCGAACGGGGGCGCTTGTTAAAAAGTCTGTTATCACCTCCGGTGGCGCAAGCCTTATAATAGACTTAATTAGTACGCCTACCCGGCGGGGGGTTCCTTTTACTCGTGTAAAAGGAACCAAAACACGCTTGGGGCGCTGCCCCAAGACCCCTGTCGCTGGCTGTGCTGGATACGGATTGATTTACGGCGGGAGCCGGAAATCAATCCGTACTGCGCACAGAATCGCTCCCAGGGTAGCCACGGGCGTATCTGCCCTTTCCCCCCACCCCCTTTCCCGCCTCGGGAAAGGGGCCCGGATGGGCTGGCAACTATAAACCGAGAGTAACGCTCTTGGGGGTGTTAGGGCTTGCAAAAACCGCAAGCCGCCGACCTTAAAGTATCTGTTTTCCCGCCCCATAGTTCCCCTCCTTTGAGGAGGGGACAGGGGTGGTGGTTCGCCGTTCTGCGCTCCAGCGCAGCGGCGATAAAAATGCGCCGCAGGCTCTTCTTAAGCCCATCTGCGTGCAGTACGGATTTATTTTTAGGCAGCAGCCTGAAAATAAATTCGTATCCAGCGCAGCAGGGCGACCGGGTTTTCAGGGCGCAGCCCTGAATGACTTTTGGTTACTTTTCTTCACAGAAAAGTAACGCCCCGCCGGCAGGCGTACAGATTGTCACCCTCCGGTGACTTATCCCCGCCGCCGGGCGATACCCATTCACTTCACAAATCCTCCGCCCGCAGGCGATGCCCGACCATCCCCGCAGCGGTGATAAAACCCCAACTAATCCAAGGAGGTGCTACAATGGCACTGAGAAATATTGTGACCGAAAAAGAGGCGCGGCTGCGCAAGGTAAGCCGCCCGGTGGAAAAATTTGATGAGCGGCTGTGGACGCTGCTGGACGACATGGCCGATACCATGTACGAGGCCGACGGCGTGGGCATTGCCGGGGTACAGGTAGGCGTGCTGCGCCGGGTCTTTGTGGTGGATATCGGCGAGGGGCTGACGGAGTTCATCAATCCCACCATTACCGCCCAAAGCGGCGAGCAGGACGGCCTGGAGGGGTGTCTTTCTTCCCCCGGCGAGTACGGCCTGGTGGTGCGCCCGGAGAAGGTGACCATTGAGGCTTATGACCGGCACGGCAAGCCCTTTACGCTGGAGGCCGAGGGCTTTATGGCCCGGGCCATCTGCCACGAAAATGACCACCTGGACGGCCATATTTTTAAGGACATTACCCACCACATGCTTACCGATGAGGAGCTGCGGGAACTGGACGAGGAGTGAGAACCATGCGCATCGTATTTATGGGAACGCCGGATTTTGCGGTGCCCTGCCTGCAAAGGATCCTGGCGGACGGGCACGAGGTGCCCGCGGTCTTTACCCAGCCGGATAAGCCGGTGGGCCGCCACGCCGTCCTTACCCCGCCGCCGGTAAAGCAGCTGGCGCAGGAGCGGGGCATCCCGGTGTACCAGCCCACCAAAATGCGGGACGGCACCGTGGCCGCCCAGCTGAAGGAGCTGGCTCCGGATTGCCTGGTGGTGGTGGCCTACGGGCGTATTCTGCCGCAGGCGATACTGGATGTGCCGCCCAAGGGCTGTATCAATATTCACGGCTCCCTGCTGCCCAAATACCGGGGCGCCGCACCCATCCAGTGGAGCGTCATCAACGGGGAGAAGATCACCGGGGTGACCAGCATGTTTATGGATGCCGGCATGGATACCGGTGATATCATTGATACCATTACCACCCCCATAGGGGAAAATGAGACGGCGGGCGAGCTTTTTGACCGGCTGGCGCCGCTGGGCGCGGAGCTTTTGAGCCGCACGCTGCGCTCCATCGCTGATGGGACGGTACAGCGTGCCCCGCAGAACAACGCCGAGGCCACCATGGCCCCGATGCTGGAAAAGGCGATGGGAAAGCTGGACTTTACCCGCAGCGCCAAGGAACTGCACGATCAGATCCGCGGGATGAACCCCTGGCCGGGCTGCCACTGCGCAGCGGGCGGCAAGGCCCTGAAGATCCACGAGAGCCGCCTGGCCGAAGGCCATGGCAAGCCGGGCGAGCTGATCGCTCTGGACCCGGTGACGGTGGCCTGCGGGGAGGGCGCTTTGCGGCTTATCACCGTGCAGCCGGAGGGCAAGCCCCGCATGGCCGCGGCCGACTGGCTGCGGGGGGCGAGGCTGCAAAAAGGCGAGTGCTTGGCGTGAGCTTGCCTACCCGGCGGGGGGTACTTTTCTGTGATGAAAAGTGGTAAAAGATTTTTGGGGCGAGTTTGTGGCCGCCTAACGGCGGGGCGGGGCCTTTTGCAAGGCTTAGTGAGCACGCCTACCCGGCGGGGATAGTTTGTGGTCGCCTTCGGCGTCGCGAAGTATTATAGGAGGTATTCATTTGCACGCCTGCCCGGCGAGGGGTTCCTTTTCTGTGAAGAAAAGGAACCAAAAGTCACTCGGGGAGGACCCCGAGACCCCCGACGCGTCGGTACGCCCCGACCGGAAGGTCTGCGACCTCGCGGATCCGGGGCTAGACGACGCTTATAAGGTGTTTATTTTAATTTGGTTTCTGCTGAACCCCACATAAAAATGCGCCGCAGGCACCTTGAGAGCGTATCCAGCCGCAGCTTAAGCGTTAGGGGGTCTTGGGGCGCAGCCCCAAGCGTGTTTTGGTTCCTTTTACACGAGTAAAAGGAGCGCCACGGCGGCGAGCGGTGCTAACTATGCCTTTGCAAAAGGCCCCGCCCCGCCGACAGGCGAGATGAAACTTTGTCGTAATTATTGCCGTCAACCCCTCAGTCACGGCTGCGCCGTGCCAGCTCCCCTTGTGCAGGGGAGCCCTGGGGCAGGGCGGCGCCGGCAGGCGCTAATGAAGCCTTAACCACAATTTACTTTTTCTTCATAATTTCGGAATCTCCGGGACAAAATATCCCGATAGAATAGAAGCTGAGATATTCTGTGCCTTTGGGCGCGGACGAAAACATAAGGAGGACTTCCACCATGCCGATGGGCTACTACTATGGCTACGATTACACCTGGTACCTGCTGGTGCTGCCGGCATTCCTGCTGGCGCTATGGGCGCAGTTCCGGGTAAAGGCCACCTATTCCAAATATTCCAAGGTGCGCAGCGTGCGGGGCCGCACGGCGGCGGAGGTCGCACGGCAGATCCTGAACGACCACGGGCTGAGCTATGTGCAGGTGGACCAGATAGGCGGGGAGCTGACCGATAACTACGACCCCCGCACCAATATCGTGCACCTTTCGCAAGGGGTGTATAGCAGCACCTCCATCGCGGCCATAGGGGTGGCGGCGCACGAATGCGGCCACGCCGTCCAGCACGCCGAGGAATACGGCCCGCTGAAGCTGCGCAGCGCCATTATCCCCATTACCAATATCGGGTCTTCCCTTTCCATTCCTATCTTTTTCATCGGGCTGCTGTTTAACTACACCCTGCTGATGAACATCGGCATTCTGCTGTTTGGGCTGGTGGCGCTGTTCCAGCTTATCACCCTGCCGGTGGAATTTAACGCGAGCCACCGGGCGCTGGCCACCATAGAGGAGCGCGCCCTGCTGACCGAGGACGAGGCCCGGGGCGCCAAAAAGGTGCTTTCCGCCGCGGCGCTGACCTATGTGGCGGCGCTGGCTTCCACCCTGGCCCAATTGCTGCGGCTTATTATCATCAGCCGGGGCAACCGCCGGAACTGACGCCATGGCAGACGCAAGACTGACCGCCCTGCGGGGCCTCAATGAGGTCTTTGGGCAGGGGGGCTACTCCAACCTGGTGCTGGAGAGCCTGATGCGGAAAAATGAATTGACCGGACAGGAGCGGGCCTTCTGCACCGCGCTGTTCTATGGCGTGGTGGAGCGGCGCATCACACTGGACTGGGTGCTGGGGCGGTACTCCCGGCAGCCGGTGGAAAAGCTGTCCCCTGCCGTGCGGGATATCCTGCGGATGGCGGTGTACCAGCTGCTGTATATGCCCTCCATCCCGGAGCGTGCCGCCGTGAATGAGGCGGTGAAGGAAACCCGCGCGATGCGTGTTTCCTCCGCCAGCGGGTATGTAAATGGGGTGCTGCGGGCCTTCCTGCGGGACGGCAAAAAAATTGCCCTGCCGCGTGAGCCGCTTGCCGCCCTTTCCGTTCAATACGCGGTGCCCAAGGCGCTGATCACGCTGTGGCGGCAAGGCTACGGCGAGGAAACGACCCAGGCCATTCTGGAGGGCTGCCAAAGCCCGGCGCCGCTTTTTATCCGGGTTAATTCCCAAAAGACCACCGCCGAAGCGCTGATGGAAAAGCTGGCGGAGGAAAATATCACCGCCGGAAAGACCCCGGTGGAAAACGCGCTGCGGCTGGAAGGCGCTGGGGATGTGACCCGGCTGGCAGCCTTCCGGGAGGGGCTGTTCCATGTGCAGGATCTTTCCAGCCAAAGATGCGCCGCCGCGCTGGCGGTACAGCCCGGCCACCGGGTGCTGGATGTCTGCTCAGCCCCGGGAGGAAAGACCTTTACCCTGGCGGAGCGGATGGAGGACACCGGCAGCCTGCTGGCGATGGACCGGTATCCCCATCGGCTGAAGCTGGTGGAGGACGGCGCGGCCCGTTTGGGGCTTCGCTGCATCCAAACAAAGGCGAACGACGCCCAAATTTACGATAAATCCTTGGGAGTATTTGACCGCATCCTGTGTGATGTGGTATGCTCCGGTTATGGGGTCATCCGGCGTAAGCCGGAGATCCGCTATAAGGACCCCGCGGAGGGGGTGGCCCTGCCGCAGACGCAGCTGGCCATTCTTACAACCTCCGCCCGGTACCTAGCCCCCGGCGGGCGGCTGGTATACAGCACCTGCACCCTGAACCCCGCCGAGAATGAGGGCGTGGTGAATGCCTTTTTGCGGGAGGACCGGGAGCTTGCCCTGTGCGGGGAGCCCGTGACCTGCCTGCCGGAACAAACCGGCGGGGATGGGTTTTTCTATGCCGTGCTGGAAAAAAAGCTGTAAATGCTTGCGGCTTGTTATGGTGATAGCTTGCTATCGCCTGGCGGCGGGGCGGAGCCTTTTAGATATCAAAATTTGTACGCCTGCCCGGCGAGGGGTTACTTTTCTATGAAGAAAAGTAACCAAAAGTCATTCAGGGCTCCGCCCTAAAGACCCGTAACGC
>ENA-UEQN01002474-UEQN01002474.1-human-gut-metagenome-genome-assembly--contig:-NODE-2474-length-12855-cov-3.559008_pt1 | contig 12855 bp, 10 predicted proteins | sample MGYA00242940_ERZ507944 | MGnify/ENA primary metagenome ERZ507944 (study PRJEB26167, sample SAMN06115449) | human gut metagenome | host: Homo sapiens | place: China:Fujian | collected 2015-08-20... | reverse complement strand
GCAATGCGGCGGCAACGAGGTCTTAAAGGGCGTAACCGTGCGGGTGGACAGGGGCGAGGTCGTCGCCAGCATCGGCCGCGGCGGTTCGAGCAAGAGCACGCTTCTGCGCTGTCTCAACCATCTGGAAACCATCGACAGCGGCGAAATCCGCATCGACGGCCAGCCGATGGTCACGACCGGTTCGGACGGCATTGCGCGCTATCAAAAGGAAAAGGATTTGCGCGGCCTGTGCCTCAAGATGGGCCTCGTCTTTCAGGATTACAACCTCTTTCCGCATTACACGGTGCTGCGCAATCTTGTCGCGCCGCAGCAGTTTGTGCTCCGCCGCAGCCGTCAGGAAGCCGAACAGAAAGCCATGCTCCTGCTGGAAAAGGTCGGCCTTGCGGATAAAGCGGGCGCTTATCCCTGCAACCTTTCGGGCGGACAGTGCCAGCGCGTCGCCATTGCGCGGGCATTGGCGATGGACCCGGAAATTCTCTGCTTCGACGAGCCGACAAGCGCGCTCGATCCGCAGCTGACGCAAGAGGTTTTGAGCGTCATCCGCCAGCTGGCCGACGAAAAGCGCACGATGATCGTCGTCACCCATGAAATGAATTTCGCCCGCGACGTAGCCGACCGCGTCATCTACATGGCAAACGGTCTCGTCGTGGAGGACGGACCGGCCAAGCAGGTGCTCGGCAACGACCGCAGCGAAGCCATCCGCGCGTTCGCGGGAAAAAGCGATTATTGAGCGGCATGAAATCGCCTTCTTCTCCGCCGCTGTTTTCGTACAAAATAAAACCCATTCTGCGCATGCAGTTGGCGTTTCCCTCTTATGTTTTTACATCAAGAGGGTCTTTTTTTGCCGGAAGTTTAGCCCCATTAAACCTGCACATTTTTCCCGCTGAACTTTATGGTTGACATTGCGCCCCTTCTAGCATATAATCATGCTGTTTTTATGGGTTGTGGCTTCCGCTTCAGCCCGAACAGGTTCAATCACTCAGGGAGGAAACCATGCAGGATACCCTTCTTTCGTTACAACACATCACTAAGAATTTCGGCGAGGGCGACGTTCTGCGCGACATCTCGCTGGATGTGGCCCGCGGCGAATTTGTCACGCTGCTGGGCGCTTCCGGCTGCGGCAAAACGACAACCCTGCGCATCATCTCAGGCCTTGAAACGCCGGACGAGGGCACGGTGCTGCTGGATGGCAAAGACGTCACCGCGCTGCCTCCGGAACGCCGCCCGGTCAACACGGTGTTTCAAAGTTACGCCCTCTTTCCGCACATGAACGTGGAAAAGAACGTGGCCTACGGCCTGCGCGTGCGCGGGATGGATAAGGCTTCCATCGCAAAGCGCGTGCGCGAAATGCTGGAACTGGTGCAGATGGAAGATTATGCAAAGCGCATGCCCAGCCAGCTTTCCGGCGGTCAGCGTCAGCGCATCGCCATCGCCCGCGCGCTTGCGCCAGAACCGGAACTGCTGCTGTTGGATGAGCCGCTGGGCGCGCTGGATTTGCAGCTCCGCCGCCAGATGCAGCTTGAGCTCAAGCGCCTGCAAAAAAAGCTGGGCATCACCTTCGTCTACATCACGCACGATCAGGAAGAGGCTATCAACATGTCCGATCGCATCGCCGTCATGCGTGGCGGCCGCTTTGAGCAGATCGGCACGCCGGAAGAAATCTACGACGAGCCGAAGACGCACTACGTCGCGCAGTTCATCGGCCGCTCCACGATTCTGGATGGCACGGTGGAATCCGTCGGCCGAAACACGGCGATCATCCGCGGCGCGTGCGGCAGCTTCAGGGTGGACGCTTCCCGCGCGCTTCTGATTGCGGAGGAATCCTGCGAGGTCTGCGTGCGCACGGAGCGCATGCGCGCTTCGTCCGTGCCGATCGAGGGTTTTGATCTGCCCGCGACGGTGCGCGAAGCGCGATATGCAGGCGGCAGCGTGCTGACCTATGTCACGCTGAAAAACGGGACGGAAGCCGTCGCCACAAGCGAAGGCCGCCTGAGCGACGCGCTCAAACCGGGCAGCACGGCCTACCTGTACTGGAATCCGGCGCAGGCCGCCGTCATTGGGGGGACTTCCCATGGCGCGTAAAAATTCCCTCAAAGCGCACGAACAGCGCACGCACGCGCTGATGGCCGCGCCGATGGCGGCATTCGGCGTGCTGCTGGTCGCTCTGCCGCTGATTTACGTGCTCTGCACGTCGCTGGTCACAGGCGGCAAGCTTGAATGGGGCATGGCGCTGACGCTTTCCAACTACAAAGCGCTGCTGCGCGAGGATTATCTCAAGGTCTTTGCCAACAGCTTGCAGCTTGCGTTCTGGACGACGGCGATTTCCCTGCTGGTGGGCTATCCCTTCGGCTACTGCATGGCGCGCGCGCCGCGCAAGTGGAAAGCCCTTCTGATGATGCTGGTCATCATCCCGTTCTGGACGAGTGCGCTGGTGCGTATTTACGGCTGGAAGATCCTTTTACAGGCCAACGGCCCGCTCAACGGCATGCTCCGCTCTCTGGGGCTGATTCAGAAAAACATCAAGTTTCTCGGTTCGTATGGCTCGGTGCTGCTGGCAATGGTCTACTGCCTGATTTCCTTCATGATTCTGCCGTGCCACAACGCGGTGGATAAGATGGATTTCACGCTGGTGGAAGCCGCGCGCGACTTGGGCGCAAATCCCGTTCGGGCGTTTTTCACCATCACCCTGCCGATGACCATGCCGGGCATTCTCGCCGGCTGCGTGCTGGTGTTCGTGCCCAGCGTCGGGCTGTTCTATCTGTCGGATATCATGGGCGGCGGTCTGGTGCTGGTGGGCAACCTCATCCGCGATCAGCTGCTCAAAGTGCGCGACTGGAACGTCGGTTCGGCCATGAGCATGATTCTGATTGTGCTTTCCGCCGGTATCTACCTGCTTTACCGCAAGGTCGGCGGCGATGATCTGGGGGTGATGTGATGGCGCAGAATAAGCGGCGCAAAAAGCGCAAGGTCTTTTCTCCCATCTATCTGACGCTGGTGCTCATCATCCTCTATCTGCCGATTCTGATGGTGATCATCTATTCCTTCAACAGCGGGCGCACCATCGGCAGCTGGCAGGGCTTCACAACAAGCTGGTACAGCCGCCTGTTCTCCAACGCCCTGATGGCCGACGCGCTCAAAAATTCGCTGATTCTGGCCGTCGTCTCCGCCCTGCTGGCGGGCGGCGTGGGCACGCTGGGCGCCATCGGGCTGGCCCGATCCCATCTGAAATTCGGCGGCACGGTCGAAACCCTCGCCACACTGCCCATGATGATTCCCGAACTCGTGCTGGGCATGGCGTATCTCTCCGTGTTCACCGCCGTGGGCTTTAAGCTCGGCATGGGCGCGCTGATTCTGACGCACACGACCTTCTGTATTCCGTATGTATTCATCAACGTCAAATCCCGCCTGATCGGCATGGACCCCGCGCTGTCGGAAGCCGCGCGCGATCTGGGCGCAAACCCGATGCGCGTGCTGAAAGATATCACCCTGCCGCTGGTCTTTCCGGCGGTGCTCTCCGGCATGATGCTTTCCGCCGCGATGAGCCTGGACGACGTGGTTATTTCCTTCTTCGTCACCAGCGCTGAAACGACCACCCTGCCGCTCAAGGTCTATACTGGCCTGCGTTCGGGCGGCACGCCGGAAATCAACGCCCTTTCCACGCTGATGCTCGGCGTGATCTTCATCTGCGTGGCGCTTAGCCAGTTCTTGACGGCAAAAAGCAATGCGAAATTAAAATAAGCTGGTTTCGACCGCCGCGAAGCGAAGAAAGGGTGCAGGGAACACGTTCCCTGCCGGGGTTTGGGGCGGAGCCCCAAATACTGAATCAGACGCACTCCGCGTTTGAGATAAATCAACCATTCCTTAATCAAGGAGGAACATGGACATGAAGAAACTTCTTTGCATGCTGCTTGCGCTGCTGGCCATCGGCAGCTGCGCCCTTGCGGAAACCGAGAACGCGGCCGACGAAGCCGTGCTCAACATCTTCACCTGGGAAGGCTACATCGACTACGAGACCGTCATCAAGCCTTTTGAGCAGGAGACGGGCATCAAGGTCAACTATGCGACCTTCTCCAGCAACGAAGAGATGTATGAAAAGCTCTCCGCGGTAAACGGCGGCGACTACGACGTGGTGCTGGCCAGCGACTACATGCTCAACACCACCCGCGAAGCCGGGCTGATGCAGCCGTTCGACGCTTCCATCGTGGATAACTACGCCAACCTGAACGAGGGTTTCACCCATCAGTTCTTCGATCCGGACAACCAGTACGTCGTGCCGTATGTGAGCGGCATTCCGCTGATCGTCTATGATCCGTCCGTGGTGGATATCGACATCAAGGGCTTCAACGACCTGTGGGATTCGTCCCTTGAGGACAGCATCGGCCTCATCGACGACGCGCGCGTGACCATCGGCATGGTGTTGCTCTCCATGCACGAGAGCATGAACACCACCGACGATACGGTGCTCGCGGAAGCGGCGGAGAAGCTCGATTCTCTGCGCAGCAACATCCACGTGCTCGAATATGAGAACCTGCACAACTATCTGGTTTCCGGCGACATCTCTGTGGCCTACACCTTCACGCCGTTTGTCGCGCTGGCGCTGGACGCCAACCCGGATTTGAAAGTCGTCTGGCCGGAAGAAGGTCTGGGCTTCGGCATTGACGGCTGCTTCATCCCGGTAAACGCGCCGCACGCCAGGAACGCGAACATCTTCCTGCAGTATCTGCTCCGTCCGGAAGTCGCGGCAACCTGCGCCGAGTGGCAGTACTACTGCTGCCCGAATGAGGCCGCCAAGGCGTATCTGTCCGAAGAATACCTGAGCAATCCGGTGTTCAACGGCATTTATGACCGCCTCGACGACGCGGAATATGTGCGCAACCTGTCCAGCGAGGACGAGCAGAAGTTCCAGGATATCTGGACGAAGTTTAAGCTGAGCATGCAGTAACTCCTTCCGATCGCTATCGCGATCACCTCCCTCTAAGAGGGAGGCTTTATTCTCACGCTAATACAGCTTATGCCAAAAGGCTCCCTCCTTGAGGGCGTGCAGCTTGCCGCCCACAGTGTGGGAGGCAGGCAAGCGAAATGCCGAAGGTCTGTCAGCGAAGCTGACTGAAGGAGTTATTCGCTCTTACTCCTGATTTTCCTGCATGCGCCGCCATTCCTCGCGGGAAATGAGCACGGTTCGCGGCTTGGTCGGGCCCTCGGCCTCGGCAGTAATGCCGCGCAGCGTCATTTCATCGACCAGCCGCCCCGCGCGCGCATAGCCCACGCGCAGACGCCGCTGGAGCATGCTGATGGAAACCTGCCCCGCGTCCACCGCCAGCTCGATGGCCTTGGCGAGCATCTCGTCCACCGGTTCGCCCGCGCTCGGCGTGTCGGAAGAGGCGCTGCTGTCCTCGTCGGCGGCGGTGTTCATCTGCTCGATAACGTCCTCGTTGTAATCCGCGCTGTGGCGGCCGCGCACAAACTCGACGATCCGCTGTACCTCGTCGTCGGAGACGAAGCAGCCCTGCACGCGCGTCGGCTTGCCCGCACCCTGGGGCGCATAGAGCATATCGCCCTTGCCCAGCAGCTTTTCCGCGCCGCCGGAATCGAGAATCGTGCGGCTGTCGATCTGGCTGGAAACCGCGAACGCAATTCGGCTCGGAATGTTCGCCTTGATCACGCCCGTGATGACGTTGACCGACGGTCTCTGCGTCGCGATGACCAGATGAATGCCCGCCGCGCGCGCCAGCTGTGCCAGGCGGCAGATGGATTCTTCCACCTCGCCCGGCGCGACCATCATCAAATCGGCCAGCTCGTCGATGATGACGATGATCTTGCTCATCGGTTCCTCGTTCGGGCCGATGGCGTTGTTGTAGCCGCGGATGTCGCGCACGCCCATCGTCTCAAACCGCTTGTAGCGATGCTCCATCTCCACAACCGCCCAGCTCAGCGCCGCGCTCGCTTTCTTCGGATCGGTCACGACCGGGACAAGCAGGTGCGGAATGCCGTTGTAAACGGAAAGCTCGACGACCTTCGGGTCGATGAGAATCAGCCTCACCTCTTCCGGCTTGGCGCGGAAGATGATGGAGTTGATGATCGTGTTGATGCAGACGGATTTGCCCGAACCCGTCGCGCCCGCAATCAGCACGTGCGGCATTTTCGCCATATCCGCGATGACCGGCGCGCCGGAAATGCCCTTGCCCAGCGCAACCGCCGTCGGGGATTTCTCACGCATCATCTCCGGGCTTTCCAGCACGTCGCGCAGCGACACCATCTCGATTTTCTGGTTCGGGATTTCAATGCCGACTGCGGGCTTGCCGGGAATCGGCGCTTCAATGCGCACGCCGTCGGAAGCCATATTCAGCGCGATATCGTCCACCAGACCGACAATGCGCGATACCTTCACGCCCGGCGCAGGCGCGAGTTCGTACCGCGTGATGGCCGGGCCGTGGGTGACGTGCAGCAGCTTGGCCTGCACGCCGAAGCTTTCCAGCGTGCCGAGCAGCTTGCGCGCGCCCGCCTCGTCCTTGGCGCGCTGATCGGGATCCTGCACCGTACCGCTCTGGTTCAGCAGATCGATCGGCGGGAAGACGTATTCCTCCTTCGCCGTCTGCGGCGATTCATGCACGTCCTTGGCGGGCATGACAATGGGCGTTCCGTCCAGCCGATTGCCGCGCAGCTGCACGACGGTCTGCTGTTCATTCATCCGCTGCGCCTGCAAAACGTCCTGCCCCTGCGGCTGAACAGGCGGCTGTGCCGGACGCTGGCCGCCTGCCGGATACCCCGCGTTCTGCGGCGCGCCCGTCCGATCGTTTGCCGTCGGATTGTGCTGTGGCGGCCGATAGCCCGCGTTGCGTTCCGCGCGCGCTCTGGCCGCGTCGATGGCCGACGCGGAATAGCTCGAAGGCACGCTTCCGCCCGCCGTCTGGGCGCTCTGTCCCGGCCAGCCGCCAAACGAGCCGCCCATCACAGGCGCAGGCTCATCTTCCGGCTCGTCGTGAGATTCATCCGCCGTCACCAGCGCGTCGCCGTCGTCGTATTCGACGCTCGCTGCGGGCGTTTCGGGTTCGTCCTCTTCTTCGTCTTCGGATGGGTCCGGGAAATAGCTGTCGTCGATGGGTCTGTCCGCGCCTTCCGCTCTCGCATTGGTGATAGAGTTTGCCTCGTCGTCGTCTTCCTCGGCGTAAGCATCCGCCGACACATCCGGCTCGACAGTCGGTTCTTCGTTCGTCGGCTGACTGTATGCGTCGGTCGGCGCATAACCCGTCGTCGGCTGACCGTATGCGTCGGTCGGCGCATAACCCGTCGTCGGCTGACCGTATGCGTCGGTCGGCGCATAACCCGCCGTCGGCTGACCGTATGCGTCGGTTGGCGCATAGCTTGCCGTCTGCTGTTGATAAGCGCCGCTTTGCGTAGGCTGGCTGCCGTTCATGCCGTAGAGAAAAGCGCTTTCCGCTTCCTGCATTGTGAAGCTGTTGCGGCGGCTCGGCGTTGTGGGCGCATGTTCATCCACGGGCGCGCGGGTAAATTCGTCGTCCCGCTCGATGTAGAGCTGCGCGCCGTCGGAAATCTCTCTGCGCTTGCGCGGCGCGGCGTTCCTTTTCGGCGGGCGGCTCGTGAGCACGGGGCGGTCGTCCGTCCGTTCGTCTTCCTGCGGGCGCACCACGGTGAGCGTCGGCTTTTCCTTGCGCCGTGTGGTTTTCGGCGGTTCGGAGGCCTGATCCGGCTCTTCCGGCTCAAACGCCCTGCGCATCTCTTCTTCCTGCTGTCGGCGCTTTTCCTGTTCCGCCGCCTCTTTCGCTGCGGCTTCCTGCTCTTCCTTCTGCTTTTGCAGGCGTTCCTGCCGCCGCTTCTGCCGCTCGATGGCCAGCGCGTTCTCGCGTTCCAGTTCTTCCTCCTGCCGTGCGTCGCGCAGCGCGTCTTTCTCCTCGCGGCGCTCCTGCATGTCCACGCGGAAATCGTCGATCCATTCGGAAATCCGCATGCCGATGCCGCCGAACGAGAAGCCCGTCATCGCCATCAGCACGATGGCCGTCGCGAAGATGAGCACGATCATGCCGCCCCAGACGTCCAGCGCCTTATACAGCGGCCACGCCAGCAGCGCGCCGATAAAGCCGCCGCCTTTGCAGTCCAGCGAGCTCATCGTAAACGAGCGCGCCAAAAACACGCCGTAGTTCGCTTCCACGCCGTCTGCGGCCAGCGCCGCGTTCACGCCGGATATGCGGAACAGCTGGAACATGGCTTCCACAAACAGAAAAATCAGCGAGCCGAGAATCAGCGTTCTTGTGCTCCACTTTTTCTCCCTGAAAAAGACAAGCACCGCGCCCGTCCAGCAGAGCACCACCGGCAGCAGCAGGCAGAGCATGCCGCCCAGGCCGCGCACGACGAGCATGCATCGATTCAGAAAGCCGCCGTCCGACGGAATAAACTGACACAGCAGCGCCAGAAAGCCGATGCAGAACACCACAATGCCGACAACGCCGCGCGTATCCGTCCCCTGATTGTTCTTTCTGCCCGGCTTGCCCCGTCTGCCGGAAACCGTGCGCTTTTTCTTCGCCGCCGCGCCCTTAGCCGCTTTTTTCGCCATTCTCTCTCCCTCCAACGGGGATGCGGCGGGCTGCCGCCCGAATCCGCTTGGGGCCTGAGGCCCACAACCCCCACCTTATTTCATCTATATTTCTTTCTTACAAGCATGTTTTTATTTTGAAAAAACAATCTGCCCGCGCATAGTCAGGCAGATTATTATAGCATGTTTGGCAAAATCAGTAAAGGTCTTCGGGCATCGCGTCGCGCAGAATCAGACAGCTCAGCACACCGTTTTCATTCACGTGCGCCTGCAAAATGCGGCCGGACAATTCAAAGAACAGGCTCTCGCCCGCCTCCAGCATGCGGTCGGCGGCGCTGTCCGCGTCATAGCTCCGCGTTTCTTTCGGCTCTCCGAGACGCTCGATCAGTTCGCCTTTCGTCGTTTTTCCAATGGTCAGCCCGCAGATGTCCGCACGCGTGGTGCGAATCGCGGAAATCGGCGTATCCGCTTCATCGGTTTCGGCGTATTTGGGAATTTCCACGGCCCAGCCGCGCAGCGCCGCCTCTTCAAACAGATACACCTGTGAATCCTTCGTATAATCCGGATCGGTCAGCAGCGTGTAAGCTGAAAGCACTTCGCCGAGCTTCTGCCCAATGGCGGCGCGCTCCATCGGCCCTGGCAGTCTGCCGTTTTGGGCCGCATCGGCCAGCGCGTTCATATCGCCCTGCCCGTGCGCCAACGCATACGCCGGGCTGTCTTCGCCGATATAGTCCGCCAGCTCATACCACGCAAACTGCACCGCGCCGCTCTGCTCGTCAAAGTAGCGATAGCTGTCATCCGGATAAAACACCGTCAATCCGTATGCGTCGATGGCGTAGTTGTCGCGCGGCATCGGCAGAAGTTCACTGTATTCCATGTAGTCGCTCAGCTGAGACAGCACGTCGTTCTCAATGATCGTTTCCATCGCATCAAACGCCGCGTCCGCGTCGCTAAACATCTGTTCCAGGCGGATTCCTTCGCCCGTCGTCCGGTCGAGCACCAGCGCGCGCACCGCGCTTCCCGCTGTGCCGTCTGTCTGCGTGCCGTTCCAGCGCAGAATCAGCGAAACGACGTTCCCCGCCGTATAAACCTCGCCGCTCTGCGCCAGTTCCGCGCCCGCGCGCTGGGTCAGCTGCGCCGCCTTCGTCTGCTCAAAGCACGATTCAATCAGCCCGTTCGCCATCAGCAAAGCCGGATTCGGCGTCGCATCGGGCGCAGGCGTGTTTTCCTCCGTCTGCGTTTCTTCTGCCGAAAACACAGTCAAACTCTGCCCGTTTTCCTCTTTCTGCTCCATGTGTATTTCAAGCTCTGCCAGCGCCCATGTCGGAACGGCAAAACTCAGCATCATCAGAATCAGCGTTAAGCGTTTCATGGCGTATCACCTCTTGCCCTCTATTGTACATGAAAAGAAATCGCTTTGTAAAGAGACGAATTGCCTCTTTCTTTTCTTCCCAATCGGATTGTATCGCAATCCGAAAAAAGTGGGAAATTCAAGAACCTCAAACTCCCCCCTCAAAAGACCATCGGCTCCATCTGCCGCCCTTCCAGGGCCGCTTCCGCCGCCGGAAGAATCTGCGTGAAATCCGCCACACAGCTCGTCGGCTTCGCGCGGAAATCATCCTGCTGAAACGGCACAAAGTACGTCCCTTTCCGGTTCATCAGCAGCCCGATGCCCGCCGCCGCGCCTGCCAAAGCGTCGTTCGTCGAAACCGCAATGAGCACGGGCCGCCCGTTGCGCCTGTGGCTTTTCACCGCCAGCGTCGGCGCGGTATCGTATATGCCGCAGGCCAGCTTGCCCAGCGTATTGCCCGTGCATGGCGCGAGAATCAGTAAATCCAAAAGTTTCTTCGGCCCAATTGGCTCAGCCTGCGCAATCGTGTGAATCACCTTTTCCCCGCAGACTTCTTCCGCCTGCGCCACCCAGTCCGCCGCGCGGCCAAAACGCGTGTCCGTCGTGTAGACGTTCTCGCTCATGATCGGCAGAACGTGATAGCCGTGCTCCACCAGCAGATTCATCTGTGGAAAAACCGCTTTAAATGTGCAAAACGATCCCGTGATCGCAAATCCGATAGTCTTATCGCTCATTTCGCGTTCCCCTCCCGCTTCGTCATCGCCGTTATCAGAGCGTCAAACAGCGCTTCTCCCGCGTCCAGCGGCGCATACCGCCCCGGCAGGCCGCTTTCTACGCAGACCCGCAAACCCAGCTTCACCGCTTTCTGCATGTTCAGGCCGTAGGGCGCGCTCGCCAGCTCGATGATCGGCGTGTCGCGCGGCACGCCTTCCAGCGCCGCGTCGCCGAGCACATGCGCCGGAATCGTGTTGATGATCACATCCGCCTGTCCGCATGCTTTTTCAATCTGCGCCAGCGGCACGGGATGCGCGCCCGCCGCATGCGCCATGTGCATCTGGTTTTCGCTGCGCGCGCAGACCATCACGAACATGCCCATCGCGCAGAGCCGCGCCGTCATCTCCTGCCCGATCCGTCCATAGCCTGTCACCAGCGCCGTTTCGCGCATCAGCGCCCGCTTTTTCACCCGCATCACCGTCGCCAGCGCGCCCTCCGCCGTCAGCCGCGCATTTTTTCGCAAAAAGGCTTCGTTTTGTTCCGGGCGAACGATTTGCGCCGCATGCGGCAGCTCTTCGTCCGCCACGTCGCCGCCCGCCAGCACCGCGCGGCATGGCGGAATCCGCGCCAGCACAGATTCCCGCGTCAGCGTCCCTTGAGCCGAAACCAGTTTATCCTCCCGAAAGCTCTTCGGCCACGGCAGCATCACCGCCTCCACGGGCGGCATTTCCACATCTTCTTCCCGCTCGATGTGCAGCGTCTCCCAGCCCGCCTGCTCGGCGGCCGCCAGCGCCCCGCGCATTCTTTCGTCCCCGCCAAAGGCAATCAACCGCATGCTCATCCCTCCCGGCGATGGTATGCGGCGCTTCGCCGTTTTATGGCCAAAAATAAAAACTGTCGAACTTCATTGAAGCTCGACAGCAATGTGACGTTTCACTCCTTTATTCCAGCATCGACCTGCAGTGCGGGCAGCGGGTCGCGTCGTCCGCGATTTCGCTCTTGCAGAACGGGCAGATGCGCTTGGGCTTCTCCGGCGCGGGTTCCGGCTTCTTGTAAACCTTGTTCATCGCACGGATGACGAGGAACATGCAGAACGCGGTCAAAATGAAGTTGACGATGTTTTGGATAAACAGGCCGTAGTTGATCGTGCCCACGCCCGCCGCCGCGGCCGCCTCGGCGGAAACATACGATCCGCCGTCCAGCGCGATGAACAGGCCGCCGAAATTGATGCCGCCGGTCAACACGCCGATGAGCGGCATGAAGATGTCGTTGACCAGCGACGTGGTGATCGAGCCGAACGCGGCGCCGATAATCACGCCGACGGCCATGTCGATGACATTGCCGCGCATCGCGAATGCCTTGAAGTCCTCAAAGAATTTTTTCATGAGCGTCTCTCCCCTCGTTTGTTTATGCTTGAGCGGCTTGCGCCGCAACAGCTTCTCCCCTATGAATCAAACGGCATCCGGCGGCGCAGTTTTTATTCCTCCGCCGCTTCGCTGGCGATGTTCTGCGCCAGCTTGTCCACCGGATCGGCCTTCGGTTTTTCAGCCGCCTGTTTAGCCTCTGCCTCGGCAATTCGATCCGCCAGCGCGGAAAAATCGATCTCCGGCAGATCGGCCAGCGAGGTCAGGCAGAAGTGGCGCAGAAACGCGTCCGTCGTGCCATACAGAATCGGCCTGCCGAGCGCCTCTTTGCGGCCGACTTCTTCGATCAGTCCGCGCGAGACGAGCATCTGCACCGAGTAATCGCATTTCACGCCGCGAATCAGCTCGATTTCCGCCTTCGTCACCGGCTGACGATAGGCAATCACGGCCAGCGTTTCCATCACCGCCTGTGAAAGCGACTGCTTCTGCACCGGTTGAAGCAGCTTTTCCACATATTTGGCGTAATCCGGCCGCGTCGCCAGCTGAACGTGCTGGCCGAATCGCAGCAGGCGCAGCCCCCGGCGGTCGTAATCATAGCCGCCCTCCAGCGCGTTGAGCGTCTCTTCCAGCTCTTCATGGGTGATGCCCATCGCGCGGCAGATTTCGCTTTTTTCCACTGCGTTTCCCGTCACAAACAGAATCGCTTCCACAATGCCCACGCGTTCGGCGAGATCCGGCTTATCTGTCTCCGTCTGTGGGTTCTCCGTCTGCGGCTGATTCGTCTGCGGGTTCTCCGTCTCCATCTTCGTCCCTCCTGCCGGGTAAAATCAGTATATCGTCAAACACGTGCTCCTGCTGAGCATGCAGCCGCCCCAGCT